>Ga0181537_10000803_pt1 | contig 29216 bp, 20 predicted proteins | sample PEATcosm2014_Bin_39_FD_119765 | JGI IMG/M metagenome (GOLD analysis project Ga0181537, IMG submission 119765) | Peatland microbial communities from MTU Mesocosm Facility, Houghton, MI, USA - PEATcosm2014_Bin23_10_metaG | ecosystem: Environmental > Terrestrial > Soil > Wetlands > Peat | place...
AGCGCTTCATACTCGCGATTGAACTCGTAGCGATGCCGATGGCGCTCGCTGATGTCCGTGCTGCCATAAGCCTTGGAGGCCTGCGACCCGGCTTCGAGCTTGCAGTCCCAAGCGCCCAGCCGCATCGTGCCGCCCAGCTCTTCCACGCCGCGCAGTTCGCGCAATTTGTAGATCACGCGATGCGGCGTCGCCGGATCAAACTCGCTGGAGTTTGCGTCCGCGAGCCCGCACACGTTTTGCGCGAATTCGATGCACGCGGTCTGCATCCCCAGGCAGATGCCGAAGTAGGGGACTTTGTGCTCGCGGGCAAAACGAATCCCGTTGAGCATTCCGGCAATTCCGCGCTTGCCAAACCCGCCCGGCACCAGGATTCCGTCATACCCGGTAAGCTGGGATTCATAGCTCCTGTCGTCCTTGTCTTTTGTTTCAAGCCCTTCAGCTTCAATCCATTGCAGGTTTAGCTTAAGGTTGTACTTGAGGGCTGCGTGAACCAGAGCTTCCTTCAAGGACTTGTACGAATCCTCGTATTCCACATACTTTCCCACCACGCCAATCAGCACCTCATCCTGAGGATTGTAGGCGCGGTGCACCAGCGCTTCCCACTCGCTCATGTCTGCATCTTTGGCGTCGATATGCAAATACTTCAGCACCAATTTGTCCACGCCTTCTTGCGCAAAAGCCAGGGGGCATTCATAGATGCTGGCCACATCGCGTGCGGTGATCACAGCGCGCTCTTCGACGTTGCAGAACAGTGCGATCTTGCTCTTCATCTCCTGCGGCAAGAAGCGGTCGGTGCGGCAGAGGAGAATGTCCGGTTGAATTCCAATCGACAGCAGCTCCTTCACCGAGTGCTGGGTCGGCTTGGTCTTCAGCTCTCCGGCGGCGGCAATGAAAGGTACCAGCGTCACGTGGACGAACAGTGTGTTCTCGCGTCCGTGCTCCTGCCGCATCTGCCGAATCGCTTCCAGAAATGGCAGCGACTCGATATCGCCGACCGTACCGCCAATCTCGCAGATGACCACATCGACATCGTGCGACACCTTTTTCATCGCGGCTTTTATCTCGTTCGTCACGTGAGGAATCACCTGCACGGTCTTCCCTAGATAGTCTCCGCGGCGTTCTTTGGCAATAATCTGCTCGTAGATGCGCCCCGTCGTCAGGTTGTTCTCCCGCGTGAGCTTGGCGTGGGTAAAGCGCTCGTAGTGACCGAGGTCGAGATCGGTTTCCGCGCCATCATCGGTGACGAAGACCTCTCCATGTTGAAAGGGCGACATGGTTCCGGGGTCGACGTTAAGGTAGGGATCGAACTTCTGAAGGTTGACCCGCAGGCCGCGACTCTCCAGCAGGCAGCCGATGCTTGCAGCAGCAAGGCCCTTGCCAAGAGAGGACACGACTCCGCCCGTCACAAAGATGTACTTTGCCGACATATCTTCCTCGTAACCAGGTTGTATTTTGATTGGTGAATTGCGTAGGGGTGCACAATCAATTTTGTACGAAAACGGCGCTGCGGGCAAGGTGCAGCGCAACAGAATTTGCACCATTTCGGAAACCGCACGCAGCAACAAGCATCAGAAAGGCATGAGCGGTGGTATCTTTTGAGCGGGAGAGACCTAATGCAATGCCTATGGGGATACGTCCTATGTTGCGAGCGATAAAAGGCTTGGCGGTCATGACATTCTTGTGTCTCCTGCTGGTGAACCCCGCCCAGCCGCAGACGGTGAAGCGACTGATTCTGACCGACGGCAGCTACCAGACGGCGACGGAGTGGCAGAAAATCGGCGATCGCGTGAAGTACTTCAGCGCCGAGCGCGGCGAGTGGGAGGAAATTCCCGTCGCCTTGGTGGACTGGAAAGCCACCGATGAATGGAACGCCGAGCGCGCGAAGGCCGCCACCGAAGAGATGAAGCAGGTCACCGGCGAAGAGGTAGCCGCCCGCAAGGAGGAGATGTTGAACACTCCGCTGGTCGCCCCCGGAATGCGGCTGCCCGCCGAGGGTGGCGTGTTTCTTCTTGAGGAAGTTCCCGGCAAGCCGGTGCTGCACAAGGTGGAAGCCAACAAAGTTCAGGTGAATGACAACGCCGGCAAGAACATGCTGAAGCGCTCAGTCATCCCCGTAGCCAGCGCCACCCAGACGATCGAGCTGAAAGGCGCGGCGGCCAAGGTGCGCCTGCACACCGCAACTCCAACGATTTTCGTAGATCAGGACAACGAGCAGGGATTGATTCCCGCGGACAACTTCCGCATCGTGCGCTTGGACCGCAAGAAAGATTTGCGAGTGGTTGCAAAAAACAAAGTGTCCATTGCCGGCCAGCAAAGTGTAACCGAGCGCTACCTGCACACCCGCGCCGAGAAGTTCAGCGGCGACTGGTGGAAGCTGATCCCCTTGGAAGACCTCACGCCCGGCGAGTACGCAATCGTGCTTTTCGTCGGAGGCGAGGACGCCAGCGTCGTCTGGGACTTTGGCGTGGAAAAGTAAGCGCGCGCTTCTAGGGCAAGTGGCCCACTCAACGTTCTATTCGTTGAGTGGGGCATTGTTTCAGTGCGGCAGCAATGATCGCAGGACTTCTAGCGGACCTCACGAGCGCGTCAGCTCCCGAATCATCATCGCCTGCTCAGGATATCGCCCGGCGAGCACGGCGCACCTCCCACTCTCATAGTCCGCATACTCAAAGCCGGGGCTGACCGTGCAGCCAAGCAGCGCCAGCTTTCCTCCCGCAGCAAGCCGCGAACCCTGCCACACTCCCCGAGGCACCACCACCTGCGGCCTCATACCTCGCTCGAAGTCCGTGCCAATCACGACTTGCCGCGCCGAACCGTCCGGCCATAGTTGAAGCATCTCCACCGGATCACCAAAATAGAAATGAAAGATTTCGTCCGACCCCACGCGATGCAGCTCCGAGAAAGTTCCGGGCTCCAGCAAGTAGTAGATCGCAGTGCAGGCGCATCGCGCACCGCTGTAATTTCCCGGCAGCGCCCCCTGCGGTATCAGATCCGCCGAGCGATAGCTCTCCGAAAAGTACCCGCCCTCAAACGAAAGTGGCACAAGCTCCAGCAGCAACTTCAACTCTTCCGCATCCATAAGTTCCTCGCGACCTGTGTAACTTGTGCAACCTGCGCAACCTTTGCAACCTGCGCAACCTATCTTCTCTTCTGCCCCGCAATCAGCCTCGCGTACCACTTCGCGCTTGCCTTCGGAATCCGTGCCAGGGTCTTATAGTCGATGTAAACCAGGCCGAAGCGCGGAGTAAATCCCTCCGTCCACTCAAAGTTATCGAGCAAACTCCAAGCGGTGTACCCGCGCACGTCGGCCCCGTCGGCGATGGCCTTGGCGAGTTCGCGGATGTAGGAGTCGTAGAACTCTATCCGCGCCTGGTCTGGAACTTCGCCTTCGCCATTGGGCGGAGTGTTGTAGGCTGCTCCGTTTTCGGTGATCTCAATCGGCACATGATAGTCGTGCCAGATGCGCATGGTGATCTCATAAAGCCCGCGTGGAAACACCTCCCACTGCACATCGGTCTTCGACCCCGATTCGCCGCTCAGCCAGCGCACGCCCACAAACGGAATAGGGAACGCCGGGTCGTGCATAATGACAGCTCGCGAGTAGTTATTGATGCCGATAAAGTCGAACGGCGCGCGAATCTGCTCCATGTCGCCAGCGCGAATGTCGAGCAGCTTTTCCGGCGCGGGGCCAATCGCCGCCGGATACCGTCCTCGCAGCGCAGGCTCCAGGTACCAGACGTTTTCCCACGCATGAAAGCGCTCGGCAGCCTTGCGATCCTCCTCGGAGCCGGTGGCAGGATGCGCGGGCGACATACTGAACGCGCTGCCAATCCGAAGCCTGTGCGACACCGCCTTCATGGCCCGGAACGATTTCCCCTGCGCAATGTTCGCAATGTGTCCGGCCCGCATGGCGATGGCCGGGTCCTTGATGCCCGGTGCGTGGAGTCCCGTGAGGTGCCCAAGGTTCACAAACATGCTGGGCTCGTTGTAGATGAGCCAGTGTCCGCAGCGGTCTGCGTAGGCGCGCGCGGCGATGGCGGCGTAGTCGGCAAAGCGGTCGGCGGTCTCGCGGGAATCCCAGCCACCCCGATCCTGCAACGGCTGCGGCAGGTCCCAGTGATAAAGCGTCGGCAGCGGACGAATCCCAGCTCTCAGCAACTCGTCGATAATCCGCGAGTAGAAGTCGATGCCGTGACGGTTCACCGCTCCCGAGCCCAGTGGCTGAATGCGTGGCCACGCCAGCGAAAACCGGTAACGCTGGATGCCGAGCGACTTCATCAGCGCAATATCGGATTTCCAGAGATGGTAGTGATCGCAGCTAACGTCGGCGTTTTCGCCGTTCCGGATCCGTCCGGGAGTGTGGCAGAAGCGATCCCAAATGCTCTCGCCGCGTCCATGCTCGTGGACTCCGCCTTCAATCTGGTAAGCACTGCCCGCCACTCCCCAGATGAACTTCGGTGGAAAGCGCGGAAACCGGCTGACGTGTGCATTTTCATCCATGAGAGCGTTCCAGCTGGAAGCCTCTCCCTCTGGCGATATTTGCGCCGAGGCCACAGCACCGAGGGTAGAGAGCAGGAAGGCGCGCCGTTTCATGGGCGCAATGGTAAGCGGAGTGGAGCGGCAGAGCAATAGAGGATGTGCGGCAGAACAGTCGAACCTAACTTACCAGTCCTTGGCCGCAAAGCGCGATGCCGTCGCGGGTCGAGTTCTTCACCGTGTACATCATTTCGTCCGCGCAGCGGATGAGGTCGTGGGCGTTCTTGGCATCATCCGGGAATCCGGCTACACCCAGGGAGGCGCGCACATTTAGATCGAGGTTTTCGCCCACATGGAATTTAGTGTTGCGCATCAGCTCCAGCAGGCGCCGGGCCACGACCATGGCGGACTTTTTGTTGGTCTGGGGTAGCAGCACGACGAACTCATCCCCGCCGTACCGGAAGGCGTAGTCGATGAGGCGAAGGCGGCTCTTGATGGTTGTGCCGATCTCGAACAGCAGGCGGCTGCCAACAAGGTGGCCATAGGTATCGTTGACCAGCTTGAAGCGGTCCAGGTCGAGGAAGAGGACGCTGAACTCATAGCTGAAACGGGTGGAGCGGTAAAGCTCGGACTCAATGGTGTTGTAAAGGTGACGTGCGTTGTAGAGTCCGGTGCAGTCGTCGGTGATCGTCAGTTCCTGTATCTTTTCGACGGCATGCGCGTTGTCAATCGCAATGGCCGCGTAATCCGCCAGGGCCTGCAGCAGCATGAACTGATCCGCGCCGAAGGTCTTCATGTCCACGTTGACGAGCTGAATGACGCCATGCACGTGATCCTTGGACGTAAGCGGCACGCACAGAATGGAACTTGTCTTCCACTGCGTAACCTGGTCGATGCGGGACGCAAAACGCTGGTCCTTCGATACATCCGGAACGATCAGCGGCTCCCCGTACTTGGCGACCCATCCGGCAATACCCTCGCCAATGCGGAGGCGTACGGATTTGAGCGATTCAGCGGCTTCGCCTACGGCAATCGCAAAGTACAGTTCGTGATGCTCCTCATCGGTCATGAGGAGGCTCCAGGTGTCAGGGCGGAAATAGGCCGCAACCTTATCCATGATGTTCTGCAGGATGGAATCAAGGTTGAGCGAAGACGTGATTGCCTTGGCTACGTCGTGAAGGATCGCGAGCTCCGGTTTGGAGTGACTGACTTCTGCGAGTTCGTCGGGTCGAATCATCGTGTCGGTCCTGCAATGGCGCAGCTGGAGAATAGGAAGAGTCTTCATTATATCGTGTGAACGCTCGTTGCACAGTGCCGAAGTTGGGACCTCCGTGAAGCATTTTGAAGATCGGAAAACGCGGTGGAGTTGCGTAGAGCCCACAAAATAGCAATCAAACATGGGGAATGTGTTTGACTTGCGTTTGCAGCATTTCTATGATGGCCGCAGACCTGCAACTACTTTCAAATGTCGAATAACGCATATCGACAGAGCGCTGGCGGAAGACTGCAGTTCAGAGACCGGGAATCAGACGAGGGCGGACGTGGCATCGTTTGGGCAAAAACTGCGCCAGGCACGAGAAGCGCGTAACATCACGCTGCAGGAGATTGCAGCCACAACCAAGATCGGCACCAGGGCCCTGCAGGCGCTCGAATGGGATCGTTTTGAGCAGTTGCCGGGTGGCATCTTTAACAAGGGATTTGTGCGGGCGTACGCGCGCTGCGTGGGTCTGAATGAAGATGAGACGGTAGCGGCCTACATGGAAGCCGCCAAGGTTGCTGCCCCGGAAACTGATATGGAGACGCTGGCCACCCAGGTGGAGGCTGCACGCCCACTCCGGCAGGGCGGCGGACCGAACGCCGCAACCGTGGTCGGTGTGGTGGCTATGCTGGTGGCGTTGGCACTCGGCGCACTCTGGCTCAGAGAGCACAGGAAGGAATCCAGGGAATCGGCAGAGGCGCAACAGAGCCGGGTCACTGCGGCCAATCCGGTAGCTCCTGTGGTAACTGCACCTCCGGCCACGGCACCCAATGCGCTCGTGACTCCGGCGACAAATTCCACGGTGGATGCCACTCAGAATCCTGCCTTGCAGGCCACCGCACCACCGGCCAATCAGAGCGCGGAAGAAAAGCAGGCTGCCGCTCCCATCGAGGTTTCGATTGTAGCGACCTCGCGAGCCTGGATCAGCGTGCTCAGCGATGACAAACCGGCGGAGACCGTTACCTTGGATCCCAGCAAGCCCGAGATGAGCACCCGAAGCTACAAGGCAAAAGACCACGTAAAACTGATTCTGGGGAACCCCGCCGGTGTGACCGTAACCTATAACGGCAAACCCGCAGGATCGCTGGGCAAAGCAGGGCAGCGCTCCGTGGTGACGTTTACCGCCGAGGGCATCGACAAGCAATAACTGCTCTGGTGAGTATAAGGATAAGGATGAGGCCGCGAGAAGATCGCGGCCTTTCTGTTTGTGCGTGGAATCCTTGCCTCGCCGAGTTTGAGCTCAAGCGGCGCGGGTCAGTGTAGAGCGCACCGCCTCGGCGCTGGCTCCATAGACCACATGAGAGGCGAGTGCGCGGAGGTGGCTGGAAACGGGATAGTGGGTCGGACCGGCTGAAAATCCGGCGAGCGGTACAGCAGTCTCATCGGCCAGCGCGAAGAGCAATGTTCCAAAGAGGGTGCCAAAGCCTGCACTGGCCTCCGGAAAGTACTCCGAAGTCAAGCCGTAGAGTGCGCCCATGGCGGTGCCAAAGGCGTAGTGAACAATGGGACCGGCTTTGGCTTTCTCCGCTTGCGTTAGCGGGCGGAAGTGGAGGTCGCGCGCAATACGGTCGGCGGCTTTCATGGTTGCGTCTTCATCGGAGGGCAGGTTCTGGGCAGACTGGCCGGAGTCACGCTTCTGCGATTGCATGGCTTTGCTCAGGAGCACCTGAAACTGGTTCATCGTCCAGGCAGCGGTGGCTCCGGCAATGGCTCCGAAGAGTAAGCCCCGGTATGGATTGGGAGAGCGGTTGGTCATGGGAGTTATCCTCCCGCGATTGGACGCCATGGGCGGGCGCCGAGTGGCTTGCCCGCCAACCGGAGTGAGCTCAGCGCGGAGCCCGCAACAGCAGTGTGCCCGAGCAACTACGCTGGGCAGGAGAGCAGGCACGCAGCTTCAGATCCTTGGTGAAACAAGCCTCCACGGCCACCAGCTCTCCGTCATGGCAGGAGGTCACGAACGCCCCCCCAGGCGCGGAGTTGATCTGCTCGAATTGACCGGTCAGAGCCGACGCGCGCAACTGAGTGTCCGTGCTGAGAGCAGAAATCGCCGCCGGAATTTGTAGCGACTGATACGCCCTTCCCACGGCAGTGAAGTAGTCGCCTGCAGAGAGTCCGGAGTACACGCCATGGCACTGCCACTCGTGCTGCACCAACCCTGCATCCGGGTAGAAGTTAAGAGCATAGCGCACCACCTCTGCGCCAACCGGAGAGGTGTGCTGGCAGTGTTCGTCCGTCCGTCCGCGCTCAGCCTGCGGCCAGAGTCCGTGCACCATAAAAGCAACGTGCCTTCCCGTGCCGCACTCATTCGCCGGGCCAGAGTGCGTAGCGCAGAAATTCGGCGCCCATGACAGCGAGAGCAGATAGTAGTCAAAGTCTCCGGACGGCTGCTGCGCAGCATCAGCCCGCGAGGAGGATTCGTCCCGGGGCGCAGTCGGACGAGGACTGCTCGTACAGGCCGAGAGCGTGGCCAGCAGCAGGGCGCTCACAAATAGAAGACAAAGCAAGAGCGGTTTCAAGCGCGGAGCTTCCATAGTCCGAACAGTGTAGCGCGGAAGGGTTACAATTTGTGGTCGTCCATCCGGGCGGCTGGAGCGGGAATGAAACAGATTGGAGATTGGGCGCTGGCCGTGGCCATGGCCGGAGGCGCAAGTCACGCCGAGGCGCGCATTGTGCATGAGCGCGGCCGTGCTCTGGGCACTCGCAACGGGCGCGTTGCCGTGGCCTCCGAGGGTGAGTCGCTGGGCTTGGGCGTGCGCGTGCTCTGCCAAGGGGGCTGGGGATTTGCCGCCACGCAGCAGCTTACTCGTGAAGGTGTCGAGCGCTGCGCGGCCCTTGCCGTGGAGATCGCGAAGGCCTCCGCGCGAGTGCAGCGCGAGCCCGTCCACCTTTTGCCCGAACCTCCAGCGGTAGCCGATTGGAGTTCGCCCTGCGAGATCGATCCCTTCACCATCCCCATAGAAGAGAACTTCGATCTCCTCCGCGAGATCGACGCCGCCCTTACCGCCGTTGAAGGCGTAACTCTGGCCGAAACCAGCATGACCTTCCGTCGCTACGAGCAGTGGTTCTACAGCTCTGAAGGCGCGGCCATTCATCAGACGCGCACCACCACCGGCGCAGGATTTGCAGCGCACGCCTTCGAAGGCGATTCCATCCAGACGCGCTCCTATCCCAACTCATTCGGTGGCCAATACCAGAACAAAGGCTTCGAGCTCGTCGATGAACTTCACCTGCTGGAAAACGCCCCTCGCGTAGCCCGCGAATGCGTGGCCTTGCTCAAGGCTCCGCAATGCCCCGAGGGTCGGCGGGACCTCGTGCTCGACAGTTCGCAGCTAGGCCTTCAGATTCACGAATCCATCGGCCATCCCATCGAGTTGGACCGCGTTCTCGGCTACGAAGCGAACTTCGCCGGAACCTCGTTCCTCACCCTCGACAAGCTGCACACCCTGCGTTACGGCAGCGACCTTGTAAACGTAGTGGCCGATGCACGTCCCGAACATGGTCCCGGTCTCGGAACATTCGCATATGACGATGAAGGCGTCGCCGCCCAGTGCGTGCCCATCATCACCCGCGGCCAGTTCGAAGGCTATCTCTCTTCGCGAGACACGGCCGCCATGATCGGTCGCGCTCGCTCAGGCGGACACATGCGCGCCGAAGGTTGGACCCGCGTTCCCATCGTTCGCATGAGCAACGTAAGCATCCTCCCCAGCGATACGCCGCTGAGCTTCGAGGACCTGATCAATTCGACCGACAATGGAATCTACATGGAGACCAACCGCTCGTGGTCCATCGACGACAAGCGCTTCAACTTCCAGTTCGGCTGTGAAGCCGCATGGGAGATCAAAGGCGGCAAGCTCGGACGCATGTTGCGCAACCCATCCTACTCAGGCATCACCACCGAGTTCTGGAATTCAATGGACGCCATCTGCGACCGGCGACACTGGACTCTCTGGGGCACTCCGAACTGCGGCAAGGGACAGCCCGAGCAGGGAATGGGAACCGGACACGGTGCCGCTCCCGCTCGCTTCCATCAGGTAAAAATCGGAGGAGCCTACGGAGCTTGAGAGCAGGTATGAACACTGAACTTGCGCCAGAAAAGGCACCCTTTCCGGAGCGCGCATTTGTCAAGCCCCGGTAACATATACCAGTTAATAAACTTGGACATTTCAACGATTGACTCAATGGTCAACCATGAATGCAGTTTTCAACAACTTACAACCAGCAAGCTCGCACTAAGCGCGAAAAAACAGCAATGCAACAACGCGTTCTCCGCAACTGAATTTCGCATCATCCGGAACGGTAAGAATCGATGAATGTAAATGTATCGATGGATCAGGACCGCTGTTTCAGCCTATTTGAGAAAGTCCGTCGCGCCGCCTCAGTAAGCGACGTGGAAGTCACCATCACTGGTGGTCACTCGGCCCTCACCCGCTTCGCCAACAACGGAATTACTCAAAATGTGAGCGAAGAAAGCAGCGAAGTTTCCGTCCGCGTGCAGATGGGCGGACGCACCGCGCGCGCCACTACCAACCGCTTCGATGAAGACAGTCTGCAGCGCGCAGTGCGGCAGGCCGAACAGTTGGCGCGAGTGCAGGAAGAGGACGCCGAGCTGCTCCCAATGCTGACTTCAGCAGAGGAGGGAAGCACCACAGAACTCGACCGCTACTGCGAAGCAACCGCTGCAATGAACGCGGGCGAGCGCGCCGAACAAGTGGCCGTCATGGTCGCAATCGCGATGCGCAGCGGGCTGAACTCAGCGGGCACGTACTCGTGCGGAGACAACTACGAGGCGCTGTTTAACTCGCATGGAGTTGCGCGCTTCCATAGGGAAACACTGGCCGAAGCCTCCATCACCATGCAGGCCGCCGACAGCTCGGGCTGGCAGAAACAGAACTACACAAGCGCCCGCCAACTCGATGCGCGCGGGCTCGCGGAGATCGCGGCGGAGAAGGCGCTGCGCTCCGCAGCTCCCATTGAGCTTGCGCCCGGGAAGTACACAGTAATCCTGGAGCCATCGGCAGTGGTCGATCTCATCGGCTTTCTAGCCGCCGACTTCAGCGGAGTTGCGTTGCTTGAACAGCGCTCATGTTTGAACGAGCGGCTGGGGACGCAGCTCTTCGGCGAAAACATTTCCATAGTTGACGATGTGCATCGCGCGGGACAGACCGGTGCTGCCTTTGACGGCGAGGGAGTCGCACGGCAGCCGTTGACGCTGGTAGAGCGCGGCGTGGTGCGCGAATTGGCCATGTCACGCGGGACAGCGGCACGCATTCGTCGCGCAGAGCTGGCACAGAAGCTGAGCAGTGTTCAGCCCACAGGGCACGGCCTGGGCCTGCCAAACGAAAGCGGCGAGGCGGCGACCAACATCGTATTCAAGGTGCCGGAAGGTGAGGCGAAGAGTGTGGACGAAATGATCTCCCAAACCGAACGCGGCCTGCTGGTGACGCGCCTCTGGTACATCCGCGAGGTGGACGCCTACGAGAAGATACTCACGGGCATGACTCGCGATGGCACGTTCCTCGTGGAAGACGGTAAGGTCGCTCAGGGCATCCGCAACTTCCGATTCAATCAGAGTGTCTTGCAGATGCTGAGGCAAGTGCTTGACTTGGGCACTCCAATGCGGGCGTGTGGTGAAGAAGCCTTTGACATGGTGGCTCCGGCCATGCGTGTGCATGAGTTCCAGTTTACGGAAGTGACCCGCTTCTAGACCGAAGGACGTCCGAAGGTTCTGTGTACCGCAGGGGACACTTTGGTAATTTTCCATTTGAGGCGAGCGGGGATATGCTTTGCGAGTGAAAGACAATGTTGTGATCGACCGCGTGAAAGCCGAGGGCGCGAACGACCTGCGAGGCGCCGTGCGGTTCCCTTTGCATTTGCATGTTGACCTGCACGAGAAGGCCGAGGGCCAATCCGCCGAGACCATGGATATCTCAGCGGGAGGCGTGCTGATCCACTGCGGGGTGGACTACGCGGTAGGATCGACAATCCAATTCTCTATCTCCATGCCTGCGCAGGCGATGGGCGCGCAGAAGGACGTGGTGGTGGATTGCGTGGGGCGTGTGGTGCGCTGCACGCCCATTGGAGATAAAGTTGCTGTCGGCGCGATCATTGACGAATACCACATTTCCCGCTAATCTAGGCCAAACCAGAACTCACAAGAGAGCGGGATAGCCAAATGGCCATCGACGGGGCCAAACCTCTACTGCAAGCAGAAGTGGAAGCTGGTTCGGAAGATGCCATTCGCATTATCGTGGCAGACAGCGAGCCGATTTTTCGCGTAGGCTTGCGGAAAATTGTCGCGATCGAAGATGACATCCGCATCGTGGCACAGGCGGAATCTGCGGAGAACGCGCTGACTGCTGTGAGCCGTTTCGACGCCGACCTGATCCTGTTTGAATGCGGGTTGAGCGAGTCGCCATCCGAGGCGGTAAGCAATATCCTGACCATCGCTCCTTCCCTCAAGATTGTGCTGGTGATGATTGAGCCGACCGAGGAAGAGACGGTCGAGTTGTTGCGGCGTGGAGTGCGCGGCATTGTGACGCGTTCGATTGCGCCAGACCTGTTAATCCGCTGCATTCGCAAGGTGCACGCGGGTGAAACCTGGCTGGACAACCAGGGCGTGAACTGGGTGATTGAGGCCTACCGTGCGCAAGCTGCGCAGCTGACCTCTCCGCGGAACAGGGTGAAGCTGAGCAACAAGGAATTGCAGATTATAGCGGGCGTTACGCAGGGACTCCGCAACAAAGACATTGCTCAGGAAGTGGGCACAACCGAGCAGGTAGTGAAGAATTACTTGCGCAAAGTGTATGACAAACTCGGTGTCTCAGACAGGCTGGAACTTGCGCTGTACTGCATGCACCACAAGCTCCTGGAAAACTATTCCAAGCCGGAAGATACCAGTGCCACATCTGCGCAGTCATTAACGGCAGCGGCTGTGGGCACCGTTGTACTTTCGCGAAAGTGAAGTGAGCAGGTAATCCACAGGCTGCGCGGTGCTCCGTGCCCACGGAAGCGATTGCGTACGTTACAATGGAAATGTTCGCGCAAGCGAATCCCGCCAATTAAGCGGAGAGATGGCCGAGTGGCTGAAGGCGCACGCTTGGAAAGCGTGTTTAGGGGAAACTCTAACGTGGGTTCGAATCCCACTCTCTCCGCCAGACCTTTCCTGAAACACCCTACAATCAACTACCTGATATCAATCTATTAGCCCCTATACGTCATCCTCCAAGATCAGCACGCTGGAGAGTTTCCGGCTTGGGCGAGTCGATTCGATCCGCGCCGGACTTGAGGGATTTTACCGGTAAACAGGCGTAAGCAGAGTACTTGTTGCCTTTGCAGGTTTCGTTGCTGCTGGTTGCTGATTTGAACGTTTGCGGGATGACTGTGCTATTTTGAGTTCAACCGGTGAAGGGTTCGGGAATTGCCCCGGAGCGCAATCGGAGCGACAACTGTATGTAGCGCGACGGGATTTCACTTTCGTGTGCAACATTGTATGTCGCAGATCGTAGAGCCCATGAGTCTTTCGCTTCGTTCCAGGCTTCTACTCTCCTTCGTGAGTATCGTTGTATTGGGTGCTCTGTTCTCCTCTTTCCTCGGTCTCCGTCTTATCAATCGAATCTTGCCCAAGGTTCAGAACGTTCTCGTGCTTGACCTGGGTGGGGCCCACGAGATTTACCGCCAATACTCCTCCAACATCGCAGCCGAAGTTAGTCTGACGGCACAACAGCCCTTCATCCGCGCTCATGTGCAGCGGAGAGAAGTTGAGGACCTGGACGCACCGCTGCAAGCCATACGGCAAAGCGAGAACCTGGATCTGTTGATTCTGACTGATACACACGGCAATGTTCTGCTCCGGGTTGGGAATGCCAGTGAGCATCGGCAAGTGGCCGGTATAGAGTCGCTGGTCGAGCAGGTGGTCGGGCAGCGAACAGATGTCGCGTCGACCGTAGTTCTTTCGGGGCAGGAGCTCTCACTGGAGAGTCTTCCCTTGGTCGAGCGCGCTCACGTCGAGAACGTACCGACTGCCCATGCGGGCTCCCCGGTCGGCGGAAACGCTTCGTCTGGTCTCGTTGTGGTTGGGGCGGCACCAGTCCTTAGCGACAGTGGCGAAGTTCTGGGGGTACTTTGTGGCGGGCAACTCCTCAATAAGCAGAGCGCCATCGTGGATCGTGTGCGGAGCACCCTCTATAGAGAAGAGAAGTACGATGGGCGCGAAGTGGCCGTAGTTTCGATTTTCCTAGGAGACAAGCGGATCGCGACCAGTATGACCCTTCCTACCGGTGCGCGGGAAGTGGGCACGCTCCTCTCCGAGGACGTTCGTGATCGTGTGCTTGTGCGGGGCGAGAATTGGATTCGCCCAGTGTTTATCGTGGACGACTGGTACTTAAGCGCCTACGAGCCAATTCGCGATCCGAAAGGTACGGTGATTGGTGCGCTCGGGCTTGGGTTGCTCGAACGGAAGTTCAAGGAAACAGAGCATCGAGCACTGGGTACCTTCGCTCTCTTAACTGGTCTAGTCGTGTTGTTGGCGGTCCTGGCCTCGTATCTTCTTTCTAATTCGATTCTGAAGCCACTGAACGCCCTGATTGCAGCAAAGGAAAAGATGATCGCAGGAGGTTCGCTGGAGGAGGTGGACCTGAGGAGCGCTCCCCAGGAGATTGCGGCTCTCGGGAACTCCTTCAATGCCCTGGTGCGCGCCATTCGTGAGCGCGATAAACAAATGAGCCGCCAAACACAAGAAAAGCTGATGCGCTCAGACCGCCTCGCAATGGTAGGCCAGTTGGCCTCGGGCGTAGCCCATGAGATCAACAATCCGCTGGGAAGTATCCTCCTCTTCAGCCGTCTGATTATGCAGCAGGTCCCACCTGAAGGCAGGGTCAGGGAAAACCTAGACCGCATCGAGAAGGAAACCAAACGCTGTCATAACATTGTTCGCAACCTACTCGATTTTGCTCGCCAGCGGAAGCCGCTCGTGGAATCTGTGGACATAAACCAGCTCATGGAAGCGACCCTCACTGTGTTGGGAGACCAGTATCTCTTCCACAATGTTGAGATTGTGAAGAATTACAGTTCAGGACTTCCTGCTTTGCAAGCAGATAGTGCTCAGTTACAGCAGGTCCTTATGAATATCATTATGAATGCGGTTGATGCGATGGATAAGAAGGGCCGACTCATCCTCGAAACCAGGGCGGGGAGCCAGAACGGCTATATCGACGTGAGCATATCGGATACCGGCTGTGGAATTTCGAGTGAAAATATCGAGCGTATATTTGACCCGTTTTTTACAACCAAAGAAGTAGGGCATGGCACAGGCCTAGGTCTCTCCGTCAGTTACGGCATTGTGCAAACGCACCAAGGAGATATCAGCGTGTCGAGCACGCCGGGCGCAGGTAGCACGTTCACCGTTAGCCTCCCAGCAAAGAGGGAGACGAAGTAATGTCCAGAGGGAAGGTTCTCATAATAGACGACGATGAGTCGCTTCGCATTGCTTGCGCGCAAGCACTTGAGCATAGCGATTTCAGCATTGCGATAGCGTGCAACGGTGCACAGGGACTGGAAAGAGCGCATCGGGAGTCCTTCGATGTCGCATTGCTGGATTTGAAGATGCCAGGAATGCCAGGGATGGAAGTACTCCAAAAGTTGAAGGAAGAGTCGCCGAATGTGATGGTCATTATCATGACCGGCTATGCGAGCATCGATTCAGCGGTGGAAGCCATCAAGCATGGGGCTTACGACTATCTCCCAAAACCTTTTACTCCGGAGGCCCTGACCGACCTTGTTCTAAGAGCCGCCAGGGTCGGAAGAAAGACTCTCGAGGATGCCTGCGTAGCACAGGAACTCGACCGCAAGATGCTGTCGGACACTCTCATCGGAGACTCCGACGCAATGAATCGTGTGACCCGGCTCGTTCAGAAGGCAGCGCCTGGGAATTCTACGGTGCTGATCACAGGTGAGACCGGGGTAGGAAAGGAAGTAGTCGCACGAGCCACGCATCGATTGAGCGATAGAGCAAACAAAGCCTTTGTTACCGTGGATTGCGGGACGCTGGTGGAAAGCCTTTTTGAAAGCGAACTCTTCGGCCATGTGAAAGGCGCTTTTTCCGGTGCGATCGAAAGCACTGTCGGAAAGATCGAACTCGCCGAAGGTGGAACGCTGTTTCTCGACGAGATCGCGAATATCAGTCTCCAAATGCAAGCCAGGCTTTTGCGCGTGGTTCAAGAGCGCGAAATATGTCGCGTCGGATCCACACAGAAAAAGAAAGTTGACGTGCGTATCATCTCCGCTACCAATCGCGAGTTGCTAGCCGCCGCCCACGAGGGAAAGTTTCGCCAGGACCTTTACTATCGGCTAAACGTCATTCATATTTTTGTACCGCCTTTGCGCGACCGACTGGACGACATACCGGCGCTCAGTTCCTATTTCCTCAGGAAGCTTTCTAACGAGAAACAGAGGCCGGGTCTGTCTCTTTCCGCGGAAGCCATTCAGTTCCTGAAGACGCACACATGGCCGGGCAACGTGCGCGAACTTGTCAACGCGCTGGAATACGCAGTCGTAACCTGCGAGGGAAATATCATCGGAGTCTCTGATCTTCCTTATTGCGATGAGGATGACATGCCCCGCGCCGATAGGCAGAGCCTCGCCTGCGCTCCTGACTCGGACGGGGGCTACTTGGCCCACGTGGAGCGAACCGAGATTGCCAGGGCGATAGAGCAATTTCATGGAAACAAGACTCGAACAGCTGAACACCTGGGAATCAACCGTAAGACGCTGCGCGAGAAGATGCGAAGATATGGATTGGAAGACGGCTCCTCCTAAGCGAGCCAGCACACAGCCGCAACGACTCTGAATTCGCGACCGGCACATTTCGTACCACCGACCATGTGCGTGCGACGAAAAGTATCAGTCCTGTGAAATCTTCCTGCCGTGAACTCCCGCATCTTGTTTTTCACGATCACTTGCAACCCCAATCAATGCAACATCCCTGCCGATGCAGATTGTGCTATCCGAAACACCATGTGGATTGGCCCACGGCCTGCACTATGGGGCAGTGAGCTTGATGCGTCCTTGTCGAAATAATCGCATGAAGCAAATGAGGGTTGCCGATGGAAAACATGACAGAAACGACGGCAGAGCGAGCGCTTCCAGGACAGTTAGATGTTGTCGTCATTGACAATGAAGAGACTTTCACTGAAGGATTACGCCAGACGCTCGAAATGGGCGGATATCGGGCTGCAGTGGCAAAGAATGGGGAACAAGGGTTGAACCTGGTGCGCTCTGCGCATCCTGGTGTGGTGCTGGTGGATCTCAAGATGCCCGGCATGAACGGGATCGAGGTTCTTGGCCACCTGTCCTCCAGCGCGCCTTGCACTGTGCCGATCATGGTCACGGGCCACGGCACAATGGATTCGGCAGTCGAGTCGATGAAGGTTGGGGCTTTCGACTTCCTGACCAAACCCTTCGATCCGGAAAGACTTCTCGAATCGGTGCGCCGGGGAATGAGCTTGAATGTCCTTCGCAAAGAGAGGGTAGCCGCCACGGAACCTGTTCCTGCGCCTCCCCCTGACAAAAATGACCTACTGCTGCGCGGCTTGGAGGTTCTAGGAGAGGCCTATTCTCTCGGGCTCGACAATAGGCAACTATTCGACGATCTCGCCTATCTTGAGTCGGAGGCGAAGTATCACGCGCAGAGCCTTGGCCAGATCAAGCAAAAGGAACGGGCCATCCTCGACATCAGGGACGATCTTCGAGATGTGGACACTATTCTTGAAAAATATGATTTTGAGAAGGGCGCGCTGATCCAGGTGCTGCTTGATGCGCAAGAAAAGTTCAATTGGCTCCCACGCCACGTCCTGCACTGGATCTCAGCTCGCCTCAATGTAACGGTCAAGGAAATCTACACTATCGCAGGTTTCTACGAAGCCTTCAGCCTGAAGCCGCGAGGCCGCCATTGTGTCCAGGTCTGTACGGGCACTGCCTGCCACGTTCGGGGTGCTTCAGAAATGCTATCCAGGGTTTCGGCTACGCTTGGCCTCCAGCCCGGACAGACCGATGAAGATCAGCAGTTTTCCTTGTCGACAGTCCACTGCCTTGGATGCTGTGCACTCGCGCCGGTAGTCCAGGTTGACAAGCAGTACTATCACAGCCCTTCGCGAAACAAATTTGAAAAAATCATCAAGTCTCTAGACAAAGAGGTTCCACAAAATGTCTAAGCTAAAGATTGCTGCAGACCTTGAATCACTAAGGAAAAATGTAATTGCGCAGCGCGAAACCAAGTCGAAGTGGGTAACCGTCTGCACTGGCACTGGCTGCTGCGCTTATGGGGCGGAAGCACTGGCCGATGGCTTTGAGGAAGAAATCAAGAAGCTAGGTCTGAGCGTGACCGTGGGAATTCGTCGTACCGGTTGTCATGGTTTCTGCGAACGCGGACCGTTAGTGGTAATCGAGTCCAAGGGGCATACCTGCTATGTCGGAGCGCAGTTGAAGGATGTCCCGCTCATCGTGGAAAAAACCGTCGTCGGCGATGAAGCCGTGGAGCGTCTTCTGTATCTGGATGGGGAAACTGGCAAGCGCGCAAGCAATGTTGAGGACATCCCATTCTATAAGCATCAGACGCGCATCCTGCTGAAGAACAATTCCCTGATCGATGCTTCAAACATTCTCGACTACATTGCCGTTGGCGGCTACTCCGCGCTGGCGAAAGCCCTCACGGGTATGAGTCCGGTGGACGTGCTTAACGAAGTGAAAGAAGCGAACTTGCGCGGTCGCGGAGGAGCTGGCTTCCCGGCCGGTGTGAAATGGGAATCTGCTCGCAAGGCGTTGGACAGTACCAAGTACGTCATCGTCAATGCTGACGAAGGCGACCCGGGCGCCTACATGGACCGCAGCCTGCTTGAGGGGAACCCTCACAGCGTGCTCGAAGGCCTGATACTCGGTGCCTATGCGATTGGAGCCAGCCAGGGATTCATCTATGTTCGCCAGGAATATCCGATGGCCCACAAGCACGCGCAAAAAGCTATCGATCAAGCCAGGGAATACGGTCTGCTGGGCAAACACATCTTTGGGTCTTCATTTTCCTTCGATGTTAAAATTCACCGCGGCGCGGGTGCCTTTGTATCCGGCGAATCGACAGCTCTTATCAATGCGATAGAAGGTCATGTTGGTGAACCTCGGCCGAAATACATCCACACCACGGAGAAAGGCCTGTGGGGAAAACCGACCTGTCTGAATAATGTGGAAACGTGGGCCAACGTCCCCTTCATTATCAACCGAGGCGCGGAGTGGTTCCGCACCATGGGAACTGAAAGTAGTAAAGGAACGAAGATATTCTCGCTTGTCGGCAAGGTCAACAACACTGGCCTGGTCGAAGTGCCGATGGGAATGTCATTGCGCGACATCATTTTCAAGATTGGCGGCGGTCTGCCTGAAGGAAAAAAATTCAAGGCAGTGCAAACCGGCGGTCCATCGGGTGGAGTTTTACCCGAGTCGATGCTTGACACTCCAGTTGGATTTGACGAGCTGACCAAGGTCGGCTCCATGATGGGTTCAGGCGGAATGATCGTGATGGATCAAGACACCTGTATGGTTGACACGGCGCGGTACTACATTAACTTCCTCGCCCATGAGTCGTGCGGTAAATGTATCCCATGCCGTGAAGGTTTGCGGCAGATGCTGAACATCTTGAACCGCATCACCGCCGGAGAAGGCAGGGAGGGTGACCTTGATTTACTCGAAGAGCTCTCCGAGTTCATGGAGATGGCTTCGTTATGCGCCCTGGGACAGACGGCGTCTAATCCCGTCCGCAGCACCATCCGGTATTTCCGAGATGAATTCGAAGCGCACATTCGAGAGAAGCGATGCCCTGCGGGCGTTTGCACCGCGCTCATTGCGTATGAGATCGATCCCGTGAAATGCACAGCGTGCGGGGCGTGTGCCAAGTCCTGTGCTGTCGGCGCGATTGAAAAGGTTGATTCGAAAACCTATAGGGTCGATCAGGAGAAGTGCATTAAGTGCGGGTCCTGTTATTCGACATGCCCGGATAAATGGGGAGCACTCGTGAAGGTACCGGCCGTCCCTATTACTCGACCGCCCGTTGGTCTTGGAGCACTCTGCGAAGTGAGGTCACAATGCAAAAATTAACGTTGGTTATCGACGGGAAATCCGTTCAGGCTGAGCCAGGGACGAGCGTCCTGAAAGCGGCAAAACTGGCTGGTATTACGATACCGACCTTGTGCCATGACGACGGTCTGGAGCCTTACGGGGCCTGCCGCATATGCACAGTCGAAATCGAAAAGCACGGGCGCAGCAAACTGGTCGCGTCTTGCCTTTACCAAGTTGAAGAAGGGCTTGTCGTGCAGACCAGCAGTGAAAAAGTCAGGCGCATTCGCAAGATGATCATCGAACTCATCTGGCCAGCCGGGCAGCAATATCACAAAGAGTATGGGGTTACCGAATCTCGTTTCACACCCGAAATGACCGACTGTAGTCTCTGCGGCATGTGCGTCCGTTACAGTACTGAAGTCAAGAAGTGCAACGCCCTTTACTTCAAAGGACGCGGAATAGACCGTAAGCCTGCAATGGTCGAGGAAGAAACTTCCGCGGAATGCGCCGCGTGCGGTGAGTGCTTCAATCTGTGCAGCGGTGGTTGGGTGGTGGCTTCACGCTGCTAGGACTGGCGAGCGGGAGCTTGCGAAAGCACAACAATGATCACGATGGGGCGGATGTCATGTTTTACCCGTTAGGAGGCGGCCACAAGTTTCACAATGGCCGCCTCTCTGACGTCAGTCGCATGAAATCCTATTTACTGTATGGGCTGGTCAGCCGAAGTCGCAATCTGCGCAGTGTTGTAATGAATTAAGCCCGAACTATCGGTATAGAAGTAGCGTTGTCCAGTCTGACCTAAGGTAACGGGGTTCGCGTTCACCGAGTAGGACCCGAGCGGGATTCCTGCTCCAGCAGTAATGTTGAAGTTGTACCCACTCTTCTGGCAGGATGCCGTCCCAACCCCAGCAGTGCAGCCCAAAACGCTGTCCAGCATCTGACCATTGCTTGAACTCGCAGTCGCGGTCGTTGTTGGGCCAGGCCCCAGCGTGTTCAGATCAGGAGCGAAGCCTAGTGTCGGATATGTTAAGGAATAGGTCACTTGAGCGGTGGCGATGTTGTGCAGCGAGCCAGCGGCAGAAGCTTCGTTCGCGGCCATGCGTGAATGCAAGAAGGATGGTACTGCAATAGCAGCGATGACCAGGATGATCGCAACGACGATGAGAAGTTCAATCAGAGAAAATCCATTCCTCTTGTTCATCTGACAATCACCCCTTTGGTGTCTGTAAAGTATTCTAAATGATCAAGCAGGGCCTCGTGACTGTATTGCCTTCCTGCTCTCCCTGATTGTGGCTCCGGCGTGGACGTAACTGTGTGCGGCGGACAGGCGTTGGACAACCTGCAGCGCATGTAACGACAAGTTCGGACTCCCCACATCCGGTTCGATAAGAGGCGCACTCGCCAGACCGTATCCCTTGTGCTCTCGCCCTAAAGCAACGGTCCGGCCCGCCTACTTTTCTAACGTCTCGATCGTAAAAGCTCGATTGTCCTGGCGGCCAAGCCTGCGACATTTTCACTCTTTATTCACGTCACCTTTACAGTGCAGTGTATGTACCCGGTTCAACATAAGTGCGCGTGAAAGCACGCCAACCGAAGTATTGGCTACCTGGGACTTTGCCGTATTGTTCACAATTTCATGTGTCAGACGCCACGGCCCCGAACAGCTTTCATGGATCGAGAAAATCGCCGGACAGAAACTCGAACCTAACGGAGAGGCAATGAATCAAGGACATTTGACTTTAGGAATTCTCGCCCTGTCTCTATTTGGTGTTATTAGTGCGGCGGCACAGCAACAGACCGCCGACCCCTCCCAGCAATCTGCTCAGCAACCCAAGATTCTCCATACGGAGACCGTAACCGTCACCGCTCCTGGAGAGATTCGAACCGAACAATCCGTGAGCGACGTCACCATACAGGAGTCCGCACCTGGCACCAGTCCAATCCGGATCATCTCGCAACTGCCCAGCGTCAATTACACTTCTGCTGACCCCTACGGGAGCTACGAGTGGGCAGTGCGCATTTCGGTGCGCGGCTTCAATCAAAATCAGCTCGGCTTCACGATGGACGATATCCCGCTCGGCGACATGTCCTACGGCAACTGGAATGGCCTGCACATCAGCCGCGCAATCATGGATGAAAACATCGGTCGTGTTGTGTTGTCGCAAGGCACGGGAGCGCTGGAGACCGCGTCTAACAGCAACCTTGGCGGCACGGTTCAGTTTTATTCGGTGGATCCCTCCGACAAGCGCTCATTCAGTGCGGACCAATCTTTTGGCAGCTTCAACGCCTTCCGTACCTTGGCGCGTTTTGAAAGTGGCCTCATTGGAGGCAATACGAAGTTTTACATCACAGGCGTCAACCAGCTGTCCGATAAGTGGAAAGGGCACGGTGACATTGGCCAGAACTACTGGCAACTTAACGGAAAGATCGTTCACTATCTTGGGAGCAAGGGCGTGCTTACCGCATTCCTCGACTACTCTAACCGTCACGAAACCGACTACCAGGATCTGTCAAAGGCATACGTCGGTGTGCTTGGCTACAGCTTTGACAACTATGGAAACTGGTCACAGTCGACGCAGGCAGCGTTTGCTTGCAATGGTATTGGAAGCTACCCCGGAAAAGTGGCAAATCTCACTCCCGCTCAGGACCCTTGCGATGCGGGATACTACGCAGGTGCCGGGTTGCGTAAAGATATCTTGGGGGGCGTCAGCTACAAAGTTCAGCTGACGGATAAGTTGTTGTGGAAGACGACAGCGTATGGGCACGGCAACGACGGCATCGGCTTGTGGTTCGCGCCTACGATTGAGTTTGGTTCGACGTTCTACGATGGAGTCCTTGCGGCAACTGGCTCGCCGATCGCAATGCGCAGTTCCGAGTACGGCATTCAGCGTGGCGGTTTTCTGACCGCTTTGACGTATGAGACCGGACGTAACAAGCTGGAAGGTGGAATGTGGTTTGAGAAGGAGAACTTTACCCTGGCCCGCCGTTTCTATGCCACGACCCTGAATGCTCCAGGACAGTCGCTGGACAGCTTCCCGAAGAATCCGTTCTACACCCAGTGGGCGTATGATTTTGGAACTACGGTCTATCAAATTCATTTACAGGACCAATTCAAGGTCACCAATGCATTAACTGTTTCAGCGGGCTTCAAGACGATTGAAACCACCACGGATGGAACGCTAACCGCGTTTGATACTCCAGTCATCTCTGGCGCCAGCGCCGCCAACTATGCACAGGGTACCCTGACCTCGGGCAAGCCCATCCTGCCACAGTTCGGTGCTAACTATAAAATCGATAAACATAGTGAAATGTTTGGCGACGCTGCATACAACGTTCGCGCCTATGTCGCTGGCGGCAACGGTTTCGGACCCGCGCCGTGGGGCGTCACACAGGTTGCGTTCAATGCGCAGAAGAGCACCATTCACCCAGAAACCTCATGGACGGAAGAATTCGGCTATCGCTACACAGGCGACAAAGCTTCGGCGCAGGTTAACTACTTCCACGTCAACTTCTCCAACCGTCTGCTGGCGTTGCAGCAGGGCCCTGGGATTGCAGGTAATGCCTCCGTTCTCACCAATGTCGCCGGAGTTACCACCAACGGTGTTGACGTATCTGGCGTCATCCCAATCGGCGCTGGCTTTTCCATCTACAACGGATTGACTTTCAGCCGCTCTACTTATGACGACAACGTGACCACCTATTCGGGATCCACCCCGGTCGTCGAAGCTATCAAAGGCAAGGTCGCCGTAGATACTCCCGAGTTGCTCTACAAGACAGAGTTATCCTATCGCAACAAGGGTTTCTTCTCCCGTATCGCCGCCGACTACATGTCTAAGCGCTACTACTCGTATGACAACACGGGCAGTGTTGACGGTCGATTTTTGTCCGACTGCTCGATGGGTTACAAGTTTCAAGAGGCAGGAGCGTTCAAGGATCTCAAGATGCAGTTGAGTGTCTACAATCTCTTTGATGAGAAGTACTACTCGTCCATTGGTACCAACGGCTTCGTTCTAAACGATTCCACTGGCACAGTGGACACGCTGCAAGTCGGATCTCCACGAACCTTTGTAGGCTCGCTTTCTGTGCGTTTCTAGATTAGTTGCACGGTGAATGCGCCCGGTGTGCGGGGTTTATCCGCACACCGGGCGCTTACCTCCATTATTTTTCGTTCCTGGAATCTGGAGACTGCAGATTGAAAGCGACATTCATAACGATCCCACATATCTTCCGCTTCCGCATCCTCATTACTTCGGTCCTTGTGCTTGTCACGTCCATCGCTGCGTTCGCCGCTGTCGAACCATCCGGAGCGCCTACAGTGCTCCTTATATCGGTGGATGGACTGAAACCAGAAGCCGTTTTGCATGCTCAGGAGTATGGACTAGCGCTGCCTAATCTGGTCCGATTGACTGAGGATGGGATGTACTCCTCTGGAGTTCGCGGCGTGTTGCCAACGGTCACCTATCCCAGCCACACCACACTCATTACCGGCGTTTCACCTGCCAAACATGGCATCTCAGCTAACACTACCTTTGATCCCTACAACAAGAATGAGAAGGGATGGTACTGGTACGCGGAGGACATCAAGGTTCCCACGCTGTGGGACGCAGCACATACCGCAGGACTGACAACCGCGAGCGTCTATTGGCCCGTCAGTGTTGGCGCCCACATTGACTATAACCTTCCCCAAATCTGGCGGACCGGCACCGAAGACGATCTGAAACTGCAACGCGCGCTTTCCACTCCGGGACTGGAACAGGAACTGGTGGCTGAACTTGGCCGCTATCCAGGAGGAATGGAAGAGACTGTCGAGTCCGACGAGATTCGTACGCGTTTCGCTGTAAGAATTATGGCGAAGAAACACACCGCCTTCATGACGGTGTATCTTACGGGGCTTGACACCGAACAGCATGCTTCCGGACCATTCAGCGATAAATCTAACGCTGTTCTGCAGCGCCTCGACAAGCTAGTCGGCCAACTTCGCGCCGCCGCCGAGCGAGTATCCCATGATCGGGCGTATGTCTGTGTAGTTTCCGACCATGGCTTTGCAAGCGTTCAGCACGATGTGAACCTCTACGAAGCATTTCTTGATGCAGGACTTTTTTCCACGAATAGGGCGCAGAAAATTACTTCATGGAAAGCGATGCCTTGGCCCTCCGGTGGTTCAGCAGCGGTAGTCCTTGCTGACCCCAGCGACCACGTGACAGCCGCTGAGGTCGAAGCGTTGCTTAAGCATTTGGCCAATAATCCGACCAACGGAATCGACCGCGTCCTCACGCGAGAAGAACTCCAAAGTGCGGGAGGGTTTCCTGAAGCTGCTTTCTTTGTTTCATTCAAGATCGGCTATGAGCTTGGGTACACCTTTACACCACCTCTGATTTCGGCTCCAACCTATGGGGGTATGCACGGATATCTCCCGGGCAATTCGGAGATGAGCTCTTCATTCTTTCTCGTCGGTCCGGGCGTGACGCGCGGCAAGTCTGTCGGTGAAATTGACATGCGCCAGATCGCGCCAACACTTGCACATATTCTTCGAATCAGCCTCCCCGAAGCTGAATCTGAACCACTTTTAATCCACAACTAAATCGAGGGAGCCTTGGAGCTCGAACATGCCGAGCTGCTGGGAGATCGTCTCCAAATTCCCATGAGACAGCTTCTCGGAAGCAGTATGGATCGGTCGTGCAGGTTTTCAGTTCTCCGCTGATCATGGCGAACTGATATTACTCTACCTGGATACGATGGTGGCCATGCCCCTCGCCAGATGAAGTAGTACACATGAAATTCAGGCCCAGCTATTTTCGCCTTAGCAATCTCACTGGCCGGCTCGACACTATTGGTCAAGCGTCGTCGGACGGAATATTCGCAACCCGCTATGGGACCGACAAGGACCAATTGCTCCGTTGCCTCGGGATACATAAGCGCGTAGGCGACCTTGCACGCTCTCGCTGGCATGCTGAGACACGTATTACCCCTCCTGCGATTCCCGGTCTTGTCCGTTCAATGCGAACTACGTTCAAGTAGCGTCCCGTTCCCGCCCAGTCTTTATCGGGATCGCTCTTGCGCTGGATACACGCCCGGTTGAATCCAGAGGGACCATCGGCCTGGGGCCATTCGATATATGGTTGACCAAGAGTGTCGGTGAGTACCTGAAACATGCTTTCTCCAATTGAGCTGGGGCTCGTTAATAGGGTGTCGGTTTTCAACGAGCAGTGGCGTACCTCCGCCCACGATCGTCACTCTTTGGGCAGTCTGGAATGAGCCTCGTGTATACGGTGACATCATCCCGCCATCGTACGCTTCCTCAAGACAGTTTCAGGGGATGACAGGATATACTTCCCGCATGTGTGGACGATTCCGAGTTGCGCGTAAGAAGGAGATTCTTGAGGCGGCGTTTGAAGTGGCTACTTCATTGGACGATCTCGACTGGGTGCCGCGTTACAACGTCGCGCCCGGACAGGAGATTTCCGTTGTACAGCAGGATGCGAATCGACCAGTTCGACTGCTCTCGACGATGCGTTGGGGACTGATACCTTCATGGGCGAAGGAACCTTCCGTCGGCTACAAGATGATTAACGCGCGCTCGGAGACCGTAGCCGCCAAACCTTCCTTCCTGGAGCCGCTGCGCTCGCGGCGATGTCTGATTCCTGCAGATGGCTTCTATGAGTGGAAGCGTGAGGGAAAACAGAAGCTGCCTTACTGCTTCACTCTGGCTGACGAAAACATCTTTGCCTTCGCTGGGCTATGGGATCGCTGGCGCAGTCCAGAGGGACAGTTCATTGAGAGTTGCACCATTCTTACCACCACACCGAACGAGTTGATGCAGGATGTTCATGATCGTATGCCGGTCATCCTGATGCCGGAAGATTACGACCTCTGGCTCGATCCCGGCTTCACAAAGATGGAAGAGTTGCAACCATTGTTAAAACCGTACGACGCCGATGCGATGCGCTGCTACCGGGTAAGCCAACGGGTGAACCAGGTGAAGAACGACGACCCCGAGTGCGCGGTGGAGATTGAGGCGGCTTAGAGTTAGTGAAAGTCGTGTGAGCGGACTTCGGCATTGCTGATAGCAAGTGGGTGAATCTCTCGCGCCTTTACGGAGATCACGTTCTCCTGGTTCTGTAACTCGCCTTCGATCATTAGAAACTTTTCATATACCACCACCTGTTTGAACTGCTCGTAAACAGCGGGTGTAATGATGGCGTTGGCAATGCCTGTCTCATCTTCAATGCTGAGAAAAACGAAGCCTTTGGCGGTGCCGGGGCGCTGGCGGGCGATCACGCATCCGGCGATGCGTGCAGTTCTGCCATGAGGAAGTGCGGCGAGTTCGCATGCGGAGAGTATCCCCATCTGCTTCAACTCTGCTCGATGGAAGGCCATGGGATGCCTGCCCACGGTGACTCCGGTGCCGGAAAAGTCGGCGACGAGGCGCTCTTCGAGATTCATCTGCTGCAAGGGCGAGTCGGCGTCGTCTTCCTCCAGTGTATTGAGCAGTGGTCCCACCGGGCGGCCCGCGTACTCCACCTGCCAGAGCGCATCGCGGCGGTGTTCGACCTCGCCGAGTGAATTGAGCGCGCCGATCTTTGCCAGCAGTGCGAGGTCGCTCTTGCGCAGATCTGGTACGCGCAATGCAAGGTCTTGAATTGAAGTAAACGTATGAGACTCTCTGGAGGCAATCAATGGGATGACCGCATCCTGCCGCAGTCCACGCGCATAGCAGAGCCCGAGGCGCAAGGCGAAGCGGTGCACGTTGCCGGGTTCGGGCTCCAGTGTGCAAGGCCATAACGACTTCTGCACGTCCACGGGTTTTACGCGCAAGCCGTGTCGCTGAGCGTCCTTCACAATGGTTGCTGGCGAATAGAAGCCCATCGGTTGATTGTTGAGCAGCGCAGCGGTGAAGGCCGCAAGGTAATTGCACTTAACATAGGCGCTGGCGTAGGCGATGAGCGCAAAGCTGGCAGCGTGCGACTCCGGAAACCCGTAGAGCGCGAACGACGAGATGGACTGAATAATCTCATCCTGTACCGTGGGGGCGATTCCGTTGGCGGTCATGCCTCGACGCAACTTACCGTCCAGATCCTTCATGCGTGCCATGGAGCGGCGCATGCCCACAGCGCGACGCAGTTCCTCGGCCTCGCCGCCTGTGAAGTTGGCAACGATCATGGCCATGCGGATGAGCTGCTCCTGAAAGAGCGGGATGCCGAGCGTGCGCTTGAGCACCGGCTCCAGCAGCGGGTGATAGTAAGTCACCTTTTCCTTGTCCTGCCGCCGCTTCATGTAAGGATTCATCATGTTGCCCACGATGGGGCCGGGGCGAATGATCGCCACCTGTACCACGAGATCGTAAAAACACGTCGGGTGGTTACGGGGTAAGGCTGCCATCTGGGCGCGGCTCTCCACCTGGAACATGCCCACGGTGTCTGCTGTCTGAAGTGCGTGGTATGTCGGTGGATCGTTGGCAGGAAGTTGTGCGAGATCAAGCGGTTTGCCGTAGTGCGCAGGTACAAGTTCCGTGCAATCCTTGAGCACAGCCATCATGCCGAGCCCGAGAAGATCAACTTTGATGAGCTTCATGTCCGCGCAATCTTCCTTGTCCCACTGGATGACCGTGCGTCCCGGCATGGAGGCCGGCTCGATGGGAACGACGGCGTTGAGATGTCCCCCACAGATCACCATGCCGCCAGAGTGCTGCCCGAGATGACGCGGAAGGTCCTGCATGCGCCCGCAGAGTTCGACGTACTTGGCGATGCGGCGGTGCTGGATATCAAAGCCCGCTTCCTGGAAGTTCTGACTGAGGGTTTCGTTCTTGTCCTTCCACTCCCAGGCACTGACCAGTTTGGTGAGGCGGTTGAGCGTCTCGGCGTCAAAGCCCAGTGCCTTGCCTGCTTCGCGTGCGGCCGAGCGTCCGTGATAGGTGATAACGTTGGCGGTCATCGCTGCACCGAGTTCGCCGTAGCGTCGATAGACATATTGAATCGCACGCTCGCGTTGATCGCCGCTCGGCAGATCGAGATCGATGTCCGGCCACTCGCCACGCTCTTCGGAGAGAAAACGCTCGAAGAGCAGATCCATGCCAACAGGGTCAACCGCAGTGATGCCGAGCGCGTAACACACCACGCTATTGGCCGCCGAGCCGCGCCCCTGTACGAGAATGCCCTCGCGCCCGCAGAACTGCACAATGTCCCAGACGATGAGAAAGTAACCGGCGAGGTCGAGCTTGGCAATGAGAGCAAGTTCGCGCTGAGCCTGTTTCTGTGCGCGTGCGAGAAGCTTGTCATTGTGCTTAGGCAGATAACGATTGCGTATGCCCTCCTCCGTCCGTTTTTCTAGAAATGACTGCATAGAGTCGCCATCGGGCACGGGATAGTCAGGAAAGCGGTAGCCGAGATCG
>Ga0181537_10000804_pt1 | contig 29215 bp, 24 predicted proteins | sample PEATcosm2014_Bin_39_FD_119765 | JGI IMG/M metagenome (GOLD analysis project Ga0181537, IMG submission 119765) | Peatland microbial communities from MTU Mesocosm Facility, Houghton, MI, USA - PEATcosm2014_Bin23_10_metaG | ecosystem: Environmental > Terrestrial > Soil > Wetlands > Peat | place...
AGATTTTCGGCCCCGGCAATGCCTGGGTCACCGCGGCCAAGCAACTGGTGGCCGAGGACCCGCAGGGTGCCGCCCTCGACATGCCAGCCGGTCCCTCCGAAGTCATGCTGATCGCCGATGACACGGCCGATGCCGCCTTTGTGGCTTCGGATCTGCTCGCACAGGCCGAGCATGGCCCGGACTCACAGGCCGTGCTGCTCAGCGATGCGCCGCAGCTGATAGCCGCCGTAGCGGCGCAGATCCGCACGCAGCAGGCCCGGCTCTCGCGCCAGCGGATCCTGGAATCCTCGGTCGCCGCAATGCGCCTGATAGAGGTTGCGGACCTGGCCACGGCGCTCGCGATCTGCGAGCGCTATGCCCCCGAACACCTGCTGATCCAGACGCGCGCGCCGCGCACGCTGCTCGAGCACGTCCACAGTGCCGGCTCGGTGTTCCTCGGTCCCTGGTCGCCTGAACCGATGGGCGATTACTGCAGCGGCACCAACCACGTGCTGCCCACCTACGGCTACGCGCGCGCCTACAGTGCTCTCGCGGTCGCCGATTTCGTGCGCCACATGAGCGTGCAGGAGCTGAGCGTCGCAGGCCTGAGCGCGCTCGGCCCGGTTGCGGTAACGCTGGCCGGCATGGAAGGGCTCGATGCGCATGCCGCCGCGGTCAGCTTGCGGCTGCGGGCACTGGCCCGAGGCGAGGCGCGGTGAGCTGGGTCAGTGATATTGCGCGGGCCGAGATCCGCTCACTCAAGCCCTACCAGCACGCACTGTGGGAGCCGGGCCTGATTCGCCTGCACGCCAATGAATTGCCGTGGCGCCAGATCGATGATCCGACCGAGGCCGGACTGAACCGCTATCCCGAGCCACACCCGCATGGGCTGATGAAGCGCCTGGCCGCGCTCTATCAGGTTCCCGAGACCTGCCTGCTCGCCGGGCGCGGCAGCGATGAGGCCATTGATCTGCTGACCCGCACCTACCTGCGTGCCGGGTACGATGCGATGATCATTACGCCACCGACCTTTGGCATGTACGCGGTCACCGGCCGCGTCCAGGGCGCCGGGATCATCGAGGTGCCGCTACGGCGCGAAGCGCAGTACCGGCTCGACCCGGACGCGCTGCTGGGCGCAGTCACGGCGCAGACCAGGCTGGTGTTCCTGTGCTCGCCCAATAACCCCACCGGAACGCTGATCGAGTCCGAGACGCTACTGCATCTGGTGCAGGCGCTCGCTGGACGCGCGCTGGTCGTGGTGGATGAAGCCTATATCGAATTTGCCGGCGTGCCCTCACTCGCTGCGAGTGCCGCCGCGACGCCCGGCCTCGTGGTGCTGCGAACGCTCTCCAAGGCGCACGGACTGGCCGGCGCCCGCTGCGGCGCGCTGATCGCGGTCAGCGAGATCATCGAGCTGATCGCGCGCGTCATCATGCCCTATGCCATCGCGCAGCCCTCGATTGAAGCGGTGCTGAAGGCACTTGAACCTGAGCCGCTGGCGCGCGCCCGCGCCGAGGTGGCGACGCTCGTGGCCGAGCGCCGGCGCCTGGAACGCGTGCTCGCCCGCAGTCGTGGTGCGCTTAAGGTCTGGCCGAGTGCCGCGAATTTCCTGCTGGTGGAGTTTTCCGATCCGGCATCTGCCCTCGAGCGCGCCCGCCAGGGCGGGTTCCTGCTGCGCGACTTGAGCCACGTGCCCGGCCTGCACCAGGCGGTGCGGATCAGCCTCGGCACGCCCGAACAGAACGACCGCCTGCTTGCGAGCCTTGCATGAACGCACCCGCGCCCACGCTGTTTATCGACCGCGACGGTACGCTCATCGAGGAGCCCTCCGACCAGCAGGTCGATACGCTCGAGAAACTGCGCTTCATGCCAGGGGTCTTCGCCGCGCTCACGAAGCTCGCGGCCGCGGGCTACCGGCTGATCGTGGTCACCAATCAGGACGGGCTGGGCAGCGGCACGTTTGCGCAGGAGGATTTCGAGCTCTGCCAGAACTTCATGATCGAGGCCTTTGCCTCCCAGGGCATCCGCTTCGATGCCGTGTGCCTGTGTCCGCACCGCTCGGAGGATAATTGCAACTGCCGCAAACCCCGTACCGGCATGCTCGATGGGTATCTTAAGGAGCACGCCTTTGACCCGGCCCGCAGCGCCGTGATCGGCGATCGCCTGACGGATCTTGAGTTCGCCGCGAACCTTGGCATCCGCGGCTTCCGGGTGCTGCTCAATGGCACACCCGATCAGAGCTGGCCCGGGATCGCCGCCGCCCTGCTCGCCCGCATCGGCCACGTGCACCGAGTGACGCGCGAGACCGACATTGAGGTCCGGGTCGGTCTCGACAGCGACGCGCCCGTGAGCGCGCGCACCGGCATCGGGTTCCTCGATCACATGCTCGAGCAGCTGGCCAAGCATGGAGGATTCTCGCTCGAGCTCAAGTGCCAGGGGGACCTGCACATCGATGAGCACCACACCGTGGAGGACAGCGCCCTCGCCCTGGGCGAGGCGCTGCGCCAGGCGCTGGGCAGCAAGGCCGGTATCGGCCGCTATGGATTTCTGCTGGCGATGGACGAGGCCGAAGCGCAGGTGGCGATTGATCTGTCCGGCCGCGCCTACTTTCAGTTCGAGGGCCAGTTCGGACGTGCGCAGATCGGGCAGTTGCCCACCGAGCTGGTGCCGCATTTCTTTCGCTCGCTGGCCGATGCCCTCGGGTGCGCGCTGCACCTGAGCGTACGGGGCGAGAACACCCACCACCAGATCGAGGCCTGCTTCAAGGGCGTCGGTCGCGCGCTGCGCCCGGCACTGCGCCGCGAGGGCAGCGAGCTGCCCAGCACCAAGGGCGTGCTGTGAGCAGCGCGGGAAGCGTTGCGATCATTGACAGCGGCGGCGCGAATCTCGCGTCGCTGTGCATCGCGCTCGAGCGCCTGGGCATCATCGCGCAGATCAGCGCCGATCCGGATCAGGTGCGTCGTGCCTCACGGGTGCTGCTGCCAGGCGTCGGCGCCGCCGGTGATGCGATGCGCAGGCTGCGCAGCCGCGGGCTCGATGAGTGCATCCGCAGGCTCACCGTGCCGGTGCTCGGCATCTGCCTGGGTATGCAGCTGCTGTATGCGCATTGCGAGGAGGATGACAGCGAGACGCTGGGCATCCTGCCCGGCTCCGTACGCCGCATGCGCGCCTCGGCCACGCTGCCGGTGCCCCACATGGGCTGGAACTCGTGCACCGGACTGCACAGCGATGCCCTGCTGGCGGGCATCAGCGAGCAGGATTATTTCTATTTCGTGCACAGCTACGCGGCGCCGGTCGATGCCAGCACCCGGGCGAGCGTCGAATATGGCGGTGCCCACACGGCGGTCGCGCGCCGCGGTAATTTCTGCGGCGTGCAGTTCCACCCGGAGCGCTCGGCGCAGCCTGGCGCGCGCGTGCTGCGCAATTTTCTGGCGCTCTGACGCGTGCAGCTGATACCCGCCATTGATCTTCGCGCTGGCCGCTGCGTACGGCTGCTCAAGGGCGACTTCGCCGCCGAGACGCGCTATGAGATCGATCCGCTGGCGCTGCTCAGGCATTACCATGCGCTCGGCGCACGCTGGCTGCACATCGTGGATCTTGATGGGGCGCGTGATGGCCGGCTGGCCAACCGCCACCTGATTGCCTCTTTCGCCGCCGAGGGCTCGATCGCCCTCCAGGTCGGCGGTGGCGTACGATCGGCCGCCGTCGTGACCGACCTGCTCGGCACCGGGGTCGCGCGCGTGGTCGTTGGCAGCGCCGCGGTCGATGAGCCGCAGGCGGTCGAGCGCTGGCTGGGCGACTATGGCGCCGAACGCGTCTGCCTCGCCCTTGACGTACGCCTTGATGGCGACGGCCTGCCGCTGCTCTATACCCGCGGCTGGCTGGAGGCGACCCGCGTCACGTTGTGGCAGGCGATTGATCGGTTCGCCGCCGCCGGCCTGAAGCACGTGCTGTGTACCGACATCGAGCGCGACGGCGCTTTAAGCGGGCCGAACCTCGCACTGTATCGCGAGTGCGCGCGCCGCTACCCGCAGCTGTACTGGCAGGCCTCGGGCGGCATTGCCGGCGGCGCCGATCTGCAGGCGCTGGCGGACGCCGGTGCCAGCGCGGCGATCAGTGGCAAGGCGCTGCTCGAGCAGCGCATCAGCATTGAGGAGCTGCGGCCATTCTTGCCCGCCGCATAATTCCCTGCCTCGATGTCCGCGATGGTCAGGTCGTCAAGGGGGTGCGCTTTCGCGACCACCAGGTGGTTGGCGACATTCTGGAGCTGGCGCGCCGCTATCGCGATGCGGGGGCCGACGAGCTGGTGTTCTATGACATCACCGCCAGCCCCGAGGGCCGCACGGTCGATCGCGAGTGGATCGGCCGCGTGGCCCGGGTCCTGGATATCCCCTTCTGCGTCGCCGGCGGCATCGGCTCGGTGCAGGAGGCCGAAGTGGTGCTCAATGCCGGGGCCGAGAAAATCTCGGTCAACTCCCCGGCGCTGGCGCGCCCGGAGCTGATCAATGAACTGGCGGCACGCTTTGGCACCCAGTGTGTGGTGGTTGGCATCGACAGCCAGACGACGCCCGAGGGCTATCGCGTCTATCAGTTTACCGGCAGCCCCGATCGCAGCCGTGACACGCAGCGCCCGACGCTCAGCTGGGTCGAGGAAGCACAGGCGCGCGGTGCCGGTGAGATCGTGCTCAACTGCATGGCCGCCGATGGCGTGCGCGCCGGTTACGATGTGACCCAGCTGCAGGCGGTGCGCGCCATCTGCCGAGTGCCGCTCGTGGCCTCCGGCGGCGCCGGTAGCATCGAGCATTTCGCCGCCGTGTTCACTGCGGCCGGCGTCGATGCCGCCCTCGCGGCCAGCGTCTTTCATTCCGGTGCGATCCGGATTCCAGAACTCAAGGGTCAGTTGCTGGCCCAGGGCATCAGGGTGCGTCGATGAATGCCATTGCCGGCATTGAACAGATTGACTGGGGCAAGGATGCCGGGCTGGTACCGGCCATCATCCAGCATGCCCACTCGGGCGCCGTGCTGATGCTCGGCTACATGAACCGCGAGGCGCTGCGGCTGACGCTCGAGCGCGGCCGCGTGGTCTTCTACAGTCGCTCGCGCCAGCGCCTGTGGGAGAAGGGCGAAACCTCTGGCCACACGCTGACACTCCAGCAAATCCGCGTCGACTGCGATCACGACACGCTGCTGGTCACGGCGCTGCCGGCCGGCCCGGCGTGCCACAGCGGCAGCGCGACCTGCTTTGGCGATGAAGCGGCAAGCGATGCCAGTCGCCTGGCGTTCCTCAGCGAACTCGAAGCCATCATCGCCAGCCGTATCGAAGCCGGCGCGCAGGGCAGCTACACCGCGCGCCTGGTGGCCAGCGGCGTGCGGCGCGTCGCGCAGAAAGTCGGCGAAGAGGGTCTTGAAGTCGCCCTCGCCGGCGCCAGCGAGGATGATCCGCATCTGCTCAGCGAATCGGCTGACCTGCTCTATCACCTGCTGGTGCTGTTGCGCGCCCGCGGCCTGAGACTCGAGCAGGTGGTCGCGGAGCTGGCAAACCGCCACGCCAGCCGCAGCGTTTCGGCCGAAGGCGCTCCGGGCTGATCGCCCGCCGGGTCCGGTCAAGCTCGCCGCCCCTTATGTGGCGTACTATATAACGTATCCGGACCCCTCTGGGGTCGGCCCAGAAGAGACACCGTGATCACTGCTTGGCGCTCATTGCTGCTGCTGTGTGCACTCGCGTTTGGTATCGTTGCGAACGCTGCTGAACCTTCACGGGTATTTGCCGCGGCCAGTCTCACCAATGCGCTGAGCGACATCGGTGCGCTCTGGGCGAAAGCCGGACATCCGCCACCGCTGCTTGACTTCGCTGCTTCCTCGACGCTGGCCAAGCAGATTGAAGCGGGCGCACCCGCCGATCTGTTCGCCTCGGCGGATGTGCCCTGGATGGAGGAGCTCTCGAGCCGCGCTCTGCTGGAGCCCGGCACGCGTATCGATCTGCTCGGGAACGATCTGGTGCTGATCGCCCCCAGGGGCCGCGGCTTCAAGGTCAGCATGGATGCTGCGTTCCACTTTGCCGAGAGCTTTTCCGGGAAGCTGTGCACCGGGGAACCCGGCTCCGTTCCCGTCGGGCGCTACGCGCAGCAGAGTCTGCAGGCACTTGGGTGGTGGAATACATTGCAGGGACGGATCGTGGGCACGGATGATGTGCGTGCCGCGCTCGCCTTTGTCGAACAGGGCGAGTGCGGGGCCGGCATCGTGTATGCGACCGATGCCGCGATCAGTACGAAAGTAGAAGTCGTTGCGGTATTTCCCGCTGCGACCCATCAGCCGATTGTCTATCCATTCGCGCTGCTGCATGGCGCCGGAGCCGAGTCGCAGGCGCTGTTTGATTTCCTGAAGAACTCACCCGCCGCCGCCGAGGTCTTCCGGCGCTACGGCTTCACGCGCCAGGTGCCTTGAGGTGCCGCACCTGGGGCTGTCTCCCGAGGAGTGGCAGGCGGTTGCGCTGTCGGCGCGCGTCGCCTTGTGCGCGACACTCGTGTGTCTGCCCCTGGGCATCGGCGCCGCCTACCTGCTCACGCGACGAGGCTTCCCCGGCCGTTTGATCCTCGATGCCTTCGTCCAGATGCCGATGGTGCTGCCGCCGGTGGTGCCAGGCTACCTGCTGTTGCTGCTGTTTGGCACGCAGGGGCCGATCGGTGGCTGGCTCAAGACACATTTTGGGATTGTCATCGCCTTTACGTGGCAGGGGGCGGCGCTCGCCTCGGCCACGATGGCGTTTCCGTTGATGGTGCAGCCGGTCCGTCTGGCGCTGCGCATGATGGATGGCCGGCTTGAACAGGCCGCCAGCACGCTCGGGGCGCCGCCGTGGCGCGTGTTCTTCAGCGTGACGTTGCCACTGGCGATCCCCGGCATCATCACCGGTGCGGTGCTGTGCTTTACGCGCAGCCTCGGTGAGTTTGGCGCCACGATGGCCTTTGTCGGCAATATTCCCGGCGTGACCCGCACGCTACCGCTGGCCATCTACAGCTACTCGCACGTCCCCGGCGGCGAAGCCCCGGCGCTGCGCCTGTCGATACTCGCCATCCTGCTGGCACTCGTGGCCCTGCTGGCCAGCCACCTGATCAGCCGGCGCGCCGAGCGCCTGCTGGGTTACCGAGCCCATGCTGAGCCTTGATCTGACCGCCCGACGCGGCGAGTTTGAGTTGCGGGCGCGCGCCGAGTTCGGCACCGGCGTCACCGGCATTCTCGGGCCCTCCGGATGCGGCAAGAGTACCTTGCTGGCGCTGATCGCCGGCTTGCTGCACCCCGAGCGTGGCTACATCCGTCTGGCGGACGAAGCGCTGGTCGACACGCAGCAGGCGCTGTTCGCTCCGGCCTGGCGCCGGCATATGGGCCTCGTGTTCCAGGACGGGCTGCTGTTCCCGCACCTGAGCGTGCGCGGCAATCTGCGCTACGGCTATCGCGGGCTGCCGCCTGGCGAGCGCCGCCTCGGGTTTGAAACCGTTACCGACCTGCTGGAGATCACGCCACTGCTGGAGCGACGCCCGGCCCAGCTCTCCGGTGGCGAACGTCAGCGGGTCGCTCTGGGCCGCGCCCTGCTCTATTCACCGCGCCTGCTGCTGCTCGATGAGCCGCTGGCCTCGCTCGATCAGCGGCTCAAGGAGCAGATCCTGCCCTTCCTCAGGCGGGTCAAGGAGGAAATTGGCATTCCGATGATCTTCGTAACCCACTCCCAGGAGGAGGTGGATTATCTGGCCGACCACATCCTGCCGATGACACCCGGGCGGCTGGGCCAGGATCTGGCACCGGCCCGTTAGCCTGCGACGGCCAGAATCACGCTCGAGGCCTTGAAGATCGCATCCACTTGCTGGCCCGGCGCGAGTGCCAGGTGCTGCAACGATTTGCGCGTGATGACCGCGACCACGGTCGCGCCGCCTTTGAGTGATACGATGACTTCCACATTGACCGCGCCGCGATGCAGCCGGCTGACCGTGCCGCTCAGGCAATTGCGGGCCGACCACTTGGGTGCCTCGGCGCCGCGACGTGCCAGAATGATCCACGAGGCCTTGATCAGCGCGACGGTCACACTGCCCAATTTGAGTCCGAGGGTCCGAAGGCTCTCGCGCGTGATCACGGCCACCAGCTGCTCGCCGCCGGCCAGTTCCAGCTGGACCTCGACGTTGACGGCACCTCGGCTGATATGCCGCACGATGCCCACATAGTGATTGCGCGCACTGGTGAGCATCCCGAGCCGGCCAATCAGCTCGAGCTCGCGGGTGGGCTGGCCGGCGCGGGCGTTTATGCGTTTGAGAAAGCGCGCGTTTTCCCTGGCGACCACCCCATAGGTCGCCACCAGCTGCGCGCCTGCCTTCGTGAGTACCGTGCCGCCGCCGCCCTTGCCGCCGGTCGAGCGCGTCACCAGCGGTGCACTGGCCAGATTATTCATCGATTCGACCGCGTCCCACGCGGCCTTGTAGCTCAACCCGACGGCTTTGGCGGCGGCGGTAATCGAGCGGGTCTTGCCGATCGCGGCCAGCAGCGCCATCCAGCGCGGACTGGCGAGCTGCCTTCCGGCTCGCTGCAGCGACAGGGCGCTGGTGATTTGAACTGCGCTGCTTGCCATCGATGATGCTCCGTCCGCTCGCGCGGCTCATCCCCCTTGGCGCTCCCTGAGCATGCAGGCCATTGGGACTCAGGACTCCAATCTACAGGTCAAGTGCCTTGAGGCCTGAGTGCAAGGCCGCGGCGCGCATGCGTGCGTCGTATGTCGCGATATACGTGGCCGAGCCGTGCAGGGCCAGTGCAACGTGTAATGCATCAAGCGTCCGCAATGCTACCGACTCGACATGGAGCAGGAGGCGTTCGGCCTGCCGGTGAACCAGGGGATTCAAGTCGAGGCGGAAGAAAAATCCTGAATCGGCATCGGCCAAGAGCGCGTCGCGGATCTTGATTGTTTGAGACGCGTTGAGCATGCCCTCGCCTCGTTTGCGTGCAACCCCGGCCAGTACTTCAGTAATGGCAAGTTCTGAAATTAATAGATCCCGCCGACCGCGGAGCAGGGCATCGAGACGATCGCTTTCGGGTTCCGGCACATACAGCTTGGCCAGTGCGCTGGAGTCGAGATATATGCCGGTGTCGGCGCCGCCCGTGTCCCGAACAATCACCGTTTCAACCGCGCTCGGAGCGCTCGTCAATAATGGTCTCGGTGAGAGGCACTGGCAGCACCGGCATGCTACGGCGAAAATCGGCGCGGCCGACAAAGGGCTTGGCTCGCTGGGACCTTGGCGGCACGAGCCGCGCGACTGGCCTGCCACGATCGGTAATGGTCACCTCGTGGCCCTTGCGTACCTCTTCAATGAGGGCAGTGAGGTTCTGTCTAGCCTCACGTATGCCTGCTTCTTTCATGGACGCATTGTGCTACATGTAGCACAAAACTGCAAGCCCACTCCTGTGGCGGGGCGTCGCTCACGCGCCTCGACTCGGTCGGCCAGATTCATGGGGGCGGCCCCCTATCAGCGGCGAGGGCCGCAGCTTATGCCCTCAGGAATACTCGATCGTCGCGTCGCCAAACCACGCCTTCAGGTAGCCGGCATAGCTGATGTCGGCGTACAGGCGATAGTCCACGGCGTGCGCTTCAGCAACCGCGAGCGGCTCGATCAGGACCGGCACCTGCGCCAGCAAGGACTGGGCGCACTGGCCCTCGGCAAACTGGCGCGGATGCAGATCGAGACTGCAACCCTTGTTGAGCACGGTCCGGGCCAGTGGCCCGCGAATGCTGAGCACCACGCGACCTTCGCTGACTTCGCTGACATGATGCAGCCGCTCACCGAGCGCCCGCGCCGCCCGCGCACGGGTGGTGGCTTCCGGCGGCCCCACGACGGCCCAGGTATCAGGCGCGAGCCACAGCACGCGGCAATCCGTGCCGGCAACACGATTGGGGGCGGCCGGCCACGCCAGGCCAAAGACTTCCGAGAGTGCCGTGAAGTGCTCTGCATGCGGCTTCCACAGGCGCAGCACTGCGATGCGCAGCGCCACCCGCTCCACAGTCAGCGTCGGCAGCTCGACCATGCGTGTTGATGACACAGCCATGCTTGGAATCGCAGTCTCAGGCACGCAGGCGCTCTCCAGCGCTATCGTAGGCCCCGGGCGCTCCGACTATCGCCTGGCGCGGCCTGTCACCCAGCACCTGCATCAGCTCGCCAACTCGCGCGCGCCCGCCACGCACCATCGCGAGGGCCACCCAGCGAGCCAGCGCCGGACTGAAGGCCGAGGAAGTGATGTAGCCTTCGCTGCCCACAGCTACTCCGGAGCCACGCAGGTGGGCGCCTATGGGCAGTTCGGCGCCGGCCACCGGCTCGAGTCCCACGAGCTGGAAGCGATCGGCGCGCAGGTTGTCCGGACGCGTCAGCGAACGGCGCCCAATGAAATCGTGTTCGCGCTTGAGCACATGCCCCCAGCCCACATCATCCGGCGCCGTCGTGCCGTCGGTGTCGGCGCCGACGTGCAGGAAGCCCTTCTCAGTCCGCAGCAGCAACCAGGCATCGAGCCCCACCAGATCAATGCCAAAGGGCTCGCCGGTGTGCATCAGATGGTCCGCGAGCCGCTGCGCCTCGGTGTTGGGCAGACTGATCTCGAAGGAGATCTCACCGGTGAAGCTGACGCGGCAGACGCGCACCGGGACGCCCTCGATATGGCCCTCGCGCCAGCTCATATGCGGAAAGGACTGCGCATCTGCTGCAAAGTCGACGCCGGCAGCGACCAGGACCGCGCGGGCCTTGGGACCTGAGAGCGTCAGTACCGAGGCGCAGGTGGTCTCCGGTGCAACCAGGACCTTCAGATCACTCCACTCGCATTGCAGCCATTCCTCAAGCATTGCCGCGATGCGCGGCGCGCCGCTGCTGGTCGTGCCCACCAGGAAGCGCTGCTCTGCCAGGCGCGCGGCCACACCGTCATCGATGATGACCCCGAGTTCATTGAGCATCAGGCCATAGCGCAGACGCCCGACCCTGAGCGTCGACATGGTGTTGGCATAGACGCGATCCAGGAACTCGGCGGCATCGGGCCCGGTGACGATGATCTTGCCCAGTGGTGAACTCTCGTACAGGCCGACCGCGGTGCGCACGTGCAACGCCTCGCGCTGCTCGGCGGCGTGTGCCGATTCTCCGCTGCGCGCGTAGTAGGCCGGACGCAGCCACGTGCCGTATTCCTCAAACACCGCCCCACGGGCGGCATGCCACTCATGCAAGGGTACGCGCCGGATCGGACGATACAGCTCGCCACGCAGGCGCCCACCGATCGCACCCAGGCAAACCGGCGTATACGGAAAACGATAGCGTGTCGTTCCGGTCAGCTCCGGCGTGCGGGCCGTCAGCTCGCCAAGGCTCACCAGCGCGTTGACGTTAGAGGTCTTGCCCTGATCGGCGGCCATGCCGAGGGTCGTGTAGCGCTTGAGGTGCTCGACCGAGGCAAAGTTTTCGCGCACCGCCAGCTCGATATCAGCCAATGACACATCATTTTGAAAGTCGACGAACGCCTTGCCCGGCGCCACTACGCTCCACAGCGGCTCGATCGGCGTGTCCTCGCCGGCAGCGGCGCCGAGCGATTGCTCGGCCTGCACCGAACGGCCCGGCCGGAACTGAGCGTGCTCGGAATCCCACTTGAGCGAACCACCGGATTGGGAGAACAGATGCACCGTCGGGTTCCAGCCGCCAGACATCGCCAGCAGGTCCGCGCCGAAGCGCTCGATCACGCCGCTGGCGTCGCGCACAGTGACGCGCCGCAGGCCCGGACGTCCCACGGTGCCGACGACGACGCTACCGCTGAGCACGCGGATACGCTGCGCACCGGCGGCGCCCGCGCGTGCGGCTGTTGGCGCACCGCGGCTGTCGACAATCGCTACGACTTCGGCACCGGCAGCCTTGAGAGCCAGCGCAGTGTCGTAGGCCGAGTCGTTGTTGGTAAAGACGAGCGCCCGCTGGCCGGCGCAAACACCGTATTCCGCTAGATAGCGCCGGACCGCGCTCGCCAGCATCACGCCGGGCCGGTCATTGCCTGGAAACACCAGCGGCCGCTCAAGTGCGCCGCTGGCCAGTACCACGCGCCGTGCACGCACCTGCCAGAGCCGCTGCCGCGGTCGCTGCGCGGAGGCGCCCGCTCCCAGCTGGTCCGACACGCGCTCCACGAGGGTGAGCGCGTTGTGATCAAAGTAGCCCAGCGCCGTGGTGCGGGTCTTGATCAGCACCTCTTCGCGACCCTGCAGCAGCTTGAGTTGCTCATCGATCCAGCGCGCGGCCGAGGCGCCGGAGAGCTCCTGATCCTCGATGCGGCAGCGATCCCACAGCAGGCTTCCGCCCAGGCGCGGCTCCTGCTCACACAGCAGCACGCGTTCGCCCTGCCGGGCCGCCGCCGCCGCCGCGCTCAGTCCTGCCGGACCGCTGCCAACAACCAATACGTCGCAGTGCGCGTACTGCAGCTCGTAGCGCGACGGGTCGGCCTGCCCTGAAATCCTGCCGAGGCCCGCCGCCCGCCGGATGAAGCCCTCATACCAGTGCCAGTTGGGCCACATCAGGCTCTTGTAGTAAAACCCGGCGGGCAGGAAGCGCTCGAGCGGTCGCAGCAGTGCGCCCAGGTCGCGCCGTGCATTCGGCCAGCAATTGACCGCCCGCGCCTCGAGACCGTCATAGAGTTCGATTTCCGTTGCCCGCAGGTTCACCTGGGCATCGGCACCCGTGCCCACCTGCACCAGGGCGTTGGGCTCCTCCACCCCGGCCGCCAGCAGACCGCGGGGCCGGTGATACTTGAATGAACGACCCACCACGTCGACGCCGTTCGCCAGCAGCGCTGAGGCAAGCGTGTCACCCTCGAAGGCACTGTAGTGGTGGCCATCGAAGCTAAACTGCAGCGGCCGCGCGCGGTTGGTCAGCCCGAAGTTCTGGATTCGCCAGCCGCTCATGGCAGCTCCGCGGGCGGCAGTTGCGGGGGCTTTTCATCCATTCGATAACTGAGCAGGATCTGGTGCGAGACGGTGTTGCGAATGAGGTTGAACCATTGTCGGCAGCCGTGCACATGCACCCAACGCTCCCGGAACCACCCCTTGGTGTTATCGCGCAGGAACAGGTATGCGCCCCACTGTGGATCGGTCAGCTGGGGGTAGGGTTCGGGTCGGACCATGTGCGCCTGACCGCCACACTGAAATTCTATTTCATCGCGCTGACCGCACCAGGGACACGGAATGTGCAGCATTGCCGGGTGAGCCTCAGTGCGGAATGCCAGAGGCCGCGGCCTCATCGATCAACGCCCCGCTGGTGAAACGCGACAATGCAAAGGGCGAGGCGATCTCATGCGCCCGCCCGGTGGCCAGGTGATGCGCAAGCAGGTAGCCACCGGCCGGAATCGCCTTGAATCCGCCGGTGCCCCAGCCACAGTTGATGAACAGATTCGGTACTGGGGTCGCGCCGAGAATCGGACTGGAATCGTGCACGACATCGACGATGCCCGCCCACTGCCGCAGCAGCCGCACCCGGCCCAGTGCCGGCATCTGATCGGCGAGCGCACCAAGCACGTTGCGGATCATGGGCATGTTGCCGCGCTGCGCATAAGAGAGGTAGTGATCCAGGCCGCCGCCGATCACCAATCCGCCTTTGTCCGACTGGCTGAGGTACATGCCGGTCGCAAAGGAAATCATGACGCAGTTGATCACCGGCTTGAGCGGCTCGCTGACAAACGCCTGCAGCGCGTAGCTGGTCACCGGCAGCCGAAATCCGGCCAGATCTGCGACCACCGAGGAATGCCCGGCGACCGCCATGCCGAAGCGCTCCGCCTGGATCCGCCCGCGACTGGTGTCGACCCCTTCGATCTGTCCGGAACTTCCCATGACGAAACCACGCAATTCGCAGTTCTGAATAATGTCGACCCCGAGGGCGCTCGCCGCCCGCGCGTAGCCCCAGGCCACGGCATCGTGACGCGCCGTGCCGCCGCGCCGCTGCAGGAATCCGCCCCACACCGGGTAGCGGGCGCTGCGCGAGACATCCAGCAGCGGAATGTGCCGCTGGATTTCATCCGGCGTCATCAGTTCGGCATCAACGCGATTGGCGTTCATCGCGCCAACCCAGCGCCGGGCGCCCTCCAGATCGTGGCGCGTGTGCACCAGATTGATGATGCCGCGCTGGCTGAGCATGACGTTGTAGTTCAGCTCGCGTGCCAGTCCTTCGTACAGCCGCAGTGAAAAATCATAGATCGCAGCGCTCTCGGGGTAGTAATAGTTGGAGCGCACGATCGTCGTATTGCGCCCGGTGTTGCCGCCGCCAAGCCAGCCCTTCTCCAGCAGCGCAATGTCGCGAATGCCGTGCACTTTGGCCAGATAATAGGCCGTCGCCAGGCCGTGGCCGCCACCGCCGATAATCACCACGTCGTAGCGCGGCTTGGGTTCGGGCGAGCGCCACGCTGGAGTCCAGCCGCGCTGGCCCGTCAGGCCCTGTTTGAATAGATTCCAGGCGTTGTAACGCGTCATGCACTTGGCACACTAAAGCACACCCCGCGAGCTGACAAGCGCGTACCAAAATTCTCGATGGGCCCATGCCGAATCGAGATAACCTTCCAGCAAATTCGACTTACCCATCGCAGGCGTTAATGTTGTTGCTGCTGCACGCGGGTCCTATCCTAGGCTGCACGTTGCGGGCGACGGTGTGCGGCACTTAATGAGATCAGCGCGGAGTAGCAGTGAAATGAAGATCGGCTTTATCGGACTGGGAAACGTTGGCGGGAAGCTTGCCGGCACGCTATTGCGCAACGGCTGGGACCTGACCGTGCGTGACTTGAATCCGGCTCTGGTTGCAGGTTTCGTAAGTCGCGGCGCGAAACAGGCCCCCTCGCCGCGTGCGCTGGCCGAGCAGGTCGACCTGATCATCACCTGCCTGCCCTCGCCTGCTGCGAGCGCCGCAGTCGTCGAAGGAGTTGATGGATTTCTCGGCACGCTGCGAGCGGGCCAGATCTGGCTGGAGATGAGCACGACCGATCATGCCGAGATCATCCGTCTTGGCGCGCTCATCGAAGCTCGGGGTGCCCTGGTGATGGACTGCCCGGTCTCGGGCGGCTGCCATCGGGCGGCGACCGGCAACATTGCAATTTTCGCCGGGGGCAAGCGCGAGACCTTTGATCGGGTGTTACCGGTCCTGACCACGATGGGCCGGCGGATCCTGCACACCGGAGCGCTCGGTAGCGCCTCTGAGCTCAAAGTAGTCACCAACTACCTGTGCAGCGTGCACCTGGCGGCACTGGCCGAGGCGCTGACGACCTGCAAGGTCATCGGCATGGACATGAACACCGCCTATGAGGCGATCCGCATCTCCTCCGGCAACTCCTTCGTGCACGAGACCGAGTCACAGGTCATCCTCAATGGCAGCCGCGACATCAACTTCACGATGGATCTGGTGATCAAGGATGTCGGATTGTTCGACCAGCTGGCGCGCGAGGCCGGCGTGCCGCTGGAAATCTCCCCGCTGGTTCTGAATATCTTCAAGGATGGCCAGCGTCGCTACGGCGCGCGCGAGCATTCGCCCAACATCATCCGGCGCCTCGAGGAGGCCTGCCACGTCAAGGTCCTCGGCCAGGGATTCCCGGCGGAGATCAGCGACGATGAGCCGGAGAGTGCAGGCTACGAGGTCACCGCCCGGCGCACCTGAATCCTCGCGCCAGATGCGCTATGGCACCAGGACGATCTTGCCGGTATGCGCCTTGGCGAGAAACTGCTGCTGGGCCGCCACGATCTCGCGCAATGGCAGCACCGCGGCGACCAGCGGCCGGATTGCACCTTCCTCGATGTAGCGCACCAGGCTGGCAAACACGGTGGCGCCGAGCACGGTCGCGCCATACAGGGTCAGGTCCTTGAGATAAAGCGTGCGCAGGTCCAGTTCGACCAGGGGCCCGGCGATTGCACCGGCCGTTGCGTAGCGTCCGCCGCGGCGCAGGACGGCCAGGCGCGCCGCAAAGCCCGCGCCACCAGCGACATCAATGACCAAGTCCACGGATTCGCGGCCCAGGGCCTGCTCCGGATCCGCGGCGCGGTCGATCACCTGCTGTGCGCCAAGCGCCACGACGGCGGCCGCTTTGGCAGCGCCCGCGACCGCAATGACCGTAGCGCCTCGCCGGCGGGCGAGCTGCACGGCCGCCGATCCCACGCCACCCGATGCGCCAGTGACCAGCACCGTCTCGCCCGCCTGGAGCGCCGCGCGCGTCAGCATATTCTCGGCGGCCGAATACGCGCACGGGAATGAGGCCAGCTCAATATCCGAAAGGGTGCTCGTGATCGGATGCGCGTGGACCGCAGGCACTCTGGCGAATTCGGCGAAGCCGCCATCGCACTCGGATCCGAAATAAAGCACCTGATAGGGCGTGCCGCCAGGCGTTCGAAAGGCAGGTTCGACGAGCACCCGCTCGCCGATGCGTGCTGGATTCACGCCGCAGCCGGTGCGCACAATGCGCCCACAGGCATCGGCGCCCTGAATGCGCGGAAATTGGGCCGCCTGCCCGCTCCAGCCCGCGGCGTCGCGGGCGAGCTCGGCGTATCCAGTGGCCGCGCCGCCCGAGGTGGTCCCCTCGGTAACGGCCTTGGCATACCAACCGGTGCGGGTATTGATATCCGTGTTGTTAACGCCAGTGGCTCCAACTTCGATCAGCACTTCGCCAGCACCAGGCTCCGGTACCGGCACATCCTCGCGATATTCGAGCTGTTCGAATCCGCCACGGCCTTTGAGCAGAACGGCCTTCATCGAACGGGCGTGGGCTTAACCCACCACCGGATCCTGGCTCATCTCCAGGTGCAGTTTGTTGCCCTTGTAGGGATGAGCCAGGGCCACCTCCTCATTGAGCTCGACACCCAGGCCAGGATCCGTCGGGGGAATCACGTAGCCGTCCTGCCATACGATCGGCTTTTTCAGGATGGCGGCGTGGAAGCCCTGCCAGCGCTCAATGCTTTCGAGGATCAGGAAATTCGCGCTGCAGGTGGCCAGCTGGGCATTGGCCGCGCCAACCACCGGTCCGCAGTACAGGTGCGGGGCGATCTGCACCTGCTGCGCTTCCGCCATGCCGGCGATTTTCTTCGCTTCGAGAATGCCGCCGACGCGGCCCAGATTCATCTGCAGGATGGCCGCCGCGCCACAGTTCATCAGACGCGCGAAATCATACTTGGTCGTCAGCCGCTCGCCGGTGGCGATTGGGATCGAGGTGCCACGAGCAACCTTGGCCATCTCCTCGGGACTGTCCGGCGGAACGGGCTCCTCGAACCACAGCGGATCCGCCGGTTCAAGACGCCTGGCCAGCCGGAGTGCACCGGCAGCGGTCATCTGGCCATGCGTGCCAAAGAGCAGATCCGCCCGGCTGCCGACGGCTTCGCGCAGCAGTTTCCCAAAGCGCTCGCATCGATCCAGTGCCTCGAGGGACAGCTGCCGGCCATCAAAGGCGGTGTACGGCCCCGCGGGGTCGAACTTCAGCGCCGTAAATCCCTGCTGCAGATACTCGTGGGCGCGCTCAGCCGCGAGTTCCGGGTTGTGATAGACCTCGGTGCTCTCGCCAGGCCTGGGATAGATGTAGGTGTAGGAGCGCAGGCGTTCGTGCACCTGACCGCCCAGGAGGTTATAGACCGGCTGCTGGGCTGCCTTGCCGATGATGTCCCAGCAGGCCATCTCGAGTGCGCTCAGCACGCCCATCAGGGTCAGGTCCGGATGCTGTGTAAAGCCGCTGGAGTAGACACGACGCCAGGTCCGCTCAATGTTGTGCGGATCCTCTCCCTCCAGATAGCGCGCGAAAACATCCTCGATCATCCGCGCCACGAGGTCTGGGTGAAACGGGACGCCATAGGCTTCACCGATGCCGCTGATGTTGTCATCGGTGGTCAGCTTCACGAACACGAACCAGGCTCCGCCGTAATGCGGGGGCGGATTGCCCACGACGAAGGTCCGGATGTCTTTCAGCTTCATTTCGCCGCACTCACCTGATAAGCACTTCTGCGGTTCCTTCGTATCGGCTCACAAAGCCTTAAGTGACCCGCCCTTGTGGCCAAACTCCATCTCGCCTCGGATACCGGCCGCTGCGCAGGGGTCCCGGGAGAGCTAAGGCGCCCGAGCCTAGAATAGTCGCAAAGCTCGCAGGCCGGACAGCCCCTGGCCATCCAAGAAAGACACGGTCACCCGCAAGAAAAGGCATTTCGCCGTCGTTTGGCGGCTCCCGGGCAGGCGGGTCCCACCGAAAACCTTTACCATGGGTCACGTCGCCGCTGCTGCTGCGCCCGAGAGCTGCCCACGGCTGCCGGGACCGCTGCCGCGCGCCGGCAGCGGGGTGGCGCCGGCAGCGGCACACAATGAACGGCCTACAGCACACGGGGACACGCTCTGATGGCAGTGACCGAGCCGATTCCGCAAAGCATGGCGTTGCCTGTGCAGACCTCTATCGTGGCACGCTGGTACGTGCTGATGATGATGGTCGCTGTCTACACACTGAGCATTGCAGATCGATATTCCATCTCGACCGTCATGGAGCCGATCCGGCTCGAGTTGCACCTGACAGACTCAGGGATAGCCTTCCTCACCAGCGCCATCATCGCGCTGTTTTATGTGGTCTTCGGCTTTCCGCTGTCCTGGCTCATAGACCGGGTCAGTCGCCGCGTGGTCATCGCATTCTCAGTACTGGGCTGGTCGGCGATGACTCTCAGCACCGGCCTGTCGGCCAGTTACTCGCAGCTACTGCTGTCGCGCCTGGGTGTCGGTATCGGTGAGGCCGGAGGCACGCCTGGCGCCAATTCGATTTTGTCCGACTATTTCCCAGCGGTACGCCGACCGATGGCATTGACGATTTTCTCTCTCGGAGCCCCTATTGGTGCCTGGGTGGCAGCTGACTTTGCCGGCCGGGTGACCGATCTCTATGGCTGGCGCACGGTCTTTCTGTGGCTGGGAGCCGCCGGCGTCGTGTTTGGCATCTGGCTGTACGTCACCGTCAAGGAGCCGCAGCGCGGCTGCCTCGATCATAACCTTCAGGCCAATACGCCATCCTTCATGCAGACCATGGCGTACCTGTGGAGCCAGCGCTCGGCTGTCCACGTCATGATCGGCAGCGCGCTGACTGCCCTGTGGGGCTGGGGCTTGATGTGGTGGACGCCCACATTCCTGATCCGCAACTACGGCTTATCCGTGGGTGAGGCCGGTGGAATCGTCGCACCGATGAACCTGTACGGCGGGATTGCGGCCACGGTACTGACGGCGTGGCTGGTCGGACGGCCTTCAATGGCCGATCCGCGGCGCGTCGTCTGGCTGATGGGTGGCGTAATCGGCCTCGCGACGATCGCATCGATCATCATCTATGCAACGCACGATCTTCACCTGGCGACCGCGCTCTTCTGGATCTTCATCCCTTCGATCTATTTCTACATTGGACCCTGCTTTGGTCTGCTCAACAATCTGGCTGAACCGCGCATGCGCGCTCTGTTCTGCGCCGCGACGCTGTTCGTCGCAAATGTCGGCAATCTGATCATTGCCCCACAGGTCGTGGCATTCATCAGTGACTATGTGGCACCGAATCACCTGGCCAACGCCGCCTCGCTGCGCTTCGCGCTCGTCTGCCTCGCCCCGGTGGGCTTCTGGGCGACTTTTCACTACTTCTGGTCGGCCCGGCGTCTGATCGCGGATCAGGAGCGCGCTACCGGCATCAAGGTCGGCAATTTGATTGCGACCTGAACTGGCCTCGGGCGCGTTGCGGCGCTCAGGCGCCGGACGCGCGTTTCAGCAGCGGTAGCAACGGTGCGAGGAATTTCTCGTAGTTCTTCCAGCGTCCCGTGGACGCGCGGTAAATCTTCTGGCGCACTTGCCACTTGCTGGCGGTAATGACCACGCGATTGGTCTCTTGAAAATTCATGCATCGCGGGTCCCATGGCAGGCCGGCAAAGTCCAGCATACGACGCGTCCAGCTTTCCTGCTCTTCGGTGAGCGCCTCATAAGGGACTTCCAGGAACGCCGCCGGCGGCAAGGTCGCGCGCCAATGATCGGTGATGCGCAGGTATTCGCCGTAATAGTGCGCCAGATTCTCGAGATCATTGGCGTAGGGGCCGATGTTGAAGAAATTCTGAAAATAAATGGACAGGCAGGTATCCAGGGGATGCCGTTGCATGTGAATGATCCGCGCCTTCGGGAACACGGCATGGATCAAGCCCGCATATAAAAAATTCGCAGGCATCTTGTCGACCACCCGCACAGCCCCGCCACCGAGTGCGCTCAAGCGTTCCAGGCAGCTGCGTGCCATGCCGGCCAGGAGCGTCCTGTCCGGAACGCCCTCGGGGTTGATCTGCTCCAGACGGCGGTATGCATCGTGCCAAAACGTCAGCTCGCCGGCGCCGAAGACCGCTGGGTGCGAGGCCAGAATCTGTTCGGCCAGCGACGTGCCGGATCGCGGCATGCCCACGATCATGATGGGCAATTCCGAAGTAGAAGCACCGGCCTGGCAAGCCCGCAGAAACTCCGGCTGAAAGCGCCCGATGATCCGGCCGACCAATGCACTGAACTGCCCGGGATCGTAGGTGGCGCCGAAGCGTTTGCTCAGCTCGTTGGCGCGCGCGTACTGGTGGAACGCGTCATCGAACGCACCTACGTCATCAAAATACTTCCCCAGGGAATAGCGCAGGCTCACCTCTGCGTTCAGCGGCAGTCGCCTAGCAAGAAGCGTCTCGACGCCGCGCCGCCACTCCGAGTCCGCAACGGTCATCTTGCGGTGGGTTGCGATACTTGAAAAAGCCGAATAAAAGCCGGGATCGATGACGATCGCCTTGGCAAACAACTCCTCGGCTTCCGCGAATTCACCGCGGTCGGCCCGCAGTTCACCCAGGAATGTCAGGGCCTCCACGTAGTTCGGGTCGACCTCGAGGGCGGCCCGGCAGCTGGCCTCAGCATCGGCGGGCTGCCGCTGCTGGCGCAGCGCCAATGCCAGATTCAGATGGGCGGGGGCATACCGGGGCTGCAGGCTCAGTGCACGCCGGTAACAGTCCATGGCGGCACCGACCCGGCGCATTTCGAACAGCACCTCGCCAAGATTACAGTGGCTCTCGGCGCTGGAGGGGGTGACCGCAATCGCCCGCTCGAAGGCCGCGACGGCATCGCGGCGCCGACCGAGATCGCGATACACTCTGCCAAGAAAGTTCAAAGCAGTGGTGTCGTCAGGCTTCAATTCAATCGCCCGTCGGAAATTCTCCACCGCCGCCTCAGGCTGACCGAGAGCCCCACGGACGAGTCCGAGGTAGCTGTGGGCGACACCCAGCGTCGAGTCCAGCCCGATAGCGCGCTGCAGGCAGATCTCCGCCTCCCTCAGCAAACCCAGCAGCCGCTGGGCATTGCCCAAATTGCACAGGATCACGGGGTCGTCCGGGCGCATTTCCACCGCCAAACGGTAGCAGCGCTCCGCGTCCAGGTTCTGCCCCATCTCCAGGAATGCATTCCCGAGGTTGTTCCGCGCCTCAACGTGCTGGGGATTGAGCAGCAGTGCCCGTTCGTACAGCGCCACCGCCTCGCGCACGCGCCCCAAGGCCCGCATGGCGTCGGCGGCTTCCGCGATACCATCCGCATCGTGGGGTTGGATTTGGAGCGCCCGGCGCAGGCTCGCCAGCGCTGCCTCCCATTCGCCGCGCTCGCGGCAGGCGGCGGCGAGATTGCGCTGCGCCTCCGCGTCATCGGGCATCAAGTCCGCGGCGCGGCGCAGCTCGTTAATGGCATCTTTTCCTTGATGCACGAGGGCGACGCTCAGTATCTTCCACACCATCCCGTGCTCGGAATGCGTGGCCAGCAGCTTACGTGCACGGCTTTCTGCCTCGCGCAGGCGGCCTTGACTGACGAGGCCGACCAATGCGCCGATTTCCTGAGTACTCAGTGCGCCGGCGGGGCTATTCACGATAACGAGTCATCGCGTCGCCGAGGGAATCTTGCAAGGGCTGGAGCCAGCGCTCGAAGTTCTTCCACTGATCCACGCCGTCGCGGTTGATGGGCTGCCGCACCTGTTCGGAGCTTGCCGTGCGCACGCTGCGCTCCGTCTTGTAAAATTCGATGCAGGCGGGCTCGAACGGCAGAGCGCAAAACTCCAGGATACGGCGCACCTGAAGTTCGAGATTGTCAACGACGTCTTCGTGATGCACACGCAGCACCCATCCAGGCAGTACATAGTCCCAGTGGCGCATCAATTCGAGGTAGGTGCGGTAGTACCGGGCGATATCGTCCACGCTATAAGTGAATTCCTGCCCCTTTGCAAAGAGCTGCTTCAGGTTGCTGATACAGCAGGCCAGGGGCTCGCGCCGCGCATCGATGATCTTGGCATTCGGCAGCATGAGGCGGATGAGCCCCAGGTGCCGGAAATTGTTCGGCATCTTGTCGATGAAATAGGGCTTGCCGGTGCGGTAAACTTTGGTGTCCGCGAGGTACTTCTCACCCAGCGCGCGCAATTCGTCAGGAACCATCTCAGTCAGCACGCGCGGATATCGCGGGTTGCTGGGATCTGGGTCGCGGCCACGCAGGTTGTTGGCCATCTGTTGCACATTCGGCAGCTCCTGTGTTCCCTCCACCTGGGAATGCGAGGCAAGGATCTGCTCCAGCAGGGTCGAACCCGAGCGCGGCAATCCGATGATGAATATCGGGTCAGGATTGGGTGCGCCCGCACCTTTGAGTCGCAGGAATAAATCCGGCGTGCAGACCTCGATCTGCTGTTTGGTGTTACGTTCTATCAGCTCCGGGCGGTAATTGCTTTCCACCCGCTTGAGTGCGTTGCCCTCTTGGTAATATCTAAATGACTCGGCAAACTCGCGCCGATCCTCCAGCGCTTTAGCTAGAGCAAAGCACACGTGATAGCGGTCAACCTGCGGCAGTGACGAGTCCGCGTGAAAGCTCTTCATTTCCTGCAGTTCATTATCCGTGAACCGGTAAGTCTTGAGATTGGCGAGACTCCAATAGGCATCGCCAAAGCCTGGGCGGCAGCTTGCGGCCAGGCGGTACGAGGCGACGGCCTCCTCGCGCCGCCCCAAGGTCTTCAGAGCGTGTGCAATCGACAGGTGCAGGTCCGCGTCTGCGGGCGTGCCCTGGAGCAACTCGCGATACAGGCCGATGGCGCGTTCGTGCTCGCCCAACCCGACGGCGGCAGTAGCGTAAAGACTCTGAAAATAGGGCCGGTGCTCAGGATCCTCGCGCATCAACCGCTCTAATTGATCGCGGGCTTCGCTGTATCGGTGCAGCTCGATGAGCACCTCGGCATATTCGGCGCGCGCCACGTGATAATCCGGCGCAAGCCCAAGAAGCGCCGCCAGCAGAATCGCCGGGTCGTCGAACACCCGTCGGGCAGTTCCGATGCGGGCCAGCAGGCGCATCGCTTCGATGTCGTTGCCATGGCTCAAAAGGAACGAGCGGATCATGCGCTCGGCCTGATCGAGGTCTCCGTCCAAGAACAGTCCGGTCGCCGTGACGACCTCCGGCGGCAATTTGCGCAGGGTGGCCACCTGGGCAGCGGCCGCGTCTCGGGCCGCCGTGTTACCTGTCATCCGGTACAGCCCTTCCAGCATGGACCAGCTATTTGGGAGAGCATGATTCAAGCTTACGGCCAGAGTAAGTGCGCCAATGGCTGCCTCCGCTTGCTTCAAGAAGACGAAGCAGTTCCCACGTTCCTCGTGCAGCCGGCTGTAGCGCGGGTGGTGCTGTTCTAGCCTCGCAAGGGTGGCCAAGGCGTCGGCGACCCGGCCCGAGAACCGCTGCGCCACAGCGCTCAAGAGCAGCGCATCACGGTGCAGCGGCTCGCGCGCCAGCAACGTTTCTGCTGTAGCCAGGGCATCGGCAAACTTGCCGCCTCGCACCTGGGCACGCATCGCAGCGAGTTCGGAGTCAAGCGACAATGCGACCGAGTCGCCGTCCGGAGAATTCATAGATACCCGCAAAAAAAGGGGTGGACCAAAGGTCCACCCCGATTTTACCGCAACCGGCCCGCGCCGGCTCGACGGTCCGCCGGCCTAGAACTTGTAGCCGAACTGGAACGTGATCACCCGAGGACGCAGCGGCACCTCCGACTTCAAGTACTGACCCGAAGAGGTGTTCATGCTCGCATCGGAGTTCGAGAGGTTGTTGGCTGTGATTTGCGTCGTCCAGCTATCCTTCGAAAGGCCAATTGACGCGTCGGTGGTCGTGTAGCCCGGCATGGTGTACTTACACAAAGTCGTGTTCGGTACCCCATCGGCCAGACAGCCTCCGTTCGCGACTGACAGCTCGCCGTTCGGGAAGCTGTCCGGCTCGTTGCGCTCGGCGGCGATGTAGTTCGCGCCAAAACTCACGAACGACTTATAGCTGTCGAACGCAAAGTCGTACCGGGCGCGCACGTTGAATTCCACGGGAGGCGAATACGCCGGAGTGGTATCCAACACGCCAAAGGGATTATTGAACGGCTCACCATTGACCTGGGTTATGCACTGGCCCTTAGGGGTCGGATTGTTCGCTATTTTGGACGACCCGACCGTGCCGGAGCTGCGCAAGCAAGGCGCGTTCGTCTGATTGGTGCTGTTCCACGAGCTCGATCCCTGAATCGTCAAGCCCGCGATGACTTTGGCAACCAATTGCAGTTCGATGCCATGTACCTCATACGTCGGGCCGTTCACGACGAACGTGGTGTTACCGAGTTGGGATGGATCGAACAGAGGCAACTGAATGCTCGACCATTCCATCTCGTAGGCCGACACGTTGGCTTGCACGCGATGATTCAGGAATTCGCTCTTGAAGCCGACCTCATTGTTGATCAGATCGTCGGAGGAGTAGCCGACCGGCTTCAGGTACTGATCGCTGTGCGGAATGGCTGGTGAGTACGGAGCGACGGCCTTGAGCGTAATCTCACTGCCGCTTTCATTGGTCCCGGTGCGATTGAAGCCGCCGGGACGGAATCCCTGGGAATAGGTGTAATACGTGAGAATGTCCGGCGTCACGTGCCAGGTCAGGTTGGCGCGCTGCCTGCTGCCGCTCTCGCTCTTGTGCAGGTTCATGCCGAAGCCGTACGCGGCGGCTCCCGCGGCGCCGTACGGGGTGCCGTTCGCGACGTTCAGAATGCTCGAGGTTGCGCTGTAGTACTCGGATCCCTGTTCGTACTCTTCGTAGTGGAAATGCCGAATGCCATAGGTCAGCGTCAGGATCTTCGGAATGATGTCAAAATCAAACGAACCGAAGAACGCAAGCTGTGTGTAGCCACGCTCATCGTTTTCACCGAATGCCGTGTTGGTGCCTGTCCGCAGCGACGGATCGGAAGAATAGTAGCCGGGCACTGGGCCCACCGCCTCGGTGCAATCGGGTCCGCCAGCCAGGGAAATCGCGAGATTCGCCGGGTTGCACTGCGGGATCGGCAGGTAGTTGAAGTTCATATTGTCAATCAGGTTGAACTTCTCCCAGAACGCGCCAACCAACGCGCGGAAGCGCTTGTCCTCCGAGGTCTGAACGCGGAATTCATGGCTCAGGTGGTCGTTCTCGACCTGGTCACGCCAGGAGCCGATCGGTGCGTAGCAGGTCGTGGGCTTGGCGGATCTGAAATAGGCATAGCCTGCGCCGGCTCCCGAACAGGAGTAGTAGGAGCCGTGCTTGGAGGTGAGGTAGTTCGAATAGTCGGCTTGCTGGTCGATGTGCCGGACCATATAGCTGCCGGTGTACACCATGCGCAGGTCGCCGACCGCAGGAAGGTTGCCGATCTTCCCGTTGAGCGTCCACGAGGTGCTCTCGTAATGATCTTTGTCGAATGCGGGTGCGAACGCGGTCACCTGGTACGGCGCCAGTGTCTGGCCATCCGGGGCTGTGGGTTCGTCGGCGAAGTAGCCGTTCGCCTGCATGTTCTGGTAGTTCTGCTGAATCAGCACATTCCAGTCATCGTTGAACTGAATCAGCGCTGAGAGCCGTACACCGCCAGTGTCCTCCGTGTTCAGGTTGCTGCCGATGAGACCAGCGTTGTTCCCGATCGGGTTACCGTTGGGGTCCAAGACACTTTGGATCGCGGGCACCTGAATGGTTCCAGGAACGTTCGAAATATAACCACCACGGTGATCGCTGAAGATGACGGCGCGCAGCGCGATGTGGTCGCCGAACGGCAGGTTCAGCGTGGCATTCAGGTTATTGTTCGGGTCGCCGCCGGCCGTCAGGCCGTATCCGGCATTGACGTCGCCCTCGGTCACGCCCAGCTTCGGCTTGTTGGTGATATAGCGAATAGCGCCGGCCTCGGCGCCGCCGCCGAACAGAGTGCCCTGCGGGCCTTCGAGTACTTCGACGCGCTCCATGTCGACCATGTAGACGTCATTGTTGCGTGCCGGGAACTGCATCGATTGGTCATCGAGGTACAAGGCGACGTTCGGAAACGGCGCCGTGGTCGATTGCGACTGGTTGCCCGAGCCACCCGAGCTCAAGCCGCGCATGAAAATGTTGCCCGTGCCGGGACCATTGCCGCTGAAGGTCACGTTGGGCGTGTACTTGAGCAAATCATCGAGCGAGGTGACGTTGAGCTCTTTCAGTGCTTCGCCGGTTATCGCCTGAATCGTGATCGGTACGTCTTGTACGGACTCAGTGCGACGCTGCGCAGTTACAACGATTTCCTGAATCTCCAGGGAATCGGATGCATCCGCGGTTGCCTCGGGCGCCGCATAGGCTGCGCCTGCAGAGGCGCTCAATACCGTCGACACTGCAACGGCAATTTTGCGATTTGTTTTCAAGCGTAATCTCCCCAAAAAAATTCAATGGTGGGAATCTTCGTCTCAATTCGGTCTATGTAGGTCTCGGCCCAAGGCCACACCTGCAGCAAACAAGAACCCTCTCTCCTGAATCCTCCCTCCGCATGTTGTTATGGCAACAATTGCGAAGCGCTGCACGTTCGTTCAAATGAAACAACAAGAAGATGTCATGGATATGACCGCGCGATAATTCCTGCTCTCCCTCTTGGAATTTCGTCGTCTGGACCGACGATAGCATTGATGTGACATTATTCCAACCATCTGCGGATGCATTCCGCCAGCTCGGATGCAGCAGCCGCGCCGGCAATCCTCGCGGAAATGCTCGGATTCGATCCCGTTATCTGAATATTCGATGGGATGTGGCGTGGGAAAGACACCCAGGCATGCCGCGCCACCCGTCGCGGCCGGCGCCAGCCCCGGTTGAATGGCTGTTCAATTCCCATGACCGCAGCATTTACTGGAACCTGAGGCCCCCGCCCCACTATCGAGTGGTCAGTGGTAGTGTCAGGCGGACCATCATCTCGGCGGTGTCCAAAATGGAGAGGCTTCGATAAGTCTTTCAGCCGTTTAAGTGAGGTTTCTCACTTTATTTCGCGATCTGTCCCGAATCGCTTGCGGTCCGCGTGGACCAGGTTTGGCGCCCTCTGCAGGCAGCAGCCGCCACGCTACGAGCGGCCATCGGCCGCGCCGCCCATATATTCACTCATTTAAAGCCGGTCCACCTCGCACCAGATCGGCCACAGGTGCCGGGTCCTAAGGCCGGCCGCGCGCACGGCTGCCTGCTCAGTGATTTTGTTCGCTGACCTGATAGCGAGCACGCTCTAGCCACCTGGGATTGATGGTCACGCCCCAGCCCGGTGAGGCAGGAATCTGCACGCGACCGTCCGTGACAGCGAATGGGTCGCCCAGAAATAGCCCGTCCTGCCACGGGTAGTAGTCCTCGCCCTCGATCGAGAGTTCCAGGTACTGACCCGCGTTTGGAATGGCCCCGAGCAGATGCATCGTGCACAGGGTCACGAGTGACAGATTGGCGCTGTGGGGCGTGCACGGCATGCCCGCTTCGGCAGCCATTCGCGCGACCTTGAGCGTGCGCCCGATGCCGCCCATGTACATCACATCCGGTTGCACGATGTCCACGGCCCGGATCTCGATCATGCGGGCCCACGTTGCCAGGTCCCAATCCTGCTCGCCACCCGTGACATCAATCGAGAGCGCAGCAGTCACCTGGCGCGTCTCCTCCAGCTGCCAGTAGCGGCACGGCTCTTCAAAGTGCCCAACGCCCTCGGCTTCGAGCAGGCGCCCGACCTCGATCGCCCGGCCCGGCGAAAAGCCGCTGTTCGCGTCCACCAGTTTGGCGATCTTGGGTCCGAGCGCGCGCGCGATCCTCGGAATGATCGCCTCGGTCCGCCCGGGCCACTCATCGATGTCATGGCCGCATTCGGCGCCCACACGCCACTTGAAGGCATCGAAGCCCAATTGGTCGCGCAGCCGCACAAAGCGCGCGAGTTCCTGCTCAGGTGTGATATCGCGCTTCATCGAGGAGGCGTAAGCACGTAGTGGGCCAGGTTTCCCGCCCAGCAGTTCAACCACCGGTTTGCCCTCCAGCTGCCCGCGCAGATCCCACAGCGCCGTATCAAGGCCGGCGAGCGCGCGACAGCGGTAACTGCCCGGAAACTTGTGCTCGCGCTCCTCGATGCGCTCGACCAGGGCATCGATCTCGAATACATCTGCACCAAGCGCCCAGCGCGCCACCTGACGGTGGAAGATGGTCGCGGTGATATCCGCATTGTAGGTGGAGGTCTGGCCCCAGCCGATGGCGCCGCTGTCGCTGGTCACGCGCACGAAGCATACGAATTCGCTGGCGAAGGTCTCAAGCTTGGCAATTCTCATCCGCTCGCTCTCCTCGACACGCCCGCTCGATCGCGCGCGCGGCGCCCGCGGGCCTGCGGCGTACCAGGCCGCTTTACTTGTACTTGGTCCAGATGGTCTTGAAGTCGCTGTACTTCTCGATTGCATGCGCGGAGCGATCGCGCCCGAAGCCCGACTGCTTGAAGCCACCAAAGGGCGTTGCCAGCGAGGAACGATCGTAGGTATTGACCCAGACCGTGCCTCCGCGCAGTGCATTGGACATGCGGTGCGCCACATTCATGTCGCTGGTCCAGATCGCGGCCGCCAGGCCGTAGATCGTGTCGTTGGCGCGCTCGAGCGCTTCGCTCTCGTCCTGAAAGGCACTGACGGCAAGCACGGGCCCGAATATTTCTTCGCGATTGACGCGCATCTCGGGGCGCACGCCATCGAGGACTGTGGCCTCGACGTAGAAGCCGCCACTCTCGGCCATGGCCTGTTTGCCGCCAAAAACCACGCGCGCGCCCTCGCCCACGCCTGAATCAATGTAACCCAGTACGCGCTTCATGTGCCTGGCATCGATCAGTGCACCCATCTGCGTCGCCGGCTCAAAAGGATGGCCAAGCGTAATGGTGCGCGCGACCCGCTCAATGCCAT
>Ga0181537_10000805_pt1 | contig 29195 bp, 28 predicted proteins | sample PEATcosm2014_Bin_39_FD_119765 | JGI IMG/M metagenome (GOLD analysis project Ga0181537, IMG submission 119765) | Peatland microbial communities from MTU Mesocosm Facility, Houghton, MI, USA - PEATcosm2014_Bin23_10_metaG | ecosystem: Environmental > Terrestrial > Soil > Wetlands > Peat | place...
CGACAACTTCTATGCCACGCTCAACTCGGCGGTGTTCACCGACGGCTCGTTCGTCTACGTGCCCCCTGGGGTGCGCTGTCCAATGGAGCTGTCCACCTATTTTCGCATCAACGCCGCCAATACCGGCCAGTTCGAGCGCACGCTGATCATTGCCGATGAAGGCGCGTACGTGAGCTATCTTGAAGGATGCACAGCCCCGATGCGCGATGAGAACCAGCTGCACGCCGCAGTGGTGGAGCTGATCGCGCTGGATGATGCGCAGATCAAGTACTCGACGGTGCAGAACTGGTATCCGGGCGATGAAAACGGCCGCGGCGGTATCTATAACTTCGTCACCAAGCGCGGCGAGTGTCGCGGCCGCAACGCGCGCATCTCCTGGACCCAGGTCGAGACCGGTTCGGCGATCACCTGGAAATATCCTAGCTGCATCCTGCGCGGCGAGAATTCGGTCGGCGAGTTCTACTCGGTGGCGACCGTCAACAACTACCAGCAGGCCGACACCGGCACCAAGATGATCCACATCGGGGCCAACACGCGCAGCACCATCGTGTCCAAGGGCATCTCGGCCGGCCATGGCCAGAATGCGTACCGCGGGCTGGTGAAGATCATGCCGTCCGCCAGCGGCGCGCGCAATTTTACTCAGTGCGACTCGCTGTTGATGGGGAAGAATTCAGGGGCACATACCTTTCCGTATATCGAAGTTCGAAACCCGACCGCCACCATCGAACACGAGGCCAGCACCTCGCGCATCAGCGAGGAGCAGCTGTTTTACTGCCTGCAGCGCGGCATCGGCGCCGAGGATGCGGTCAATATGATCGTCAGCGGTTTCTGCCGCACTGTGTTCAAGGAGTTGCCGATGGAGTTCGCGGTCGAAGCCCAGAATCTGCTGGCCGTCAGCCTGGAAGGAGCGGTGGGATGAACAGTGCGCGCGACGGCGTTGCGCCCGCGCCGCTGCTGCAGGTGCGCGATCTGCGCGTCAAGGTCGCCGGCCAGGAAGTCCTGCGCGGCGTATCGCTCAGCGTTGGCGCCGGCGAGGTGCACGCCATCATGGGGCCGAATGGCTCGGGCAAGAGCACGCTGGCGCACGTGCTGGCGGGGCGGCCCGGTTACGAGATCGTGTCGGGCAGCGCCAGCTTCGAAGGCCACGACCTGTTTGCGCTGGCACCCGAACAGCGCGCACGCGCCGGCTTGTTCCTCGGCTTCCAGTACCCGGTGGAGATTCCGGGCGTCAACAATGCCTATCTGCTCAAGGCCGCGGTCAATGCGGCGCGCCGCGAGCGCGGGCTGGCCGAACTCGACGCGTTCGAGTTCCTGGCGCTGGTGCGCACCAAGATCAAGCTGATGCAGATCGACGAGAGCTTCCTCAGCCGCGGCGTCAACGAGGGCTTCTCCGGCGGCGAGAAGAAGCGCAACGAGATCCTGCAGATGCTGGTGCTCGAGCCGAAGCTGGCGCTGCTCGATGAGACCGACTCGGGCCTGGATATCGACGCGCTCAAGGTGGTGGCCAATGGGGTCAACACATTACGCGCCGCCGAGCGCGCCATCGTGCTGGTGACCCACTACCAGCGCATGCTCGACTACGTGGTGCCGGATTTCGTGCATGTGCTGGCCCGTGGGCGCATTGCGCGCAGCGGCGATCGCACGCTGGCGCTGGAGCTGGAGAAGCGCGGCTACGACTGGATCAGCGAGCAGGTCGCGGCCTGAAGAGTCCGGTCATGGCGACGCCCACCGCAACGCTACGCAGCGCAACCCTGGATCGCATCCTGCACGATTACGCAGCGGTCGCCGCGCGCCTGCCGGATGCAGCCGTGCCGCGCGCGCAGCGCGCAAACGCTCTGGCGGCGCTGTCGAAGCTGGGGTGGCCCAGGGCGAGCGATGAACAGTGGCGCTACACCAATCTGCGCGCCTTCGAGGCGGTAGCGACCTTTGGCCCGGCAGCGTTCGAGGCCGCGGCGACTGCGCCAGCGCCGGCCGATGCCGGCGCGATCGAGTTACCCCCGCCGCTGCCCGGCTTTGAGCGGCTGGTGTACCTTGACGGCATGCGCCACAGCGCCAGCGCCCCGGCCGGCCATGGTAGCGGCAGCGCCGCTACCGCGATCGCGGGCGAGGACTGGCCGCCGGAACAGCGCCTGGGGTTGCTGTGCGACATGTTCGCCAGCGACAGCGCGGTGCTGCGCATCCGCGGCTCGGCCGCCATCGAACTGTTGTTCCTGACCAGCGCCGCGGCCGCCGGCGCCGGCTGCTACCCGCGGCTGCAGCTGGCACTCGATGCCGACAGTGAACTGAAACTGGTCGAGCGTCACTTAGGCGCACCGGCTGCGCCGACCCTGGTGTGCGCCAACCTCAGGGTCGACGTCGGCCGCAACGCGCGGCTGACGCATTATCGCCTGCAGCAGTGCGGTGAGCAGGTTGTGTTTGCCGATACCCTGGCCGCGCAGCTGGCCGAGCAGGCGAGCTACAGCGTGCGGCAGGTAGCCATCGGGGCTGGCTCGGCCCGCACCAGCGCTCAGGTGCGGCTGGCGGGTCGCGGCGCCGCGTTGAGCTGGCAGGCGATCGCGGTGGGACGCGGCCAGCAGGTCCACGACACGGCGCTCAAGGTCGAACACCTGGCCGCCGACACCCGCACCGAGGAGGTATTTCGCGGCATTGCCGATGAACGCGCGCGCGTCGCCTTCAGCGGCCACATTCATATCGGCGCGTCGGCTCCGGGTTCCGACGCGCGCCAGTCGCTGCGCGGACTGATCGAGGGTGCCGGCGCGGAGATCGACCTGCGGCCACGGCTGGAGATCAGCACCGACGAGGTCAAGGCGCAGCACGGAGCGACCACCGGCGCGCTGGATGAAAACCTGATGTTCTACCTGCTGGCGCGCGGCATCGACCGCAACACCGCGCGGGCACTGCTCAAATGGGCGTTCCTGGGCGATGTGCTGCGCGCGATCGACCTCCCGCAGGTGCGCCGCGCCGCCGAGCACGGCGCCGCCGGCCAGCTTCCGGACGTAATGGCGATAGGAGCCCTGACATGAGCAGCAAGGCAGCAGCGATGCGCCCGGCAGAGATCGTGGCGCCGGCATTCAATGCCGCGGCGGTGCGCGCCGAGTTCCCGATCCTGGCGCGCGAGATCAACGGCCATCCGCTGGTGTACCTCGACAGCGCGGCCTCATCGCAGCGGCCGCTGGCGGTGCTGCGCGCGGTCGAACACTACGAGACCACGTTGCACGCCAACGTGCATCGCGGTGTGCATTCGCTCAGCCAATGGGCCACCGCAGCCTATGAGAATGCGCGCGAGATCGTGCGCCACCACCTGCACGCGCGTTCCACGCGCGAGATCGTGTTCGTGCGCGGCACCACCGAGGCCATCAACCTGGTCGCCAACAGTTGGGGTCGCGGGAATGTCGGGGCCGGTGACGAGATCCTGATCACCTATCTCGAGCACCACGCCAACATCGTGCCCTGGCAGATGCTGTGCGCGGCGACTGGCGCCAGGCTGCTGGCCGCGCCAGTGAAGCCGAACGGCGAGCTGGATCTGGCCGCTTTCCGCGCCATGCTGTCGGCGCGCACCCGGCTGGTCGCACTGGCGCACGTCTCCAATGCGCTCGGTACCGTGTTGCCGGTGCAGGAGATCGTGCACCTGGCGCATGCGCGCGGCATACCGGTGCTGCTCGATGGCGCTCAGGCCGTGCCGCACCAGGCCGTGGACGTGCAGGCGATCGATTGCGACTTCTACGCCTTCTCCGGCCACAAGGTCTATGGCCCCACCGGCATCGGCGTGCTGTATGCGCGCGAGTCGCTGCTGGCGACGATGCCGCCGTGGCAGGGCGGCGGCGACATGATCCTGTCGGTCAGTATCGAGCAGAGCAGCTACAACGAGTTGCCCTGGCGATTCGAGGCCGGCACCCCCAACATCTCCGGCGCAATAGGCTTGGGCGCCGCGCTCGAGTTTCTGCAGTCGCTCGGCATCGCGGCGGTGGCAGCGCATGAACACGCGCTGCTGCAGCTGGCCACCGAGCGCCTTTCGGCGCTGCCGCGCCTGAAGCTGGTCGGTACCGCGGCCGCCAAGGCGGCCGTGGTCTCGTTCACGATGGAGGGCGTGCATCCGCACGACATCGGCACCATCCTCGACAGCGAGGGCATCGCGATCCGCACCGGGCATCACTGCGCCATGCCGATCATGGAGGCCTTCGGCCTCGCCGCAACCGCCCGCGCCTCCTTCGGCTGCTACAACAGCACCGACGACGTCGAGCGACTGGTCGAAGGCCTGAAGAAAGTGCGCCAGGTGTTCGGATGATTCGGCGGGCGGCATCGACATGGAACTGAAAGAGCTGTACCGCGACGTGATCCTGGATCACAACCGCAGTCCGCGCAATTTCGGCCACCTGGACCCGGCCGACGCGCAGGCGGCCGGCCACAACCCGCTGTGCGGCGACAAGCTCAACCTGACGTTGCGACTGCAGGGCGATCGGCTGGTTGACCTGCGGTTCGACGGCCAGGGCTGCGCGATCTCGACCGCATCGGCGTCGCTGATGACCGAGGCGGTCAAGGGTCGCAGCCGCGATGAGATCGCGCAGCTGTTCGAACAGGTACACACGCTGCTGACCGCGCCCACCGGTGAGCCGCCAGCGCAGCTCGGCAAGCTCATGGCGCTGGCGGGCGTCGCCGAATTCCCGGCGCGCGTGAAGTGCGCCAGCCTGTGCTGGCACACGCTGAACGCCGCGCTGGAGCGCGCGCCGGCGCCGGTTTCGACGGAGTGAATGATGCGCGCCTATGAGAATGAACCGGTGGTCATCCAGCGCGACGTGGAAGCCGTCATGGTGCCCTCCGGCCAGGCGATCACCCTCAAGCTGGGGCTGGCGGGGTACATCACGCAGGCGCTCGGCGGCAGTTTCACGCTCTACGTCGAGGGCAATCTGTACCGCATCCCCGGCGATCAGGCCGACGCGATCGGCAAGGAGGTCGCGCGCCGGCCCGAGTTGCCACCCAACGCTACCGAGGACGATGTGCGCGATCTGGCCTGGGAGCAGATGCGCGCCTGCTATGATCCGGAGATCCCGATCAACATCGTCGACCTCGGGCTGGTGTATGAATGCAAGGTCGAGCCGAACCAGGATCAGACGCGCGACATCGGCGTAACGATGACGCTCACGGCGCCAGGCTGCGGCATGGGTGACGTGCTGGTGGCGGATGTCAGGGAAAAGCTCGCCGCGATACCGACCGTGCGCAGCGTCAATGTGGAGTTGACCTTCGATCCGCCATGGAACCAGTCCATGATGTCGGAGGCCGCGCGCCTGCAGACCGGCATGACCTGGTAGCCGTCAAGGCGCCATGAGGCAGCTCACCCTGTTGCTGTTGCGACATGCGGAAGCCGAAGCGGCACGTCCCGGGGTTGACGATATCGACCGGCCGTTGAGCGAGCGCGGCCGCACCGAAGCGCTCGATGCCGCCGACTGCATGTCGGCCGCCGAACTGCGTGTCGACACGGTGCTGGTCAGTCCGGCTCTGCGTACCCGCGAGACCGCGATCATTGTCGCGGCCGAACTCGACATTGCCGATGACCTGCAGTTCGAGCCGGCGTTGTATCTGGGCGATCCGGTGCAGTTGCTGGCGCCGCTGCAGCGCTGTCCGGTGAGCGCGCAGACAGTATTGATGGTCGGGCACAATCCTGCGCTCAGTGCGCTGGCGCAGCAGTTCATGGGCGGCAGGCAACACATCGAAATGCGTCCGGCGGGCCTGTGCCGCATCGACTTCGAGCACGATTCCTGGCGCCAGGTACGCACCGAGACCGCGATCGCGTTCGCCGTGCTGCGCTAGTCACCGGCGGGCGACGACCCGGCCGACGGCATCACGGCCGGCTGATTTCGACCAGCCAGTCCACGCCCGATTCGACCTTGTGGGCAGCGGCGTAATTGCCAAGGTTCAGTGCCACCGCCACGTCCAGCAGGCTGTTGATGTACACCAGCGGTTGTCCTACCGGCACCTCGGCGAAAGTGCGCTGATACGGCGCAATGGTGTCGTCCACCAGCTGGCCGTTGTGCGAAATGCGCACCCGCACCGGTTGACCGAGCTGCACCTGCAGCTGATCGAACATCTGCTTCGGGATATTGGTCCAGACATTGCCATACTGGACGTCGAGCACCGGGATGATGCCGAGCAGCTTGTCGCCGCTGCGTTCCGGCTTGCGATAGGCGATCGAAATCAGCGCCGACGGCGACAGCTTCGGCCCGACCTGCTCGAAGCTGATCACCCCGGCGGCCAGGCGCGCGCCGGTATAGCCGAACACATCGCGGCCGTGAAAGGTGTGGGACTGTTCCGATCCGGGCCGACGATTCACCCTCTCGTCGATCTGGCGCAGCTCCTCGATGCCGTCGCGTTCCGCCACCAGCGTCAGCAGGCCATTGTTCGGCGCCACGAAATAGCGGCCGGTGCGGGTCTTCAGTACCACCGACAGGCGCTCGGTGCCGACGCCAGGATCGATTACCGCGACGAACACCGTGCCTTTGGGCCAGAATTCCTCCGCCTGGTAGAGCCGGTAGGCACCAGTAAAGATGTCGGGATTCTCGTGGCTGAGGTCCGAGATCAGCAGCTCCGGCGAGACGCTGTAGGCAACCCCCTTCATCGCCGACACGGCGCCATCCTGGGTGCCGAAGTCGGTCATCAGCACCAGCGGCGTGCGTGCCAGCGCGGCTGGTGAGACGGCCAGCGAGACCAGTGCGGCTGCAAGCAGCAGCCATCGGTCTATTCGATTCATGGGCTCACGGTCCGTGGATCATTGCGCGTCGGGCGATTCGCCCCAGTATACCGGCGCTCGCCCCGTCCGCGATGCTTCGGGTATTCTGCTGCGCCCAGCAATCCCGCAGAGCGGAGATGCCGATGCCCTTATGGGCTTCCCTGACGCCGATGGCGGCCGCTACGCTGCTGATCGGCGCGCTGCTACTGCCTGGCAGTCTCGCGCTGGCCATCGCCTGCGGCGCCGCGTTGCTGGGCGCGGTGGTCGCCGCGGTACATCATGCCGAGGTGATAGCACACCGGCTGGGCGAGCCATTTGGCGCGCTGGTGCTTGCAATCTCGATTACCAGCATCGAGGTGGCGCTGATCGTCACGCTGATGCTCACCGGTGGCGCGGACCAGGCGACGCTGCCGCGCGACACCATCTTTTCCGCCATCATGATCATCTGCAACGGCGTCATCGGACTGTGCCTGCTGACAGGGGCGTTGCATCACCGCGAGCAGGCGTTCCCCGTGATCGGCAACAACGCGGCCCTGGCGACACTGCTCGCGCTTGCCACCCTGTCGCTGGTGCTGCCGGCCTTCACCGTCAGCTCCCCCGGTGCAACCTACACGCCCGCGCAGCTGACCTTCGCCGCGCTGGCATCGCTGCTGCTGTGGGGGATTTTCGTGTTCGTGCAGACCGTGCGCCATCGCGATTATTTCCTGCCACCCGAGAACCAGGCCGACGAACAGGCGCACGCCGCACCGCCAACGGTGGCGCTGGCCTGGGCCAGTTTTGGCCTGCTGTTCATCGCCCTCGTCGCAGTAGTCGGCCTGGCCAAGCTGCTGTCGCCGAGCATCGAGTCCGTGGTCGCCGCGGCCGGCGCGCCCAAGACGACCATCAGCGTCGCCATCGCGCTGCTGGTGCTGCTGCCGGAAGCCACGGCCGCGCTGCGTGCCGCGCGCGCCAACCGCCTGCAGACCAGCCTCAACCTGGCGCTCGGATCGGCTCTGGCCAGCATCGGCCTGACGATTCCGGCGGTCGCATTCACCTCGATGCTGATCGGGGTGCCGCTGATACTGGGACTGGATTCAAAGGAACTGGTATTTCTGCTGCTGACCGGCATCGTCACGCTAATCACCTTCGTGTCCGGCCGCGGCCACGTCATGCTGGGCGCGGTGCACCTGGTGATCTTCGGTGCGTTCCTGTTCCTGACGCTGGTACCGTGAGCGCACGTGGCCGATCCGATCCGCGTCAGCAGCGCACAAACTTGGATACTGGCCGCGACCATTGTCGCCTCCAGCATGGTATTCATCGATGGCAGCGTCGTCAGTGTCGCGCTGCCGGCGATCCAGGCCAGTCTTGCGGCACCGATCAGCCAGGCGCAATGGATCGTCAATGCCTATGTGCTCACACTCGGCACGCTGATACTGATCGGCGGCGCGGCCGGGGATCGCTTCGGGCGGCGCCGGGTATGCCTTGCCGGCATCGCGCTGTTCACCGCCGCCTCGGTGTGGTGCGGACTGGCGGGGAGTTCATCGATGCTGGTGGCCGCGCGCGCCGTACAAGGAGTCGGCGGAGCGCTGCTGGTGCCGAGCAGTCTTGCAATCATCAGCGCGTCCTTTGCGCCGCAGCAGCGCGCCCGGGCGATAGGCACCTGGGCCGGCGCCTCCGCGCTGACCACCGCGCTCGGACCGATGGTGGGCGGGTGGCTGGTCGACACGCTCTCATGGCGGGCGATCTTTTTCATCAATGTACCGCTGGCGCTGGTCGCGCTGCTGCTGACGATCCGGTGGGTAGTGGAGAGCCGCGACCAATCGGCGCGCGGAGTGGATTGGGCCGGTAGTGCGCTGGCGGTTGCAGGACTCGGGCTGCTCGCCTACGGCCTGACCGCCGCGTCCAACGTCGGCTGGACGCGCGCGCTGGTAGTCGGCTCATTGTGCGGCAGTGCCGTGCTGCTGTCCGCATTGCTGTGGTGGGAAGCGCGCGCCGCAGCCCCAATGCTGCCGCTGATACTGTTTCGCTCGCTCACCTTCAGTGGCGCCAATGCGGTGACATTGCTGCTGTATTTTGCGCTCACCGGCGAGCTGTTCTTTCTGCCGTTCTATCTGATCGATATCCGGGGCTACTCGGCTGCCGGCGCCGGAGCGGCGTTTCTGCCGTTCAGCCTGATCATGGCGGCACTGTCGCGCTGGGCTGGCGGGCTGAATGAGCGTTATGGCGCGCGCGCGCTGCTGACCGTCGGCTCGCTGGTGAGCGCGGCCGGCATGACGGTGTTTGCGCTGCCGCTGCGGGCTGCCGGCTACTGGAGCGCGGTGTTTCCTGCGATGGCGCTCTGGGGCTTCGGCATGACGTTGTGTGTCGCGCCGCTGACCGCGGCGGTCATGCGCTCGGCCGGTGATCGCTATGCCGGGGCCGCATCCGGCATCAACAACGCCACTGCCCGCATCGCCGGCATGCTGGCGGTGGCACTGCTGGGCGTGGTGGCGGTGGGAATATTCAGGGCTACGCTGGACGCGCGGCTCGACCGACTGCAGGTGTCCAGCAGCATGCGGCAAGCCCTGCAGCCTGAGATCCGCAAGCTGGCCGAAGCACAGGTACCGCCGCAAGCCGACAGCGCCGCGCGTCCGGCACTGCGTCAGGCGTTGAATGATTCCTTCGTCGACAGCTTCCGGGCGGTCAGCTGGATCGCCGTGGCGACCGCACTGCTGAGTTCCCTGTGCGCCTGGCTGACGATCGATCGTGGTCGCCCTAGCGAGCCCGCGAACTGAGTGCGCGTGGTCCAGCGAACGTGCTTCTTTGCCAGCGCAGGCGACATGGGCCCTGCCGCGTGAGCGCCGATGACCTGTGATTCACGGCGCGCGGTAGACTGCCCCATACGTCGTGGCCGGTACCGGGGGCAGGATTGATCCCAGTGATGATTTGAGAGTCGTTCGGAAATATCTTCCCAGGCATCCAGCCGCACCAGGCGATTGACCAGGCCGATGTTCGATTGTGAGCAAGACGCTGATCTGACAGTGGCGTCTCATCCTACAGACTGCGCGCCGCGTCTTGCGCATTATGTGGAGAGAGTCGAAACATCATTCTGCATCAAGCGAGGAAGGACAATTCAATGAAGACCATCGCCGTTGTGGCACTAGCCGTTATGGGTGCCATTGGAGCGCCGGCGCTATATGCCGCAGACTCCGATTCCGCCTACCCGGGCATGTATGTCAAGGACTCGGCCATTACCACCAAGGTAAAGACCAAGCTTCTGGCCAAGGAGCCGACTACGCTGACTAACGTCAAGGTCAATACCGATCGTGATGGCGTCGTGTGGCTCAGCGGCACAGTGCCCACAAGGGAAGCCAGCGATCGTGCCGAAACGATCGCAAAGGAAACCGATGGGGTCAGAGGGGTGCACAACAGTATTGTAGTCGCGCCCTGAGGCCCCGCGCGCTGACCGTTGTCGATGGGGCCAGCTGAGCGCGGCAGCTACTCGATGCTGCAGAAGCAGTAGGCGTACACCGAATTCGGCGACGACAGGCGCGCCCAGCGCGCCAGCTCGACATCCAGCGGCCTGAGTCGCTGCACCAGTTGCGCCGCGCCGCTGCGCGCCATGCCGATGTGCTCGAGCAGCTGCTCGCCGGTCGAGCGCATCTGGAACAGCAGCTGCTGTGCCCAGCTCAGTTCCGGTTCGATGCGCCGCACGCCATAGCCGCCCTTCAGGCCGGCGCGCGTGGCGGCCTCGGCCACCGCATCGTCGTAGCCGCCCAGCCGATCCACCAGGCCCTGCTGCCTGGCGTCCATGCCTGACCAGACGCGCCCCTGCGCGATGGCATCGATCGCCTCGCGTGTCTTGCCGCGGCCCTTGGCGACCCGGGCCAGGAATTCCTCGTAGGCATGATCCACCGTGATCTGGATCAGCCGGCCGGCATCGGGCGACATCGGTCGATCGAGCTGCATCGCGCCGGACAGCGGCGTCGTCCCCAGGCCATCGACGTTGATTCCGAGCCGCGCCAGGCTGCGGCTGAAGGTCGGCACGCCGGCGAAGACGCCGATCGAGCCGGTAATCGTGTTCGGACTGGCGATGATCTGGTCGGCGCCCGCGGCGATGTAATAGCCGCCCGATGCCGCGACATCGCTCATCGATACCACCACCGGCTTGCCGTCCTTCTTCAGCGCCAGCACCTCGCGATAGATCTGCTCGGAGGCCAGCACGCTGCCGCCGGGGCTGTCGATGCGCAGAACCACGGCGCGAATTTCGTCGTCCTGGCGCGCCGCACGCAGCAGCTGCGCGGTCGACTCCCCGCCGATGGTGCCGGGCGGCTGCTTGCCGTCCAGGATCTCGCCGCTGGCAATGACCACGCCAACCGCGTGGCCCTTGCCGCGCTGCTTGTCCTCGGCGTGGGTAGCACGCAGGTAATCCGCGACGCTGACCTGGCGGTAGGATTTGCCGGCGGCATCGGCCCCGGCCAGATCGATGAGCAGATCCTCGACCTCCTGCTGCGTCTTCAATCCGCTCACCAGGCCGCTGTCCTTGGCCACCTTGGCGGTGTCACCGCCGGCAGCCGCCACCGCGCCGACATAGCCATTGGCATACTGCGTGAGCGCCTCGGCCTTCAGGTTGCGGGCACTCGACACCGCCGTGCGGTAGCCGCGCCACAGCGCCTGCAGGTAGGCATCGCTCTCCTCGCGATCCTCAGGCGACATGTCGCGCCGGGTGAAGGTCTCCGCCGCACTCTTGAACTTGCCGGCCCGAAACAGATGCATATCGATGCTGAGCTTGTCGATCGCATCCTTGAAGAACATGCGATAGCGATCGTAGCCGTCCAGCAGCACGAAGCCGAACGGGTCCAGATACACCTCATCGGCCTGCGCTGCCAGGTAGTACTGGTTCTGCAGGAAATAGCTGCCGTGGGAGATGATCTTCTTGCCGCTGTGGCGGAAGGCGGCGATCGCGGCGGCGAGTTCCTCGAGCTTCGCCTGCCCGGCGCTGCCCATGTCATCGGTATCGATGACCAGCACTGCGATACGCGCGTCACTGGCGGCTGCGCGGATCGCCGTGGTCAGGTCCCACAACAGCGTCTGCGGCGTGCCCTCCCCCTGTGCCTCGTTGATGGCGCGCTCGATCGGCTCACCGCTGAGCTGCTCGACGATATCGCCGGACGGCCGTACCACCAGGGCGGCCTTGTCCGGCACCCGCGGCGTGGACTGCCGCAGCGCTCCGATGACGATGCCCAGCAGCGCCAGCAGCAGCAGCAGATGCAGGCAGCGGCGCAGCACGTCGAGGCCGCGCCAGATGCCGTAAAAAAACCTGCCAAAGGCGTGCATATAGGAGGAGCTCTAGGCTGCGGCGCGCCGCGCGCGCCCGAGGAAACGAGTCAGTGTCCGGCCGGCAACGTTCGGGCGAATCACACTATAGGGAAAATTTTTGATAATAAAAATTTTCCCTATAGTGTGATTCGCCCAAGCGTCGTCGCGCGTGCACGGGCTTGCTTTTCCGGGCGCGCGAAGTGCTGGAGCTAGACCTTTTCCTCGATACGCGCGGCTTTGCCGGCCAGATCGCGCAGGTAGTACAGCTTCGCGCGCCGCACACTGCCGCGGCGCTTGACCGCGATTTCGGTGATGCTGGGGCTGTAGATCGGGAAGGTGCGCTCGACGCCCTCGCCGTGCGAGATCTTGCGCACCGTGAAGGAGGAGTTGAAGCCGCGATTGCTGCGCGCGATGACCACGCCCTCATATGCCTGGACGCGCTCGCGATCGCCCTCGACCACCTTGATCTGCACCACGACCGTGTCGCCGGGCTTGAACGCCGGCACCTTGCGGGTCATGCGCTCGGCTTCGAGTGTCTGAATGATGTTCATCGTCTTCTCCTCAGGTCTCAGCCGCGCTGTCGCGCGGCTGTTGCAAAAATTCTTCCAACAAATTCCGGCGCTCGACATCGAGCGGTGCGTGGTCGATCAGCTCCGGGCGTCGCAGCCAGGTGCGTCCCACACTGTGCATCGCGCGCCAGCGCCGCACCGCCGCGTGATCGCCCGAACTCAGCACCGCCGGCACCGCACGGCCCTGGAACACTTCCGGCCGCGTGTAATGCGGCCAGTCCAGCAAACCCTCATCGAACGACTCCTGGACGCTCGAGCGCTCATCGCCCAGCGCACCCGGCTGCAGGCGTGCCAGCGCGTCGATCAGCACCAGCGCCGGCAGTTCGCCGCCCGACACCACATAATCGCCGATCGACAGTTCCTGGTCGACCTCCAGTTCCAGCACCCGCTGGTCGATACCCTCGTAGCGGCCCGCAACCAGCACCATTGCCGGCAGCCCGGCGAGCTCGCGCACGCGCGCCTGCGTCAGCAGCTGCCCCTGCGGCGACAGCGCGATGCAGCTGCTGCCGGCCGGCAGGCGCCGCCGCGCCGCCGCGATGGCCGCGCAGAGCGGCTCGGGCTTCAGCACCATCCCGGGCCCGCCGCCATAGGGCCGGTCATCGACCGTGCGGTGCGCGTCGTGCGTATGCGCGCGCGGATCCTCGGTGCGCACGCTCAGCAGGCCGCGCTCGATCGCCCGGCCGAGCACGCCGTGGCGCAGCGCGTCCTCGACCAGGGCCGGAAACAGCGTGACGACCTCGATCTGCACGCTCAAAAATCCACCGGCCAGTCGATCTGCAGCTCGCGCCGTTCCAGGTCCACGCGCTTCAGGTGCGGCGCGGTCGCCGGCAACCAGCGCTCGCCGCCGTCCCCGGCCTTCACCACCACCAGCGCGCCGGCCGGTGCGTCCAGGAAGTGCTGCAGCACCCCGAGCAACTCGCCCTCGCAATTGCGTACCGTAAAACCCTCCAGGTCCTCACGGTAGTACTCGGCCGGCCCGGCCGACGGCCGTTCGGCGCGCTCGATCAGGATGTCGCAATCGCGCAGTGCCGCCGCCGTGTCGCGATCCGCTACCCCCGCCAGTTCGACGCGCATCGCGTGCCCATCCCAGTGCGCCTGCAACACCTCGTATTCCGCCTCGGCGCCGCTGGCCCCGCGCAGGCGCCAGTGGCGATGTTGCAGCAGCGACTGCGGCGGATCGGCATAGGACCAGACCTTCAGCGCGCCACGCACGCCGTGCGGGGCGAGAATACGGCCGAGGACGAAATAGCGGCTCAGGCGGCCGTGGCCTGCTTGCCGATGTCCTTGCGGTAGACCGACACCAGCTGGCGCACCCGGTCGGACTCGTGGGCGCCGATCTTGAGCCAATGATCGATGCGCTCAAGATCGAGCTTGAGGCGCGTGTCCTTGCCGCGTGCCACCGGGTTGAAATAACCCACCTGCTCGAGGCTCGATCCACCCTGACGCTTGCGGCTATCGGTGACCACGACGTGATAGAAAGGCTGATTCTTGGCGCCGCGGCGCGTCAAACGGATTGTGACCATAATCGAACTTCAGGGGGTACAAAAAAGAGCGCGGATTCTACGCAAATCAGTCGCAGTAAGAAAGGCTTATGGCAGCGGCAGGCGGGCCAGGGAGCCCGGCGCCGGCCTAGCGCCGGCGCGGTGGCTGCCCGGGGGCCTGTCCGCCTGCGAGACCGGCCATGAGGCGGCCCAGTTTGCCGCCCTTCATACCTTTCATCAGCCGCTGCATGTCCATGAATTGCTTGAGCAGACGGTTGACGTCCTGGACCTGGACGCCGGCGCCGGCAGCGATGCGGCGGCGGCGCGAGCCATCGATGATGCCCGCATGCCGGCGCTCCTGGGCCGTCATCGAATCGATGATCGCCATCTGGCGGCGCAGTTCGCGGTCGGCCTGATCGCCCTTGAGCGCGGCGCGACCGGCCAGCTGGGTCGGCAGCTTGTCCATCACCGCCGACAGGCCGCCCAGGCTGCGCACCTGCTGCAGCTGCGATCGCAGGTCGAGCAGGCTGAAACCCTTGCCGGACGCCACCTTGCGCGCCAGTTTCTCCGCCTGCTCGACATCGACCTTGCGCTGTACCTCCTCGACCAGCGACACCACATCGCCCATGCCGAGAATGCGCGACGCCATGCGCTCCGGGTCGAACGGCTGCAGCGCCTCGAGCTTCTCACCGACACCCAGGAACACGATCGGCTTGCCGGTCACGTAGCGCACCGACAGCGCCGCGCCGCCGCGGGCATCGCCATCGGCCTTGGTGAGGATGATGCCGGTCAGATCGAGCGCCTCGCCGAAGGCGCGTGCGGCGTTGATGGCATCCTGGCCGGCCATCGCGTCCACCACGAACAGGCGCTGGTGTGCCGGCACCGCCCGGTCGATGGCCTGCATTTCCTGCATCAGCTCGGCGTCGATATGCAGCCGCCCGGCGGTATCGATGATCAGCGCGTCATAGACGCCGCGGCGTGCCGCCTCCAGCGCCGCCAGCGCAATCGCTGCCGGCTGCTCACCGCTGGGGCTGGGAAAGAAGTCGACAGCGACGCTCTCGGCCAGCCGCTGCAGCTGCAGGATCGCCGCCGGACGGCGTATGTCGGTGCTCACCAGCAGCACCCGCCGGCGCTGCTCCTCTTTGAGCCAGCGCGCAAGCTTGGCGGCGGTAGTGGTTTTACCCGCGCCCTGCAGACCGGCCAGCAGCACCACCTGCGGCGGCTGCACGTTGAAGGCGAAGCCGGCCGCGGATGTGCCGAGCACCGCAGTCAACTCGCGATGCAGGATGCCGATCAAGGCCTGGCCGGGCGTCAGGCTGGCGGCGACTTCCGCGCCCAGCGCCCTGGACCTGACGCCGTCGATGAAGCTCTTGACCACCGGCAGCGCGACATCGGCTTCCAGCAGCGCCATGCGCACTTCGCGCAGCGTCGCGGCGACATTGTCTTCGGTCACGCGGCCGCGGCCGCGCAGGGTTTGTACCGCGCGGCCCAGGCGCTCGGTCAGCTTGTCAAACATGGCGTGAGTGCGGCGGAACCGACCTATACAGCTGTCAGGCTACCCATTATAAGAGACCACGTGGACAAAGCGCCGACGATCGTCCTGATCCTGGTTCTGCTCGCGCTGCTGCTGGTGATCGCCTTTTCCTCCGGCACCGAAGTGGCGATGCTGTCCGTGAACCGCTATCGCATCCGCAATCGGGCCGAGAACGGGGAACTGCGCGCGCGGCAGCTGGAGAAGCTGCTGGCGCAGCCTGACCGCTGGCTGGGAGCGAACCTCGTGATCCTGGGGCTGGCCAGCGTGGCCGCGTCCACCGTGGCGACGCTGCTGGCGCTGCGCACCGGGCAGCCGCATGCCATCTCGGTCATGATCGCGCTGCTGACGCTGGTGGTGATCGTATTCTGCGAGCTGGCACCGAAGATCTTCGCTGCCACCCACCCCGAGAGCGTTGCGCTCAACTTCGCCTTCGTCTACCGGATGCTGCTCTGGGCCACCTGGCCGATCATCTGGCTCGCGAACTACGTCGCGCGCGGGTTCCTGCGCCTGTTTGGCATGCGCCGCGGCAGCTCCTCGAGCAACGCACTGTCGGCCGACGAGCTGCGCACCGTGGTGACCGAGGCCGGCGCGCTGATTCCGCAGCGCCACCGGCAGATGCTGCTGTCGATCCTCGACCTGGAGCGCGTCACGGTCAACGACATCATGATTCCACGCCAGGAGATCGCGGCTATCGACATGTCGGTGAGCTGGGACGATATCCTGGACCGGTTGCGGCACACGCCGCACTCGCGCCTGCCGGTGTTCGACGGCGAACTCGACCAGCTGGTCGGCATCCTGCACATGAAGCGCGTGGCGCAGGAACTGGCGCGCGGCACGCTGACGCGCGATCGGCTGCTGGAGATCTCGCGCGCGCGCGAACCCTACTTTGTGCCCGAGGGCACGCCGCTGACGCAGCAGCTGGCGCAGTTTCAGCGCACGCGGCGCCGGCTGGCATTCGTGGTCAACGAATACGGCGACATCGCCGGCCTGGTGACGCTGGAGGATATCCTGGAGGAGATCGTCGGCGAGTTCACCACCGATCCTGCCACGGTGACGCACAAGGACGTGCAGCGCGATGCCGCCGGCAACTGGCTGATCAATGCCAGCGCGACCATCCGGGCGCTCAATCGCGCGCTCGGCTGGTCGCTGCCGGCGCTAGGCCCGCGCACGCTGAACGGGTTGCTGCTGGAGAAGCTGGAAACCATCCCGACGCCCGGCACGGCGCTGCGCATCGGCAACTACGACTTCGAAGTGCTGCAGATCGCAGACAATGCCATTCGCACCGTGCGGGTACGGGCGATACCGAAGGCGGCCGAACCGGCTGCAGACTGAACGCGGGCGGCCTGGCCAGGGTGGGCGCGGCAGCGTCGCTGCGGCAGCGCCGTCAGGGATCCGTGAACGCGGCCGCCAGCGCCTCGCCCAGGCTTGCCACCGGTTGCAGCACCACGCCCGCCGGCGGGCTGCGCGGCAGGTTGTCGCGCGGCAGGATCACGCGTTTGTAGCCGAGCTTCACCAGTTCGCGCAGCCGTTCCTCGCCGTGCGCCACCGGCCGCACCTCGCCGGTCAGGCCGAGTTCGCCGAACACCACCGGTGCGCCCGGCAATGCGCGGCCACGCAGGCTCGAAGCCAGCGCCAGCGCCAGCGGCAGGTCGGTCGCGGTCTCGGCGATATCGATGCCGCCGACCAGGTTGACGAACACGTCGAAGTCGGCGAGCGGCAGCTCCGCGTGGCGGCTCAGGATCGCCAGCAGCATCGACACGCGATTGACGTCCACGCCCTGTGCGACACGGCGCGGCGCGCCGAAGCCGCTGCGATCCACCAGCGCCTGCACTTCGATCAGCAGCGGCCGGCCGCCATCGCGCGCCACCATCACCACGCTGCCGGCCACCGGCTGCGGGTGGCGCGAGAGGAAAATCGCCGAGGGGTTGCGTACCTCCTTCAACCCGCCCTCGCTCATCGCGAAGAAGCCCAGCTCGTTGACCGGACCGAAGCGGTTCTTGGTCGCACGCAGCATGCGATAGCGGCTGGCGGCGTCGCTCTCGAAGTACAGCACCGTGTCGACCAGGTGCTCGAGCAGTTTCGGGCCGGCGATATTGCCGTCCTTGGTGACGTGGCCGACGATGATGACCGCGCAGCCGCTGCCCTTGGCGTAGTGCACCAGCGCCGCGGTGCAGTCGCGCAGCTGCAGCGGCGAGCCGGGACTGGACTCGCAGGCGGTGAGCTGCATGGCCTGAATCGAATCGATCACCAGCAGCGTCGCTTGCCGCTCGAGCGCAAGGGCGAGGATGGCGTCGAGCGAGCTGTCGCACACCAGCAGCAGCTGAGCGGCGCTCAAGCCCAGGCGCCGGGCACGCAGACCGATCTGCGGCACCGATTCCTCGCCGCTGGCATAAACGATGACCCGCGCATCGGCCAGCGCTGCGGCCACCTGCAGCAGCAGAGTTGATTTGCCGATACCCGGTTCACCGCCCAGCAGCGTCACCGAACCGGCTACCAGCCCGCCGCCGAACGCCCGGTCGAGTTCGGCCATGCCCAGCGACAGGCGTGCAATCGCCGGCGGCTGCGCCGCGCCTTCCCCCAGGGTGGTCGAGCTGCTGGCCGCAGCGCCGGCGCGCTCGCGCGCGCCGCGCGCGGCGGTCACGGCCTCCAGCGAGTCCCACTCGCGGCAGTGCGCGCACTGGCCCTGCCATTTGAGCGCTTCGCCGCCGCAGGCCCGGCAGACATACAGGGTTTGGGTTCGCGCCACGGCCGTGGATGCTACACCGGAAGGCTGGAACCGTGTCTCACGCCAACTGCATCCGGGTGCAGGCCGGCGTGCCCGGCCATGCAACTGTGATCAGGGCCGCGCATTGGCTGGGCCACGATGCTAAGTTATGCATTCCGATCAATGCCCCGGGCAATGCGGCGGGGAGCCGCGCTCCTGGCCCGGGTGCGGTTGGGCATGAACGCTGGCGATATATAAAGTGTGACCTAGTTCAAGATTTGATGAAAAAAGGAATTATGCCGCGCGCACGAGGCCGCATAAGCCTCAAAGGGAAGTTGCGTTTTGTGGGCCAGACCGACACCGGTCGGGTCCGCGATCACAACGAAGACACCATTGCCTATGATGCCGATATCGGCCTTTTGGTGCTGGCCGACGGCATGGGCGGCTATAACGCCGGCGAGGTCGCGAGCGGCATTGCGGTCAAGACTATTGTCGGACTGGTCAAGGACGCGGTGGAGCGCGAGGACCTGCGCATCAATGATTCCACCGCCGGGCTGACGCGCGCCTCGATCATCCTGCGTGATGCCATCCTGCGGGCCAACAAGATTATTTTTCAGACCGCGCGCACCCAGCCGCAGTGCGAGGGCATGGGCACGACCGTCGTCGGGGCGCTGTTCTTCGACAACAAGGTGTCGATTGCGCATGTCGGGGATTCGCGCCTCTACCGGCTGCGGGCCGCCGCGCTGGAGCAGATCACGATGGATCACTCCCTGCTGCAGGAACTGGTGGACCGGGGCTTCTATTCGCCCGAGGAGGCCCAGCGGGCCGCCAACAAGAACTATGTGACCCGCGCCCTGGGGGTCGAGTCCAACGTCGATGTCGAGGTGCAGGAACACCCGGTGCAGAAGGGTGACCTCTATCTCATTTGCTCGGACGGGCTGTCCGACATGGTCGAGGACGATGACATTCACTTAACCATAAGCACCTTTGGTGCTAACCTTGAGACCGCCACTAAGCAACTGATTCAGTTGGGTAACGACAATGGTGGCAAGGACAATATCTCGGTGGTGGCGGCGGAGATCCTGGAATCCTTTCCCGCGCCGCGTGGAATTCTCGACAAGATGTTGGGCTGGTTCAGCTCAACCTGAGGCTAAACGCATATGGCTAGGTTGATACTGAGTCTGGATGGTTCCGTGCTGGCGGAATACAACATGAACAAGGAGCGCTACACCATCGGGCGCCTCCCTGACAATGACATCCGGATCGATAACCCCGCGGTCAGCGGCCATCATTCGCTCATCATCAACATCCTCAACGACTCGTTTCTCGAGGACCTGAACAGCACCAACGGTACCTACGTCAACGGCAAGCTCATCAAGAAGCATGCCCTGCAGCACGGCGATGTCGTGACGGTCGGCCATCACCAGCTGCGCTTCGTCGAGGACGACGATGCGCACCAGGACGAATTCGAAAAGACCATGGTGATCCAGCCCTCGGCGCGCCCGGTGGACAAGGTGCGCGCCGCGGTGCAGCCGGACACTGCCAGCACCACCGCGAGCCGCCGTGCGCTAGGCACCGGCCCACCGGTGCTGAAGAAGGCCAAGCTGCAGGTGCTGTCGGGTGCATTCGCCGGCCGCGAGCTCGAGCTCACCAAGGCCCTGACCACGCTCGGCCGCCCCGGTGTGCAGGTGGCGGCGATCACGCGCCGCTCGGAAGGCTATTTCATCGTGCACGTGGATTCCGACACCTCGAACAACCCGCCGCTGGTGAACGGCGCGCCGATCGGCGAGCAGGCCCGCAAGCTGGCCGACAACGACGTGATCCAGCTCGCCGGCGTCAAGATGGGGTTTTTCGAAGGCTAGCGCGCCGCCGGCGCGCTGCGCTCCGCGATCCGGTCCTGCAGCGCCAGCAGCAGGTCGTGCCGCAATACCTCGCCCAGCAGCACCGGACTCCAGTGGCCTGACACCACCGGCAGTTGCTTGCAGCGATTGGCGATGAACACGTCGAGTGCGTCGCCGAGCAGCATCTCGGGAATCAGCACCGGCGGCGCAGGCTGCATGATCACGGCGACCGTGAGGTGGGCATCGACCGGTTGGGTGCGCGCCGCGCGCCGCAACTCCTGGGTGGCCACCTGACCGACCAGCTGGTTCTGCGCATCGACGACGTAGATGCTGTAATCACCGCGCGGCGTCAGCCGCTCGAGCACGCCAGCCAGCCGTTCATCCCTCTGCAGTACAAGGCCAGGCGGGCGTACCAGTGCCATGATCTGGCGCAGCCGCCATTCATCCTCATCACCGGCGGCGCCGGCCCGCAGCGCACGCGTATACACCGATTCGCCGCGCCGGTAGATGCTGGCAACGTAGTGCGCCGTCACGCAGGCGAGCATCAGCGGCAGCACCACTTCATAGTCGAGCGTCATTTCGAAGATCAGCAGGATAGAGGTCAGCGGCGCATGGGTGGTGGCGGCGAGAAATGCGCCCATGCCGACCACCGCGTAGGCGGCCTGCTGCGAGGTCAGGTGCGGATCGATGACGTGCAGTACATCGGCGAACAGCGCGCCGAAGGCCGCGCCCATGAACAGGGTCGGCGTCAGGATGCCGCCGTTGGCGCCCGAGCCCACCGAGGCGGCGGTACTGACCAGCTTGGCGACCAGCACCAGCGCCAGCAGGTTGAGCGCCAGCTTGTCGTTCAGCATGTCGTTGACGACGCTGTAGCCGTTGCCCCAGACCTGGGGCACCGCGACCGAGATCACGCCGACCACCAGGCCGCCGACGGCGAGCGCGACCGGCAACGGCCAATGCTGGCGGCCGAAAGACACCCGCGCGCGCTCCAGCAGCGCCAGGTATGGCGGTGCGCCATGTCCGAGCAGCACGCCGAGCAGTCCGTAGAGCGCCAGCTCCCACGAGGCGCCGAAGTTGATGTGCGGGACCTGGTACACCGGCCCGTAGCCGAGAAAATGGCGCGTGGTCGCATCCGACACCACCGAGGCGACGATCAACGGACCGAAACTCTCCATCGCAATCGAGCCCAGCACCACTTCCGCGACGAACAGGGCGCCGGCGATCGGCGCGTTGTAGGCCGCGGCCACCCCGGCGGCCGCGCCGCAGGCGACCAGCAACCGCAGCCTGGGCACCGGCGCCTGGGTCCATTGGCCGATCTTGGAAGCCACGGTCGCCGCCATCTGCACCAGCGGGCCCTCGCGGCCGATGGAAGCCCCCGACCCGATGCTGAAGAACGAGGACGCCGCCTGCAGCATCGCGGCGCGGCTGCTGAGCTGTCCGTTGCCGACCGCGACCGCCTCCATGTAGTCGACACGGCGCGTCTGGCGCAGTACCCGCTGCCCCGCCCACAGCAAGGTGCCGGCAATCACCCCGCCTACGGTCGGTACCGCAATGCGCGCCCACCAGGGCAACAGCTCCGCGGTCTCGACCAGCCCGGCCGACGAGCCGGTCAGCAGGTGCTGTACCAGGCGCACGCCGGCCCGGAACGCGACGCCGGTGAAGGCACCGCACACTCCGATCAGGGCGGCCCAGAACACAATGCCGCCGAGCTGTTCGTGCTTGGCGGCGATCAGCCCCGCGCGCAGCAGCCGATCGATACGGCCCAGCAGGCGGGTCCCGAATTGGACGACGGCTTGCACGCTGGCAGCCTCAGACCAGTTCGATCGGTACGCGCTGGCTGACGCCGCACAGCAGTTCGTACGGTATGGTGCCGGCGGCGGCGGCCAGCTCCTCGACCGGCAGGTGCGTACCCCAGAGCTCGACGCGATCGCCGACCGACACCGGCGGCAGGTCGGTGATGTCGGCCGCGATCATGTCCATCGACACCCGTCCGGCGAGCGGCGCGCGCGCACCGCCGATCAGCACCACGGCTCCGCTGGGAATGCCACGCGGCAAGCCATCGCCGTAGCCGGCGGCCACGATCGCCAGCCGTGACGAGCGCGGCGCGCGCCACACGCCGCCGTAGCCGACCCGCTCGCCGGCGTCCACGTCACGCACCGCGATCACGGTGCTCTCCAGCGTCATCGCCGGGCGCAGCCCAAGCTGCGCACCGCGCTGCGCGGCAAACGGCGAGACCCCGTACAGCGCAAGTCCCGGCCGCACCCAGGCGCCATGGGTCGCCGGCAGCGCGAGGATGGCGGCGGAATTCGCGATGCTCAGCTCCACGTCGAGTCCGGCCACCAGCGGGGCCAGCCGTTGCAGCTGCTCGGCGGTGACACGGCCGTCGGCTTCATCGGCGCAAGCCAGGTGCGTCAGCACGCGCAGTTGCGTGGGTGCCGGCCGCAGGTTCAGCAGCCGCTGCCAGGCGGCGCGGAACTGTTCGGGACGAAATCCAAGCCGGTTCATGCCGGTATCGACCTTGAGCCACAGCGGCAATGGCTTGGCGCCGCGATAGGCTTCGAGCAGCGCGATCTGTAATGGCTCATGCACCACCAGGTCGAGTTCGAGCTGCGCGGCCTGCGCCAGTTGCGCGGCATCGAACACGCCTTCCAGCAGCACGATGCGCCGGCGCAGCCCGTTGTCGCGCAGCGCGACCGCCTCCTCGAGCCGCGCGACTGCGAACGCGTCGGCATCCGCCAGCGCCAGCGCGGTGGGTACCAGGCCATGGCCGTAGGCGTTGGCCTTGACCACCGCCATCACGCGGCTGGCGGGTGCGCGGGCGCGAATCGCCTTGAGATTGGCCCGCAGCGCGGCGCTGTCGATGCGCGCGCGAATCAGCCGCATCACCGCAATACGCCCTCGGCGTAGGTGTCGGGCGCGTAGTTGACGAAGCGCGTGTACTGTCCCTGGAATGTCAGCACGAACATGCCGGTCTCGCCGTTGCGGTGCTTGGCGAGATCGATCTCCGCCATGCCTTTCTTAGTAGTGTTCTTGTCGTAGACTTCGTCCCGATATATCAAAAGGATCATATCTGCGTCTTGTTCTAATGATCCACTGTTATGAGTCGCGACTCCGTCTGCCAGCCAATTTGAGGGGCCAGGCACAGTGAGGTCGAAAACATCTTCCTCGCCATCGGGCAAGACAGCAGTCACGCGATCCCAAAAAATATCGGTCTCGCACGCCGACTGAAGCGATTCGTCACCAAGCAGGTTGGCATATTTGCGTAAATAATTTCGTGACGGTGCAAAGCGAACGCTTGAATTTGCCATCGTTGAGCCCCGCAAACGGGCTCGGCGGCTGTCGGTCACGACCAGCGCGTTGGCCACAGCACGCGCTTGGTCGAGCATCTCGATCGGCAATGTGTCGACGTTGGTGTTCTCGTTGGTTTCCATCAGATAGCGCTTCACTCGCATCATCGCGTCCAGGCGTGGTCCATGCCCGCCGACATTCATAACAAAGCGACGCATCGCATCGACGCCACTGACGTAGATCGAATATTGCGGACGCGCCGCCTTGGCGGTGATGACGGTGCGAATGCGTGCCACGATACCGAGCCGCAGCAGCAGAGCTGCGACATCGAACGCCAGTTGGCGACTGCACGTCGAATAGTAGATCTGCGGCGCGACGCTATTGCCCGACCTATGCATCGTCACGGATCCGTCGGTAGCCCAAAGGTGTCGCAACAGACATGAAATCTGTTCATCAGGGAGGCTAAACACCTCGGCAGGCAGATGCTTTTGATGTGAACGCTGGCCGAAGATCCCCAGCTGCTTCAGCCACGCACCGACACCGGCTGGATGCCAGCGATCGCCATTGCCGCTGATGACGAGCTGATGCCAGGTACCGGTCGGGCCTTCATGCCTGGTCACCGTACTTCCGAACTTTTCAGCGCACGCGCGCACCAGCGCGCTGTTTTCCTCATCAATCGTCGTATAGCGCAGCGGCTGGTGCACCGGGTAGCTGCCGTCGCCCACGAGGTGCCCGAGCAGGATCAGCCAGTGCTCGGGCCAGGTCTTGGGCTGCGCAGGCGCCGGCAGTCGTCGCGCCACTGCCAGCCGATCACCCTTCGCAAGTTTTCCAACCGTCGTCCAACCGCCGCCGGCGAGCAGGCGGTGTTCCGCCGTCGCGCGAATGCTGCGGCCGCTGGCAAGCGCCACCCGAAACACCGGCTTGCGACCGACGTGCCAGACCTTGTCGGCCCGTGCAGCGTGCAGGCGCTGCGCCTCATCGAACGACCACACCTCAGGCGCTGTGCCGACGAGCTCGCGTATCGGCACGCGCCGGCCGTCGGACAGGCACACCAGCGTGTCGCCGGTGACGCATTCGCGCAGATCCGACATCACCGGCTTCTTCTCGTTGCGCTGCTCGACCGCGCGGTTGAGCTGCGACAGCGCAATCACCGGCACCGACAGTTCCTTCGCCAGCGACTTTAATCCGCGCGAGATCTCGGCGATCTCGGTGGCGCGGTTTTCCTTGGTGCCCGGCACCTGCATCAGCTGCAGGTAATCCACCACCACCAAATCGAGCCCATGCTCGCGCTTCAGCCGCCGCGCACGCGCGCGCAGGTCGGTCGGGGTCAACGCCGGGGTCTCGTCGATGAAGATGCGGGCTTCGGACAGCTGACCGGTCGCAGACGTGATGCGCACCCAGTCATCATCCGAGATGTTGCCGCTGCGGATACTGTTGAGCGGCACGTGGCCGATCGACGCCAGCATGCGCGTCACCAGCTGCTCGGCCGGCATTTCCATGCTGAAGATCGCCACCGAAGCCTTGATGTCGGGACTGACCGCGGCGTACTCGGCCATGTTGACCGCCAGCGTGGTCTTGCCCATCGACGGCCGACCGGCGACGATGATCAGATCACCGGGCCGCAGCCCGCCGGTCTTCTTGTCGAAATCGGTGAACCCGGTTGCAAGTCCCCGCAGCTTGTCCGGATGCGTGTGCCACTCGTCGATCTTGTCGATCAGCGCCGGCAGCAGCGCGCTGACGCGCACTGCACCCGAACCGGTGCGCAGTCCCTGCTCGGCGATCTCGAACACCAGGCCCTCGGCGCGATCCACCAGGTCGCGCGCCGATGAGCCGTCATCGTTGAACACCGACGAGGCAATCTCACGCCCGGCCTCGATCAGCCGCCGCAGCAGTGCCCGTTCGCGCACGATCTGTGCGTAGCTGCGCGCGTTGGCGGCGGTCGGTGTATCGCCCGCCAGCGTGCCGAGGTAGGCCAGGCCGCCGGCATCGGTGAGCCGGCCGCGGCGCTCGAGCTGTTCGGAGACGGTCACCACGTCGGCCGGCCGTCCGGCGGCAACCAGCTCGCCGAGCGCCTCGTAGATCAGGCGGTGGTCGGGCCGATAAAAATCCTCGGTGGTGACGACATCGGCGACCTGGTCCCAGGCCGTGCGATCGATCAGCAGCGCACCGAGCACCGACTGCTCGGCCTCGAGTGAATGTGGTGGAACCAGCCCTTCGGCACCCGCGCTGCCGCCGTCGCGACGTGAGCGCAGAGGAGTACTCACGCGCCCGCGCCCGTCCGCGTCAGCCGGCTTCTTCGGCGACGATGATGACCGGCAGCTCGACCTCGACGTCGGCGTGCAGGTGCAGCGATACCTGGTGCTCGCCCACGGCCCGCAGCGGACCGCCCGGCAGGCGCACTTCGCTGCGCGCCAGTGCATGGCCGGCCGCGGTCGCCGCCTCGGCGATATCGGCGGTGCCGACCGAACCGAACAGTTTCCCCTCCGAGCCGGCCTTGGCGATGATGGTCAGCTTGAATTCCTTGATCGCGGCGGCGCGCTGCTGCGCAAGATGCAGGTCCTCGTTGGCGGCACGCTCGAGCTCGGCGCGACGGGCATCAAAGCGCGCGACGTTCGCGGCGGTCGCCAGCGTCGCCTTGCCCTTGGGCAGCAGGAAATTGCGGCCGTAGCCGGACTTCACCTTGACGCGATCGCCGATGTTGCCGAGGTTGGCCACTTTCTGCAGCAGGATCAGTTCCATGGCAGCGCCCTCTAGTGCTGATCGGTGTACGGCAGCAGCGCCAGGAAGCGCGCACGCTTGATCGCCGTCGCCAACTGGCGCTGGAAGAAGCTCTTGGTGCCGGTGATGCGGCTCGGCACGATCTTGCCGGTCTCGGTCACGTAGTTTTTCAGCGTCGCCAGATCCTTGTAGTCGATCGAGGTGACACCGTCGGCCGTGAAACGGCAGAACTTCTTGCGGCGCGTAAAGCGGGAAACCCTAGGCTCGGCCATCACGCACCCATCGCGGCAGGTTCATCTTCCATCTCATCGTCGCGCTCGCGACGCACCTCGCCTTCCTCTTCGGCCTTCGCCATCGGCGAGGGCTCGGTGACCGCGGTCTCGACATTGGTCACCAGGTGGCGCAGCACGGCGTCGCTGAAGCGGAACGCACCGATCAGCTCGGCCAGTGTCTTCTGGTCGCACTCGATATTGAGCAGCACGTAGTGTGCTTTGTGGACTTTGGCGATCGGGTAGGCGAGTTGGCGCCGGCCCCAGTCTTCCAGCCGGTGCACCTTGCCGCTGCCCGCGGCAATCATGCCCTGGTAGCGATCGAGCATGGCCGGAACCTGCTCGCTCTGGTCCGGGTGGACCAGAAATACGATTTCATAATGCCTCATGTATCCTCCTCACGGGGTAATGCCGCCCACTCGAGGCTTGCTAGGAGCAGTGCGGCAAGGAGCGCCGGCAGACTAACAGCAATGCGGTCGCCGGGTAGTCGAAAAAGGCGCGCAAGGATACAAAAAGACCCCCGGCGGCGCAACGGCAGTGTCTGGGACGAGGTTTATCCGGAGAATTCAATGACCTTGGCTCACTGGCTGGCGTTCGCAGCGGCGTCGGGGTTCCTGCTGGCGATCCCAGGCCCGACGGTGCTGCTGGTGATCTCCTACGCGCTGGGACACGGGCGCCGGCCGGCAGCCGCGATCGTGGCAGGCGTCGCACTCGGAGATGCGACCGCGATGACCGCCTCGATGGTGGGCCTGGGTGCGCTGCTGGCGACCTCGGCGAGCCTGTTCATGGTGCTGCGCTGGATCGGCGGCGCCTACCTGATCTATCTCGGCATGAAACTCTGGCGCGCGCCGGTCGGGACACCCGCTACCGATGATCCGCCGCCGGTCAGGCCGCTGCGCATGTTCTGGCATGCCTACGCGGTAACCGCGCTGAATCCCAAGAGCATCATCTTCTTCGTCGCGTTCGTACCCCAGTTCCTGGTGGCCAGCCGGCCGTTCTGGCCGCAGGTCGTGGTGCTCGAGAGCACGTTCGTGACGCTTGCGATGCTCAATTCGGCGCTCTACTCGCTGCTGGCCGCGGCGGCGCGCCAGAAACTGCGAGCGCCGCGCGTGCAGCGCGCTGTGAACCGCAGCGGCGGCTCGATCCTGGTCGGGGCCGGCCTGTTTGCCGCAGTGTGGCGGCGCGCCGGCACCTGAGGATCAGCCGCCAGCGCTCCTCTCGCCGCGCTGACGCAGTGCCTCGTACAGCAGCATGCCGGTGGCGACCGACACGTTCAGGCTCTCCACCGCCCCGACGCTCGGCAATCGCACCAGCCAGTCGCAATGCCGGCGCGTGAGCTGGCGCAGACCGGTACCTTCGGCGCCCACCACCAGGACCCGCCCGCCGGTCAGGTCGACCTGATGCGCCTGCTGCGGGGCGTCCGCGTCGGCACCGACGATCCAGAGTCCCGCGCCCTTGAGCAGGCCGAGTGTGCGCGCCAGGTTGGTGACCGTCGCGACCGGGGTGGTCTCGGCGGCACCCGCGGCTACCTTGCGCGCGGTCGCGTTCAGCGGCGCCGCCCGATCGCGCGGCACGATCAGCGCCAGCACACCGCAGGCATCCGCGGTGCGCAGGCACGCGCCCAGGTTGTGTGGATCCTGCACCCCGTCGAGCGCCAGCAACAGCGGAGCGGGAGTCTTCGTGACCGCCTCGAGCAGGTCGTCCTCGCTCCAGGGTGCCAACGGGGCGACCTCGGCGACCACGCCCTGGTGCACAGCGTCTCCGAGCCGCTTCTGCATCACTGCGGCCTCGATACGCTCGACTGTGCGACCGGCCGCGCGCGCCAGCCGCTCGATCTCATCCGCCCTGGCATCGTGACGGCCGTGCTGCAGGTAGATACGCGCCACGCGCTGCGGGTCGCGCGTCAGCAGCGAGCGCACCGCGTGCAGGCCATAGACCACCTCAGTCCGTGGCGAGCTCAAGATCGATCATCCCTTCCACCGGCTTCACCGCCGCGACGATCACCCGCAGCCGCACGCCCGGCGCCAGGCGGCGATGGCGACGCTCGCCGATCCACTGGCCGCCGTCGCGCGCCATCTGGTAGTTATCGTCGCGCATCGAGGCCAGCGGCAGCAAGCCGTCGACCCCGAGCGTCAGCAGCTGCACGAAGCAGCCGAACTCCATCACCGTGGTGATCAGGCCGTCGAAAGTCTGCCCGACCCGATCACGCAGGTAGACGCACTTGAGGAAGGTGCTGACATAGCGATCGGCCTCATCCGAGCGCCGCTCCAGACGTGACAGGTCAACGCCCTGCGCCGCCAGCTGCTGCGGGTCGGGCACCGAAGCCGCATCGGCGAGCCCCAGGCGAGCGCGCAGTGCGCGGTGAATCATCAGATCCGGGTAGCGGCGTATCGGCGAAGTAAAATGCGCATAATCCTTCAACGCCAGGCCGAAGTGCCCGATCGGCTCGGGCTGGTACAGCGCCTGCGCCATCGAGCGCACGATCAGCGACTCGATGAACGGCCGGCTCTCCGGATCGCGCACCCGCGGCGCGATGGCGGCAAGATCACTTGGTTTCACCGGGTCGGGCAGCTGCAGCTCGATCCCCAGCACCCGCAGCGTGCTGCGCAATGTGTCGAGCTTCTTTTCATCCGGCGCGGCGTGCACGCGAAACAGCGCCGGCTGGCGCTGGGTGCGCAGCTCCTGCGCCACCGCGACGTTCGCCAGCACCATGCATTCCTCGATCAGCTTGTGCGCATCGTTGCGCGACTTGAATTCGATCGCGCGCACCCGCTCGCCGTTCTCGATCACGAA
>Ga0181537_10000806_pt1 | contig 29182 bp, 30 predicted proteins | sample PEATcosm2014_Bin_39_FD_119765 | JGI IMG/M metagenome (GOLD analysis project Ga0181537, IMG submission 119765) | Peatland microbial communities from MTU Mesocosm Facility, Houghton, MI, USA - PEATcosm2014_Bin23_10_metaG | ecosystem: Environmental > Terrestrial > Soil > Wetlands > Peat | place...
CACCAATTCCGAGCAACTCCAGCACGGACATTGCTGTGGCCGTCTGCCGCCTGCCGCGATCGCTGGTGTCCAGACCAAACGGGATGAGAATTCTTGGGTCGAGAGCGCCGCGCATGATCGCTTTCGCTGATCCCGCGGGCGTCGCGGAGAGCCATCGCAACGGCGACCGAGTGAATCGGTCGTGAGTAGGAGAGGAGTCCACCGGCGAATACGCTCGTCGGACTGCGCGCCACGTTACGGCGTAGGCTTAGTCCACGTTCGGAGCAGGGATGCTGCTTCGCCAGCAGGCGGGCGATCTGCGGTACATGAAGCCATGGTGGAGGTACTCCGTGAGTGATGGAATCGTGACGAAGCTGAGTCCCTGGACTGTGGCCGAGACGGTCAGTCGCTTGGCAACGGTCGTTGCGGAGAAGGGCCTGAAGCAATTTGCTGTGATCGATCACAGCGGCGAGGCGCGGCACGTAGCCTTGGATCTGCGAGATACGAAGGTCGTCATCTTCGGCAGTCCGGTGGCGGGGACACCGGTAATGGAGGCTGTGCCAATGGTCGCGCTTGACCTGCCTCTGAAGGTACTGGTGTTCGCCGATGGTGACCAGACGAAGCTGTGTTACACCGCGCCTGGAGAGCTTGCGCGCCGGTACGGTTTGAGCGACGAGCTTTCGGCGCGGCTGGCGGGTATCGATGCGATCACCGATGCCGTCATCGCTCGGTGACGCAGCTGCGTTGCCGAAGCCGACCTGGGCCTACTGAAGCTGGGAACCACGATCGTGGGACAGCGGCGTTGGCAGCCGGGCATCTCCGAAGCGACCCTTGACACGTGACTATCTGGTCACATATGGTCGCTTGGTATGGACGAGGTGTTCAGAGCCCTGGCCGATCCGACCCGCAGGAGCTTGCTCGATGAGTTGTTCGCGCGCGACGGTCAGACCTTGACCGAACTTCAGGCGCGGCTGCCGATGACCCGCTTTGGCGTGATGAAGCACCTGAAGGTGCTCCAGGAGGCTGGTCTTGTGACCACGCAGCGGCGCGGTCGGGAGAAGGTCCATTACCTGAACCCTGTCCCGATCAGACTCATCAATGATCGGTGGGTGAGCAAGTACGCCGACCCGCTGGCGGCAGCGATCAGCGGCCTAAAACGAGACCTCGAGGAGGAACAGTGGACGAGTACGCAGTCGTCGACGGCCGTGGAGCATTGACCGTGTTCGAGATCTACATCAAGACCACGCCGGAGCGTCTCTGGGAGGCGATCACCGACCCGCAGATGCGAGCCAAGTACAGCTTCGGCGTCAGGACTGAATCTGAGTGGACTTCCGGGTCGGACTACAAGAGCTCGGTACCCGGACCGGTGCCGTCGAGCGCCGGGCCACCCACTACCTGGCATACCGGCGGGGAGATCGTCGAGGGCGAGAACCTCGAGGTCGATCCCCCGCGCCGGCTTGTTCAGAGCTTTCGGGCGCTGTGGAGCGAAGAGGTCAAAAGCGCCGGCACCTCGCGAGTGACCTGGGAGATCGAGCCGGTCGGCACCTCCTGCCGGCTGCGGGTCACCCACGACCGGCTTGCCGACGGCGCCAACTCGGAGCTCTACGGCGGCTGGCCGTTGGTCCTCTCCGGCCTAAAAACGTTGCTGGAGACCGGCGAGCTGCTCGACACCCCCGGGTCGCTGCTTTACACACAGCCGCAAGCCGCCTGAAGCCAACAGAGCCTGTCCCCTCGAGTGAGCGTGATGAGCGAACAGGAGCTCTCAGGGGCGGGAGGCTCGATCTGATTCGTATCTCTCGATCGCTTGAAGGAGAGTGTCTGCCGCGATCGCCTGGGCATCACAGATTCGGCCGAGGTGCAACAGCGAATCGGTCTCTGCCGCCACTTCGCCGTCTCCAAGCCGCAGCACAAGGGGGATACCCGGGGAGAGGTCCCTCGCAGCCAACCCAACCTCCACATTCACGAGATCAGTTGAGGTGACGGCGGCCACGACGGAGCACCGGCGAATCCCGAGCGATTCAAGCGTCGCGCGATCATCGCCCCTTCCGAGCGCGACCGGAATCCCCGCGGCGCGCGCGAGGCGCACACATGGGGCGTTGGCGTCTCGCTCGACCGCCACAACCGGGATCCCGTCACGACGGAGCTGCTGCGCGAGCCTAAATCCGACTTGGCCGAACCCGACGAGCAAGACGTGGCCGCGCGCGGGAGCGGCGCGCGCTCCGAACAACGTCGTCAGCCGCGGGCGGCTGAGTCGCCGCACCAGCGACGCAGTGAAGACCGCGAGCAGCAAGAGCGCTGCCACGGTGTCCCCCGCCGAGACAACTTTGAACCATGCCGCGCTAGACGTCGCGCCGGGAACGTCGGCCACCGCCGCTACTGACCTGGTACTGAAATACACGGCGTCAACGACGTTCTGGTGCAGTGCGATCATCGAAATCACGGCCTGCACGATCAATGCAAGCAGCAGGCCAACACCCGCGCTCACGAGTAGCCGAAGGGCATCATCGACAAGCCGCACCCGGCTGCGAGAGCGCGGAAGCGGCTTTGCGCCCGCGCTGATGCATTCCTTGGCAAGGTCGATGGCCACAAGCTCTGCTGGTGAAACCACGTTCAGGGCGGGTACCGCGTGGTGCAGCTCTCGAGTGAGCGTGGCATCAAACAATGTCGTCCAGACCGGAAGGTCTGGACGCAGGTGCGCACTTAGGAGTGATAGCCGGAGCGCCAAGACATCGTCGCGCGTGACTACGGCCACCGCCCGCCATTGATCCCGCGCAAGAGCCGCCGACGTCTCAGCATCGGGACCCGGTGGTACGTATTCGGCAGCGATGCCCGCCCGTTCAAGGCGGAGCAGGAGGGCTTCGACCAGCGCACCGGCATCGCCGAGCACGAGGATTGCCCGGGCAAGCCCTGTGGGCGAATCGACGACCATGAGGCCAGCCTATCGCCAGCCCCGCCTGGGGCTGAGCGCTTGGGTTGCCGACAGCTACTTCGGGGCGCTGACGGTCGCTAGATCAGCGAAGACCATTAGGCTGCTGGCGTCAGTCCGCAGCATCCCGGGCACGGCGCCCGGTACTTTCGTCCCGCCACCCCACGGTTTCAAATAGACGCCGGGTGCGGTCCGTGCGGTATCGAGGATCACCGACGCCATCGAGGTTACGAAGGCGTACCAGCGAGCGTTGTGATCCTGCGCGTATAGGGCCACGAACCCTCGCAGCAGGATTCCGTCGTACTGCGGCCCGTCGTCGAACGGCTCAAGCCATCTGATGATGTTGGGAGCGAACCGCTCTGCCTCCGCGAGCCAGAAGCGGTGATGCGTCGCCTGATACAGCGTCACCATCGCAGACAGCATCGCACCCTCACCATCGTGCGGCATCAAGACGGACTTGGGCTTCGTGCTGCTAGCAGGCTTGGCCTTTGCGTTCACTCGGAAGCGCTTCTCGGGGCAAAGCCTTTTGTTGGACTTGCACAACCGGGCTAGACATTGGCTGACCGACCGGGCCTTGCGGCAGCGTGCGGGCAGAGTGACGTTCTGCCTGTTTCCGGGGCCGGCCTGTACCGGCCCGGAACCGGTGTATGTCTCTGATCCGTAGGGGATCGACGAGGTTGGGATGTAGACGCCGTTCTTCTGCCTCAGGTGCTTGTTCGCCCACGTCATCCAAGTCTCCGCCGACTTCAGGTACTGGGACTTGCGGGTTACTTGGTACAGCCGCGCCGCGAGGTCGGTGTCGGCGGCCAGCGCCTCCCCTGAGTGCCACGGATGCTCTGTATCCCACCACATCCCTCCACCGTGTTTCGCGTCCCAGCCTCCAGCTTCGATGAAGGCGATGGCGCGCTCGGCATCGGTCAGGTAGCGGCGCGTGCCGGTCGCCTCATCGGCATCCAGGAACGCTAAGCCCAACCAACCGTTGTCGTCGTACCAGGTGGGCTGCCTCTTGCCGCGTTGTCCTGTGCGAGGTGCGTAACCCGGCGTCGGCTTCAGGTTGGGGTTCCAGTAGTGCGTGTAATAGGCGGCAAACGACTCGACTGCGGAACGATTGTCACGGTTCGGTTGCGCGATCGTGACCTCATCCAGCAGTTCAAACATGCTGATCGTGTCCCAGAGCGATTCCAGAGGATGCTTCTGATGGTCACCTAGATAGTCCCGGTACCAATGCAGTTTGGGGTCCCACCACATCGATGTCTTTGCGATCCCCTGCTCAGCTAGCGCCAAATACTGTGTTCTGCCAAGCACCTTGGCGTGCGCCGGACTGAAGTCCAAGCTGGTGCGCAGACCGGCGCCGACGGGCAACCCGGCCGAGGCCGAGCCACCGCCCAGAATCACTGCCGCCGAGATGCCAGCCCCCAGCGCGAGAGCGGCTGCAAGAAGCGTGAGTAAGGTGCGCCCGCTGAGCAGGTTCCGATGCCTACCGTGCACCAAACGTCCGGCGATCGCGCTGCATGAAAGGCGCTATTGGCTGTCAGCGTCGTCTTGCGTCCCGCTCAGCAGGAACCCTGCCGCGCTGAGAATGCCGCGCTGATCGAGCCGATGTAGTCGGCCGCTCGGTTCCGAGTCTTCCTCCCGAGCCTCCCAGAGCCCGACGGCCGCGGTTCCGTCGAGCGCGTGCAAGCCACAGGCCTCGGGGTCATCCATCGCCGCACGCAGCCAGCCGAGGTCGTCAGAGATCCGCTGCGGCCTGGACGAACGCGGCGGCGCCCATGGATCCTGGTCGGCCCTGCGCTCAGGCATCCCCGGTGGAAGGGTCAACGCGGCCTGGAGTGCTCCAAGCCAGTCCGGGCGCTCAGCCACAAGCTCCAGAGTCAGCACGCCGTGCACACTACTCCCCGAAGGGCAGATCCGCGGCTTCGGCCGACGCCCGGTCAGCGCTTGGTGCAGGCCCGGCGGTAGGCCGGTGTGCCCGGCTGGCGCGCCTGCCCTGAGTTGCGGTTGACCATCAGGCAGGACTCGTCGACGGCCTGGAAGGCGCTAGCAGGAATCTGCTTGAGCTGATCAACCATCGTGTAAGTCCAGCGCTTATCCGCCGTGCCGCTGAAGTACCAGTTGCTGCCGTTGTCGGCGAGGATCAGCCCGTAGGTCTTCATCGCCCGGACCACCACCTGGCAGGCGCGTGCGCAACGCGATGGGGGCAGCGTGAAGCTCGCCTTCAGGCGAAACCTGGCTCCCATCGGTGGGTAGCCGGCGCTGCTGGTCGAGCCGGCCTGATGCCTCGCCGGCCAGAGGAAGCTGGTGCTGGTCGTCTGAGCCGTGAGCCGGATAGCGTGATCTATGTGCCCGGACTTGACCTCGTCATAGTTGACGAGGCCGGGCAGGATCGGAAGCCCGGCAGCGTCGGCTGAGGTCCAGCCCGCGGGCCGCAGGCGATTTGAGTTCAGCTTCCAGATCGCACCTGAACCCGCGGTCGATCGGCCATCGGGGTGGTAATGGGCGTCGTACAGCTCGTAGAGCACACAGGTCGCTGGGTCCACCATCAGTGCGTGCCGGTCACCGCTCGCGTGCGAGCCGCCCTCTATCGGTGTCGCCGCTGAGAACGGGTAAGGACCGTGATCGCTCTGGTCGGCGTAGCTGAACTGGACCTTCACGAACTTCGGATCGCGGCCTGTTACCTGCCACGGGATCCCGTACGGGCTCGAGCCACCGCCCGGCCCGTAATCAGGGTGCAGGAAGGTCGAACCAGCATCCATGCTCGCCAGCCACGCCGCCGATCTGCGGTCCACCGGCAACGCGGTGATCGGCGTGTTCCAAACGTTGTCGGCCGGAAACGCGGGGCAGGGAGTACCGGGCAGCAGCTGACCGCTGGCGGCCCGATCGACCTCAGCCCGCGCGCGCAGAGTTTCCCCACCACTCGCGGCCGCGGCGGTGAACAGCGTTGCCATCAACACCACGAGGGGCGTTGCCATCAACACCACGAGGGCGAACGGAGCGCAGCTGGGTGCGGGAGCTCGCATCCGCTGAAGCCTACGCGCCGCGCGCTGTACGGTGGCACCGTGCTCGCCGTTCTCGGGGGTGTCGGTGCCGCGCTGGCGTGGGCGGTATCGACCCTCTGCTCGTCACGTTCCAGCCGTATGATCGCCCCGACTGCCGTCGTCGCATGGGTGACGCTGGTCGGAATCGTCATAACCCTCCCGATCGCCGCCGCGAACGGGATCCCCAGGCACCTGGTCAGCGGTTCCGGGATCTGGCTGCTCGTCGGTGGGGGTGGCAACGTGCTGGGCCTGATGCTCGCCTACAGGGCGCTCAAGATCGGCAAGGTAGCCCTGGTCTCGCCGATCACCTCAACCGAGGGCGCGATCGCGGCACTGATCGCCGTTATAGCCGGCGAGAGCCTTGCGCTCGACGTGGCGCTCACGCTCGTGGTCATCGTCCTCGGCGTCTGCCTGGCTGCCGTCCCATCGGACGCGCTCGAGCGTTCCGATCGGCTCGCTCACCCACGCGCGGTTGCCTTCGCGGTCGCCGCTGCCTGCTCCTTCGGGCTCAGCCTCTACGGCACCGGCCGCGCCGGAGCGCTCTTCCCCTCGGCATGGGTTGTGCTCTCGGCCCGCGTGATCGGAGTCCTCGTCCTGGCTGCGCCGTTGGCGCTGCGACGGCGCCTGGAGCTGACCCGCGAGGCGTTGCCGCTGGTGGTGGGATCCGGCATCGCAGAGGTCGTTGGCTTCTTCTCCTACACCGACGGCTCGCGTCACGGGATCGCGGTGGCCTCTGTGCTCTCGTCCCAGTTCGCGGCAGTCGCCGCTCTGGGCGCGTTCCTGCTGTTCAAGGAGCGCCTGCGCCGTCTGCAGCTGCTGGGCGTCCTCATCGTGATCTGCGGCGTCGCCGTGCTCAGCGCGCTGACCGCGTGAGCCGCCGACCGCTCACGCTCGCGGCGCGTGACCCCCGCAGGCCTGGCATCCTGCCGAACGTGCCGCAGATCGAAACGCCCGAGGCGATCACACTCGAGTACGAGACCTTCGGATCTGCGGCCGACCCGCCGCTGCTGATGGTCGCCGGCTACGGGATGCAGCTGATCGGGTGGCCGCGCCCGTTCGCACAGATGCTCGCCGCTGGAGGGCGCTACGTGATCATCTACGACAACCGCGACAACGGTCTGTCCCAGAAGTTGGACGGCGTGAGCGCCAACACCGACAAGGTGATGGCCACCGCCGCTTCAGGTGACTACGCGGCGGCGAGGCGGCTCGCGCCGTACACCCTCAGTGAGATGGCGCAGGACGGACTCGGCTTGCTGACAGCGCTCGGGATAGCCCAGGCTCACATCCTCGGAGCCTCGCTGGGCGGCATGATCGCCCAGACGATGGCGATCGAGCACCCGGAACGGGTCTTGACGTTGACCTCGATGATGTCGAGCACCGGCGAGCCGGAGTACGGGCAGGCAACGCAGGAGACGCTCGAGATCCTGTTGACGCCGAGCCCTGACGACCGCGAGGGCTACATCGAGGCGTCGAAGAGCTGGACGGCCTGGCGCTCTCGAAAGTACCCGGACCTTGAGTTCGTGATGCAGCTCGCGGCTGACAGTTACGACCGCGGCCGCTACCCGGAGGGGGACAACCGCCAGCTGGCGGCGATGCTCGCCAGTGGCTCCCGCGCCGCCGGGCTCAGGAACCTGCAGACCCCAACGCTGGTGATCCACGGACTCGACGATACGCTGATCGCTCCGAGCGGCGGTGAGCGGACCGCGGAACTCGTTACAGGCGCCAGGCTGATGCTCGTTGAGGACATGGGGCACGACCGCCCGGCGCCGCTCTGGCCGGCGCTCACCGGCGCGATCCTTGAGCACACGGCCGACCTGGCACCACAGACGGCCTGATCTTTATCCGCCCCGGACAACCTCCCTGGCGCGATTGACCGCGCAGAACAACGCCGGGGTTGGCATGATCGGCGGATGACGACCGAAGCCCTGACAATGGTGCGCAACTACGTCGGCGGAAGCTGGCTCGCGCCCGACGTCGATCACATCGACACGACTGATCCGGCGACCGGCGAGCTGCTTGGCAGGGTACCGCTCTCTGACGCGCGGGCGGTCGACGCCGCGGTCCAGGCTGCCAAGGCCGCGCTGCCAGGCTGGCGCGCGACCTCTCCGCTGGTCCGTGCACGTGCCCTGTTCACGCTGCGCCAGAAGCTTGTCGACCACCGTGACGAGCTGGCCCGCCTGGTAACGCTCGACATGGGCAAGACGCTTGACGACGCGTACGGGGAAGTTGGCCGCGGCATTGAGTCGGTTGAGAACGCCTGCGGCGCCGGCAACCTGCTGAAGGGTGAGAACCTTGAGGGCGTCGCGACCAACGTTGACGTCGAAATGGTGCGCCAACCGGTCGGCGTCGTCGCCGCGATCACGCCGTTCAACTTCCCGGCGATGATCCCGCTCTGGTTCCTGCCCTACGCGATTGTCGCCGGCAACACATTCGTGCTGAAGCCCTCCGAGCAGGACCCGCTGACGAGCGTGCGCCTCTTCGAGCTGATCGACGAGATCGAGGAGATCCCGTCCGGCGTGGTCAACCTCGTGCACGGCGCCCACGACGCCGTCAACGCGCTGCTCGATCACCCCGATGTGAACGCGATCAGCTTCGTCGGCTCGGCCAAGACCGGGCGTTACATCTACGAGCGTTCAGCCCACTCCGGCAAGCGCGTCCAGGCGCTTGGAGGCGCCAAGAACGCGATGGTGGTGATGCCCGATGCAGACCTCGATCTGACCGTCAACGGTGTGCTGAGTTCCGCGTTCGGGGCGGCCGGCCAGCGTTGCCTAGCCGGCTCGCTGCTGGTGCTGGTCGGCCCGCAGGCCGACCAGGATCGCTGGCTCGACACGATCGTCGCGGCCGCCAAGGAACTCAAGGTCGGTGCGGGCTCCGATCCTGGGACCGATGTCTGTCCGTTGGTTTCACCGGCCGCGCGTGAGCGGGTGGAGGATGAGCTCGACAAGGCGCTCGAGGCCGGCGCGGAACTGATCCTTGACGGCCGCCGCGGCGGTGGTGCGGGCGGGGCGGAGCTGGGCCCGACGGTGATCAGCGCAAGTCCTGATTCGCGCGTGGTGCGAGAGGAGCTGTTCGGCCCGGTGGTGAGCGTGCTCGGCGCGCCAGACCTGAGCGCGGCCATCCAGCTGGTCAACGATGGGCGCTACGGGAACGCCTCCTCGATCTTCACCACCTCGGGCAAGGCCGCTCGCGAGTACCGCTTCGGTGTCGAGGCGGGCATGGTCGGGGTCAACATCGGCGTGGCGGCGCCGGTCGCGTGGTTCCCGTTCGCCGGCTGGAAGGACTCGTTCGACGGCGACCTGCACGCCAACGGCAGCGACGCGATCGAGTTCTACACCCGTAAGAAGGTTGTCACCTCCAGATGGAGCTGACGGGGCGATCCAGTTCGTGTGCATAGAACGCTGACGTCTCCCTGGCCCAGCGCTCAGCCCTCGGCCGAGCACCGTGCCGCCTACGCCCAGGCTGAGGTGCGCCCCTTTTGGCAGGACACCGTGACCGCGCGCGCGGCTCATCCACCGCTCACCGATAGACAAGAAGCCGACCTCTGCATCATCGGCGGTGGCTACACCGGGCTGTGGGCGGCGCTCTACGCCAAGGAGCTTGATCGCGCCCGCAAAGTCGTGGTGCTGGAGGCGACCCGTTGCGGTGACGGCGCCAGCTCACGCAACGGCGGCTTTCTGCAGGCCTCGGTGACACACGGGTTGGGCAACGGCCTGGCCCGATTCCCGGACGAGATCGACCAGCTGGAGCGTCTGGGCCAGGCGAACTTTGAGGAGCTCCGTGATGACCTCGTCCGCTACGGGATCGACGCCGAGTTCGAGCAGACGGGCGCGCTGGACGTGGCGCTCGAGCCGCACCAGCTGCCGGAGCTGCAAGCGGCAGCCGAAGAGGCTCGCAGCTACGGCCACGACGTGGATCTGCTCGAGCGCGAGCAGATCCAGGCGCAGATCCACTCGCCGCTGTTCCTCGCCGGCTTGCACGACAGGACCGGGGCGGCGATGGTGAACCCGGCCAAGCTGGTCGACGGACTGCGCGCCGCGGCGGTCGGCAACGGCGTCGAGATCTGCGAGTACACCCCCGTCACGAAGCTCTCGCGCACCAGCGCCGGCGTCCGGGCGATCACGCCGATGGGCGTGATCGACGCCCGCACCACGCTGATCGCGACCAGCGCCTACCCGCCGCTGCTCGCGCAGATCAGGATGTACGTAGCGCCGGTGTATGACTACGCGCTGATGAGTGAGCCGCTGACCGAGCCCCAGCTCGGATCGATCGGCTGGAGGCAGCGGCAAGGCATCGGGGACCTCGGCAACCAGTTCCACTACTACCGTCTGAGCGCCGACAACCGCATCCTCTTCGGCGGCTACGACGCCGTCTACCGGTACGGCGGCCCGGTCGGCCCGCACCTCGATGAGCATGACGCCACCTTCTCAGCGCTCTCCCAGCACTTCTTCACGACCTTCCCCCAGCTGGAGGGGGTGAGCTTCAGCCACCGGTGGGGCGGCGCGATCGACACCTGCAGCCGCTTCAGCGTCTTCTTCGGCAGGGCGCTGCGAGGCCGCGCCGTCTACGCGCTCGGCTACACCGGCCTCGGTGTCGGAGCCAGCCGATTCGGTGCCCGCACCGCGCTTGATCTGCTCGACGGCCGGGAGAGCGAGGCGACCCGGCTCAAGCTCGTGCGCTCACGCCCGCTGCCGTTCCCGCCCGAGCCGCTGCGCTCGGGCGTGATCCAGCTCACGCGCAACCGCCTGGCCGCCGCTGACCGCAACGGCGGCCGCCGTGGCCTGTGGCTGCGGACTCTCGACCGGGCCGGGCTCGGCTTCGACAGCTGATTCAGGGACAGCGCCGACGGCCACGGAGCCGGGGCGTCAATCCGCGAGTTGCGACTCCCACCAGGTTATTGAGTCGGCGATCGTCTGGCTGATCGCGATCCGCGGCTCCCAGCCGGTGGCCGCTCTCAGCCGCTCGTAGCTGCCACGGACGTCGGGGACCTCGTGGGCGCGGACCAGCGCCGGGTCGACGACATGCTCGACCGCGATCGGGCTGATCGCCTCCGCGACGGCCGCCACACGCTGGGCTGTCGAGGTGGATATGCCCGAACAGACGTTGTAGATCCCGGGAGCGACGTCACGCTCGGTCAGCATCAGGTATGCGCGGACCACGTCACGCACGTCTGTGAAGTCGCGGCGCGTGCCCGGGTTGCCGGTTGTGATCCGCAGGCTGTGCGCGCCATCCCGCCTCGCCCGGGCGGCCTGACGCGCGATGTTCGAGACCAGGAAGATCTGATGCTGTCCCGGGCCTCCGTGAGCGAACGCTCGCGCCCGGACGATGTTGAGCCCGTGAGCGTCGCTATAGAGCCCCGCCAGCAGGTCGCCGGCGACCTTGGAGACGGCGTACGGACTCGCGGGGCGCAGGGGTGCATCCTCGGTCACCGGCAGCGTGGCGTCGCTGCCGTAGACCTCACCCGAGGAGGCCCAGACGACGCGTGCCTTCGGCACCGCCACGCGCACTGCCTCAAGCAGGTTGACGGAGCCGTTGACGTTGCTATCGAACGTCCTGGCCGGGTTATGCCAGGACCGTCCGACATGGGTGAGCGCTGCCAGGTGGAAGATCACCGTCGGCTCGAACTGCGCCAGCAGCCGGGTCAGCGCCGGGGCGTCGGCCAGATCGAGCGCCACTCCACGGCCGCGGGCGCCTTCCAGAGTGCCGCTGCGCGAAAGTCCGAGCACGTCATCACCGCGCTGCGCGCAGGCGCCGGCCAGCCAGCCGCCGACGAAGCCCGAGGCACCGGTGATCAGCACTCGCATCGGCGCGGACTGTAACGGGCGCTGCTCTGGCGGGTACGGGATGGGAGATGGATCAAGCAGCATCCCACCAGCGCGCCCGCCAGGCGCGCACAAACCGGGCCATCTACTGGATGGCCCGGATTCCGTTGCAGATCATGCTCAAGTTCTACTTTCGCGCCTCACGGCTCGGGCAGGAGCAGATTCCGGGCAGCGGCCCTGCGATCCTCGCCTCGAACCACCGCAGCTTCTTTGACCCGTTCGTGATCGGCACCATGTCCAGGAGGCCGATCTATTACGTAGCCAAGAGCGAGCTATTCCGGAATCCTGCGCTCGCATGGTTCCTGAGCGCGCTGGGCGCGTTCCCTGTGGAGCGCGGGGTGGGGGACCGCGACGCGATCCGCACCGCCCTGGAGCTGCTGGCGCGCGGTGAGCTGGTGCTGATCTTTCCGGAGGGCACGCGCACGCGCCCGGGACCGCTTGGACATCCTCGGCGCGGGGTCGGCCGGCTGGCGCTGGAGAGCGGCGCGCCGGTGATTCCGTTGGCGATCAGCGGGACGCAGGACATCCGCAAGGGCATCCTGCTGCGTCCGCGTAGGGTCCGTGTGATCGCCGGTTGCCCGCTCGAGTTCAGCTCCGAGCAGCGGAGCTCGCCTGCGCTCGCGGAGTCGGTCACCGGCGAGGTCTGGCAGGCCGTATCCGCTCTGTGGCAGTCGCTCGGCGGTGCGCCGGCCACCCATGATCTTGAAGAGCCCGAGCTGGCGCGTGTCGCCTAGGTAGGCTCTGGATGCAGTGGCGACCGACACACCAACGAGCAAGGCTGAACTCGATGCGCGCTTCAGTGAGCTCTACAAGGCGCATCTGCGTGACGTCTACTCGTACAGCTTCTACCGCGTCGGCAACCATCACGACGCCGAGGACCTCACCGAACAGACCTTCCTGCAGGCGTACCGCCATCTCGAACGCGCGCTGCGCGAAGCCGACGGGCGACCGTTGCGCCCATGGCTCATCCGCATCGCCCACAACCTCGCGGCCAACTTCTATCGCGACCGATCGCGCAAGCCGGAGTCCGCGATTGAGGACGCTGGCATGATCTCAGCACCCCATACCACTGAGTCACTGGTCGAAGGACGTGAGGAGCTCAAGGCGATCCTGGACGGCGTGCAGCAGCTTCCCGACGACCGGCGTGAGGCGCTGATCATGCGCTTCGCGTTGGGGATGGACAACCGTGAGATCGCCCGCGCGCTCGGGCGAACTGACGGCGCCACCAAGGTGCTGCTGCACCGCGCGATCCGTCAGCTCGAGGGCATCATCGAAGCGCCGTCACCAAACGGGACGGCGAAATGACGGTTAACGTCGAAGCGCTGCTGCGCGAGGCGCTGGCGCCGGTCGATCCGCCGGTGCGCCTCGCTGAGCAGCTCGAGACCAAGCTGGCATCACTGACTGAGCTGGCGCAGGAGGAGCTCGACGGCTGGGAACTGGCCGCGATGCGGGACCCGCGCAACTGGGTCCGTCCCCTGGTAGCAGCCGGCGTGGCAGCCACCGCCGGCACGGCCCTGGTTGCCCTGCGGGTCCGCGGCAGTCACCGCAGCCGGGTGCACGAGTCTGCGAACCTGTTGGACTTGGCCGAACGCACGCTGCAGGACATAGCTGAGGAAACACGCAGGGTCCTCCCGGACCGCTGAGTCCCCACAGAGATGCCGGTCTGTTACCGACACCCATCGCGCGAGACCGGCGTCTCGTGCTCCAACTGCGGACGGCCGATCTGCCCGGATTGCATGACCCCGACCTCAGTCGGCATGCGCTGCCCGGAGTGCGCCGGCGAGCGCACGAAGGTGCGCAGCCTGCCGCGCCGCGCCCCGGGAGCGACCTCATTCTCGGACGCGGTGCTGCACGACCCGCGCACCTGGTCGATGACGCACATCCTGATCTTCATCAACGTTGTGGTTTTCCTCTGGGAAGTGGCCGGTGGCGTCTCGCTCGGCGGAGGCAGGGTCGGCGGCTATGCCTACGACGAGGGTGCTCTGTTCGGCCCGTTTCTGAGCCACGGTTACCACCAGTACTGGCGGCTCTTGACCTCCGGCTTCATCCACGAGTCGATCTTCCACATCGGCATGAACATGCTCTCGCTGTGGTTCGTGGGTCGGTCGCTCGAGCCGGCGATCGGCAAGGTGTACTTCGCCGCGGTCTACTTCACCTCGTTGTTCGCCGGGTCGTTCGGGGTGTTGCTGCTCACGCCGGACTTGCCGGCGCTGGGCGCCTCAGGCGCGATCTTCGGCGTCTTCGGGGCACTGATCATGCTCGCCCAGGCCCGCCGGATCCCGCTCTGGCAGAGCGGTCTGCTGCCGGTGCTGATCTTCAACCTGGTGTTCACGCTGACCGTTCCCGGCGTCTCGATCGGCGCCCACGTCGGCGGTCTCGTGGCGGGCCTCATCACAGGCAAGCTCGTGGTCGAGTACGGCGAGAAGCGCAGCCGGCGCGACGTTGTGCTGGCCGGCTGCGTCGCGGTGGCGGTGATCTCGATCATCGGCGCGATCGCCGTTGCCGGTGGCAGCGGTCTGCTGCCAAACGGCTCGACCATTTAGGGTCGTCCCCTTCGCACCGGCCCGCGGGCCGCTAGATCACGTCGAGGTCGACGGTGAGCGCCTTTCCGGCGTGCTCCGGGTTCTCGGGCATCAGCTCTGGGTGAAGGACGCTCGCCAGCAGCTCCAGCCCATCGATCAGACGCGGCCCCGGCCGCGAGAAGTAGGCGGCGGCATCAAGCGCGATCACCTCACCTGCGCCGACTGCCGCCAGCTGATCACGGTGCATCTCCGCTTCCCGGTGCGCGATCTCCGCGTTAAAGCCGCACGGGATCACGAGCACGATGTCCGGTTTCATCGCGGCGACCTCATCCCAGGTTGTCTGCTGCGAGTGCTCGCCGGCAAACCCCAGCGTGTCGTCTGCGCCCGCGTATTCGATCATCTGCGGAGTCCAGTGACCGGCGGCGTAGGGTGGGTCGAGCCACTCGAGTGCGACGACCCGCGGCCGTCGCGCGTTGCGCACGGCCAGGCGGACACGGTCGATCCGTGCCGAGGATTCCCGGATCAGATCGACCGCCGCATCTTTGGCGTCTGTCGCCTGTGCGATTGTTCTGGCATCTCCGAGGACCTCTCCGATCGTGCGCGGATCAAGCGAGATCACCAGCGGCTGACTGTCGATCTCCTCCGCAACCGCGCGCACGTCGTCATAAGAGACCGCACAAACTGCGCAGAGCGCCTGCGTCACGATCAGGTCGGGCTGCAGCTCGTGCAGGACATCCTCGTCGAGCGAATAGATCGACTCGCCGTTGAGCGTTCGCTCCTTGACGGCGGCGTCGATCTCCGCGGTGCTCAGCCCGATCGGCAGCAGATCGCGCGTGACGCGCGGAAGCTTCAACGCCTCTGGCGGGTAATCACATTCATGCGTGACGGCCACGAGGTCACCACCCAGACCGAGCGCGAACAGCATCTCGGTGGCGGAGGGGACGAGGCTTACGATGCGCATGAGCTAAACATTCGAGATATCAGTCACGGAAAGATCTCGGGTATCGGTCACAGATGGAGAACGATATGACACCGCCGCTGCTGACGGATGATGAGGTCGCGGCTCGGCTGGTTGGCGTCGCCTGGAAGCGCGACGGGAAGCAGATCGTGCGTGAGATCGAGCTGGAGAACTTTGATGAGGCAATCATGCTGGTTGATCGCGTCGCTGAGATCGCCTCGTCTGTTGATCACCACCCGGAGATCCTGATCCACGGATGGAACATGGTGAAGCTGACCTTGAGCACCCACTCCGCGGGTGGGCTCACGGAGCTTGACTTCGACATGGCCATGCGCGTCGATGCGCTGATTGAGCATTTCCGCCGGTAGTCAGTAACCCTTGAAGGCAATTCTCATCATTCTCACGGGCCTACTGGTCCTGCTGAACGCACTCTTCGTGATAGCCGAGTACGCGATGGTGCGGTCCAGGCGCGCGCGCTTGGAAACGATGGCCGACGACGGTTCGCGCGGCGCCAAGCTGGCGCTCGGGAACCTCGACAACATGGGCGACTACATCGCGGCCTGCCAGGTGGGGATCACGATGGCCTCGATCGGGATCGGCGCGCTGGGCGAGCCCGCGATCGCGCACACACTCGAGCCGATCTTCGGTAACGGCACCGGCCATGACGTCGCCGTGGCCGCCTGCGTGGTGATCGCGTACCTGCTGATCACGTTCCTGCAGAGCACGGTCGGGGAGATAGTCCCCAAGCTCTACACGATCCAGCATGCGGAGGGTCTCGCGCGGCGGATCGCCCCGTTTATGCGCGTCTTCATGACGCTCTGCCGGCCGCTGATCATCGTGCTCAACGCCTCGTCGGAGTGGATGCTGCGGCGGCTCGGCACCGATCCGGACGCGATTGCGGAGGGCGGAACCTCCGAGGAACTCAAGGCGATGATCGAGATGTCACACACGGAGGGCCAGATCGACGCGGGCGAGGCAGGGATGTTGTCCGGCGTCTTTCAGCTGCACGAGCAGGAGGCTCGCCAGGTGATGACGCCAATCCCGGCAGTGGTCACCGTGGACGTTGCTGAAAACGTCGGTGAAGCACTGCGTCGCTCGATCTCGACCGGACACTCGCGGCTCGTGGTTATTGAGGACGCCGACGAGGACCGGGTGCTGGGCATGGTCCACGTCAACCAGCTGGCCCGCCTGCTGATGCAGAGCGGTGAGACGGCCTTGTTCTCAGAGCTGGTGCGTCAGACGCCGATCGTTCCGGAGACCAAACCGCTGGATGACCTGCTCGCCGACCTGCAGCGCGAGCGCACTGAGATCGCCATCGTCGTGGACGAGTACGGGCGCACCGCCGGGATCGTGACCATCGAGGACATCATCGAGGAGATAGTCGGAGAGATCTCCGACGAGAGCGATCCGGCCGGTGGCGCTGTTCGCAAGCTGGCCAACGGGGACTGGTTCGTGCGCGGACACGTGGCAGTCGGTGAGCTCGAGGACTATGGGCTCGAGCTGCCGGTTGACAGCGACGCCTACAACTCGATCGGTGGTTTCGTGTTCTCGGAGCTCGGGCGCCTGCCCAAGCGCGGTGACGTTGTGATCGGCGGTAACTACTCGATCCGAGTTGAGTCAGTACGTCAGAACCGGATCGAGGCTGTGCGGATCAGCCCGGCCGACGCCGCAGCTGGCGCTGGGTGATCTGGCGCACAGATTGACGTTGCGTTAGGGGCGGACTCCCGAGGGCCCAGGGTTTCGAGGCATTAGTTACAATTTCGAAATCGCGACAACCGGTGGCCGCCGCTCTATGAGCGGGCACGCCGTGTTTTCCGGTGGTTGAGGAGAGAGAGATGAAGCCGGCCCTCGGGGCCGGCTTCTGTCTTGAACCTCGGCCGCCGTTTGGTGTGCCTTGGGCCGCCGGCAGACCGGGTCTCATCCGGTGTCAGGTACGCGCCTTGAGGTGCTGGCCTTAAAGCAGAAGCGGGTTCGGCCAAGGCCGAACCCGCTTCCGACTTCTGGGGAGGAGGTGCTGCTATCGGTACGTCGCACATGAGGCTGCGCCTCATACCTGAATCAACGTTAACTTCAGGTTAGGAAGCATAGTAGAAAGGTTAGGCCCGGCATTCAAGGCCAAGAGGGCAATGCTTCAGGATTTCTTCGAATATCAGGTCCCAGATGGTGCGCCCGCCGATCCGGTCCGGGCGCTCGCCCCGCGGTGGACCGCGTTTGTGGCAACGGTCACGTGGTTGGGTGCTCACGGTTAGTATCCGCCCGCAGATGGACCTGACCCTGTCGCCCAGCGAGACCGAGTTCCGAGACGAGTTTCGCGTCTGGCTCGAGGACAACCAGCCCGGTCCTGAGCCGACTGGCGACGAGGAGAGCGCGTTTGAGTTCCGCCGCGAATGGCAGCGCAAGCTCAACGCCGGTGGCTGGGCGGGCGTGGCCTGGCCCAAGGCGTACGGCGGCCGCGGCGCCACGCTCATCGAGCAGGCGATCTTCTACGAGGAGATCGCTCGTGCCGGCGCGCCATCAGAGGCGAATGTGCTCGCGCTGGCGATGGGCGGCCCGACGCTCATCGCCCACGGGACCGAGGATCAGAAGCAGCGCTACCTATCGCCGATCCTCTCGGCGCAGGAGATCTGGTGTCAGGGCTTCTCCGAACCGGACTCGGGATCAGACCTCGCCTCCTTGAAGACGCGTGCCGTGCGCGACGGTGAGGAGTGGGTTGTGACCGGTCAGAAGGTCTGGACGACATTCGCGCATCACGCCAAGTGGTGCATGCTGGTTGCCCGTACCGACACAGACGCAGCCAAGCACAAGGGGCTCACTTACTTCCTGATGGATATGGAGCAGGAGGGCGTGCAGGTCCGCCCGCTCTACCAGATCACCGGCGAGGCAGAGTTCAACGAGCTCTTCATCAACGAGGCGCGGATTCCGCACGAGAACATCATCGGCGGCGAGGGCAATGGCTGGGGGGTCGCCATCACCACGCTGATGCACGAGCGCTTCACGCTCGCCTTCGGGCTCCAGCTGCAGGTTCAGATCGCGATCCGCGAACTCACCGACAAGGCGAAGATCACGCGCGGCGGCGACGGGGAGATGGCCATCGACGATCCCGTGATCCGCCAGCGCCTGGCGCAGCTGATGATTGAGGCAGAGGTGCTGCGACTGAACTCCTATCGTGGTCTGACGGCAGTGATGCGCCACGGCGTTCCAGGGCCTGAGGGCTCGCTGGGCAAGTGGCATTGGTCAGAGGTCGCGCAGTCATTGACGGCGCTCGCGATGGACATCTCCGGGCCGCGCGCCCAGCTGGTCGAGGACGACTGGACGTACCGCTTTCTGCGCTCACACGCGAATTCAATCGAGGGCGGCACGACTGAGATCCTCAAGAACATCGTCGCCGAGCGGGTGCTTGGACTGCCGAGGATGCGGTGAACTTCGAGTTCACCGATGACCAGAAGGCGATCGGCCGGACCGCCAAGGAATTTCTGGAGACCCGTTACAAGTTTGAGCTGGTGCGAGAGCTGGCGAGCGACGAGCGTGGCTTCACGGACGCGCAGTGGGACGCGATTGCCGAGCTCGGTTGGCCGGGCGTCGTGATCAGCGATGAGGATGGCGGGCTTGGCCTCGGCGCGGTGGAGCTGGTGGTGATCGCGGAGCAACTGGGCTACGCACTTGCGCCAACGCCGCTGCTCTCGAGCATCGCGGCGGGATTGGTGCTGGGCGCCGCCGGGACGCCCGCGCAGAAGCAGCGCTGGCTGCCGCAGCTCGCCAGCGGTGAGAAGCGGGGGGCGGTTGCCACCTGGGATCAGCACAGCGGCTGGGACCCGGCCCGCTCCGAGATCGAGCTTGCCGCCGGACTCCTGAACGCGACCAAGATCGCGGTTGCGGACGCTGACACGGCGGATCTGCTGATCGTCTCCGGTGCCGACGGCGTGCACTTCCTGGTGGAACGCGACGCCGCGGGCGTCACGATCACCGCGGAGACACCGCTGGACCCGACGCGCAAGCTCTACGAGGTCCAGCTTGCGGGCGTGGCTGCTGAGGCGCTGACCAGCGGCGGGGGCGGCGCGATCGCTCACGCCTACGCGGTCATCGCCGCGGCACTGGCGGCGGAGAACGTCGGCGTGGCGCAGCGCACGATGGAGATGGCCGTTGAGTACGCGCGGGAGCGCAAGCAGTTTGACCGGCCGATCGGCTCTTTCCAGGCCGTCGCGCACCGCTGCGCCCAGATGCTGCTTGAGACTGAGGGCGCGCGCTCACTGACGTACGGGGCTGCGTGGGCGCTGGACCATGATCCGCCCAGCGGTCTGCGGGCGGCGTCGATGGCCAAGTCCTACGCCGGTGACGCCGGCTACCGGGTGGCGGCCTCGTCGTTGCAGGTGCATGGCGGCATCGGCTTCACCTGGGAGCACGACCTCCACTTCTTCCTCAAGCGCGCCAAGGCAAACGCCCATGCCTACGGCGACTCGCGTTGGCACCGTGAGCGCGTAATCGCCCTGGCCGGGGCTCAGGAGGCGTATGGAACTTAGAGAGTATGAATTGAGCGTCCGTCCGGCTTGAGCGCTTCGAGAGCCACAGGTTCGGCCGCGGGTACGAACGCGTAGCCGGACTGGCCAGCCGCTCATACGTTCGTTTAGCTGCCGGCGCCCTGCTGCAAGGACGGGCGCGCGTTCCCCGATACCGGTGCTGTCGGTTCATCCCGACCTCATATATCCCCATCCCACCCCACCGGGCATACCGGGGTGGCCAGCAAGTGACGTACGCAGTTGGTGGGAAGTGCCGGGCGGCGCTTCCCACCAACCCGCTGGCAACGTCGCGGTGAAACAGAGTGACGGTGAGCCAGAGTGAGAGTCCACTCCTGCTTCGCAGCGGTTCGGCCCCGTCCGGCTTGGTCTTTGGACCACCCCGGTCGCACGCCCGGTTGGGAGAGGCCCTGAGGGCCTCTCCCAACATGCCTCAGCGCGCCGCGCCCTCCAGCACGGCAGGGTCCGCGATCTCCGGCTTGCGGCTGTAGAACCCGGGCAGTGTGAAGTGAAAGACCAGGCCGAGGATCAGCCCGATGATGATCAGGCCGATCGCTATCACGTCGGGCAGCCCGAGCCCGAGAATATCCTTGGAGTAGTTGTTGTTCTGGTGGCCGTAGTAGCTCATCCCGACGATGAACACGCCGAGCAGCATGAGGCCGCCGAGCAGCGGCGCGAGGCCGACGCAGAAGAAGTTCCGGGCGCTCTTGAACAGCTCGTGGCGGAAGTACCAGGTGCAGGCGAAGCCGGTGAAGCCGTAGTAGAGGCAGACCATGAAGCCAACCGCGTCGACCGAGTCGCCGAGGACGTTGTTGGGGGAGAGGATGTCGATCACGACGAACCAGACCGTCGAGATCGAGCCGAACACGATCGTCGAGACGTCAGGGGTCTGATGCTTGGGGTGCACTCGGCCGAAGATCTTCGGGATCCCGCCCCAGCGCGCCATCGCAAGCGACGTCCGTGCGGTTGGCAGGATCGTCGTTTGCGTCGAGGCCGAGGCCGAGGTCAGCACGGTGATGATCAGGAGCAGGCTGATCGGCTTGGGGAAGATCTTCGGTCCCAGGAACGCAAAGATGTCGCTGGCGTTGTTGCCGAGCGCGGTCGGGCCTGCGTAGGCCTGCGAGGCGGTCGTCACAACCACGTAGATGAGCAGCAGCAGCACCGTGCTGAGCACGGCCGCTTTGCCCGGACCGCGCGCGGCATCCTGCGACTCCTCGTTGACCGAGACGCCGCTGTCCCATCCCCAGTAGATGAAGATGCCAGTGAGCACGCCGGTGCCGAGCGTGTTGATGCTTGAGATGTCGAACGGGTTGAACCAGGCGAAGGTGGGCTCGATCGAGCCGACGGGATGGTTCGCATAGACCTTGATGATCGCGACCAACGCGAACACCGCGAGCGTGATCACCTCGATCGTCAACAGGAACTGCTGCAGGCGCGCGGAGAGCTCGATCCCCACCCAGCAGATCCAGGTCATCACCGCGATCCAGAGTACGCCGATCACGAGCACCCCGATCGAGCTTGGGCTCGGGTTGGCGTACCAGAGGTGGAATGTGTACAGCGCCGCGATCTGCGCGAGGCTCGCCATCACGAGGATGTCCGAGGTGATGATCCCCCAGCCGCCGATCCAGCCTGCCTGGGGACCGAACGCCCGCGAGACCCAGGTGAAGGTCGTGCCGCAGTCGGGGTCGGCCTGGTTTAGATAGCGGTAGCCCATCGAGATGAACAGCATCGGCACGAACGCGATCAGGATGATCGCGGGCGACTGGACTCCGACCCCACCGACGAGCATCACGAAGCCAAGGGTCGCGGCCATGCTGTAGGCGGGCGCCGTCGAGGCGACCGCGATCACCACGTTCGAGATGTAGCCGATCGCGCCGGTCTTCAATCCCTTGTCAAACGGCGCTGAGCCGTCCTGCGAGACCGGCGGTGCGGCAATCGATGCACTCTCCATGTAAGCCCACCCTCCGAATCGAGAAAGCCGGGTACGCCGTGGCCAGGACCGCAGCGTTCGAATTCGCCATTCTCTGTTGTGGCGCGGCGGCACCACTATATGCGGATGGATGAACTGCCTGTGGTGAGTTGTTCCGTCTGGCTAACGGAGCTGGTCAAGCGTGCGCGCTTCAGTGGCCCCTGACCGGGGCCGGCGCGAGCTCAGTGCTCGCCGGCGAGCACTTCAGAAGCGCTGACACTGCGCAGCGGGGTCAGACCCGCTTCCGCGGCATGTCCGCGGATCTCACCGTCAAATGCGATCTCATTCAGGCGGGCGATCTCACGTTCGGCTTCGAGCCGCGCCGGGTGGTCCACCGGCAGACCGGCGGCCAACGCTCGCAGCCTGGACCGGATCTGGAGCGCAAAGTGGGGTGTCGATGCACCCATCAGCGCGCGGACGTCCTCAAGCGTCACCTCGTGCTCGGTGCGCAGGCGCTTCGGATCTTCGGACTGGCTCATCTTCGGGGAGTTTACGTCAGGCGGGCTGCTGACGCCGATGCTCGACAATCGGGACCTGATGCTGCTGCGCTTGAGCGGAAATTCGGTGTCAGCCTAGGCAAGACCGTTCGCGGCGATACGCTTAGCAAGAACGTTCCGAATCCAGTCAAGGAGGATGCGATGCCGGGTCTCTCCGGACGCATGTCCACGGTAGTCAAGTCCAAGATCTCAAAGCTCCTCGATAAGACTGAGGATCCGGGCGAAACCCTGGACTACAGCTACCAGAAGCAGCTTGAGCAGCTCCAGAACGTCAAGAAGGGCATAGCTGACGTGGTCACGGCCAAGAAGCGCCTCCAAGCGCAGGAGGGGACGATCCAGCAGCAGATCGTCAAGCTCGACACGCAGGCACGCCAGGCGCTGGCCGCCGGCAAGGAAGATCTGGCCCGGGTCGCGCTTGAGCGCAAGGGCGGTGCTCAGACGGAGTTGCAGACGCTCGATCAGCAGATCAGCGATCTGCAGGCCCAGCAGGAGCAGCTGGTCGACTCCGAGCAGAAGCTCCGAGCCAAGATCGAAGCCTTCCGCACCAAGAAGGAAGTGATCAAGGCCCAGTACTCCGCTGCCGAGGCTCAGGTGCGGATCTCTGAGGCCGCGACCGGTGTGGGCGAGCAGATGGCCGATGTCGGCCTTGCCATGCAGCGCGCGGTCGACAAGACCGAGCAGATGAAGGCTCGTGCCGGCGCGGTCCAAGAGCTCGAGGCGGCCGGCACCTTTGACGACCTCACGGCGCTCGGCCCGGGCGAGGATGACATCGACAAGCAGCTGCGCCAGCTGTCGAGCAGCAGCGCGGTCGATGACGAGCTCTCAAAGATGAAGGCTGAGCTCGGTTCAGGCGGCGCACCTGTCGGTGAGCTCGGCGCGGGCTCCGCTGAGGGCGCAGCCGAAGCGCCGCCAGCGCAGGAGCCGGCGCCGTGATCGTCCGAGTCTCGATGGATGACCAGTACGAGGTGCAGGACGAGGCGAAGCTCGAGGAGCTCGACCGCGCCGCGATCGCGGCGGTGAACAGCAACGACGAGGCGGCGTTTCGTGCGGCCTACGACGAGCTGCTCACGTTCGTGCGCTCGGGCGGGCCGGTGGATGAGGACCACCTCGGGGGCTCCGACCTGATCCTGCCGCCGGCCGACGTGACGCTCGAAGAGGCCCGCACCGAGTTCAGCGGTGAGGGGCTGCTTCCGAGCTAACCGGTCGGGTGGAAGCTCCGCAGGGAGAGCGATGCTCCTGGTCGGTCCGGTAGCGCCAGAGCCGCCCGGTAACCGTCGGCGCTGATGCCCTGCGCGCCAACGTACGGGAGGTCAAGGCAGAACCAGCCGCCGGCGACCCTGCGGTCCAGCACGTCGATCTGGTTGACCGGGCGCACGAGACCCTCGCCGGTCGCCTTGACCACCGCCTCCTTTCGCACCCATAGGCGCAGGAGTTCGTCTTCGTCTTGCGCCTGCGCGAGGTGCTCGAGCTCACGCATCGTGCAGATCCGCCGTGCCATGCCGGCCGCGTTGCGAAAGCTCCGCGGGTGCTCAAGGTCGACGCCCACCTGCAGCTCACGGCTGACGGCGATCAGCGCCAGCTCACCGGAGTGAGAGAGGTTGAACTCGAGCGTGCCGTCGGCCAGGATCGGCTTGCCGCCCGGCAGCGTCGCGTACTGCAGGTCCCGTGGCTCGATCTCCAGGTAAGCAGCGAGGATCTGGTCCTGCGCGGCGCGCGCGATCTCATGCCGGCGCCGCTTGACTGGGTCGTCCAGCGGGACGACCCAGAGATGGACCGTGAGCGACCCGAGGCCGGAGAAGTCATAGGGCGTCACGGCGCCTCGCCCAGCCCGATCTGCACGTCGCCAAGCTACCACCAAAGAGGAACGCCATACTTGGTTTCGTGCCAGATGCAGCAGTAGAACCTCGGCCTCGGGGCCGGCGCGCCTCTCGCGGGCGAAGCGCAGACGACAACCGCACGCCGATCGCTCGTGAGGCCTGGACACGCTTGGCCGCCTGTACGGCGGCAGCGGCGCTGCTGCAGCTCGACGGCACGGTGATCACGGTCGCGTTGCCCTCAGTCGCACGTGATCTGCACATCGCCAACTCAGCCACCGCCCTGATCCTGAGCGCGTATTTCGCTGCCTATGCACTGTTGCTCTTCCCCGGTGGGCGCTTGGTCGACAAGCTCGGCGCACGCAGGGTCGCCCTGGTGGGGCTGGCTCTCTTCGCGCTCGGCGCAGCGCTCGGCGCGGTCGTCTCGAGCCTTGATCTGTTGTGTCTCACGCGTGTCATCCAGGGCGCCGGCGCCGGGCTGGTCAGTCCGGCCGCGCTGGCGGGCGCCGTGAGCGGCTTCCCGGCCGAGCGCCGCGGCACCGCGCTCGGCATCTGGGGTGCCAGCGCCGGGCTCTCGAACCTCGTCGGTCCGCTGCTCGGGGGCGTCCTCACGGTCACGCTCGGTTGGCGCGCCGATTGGTGGGCGCTGGTGCCGATGGCGCTGATCGTCGGCTGGGCCGTGGCCACGCACGTGCCGTCGATCGTGCATACGGTCGGGGAGAGCGGCCGCGCGAAGGTTGCGAACGCGACCGTGATGGCAGCGGCGTTCGTAGCCGCACTGACGTTCGCGGTGATGATCGGGACCTTCTATCTGGCCGAGCAGTACCTGCAGAAGACGGTGGGCTACTCAGCGCTGGGCGCCAGCGCGGTGCTGATCGTCGTCGCCTTCCTGGTCGGCGCCGGCGCGCCGCTGGCCGGTGCCATGGTCGACAAGCGCGGTGAGCGGACCCCGACGATGGTCGGCTTTCTCGGCCTCGGCCTCGGCATGGCGGTGCTGGCTGTGCCAGGTGTCTCGCTCCACGGGATCGGGACGCTCCTGCTGCTGGTGCCCGTCGGGCTCGGCCTCGGCATGCTGTTCGTGCCGGTCTCTCGCGCTGCTCTGAACTCGGTGCCTGACGAGGCCCACGGTCGCGCCTCGGCGATCCTCTCGGCCGCTCGCCTCGGCGGAGCCGCCGTGGGCGCTGGGCTCGCCGGGCTGGCGCTCTCCGGGGGTGCCACCGCCTCGACCGTGCATCTGGCGTTGGCGGTCGCGGCCGGCGCCTGCTTGATTCTCGGTCTGCCGCTGGCCGGACGCTTCGCTTCGCACAGCGCTGGCGAAGCCGCGTCCGTGGCATGATCGCCCCGCCTTGGGGATCGGGCGAAAATTGCGTGGTCCCTAACTTGCGCCCGATCCCTTGATTGACGATTCCACACAGACGCTCTCTCACGTCTACCCGATAGGCAGCCGCGTCGATCGGCGCGGTCACCTGCTGATCGGCGGCTGCGACACGATTGAACTCGCGGCGGAGTTCGGAACCCCGGCATTCATAGTCGCGGAGGACGACCTGCGCGCCCGAGCACGTGCGTACATCGACGGCTTCTCAGCGCTGTACGACGATTGTGATGTGCTGTTCGCGTCCAAGGCGTTCCCCTGCACCGCCGTCTACCGCGTGCTCGCGCAGGAGGGTCTCTCGTGTGACGTCGCATCGGGAGGTGAGCTGGCGCTGGCCCTGCGCGGCGGCTTTGACCCCGCCCGCGTGTACCTGCACGGCAACGCCAAGTCCCTGGCTGAGCTGCGCTTGGCGCTCCAGTCCGGGGTCGGCCACATCGTGCTCGACTCGCTGCACGACGTGGAACGCCTTGAAGTGGTTGCCGGCGAGCTGGGCGTCACCCAGGACGTGCTGATCCGTGTCACGCCGGACGTCTCCGGTGAGACGCACGCCGCGATCTCCACAGGCCAGGCTAACTCCAAGTTCGGCTTCGGCCTGGCCGATGCACCTGAGGCGATCGCTCGGATCGCTCGCTCCGAGCGGCTGAAACTTGAGGGCCTGCATTGCCACATCGGCTCGCAGCTGCTGACGCTCGAGCCGTTCGCGCGGGCGGTCGCCGCGCTCGCCCAACTCGGTGATTTCGACGTCTACAACTTCGGTGGTGGACTTGGGGTCGCCTACCAGGCTGAGCAGGAACCGCCTTCGATCGCGGATTATGTGGCCAGCCTGGTGCGCGCCGCGAAGCAGGAGCTCGGTGCCGGCAAACGGCTGCTGATCGAGCCCGGGCGTTCGCTCGTGGCCAACTCGACCGTGACGCTCTACACGGTCGAGACCGTGAAGCGCAACGTCTCCACCTGGGTGGCGGTCGATGGCGGCATGTCAGACAACCTGCGACCGATGCTGTACGGCTCAAGGTATGAGGTGGCCGTGGCCTCACGCATGCTCGCCGGCGACGGCGCCGGCGAGCTATGCCAGCTCGCCGGCAAGCACTGCGAAGCCGGCGATGTGATCGCGCGGGACGTGCTGATCGATGACCCACAGCCGGGCGACATCATCGTCACTCCCGCAACCGGGGCCTACGGTTACGCGATGGCGAACAACTACAACGGGGTGGCGCGCGCACCGGTGATCTTCTGCAAGGACGGCGACGCGCGGGTGGTCGTGCGCCGCGAAACGTATGAGGACCTGATGAGGCGTGATGTCGAGTAGCGACAGCTCCATCTTCCGGATTGGCGTGCTCGGCCGGGGCAACGTCGGCGGCGCTCTCGCGGTGCTCGTGGATGAGCACCGCGAGCGGATCCAGCGGATCACCGGCATGCGCCCGGAGGTCTCCGGCGTGCTCTCCCGCAGCAGTGGCGTCTTTGAGGAGATTCTCCAGGGCTCGGACCTGATCGTTGAGTTGATTGGCGGGATCGAGCCCGCACGGGGCTACGTGCTGGCGGCCATGCGGGCCGGGAAGCACGTGGTAACGGCCAACAAGCAGTTGCTCTCGCAGCACGGGGACGAGCTCTTCCAGGTGGCAGGTGAGGCCGGTGTGCAGCTCCGCTTTGAGGGCGCGGTCGCCGGGGTCGTGCCGGTCGTGCGGGTATTGCAGGAGTCGCTGGCCGGCGTGCGCATCGATCGTGTGCACGGGATCGTCAACGGCACCACGAACTTCATCCTGAGCGAGATGGCGCGCCTGGGGATCACGTATGAGGCCGCGCTGGCCGAGGCGCAGCGGCTCGGCTATGCGGAGGTTGACCCGTCGGACGATGTCGACGGCCGTGACGCCGCAGCCAAGATGGCGATCCTCGCGCGCCTCGCATTCGGGGCGCCGGTGGTGCTCGACCAGGTCCGCTACGACGGCATCCGGCAGATCACCCCGGACGACATGGAGTACGCGCGGGAGCTCCGGCTCGCCCTCAAGCTGATCGGCACCGCCGAGCGGATTGGAGACGGGCTCTCAGTTCGAGTGCACCCGGCATTTCTCTACCCGGGGCACCCGTTGGCATCGGTCAACGGCTCGTTCAACGCAGTCACCGTTGAGTCGCCCGAGATCACTGAGATCACCATGTCCGGCCCGGGCGCCGGCGGCCCGCAGACCGCCACCGCGGTCTTGGGTGACGTCGTCAGCGCGATGATCCCGCCGGCCAGCCCGCCTGAGGAGATGGTCGTGATGGAGATCATCGACGACGTGATCTCCGGCTTCTACCTTCACCTTGAGGTCGCGGACGAGCCCGGTGTGCTCGCGAGCGTGGCGCGTGTTCTGGCCGACCACGGCGTGTCGGTGAAATCCGTGGTTCAGAAGGGCATGAGCGAGCAGGCGCGGCTGGTGATGGTCACCCATCCGGTACTGGAGTCGCGGTTCTTCGCGGCGCTGGACGAGATCGGCGAGCTGACCGTCATGCGCAAGCCCCCCCGCGCGATCAGGGTCATCGAAGAGGAATTTTAGGATGGCCACTCTGCCATGCTGGCCGCGATGCCGAGCCTGATCGAGCGCTACAGAAGCCGTCTGCCCTTTGCCGACGGCGATCCGGTGATCTCGCTGAACGAGGGTTCGACCCCGTTGGTGCACGCGCCGCGGCTCTCAGAGGCCGTCAGCGCCGATGTCTGGCTGAAGATCGAGGGCGCCAACCCGACCGGCAGCTTCAAGGACCGGGGCATGACCTGCGCCGTCTCAGCGGCCGTGCGGGAAGGCGCCGAGGCTGTGATCTGCGCGTCGACCGGCAACACCGCGGCTTCACTGGCCGCCTACGCCGCCCGGGCCGGCATTCGCGGTGTCGTGATCGTGCCCGAGGGCAAGATCGCGCTGGGTAAGCTCGCCCAGGCGCTGATGCACGGCGCCCAGGTCATAGCCATCCAGGGCAACTTCGACAGAGCTCTCACGCTGGTCCGCGAGCTCGCCGCCACGAATCCGATAGCCCTGGTCAACTCAGTCAATGAGTTCCGCGTCGAGGGTCAGAAGACCGCCGCGTTTGAGATCGCGGAGGACCTTGATTACGCGCTGGACGCGCTCTGCATCCCGGTCGGCAACGCCGGCAACGTCACCGCCTACTGGCGTGGCTTCAACGAGGTCGATCTGCGGCCCAAGATGTTCGGGTTCCAGGCCGCGGGTGCGGCGCCGCTTGTCGCCGGTCACCCGATCGAGCACCCGGAGACGGTCGCCAGCGCGATCCGGATCGGCAATCCGGCACGCTGGGAGCAGGCGATGGATGCGATGACCTCATCCGGTGGCGCGGTCAACGCTGTGACCGATGAGCAGATCCTCGACGCCTACCGCTTCCTGGCCAGCCATGAGGGCGTGTTCTGCGAGCCCGCCTCCGCGGCCAGCGTCGCGGGGCTGCTGGCGCACGGTGCCGGTGGCGCTGAGCGGATCGCCTGTGTCCTGACCGGGCACGGCCTGAAGGACCCTGACACGGCCCTGGGTCAGGTCGGCGGCGTGATCCCCTGTGAGCCGGAGATCGGCGCGATTGAGCGCGCAGTATTGAGGTGAGGCGGTGAGACGCCGAATCGTACGCGTCCCGGCCTCGTCGGCCAATCTCGGGCCGGGCTTTGATGTGCTCGCGGCCGCGCTCGGCCTCTTCCTGACGGTCGAGGTGGTGGAGACCGGCGAGTTCAAGGTCGTCACGAGCCTGCGGCTGCGACGCGACCGCGCCAACCTGATAGTGCGTGCGTTCGAGACGCTGCATCCGGCCGATCGCTTC
>Ga0181537_10000807_pt1 | contig 29168 bp, 19 predicted proteins | sample PEATcosm2014_Bin_39_FD_119765 | JGI IMG/M metagenome (GOLD analysis project Ga0181537, IMG submission 119765) | Peatland microbial communities from MTU Mesocosm Facility, Houghton, MI, USA - PEATcosm2014_Bin23_10_metaG | ecosystem: Environmental > Terrestrial > Soil > Wetlands > Peat | place...
ATCGGGAAGACCCGGTTGAGGCCTTCGAGCACGGCGCTGGGATCGTGAAAATCGGTCCCGGCCAGCAACTGGGTGCGGAGAACATTCAAAACGGAAATGGAAAGCAGCGCCGAGCCCACGCCATGGCCGGAAACATCGAGCAGATAGACGGCGAGCGTTTCGGGATCGAGCCATTGATAACCGAAGCCGTCGCCCCCGAGGTGCGAGCAGGGCAGGTAGCACCAGTTCGTCTCAATCGATCCCAGCAGCGGGCTGGGCAGCAGGCTGCGCACGTAGCTCGCCGCCTCGGAGAGTTCGCTTTCGAGGCGATACCGGGTTTGTTCGAGGGCTTCGAGCATCCGCTGCAGCTTTTGCCGGGCGAGCTTCAGCTCGGTGATGTCATCCACCGTGCCTTCATAGTAAAGAAAATTTCCCGCGTCGTCCTTGATCGACCGCACATTTTCCGAAACCCAAATCGTCGTTCCATCGCGGCGGCGGATCTCCGATTCGAAGTGCAGCACCTGCCCGTGCTCCTGCATGAGCCGGATGAATTCGGCGCGACGGTTGGGATCAACATAAAGCTGCGCGGCGATATTATTGATGTTGTTCGCCAATTCGTCGAAGGACGCATAGCCATACATCTTCACCAGCGCCGGATTGGCCGCGATATACATTCCCTCCTGCGAAGTCTGGAAGATACCTTCCAGGGCGTGCTCAAAGATGCTCTCGTATTTATGCTCGGCCAGGCGCAAGGCGTGGTCGGCCTGCTGCCGCCGCTGGATTTCGTTTTGGAGGACGCGATGGAGGCGGATCGGCACCGCGTGGGAACCGGGCCAGGTCGGCGCTTTCTTCTGCGCAAGCTCGATTTTATTTTGCGTGGCGTCCATAACCCAACTCCCTAGAGCTTAAGCCATGCCCAGCAAAATGCTCCAGGGAAGTAACTTGTCGACGCTTTTTTGAGCTTGGAAGAGGTAAGTCGCGAATTCGATCGGTTATCGGCCGCGAGCCGATCTGCTGAAGGGAATGGCTCATTTAAGCCATTTGTCACTATTTTGACGCAGATTTGTCACGTAAATGTAACAAATAACTTGCAAGGCGGGTCAAAGAGGCGAAGCTTGGTCTCATGTTGATGCTTGCCTTGTGTGGGATTTTCCTGATTGGCATGCCTGCGTTTTGTTGCCTGGTGATCCTGGTTGGCAATTGCTTTCGGGGTGCGCCGAAGTCTGAAGACAAGCGTTAGGCTTTTTTCAATGGCCCGTTTGGCCATGAGCCAGACTGATTATGATTGCCTGAAATTTGGTTGGGCTACATTCTGGCGCAATTCGGCCCGATTTTTCGGAAATCCGCGCGCCTTATGGCCCACAAACCAAAGATCAATTTCTCCGAGGGTATCCTGCAAAAGATGGCCCAGTATGCCACGGAGCAAATCTCCGAAGCGGAAATGATCAACTATTTGTACAGCCAGGGCACGGAGAATCCGGAGCAATTCTTAAGAGAGAGAGAGCCGCTCCTGTCCGCCATCAGGGGGGTCATCGAGCGGTACCAGAAGGACGAGACGGAATAAGTTCGCAGCGGTCGAAGGGCGGTGAAAAGGCGGCCGTGTTTGACGCCGTGTCCTGAACAAAGTGCGCTCGAGAGGACTCGAACCTCCATGGATTGCTCCACTAGTACCTGAAACTAGCGCGTCTGCCATTTCGCCACGAGCGCAAGACTAACTTGACGGAGGGGAGATACTACGCCCGCATCAAGGCGGCAGGCAAGGAAAAGCGGCCTTGTCGAAGCCAACAAAAAAAGATCCTTTCGCAGGTGCATGGCTCGCCCTTGTCTTTATCGAGGATTATCTCCACGATAATGGCGTCTGCCAGTTTCGACGTGATGATCAATCAGCGGCTTTCCCCTCTCATTTCAACTCGTCTCGATGGTTTCGAATCGGGCGGGAATCCGTTTGCCATCGAGAGGCGGCCATGCCCTTGAAGTACGGGCCGCTGGGCATGCAGCCGGACGACCGGTACCGCATCGTACCGGAAACGCGTATGGTCGAGATGCTCGCGCTCCTGGGCTGGCCTTATGAATCAGGATCGCCCGCAGCGGCAGAGGGCGCAAAAGAGGCGCTTCAGGCCTGGATCCAAATCGGGTTGAGCTTCCGCCGCGCGGCGAACGGCGAACGATTGTTCGATCCGATTGAAGTCTATAATTTCATGAAGCGAGCCGGCTTCGATGGTCACGACGGTTTCTGGCTGGACCGGTTCGTCGCCACTCAGCGGCGCATGTATTTGGATATGGCGGGAGCCAAATCTTCCGGCGTTCGGACCGAAAAGGAGCGCCGGTTTGTGGTCGATTTTCGACGGACGTTCCATCTCCGTCCGGTCGCGGCGGAAAGCAAATTGCGACTCAGGGCGCCGCTGCCGCTGAGCGGGGATTATTTCCAGGACCTGCAGGTGACGCCTTATGCCGAAACGGCCCGGCCATCGCAAATCAACGTCAGCCCCGGAAGAATGGAAGTCCGCATGGTCGCCTCGGGTGAGGCGGAGGCGGTGCTGGGCGCAAAGTTGAGCTTTACGGCCCGCCTTCAGGAACCAAGCCCGGGCCAGGCGGGCGGATGCCCGGAATCGACGCTTTACCTGTGCGAGCGGGAAGGCCTGATTGTCGTGTCGGAACGCATCCGTGCCCTGGCGCAATCCCTGGCCGGGAACGACACCCCCCCGCTGGAGGCCGCGCGCGCCTTTTGGGAATATATCAACGGCAAGCTGATGAGCGGCATGCTTCATTATGACCAGATCGATCTCACTTCACCCTGCGACTGGGTTTTGGATTCAGGCTGGTTCGACTGCCAACTGGGATCGAGCCTGTTCGTGGCGCTATGCCGCGCGCGCGGGATTCCGGCCCGGCTGGTCGGTGGGTATCTGCTTTATCAAGCCGCCCCGACGAACCACTTCTGGGCCGAAGTGTGGATCGAGGACCAGGGTTGGACGCCTTTCGATTTTCTGAGCTGGGACCTTTCCCAGGGTGGCCGCGACTTGGAATGGCGGGATCGCTACTTTGGACGGCTCAATCACCGCCTGACCTGTGAGCGCCTGCCAAGGGAGTTCACCGGTTCTCTCGGCGTTCCTATTCCCCCGGCGTGGTGCCTTTTTCAAGTGCCCAAGCCGGGAGGAGTGGAAATCAGCTTTCTCGATTTGAGTAATGGCGCGCCTGTCTATGCCGATACACTTTGTGTGTCACCGATAGCGTAAACACCAAAACATTGCTTTATTCGGTCTGAAAGCTGCGTCTACTCTATTCCCGGAGCCGCGCGAGACGAAAATTTCCATTAAATATAGAGGAACGATTTATGATTTTCGAATTCAGGCTGCCCCTCATCAGTCCTCACATGTCCGAGGCCCTGATCGAATGTCTTTACGCCACTCCCGGCTCGACGCTCAAGACGGGCGACAAGCTGCTGGATCTCAGCGTCAATCTCAGTGATTCCTTTTCCCAGGATTGCCCGCCGATTTCCTTTTACCGGATCATCCTGCGTGAAAAAGCCGTTCTACGCGCCTACCGTCTGGCCTGCGGAGAATCGTGCAAGGTCGGCGAGGTGATCGCGGTTTTCAGCACCGATCCAGACGAAACCTTGGACCAGCCCGCGCAACGCGGCATCCGCCTTGCCACGGCCGGTATCATCCACCACAGCGGGATGTGGACGGGGAATGTGTCTTGATGGAAATTCCGCTGCATCTTGGGCCGCTCAAAGCCGAGGGCTATAAAATCCATCGCTCCGGCGTGCGCTGGCTTTGCGAACCGGGACAAATGTGCCGCGCCAACCAGGTCGTCGCCTACTTCAACCTCAGCATCGAACCGGCCGGCACGCGGGCGATCAGTCCGGTGCCGTTCGCGGAGGAAAGGGAGCTTCAGGTCGCCTGCGCACCGCGGGTGGCGGGTCGCCTGATGTACGATTCCGACGCCGCGCCGGGCGGTTACCTGAGCGTCATCGGCGTCAACCTCTGGGACGCCGACGACGTGCTGGGGCGCATCGAAGTCGATGGTGCGTCCACCGATCTGGATGGCGACGCGGGGCGCGCGCGGCTGCTTCTGCTCGCGGGCCGCCGGATGACGCCTTTGGTCGATGTTCATTCCGGGCTGCTGCCGGGCTGGAATGGCCGCAGCCGGGGGTGGTGGTGCGAAGAGGGCGAGACACCCGTCACTCTCCTGACTCTGGGCATTTGCGATCTCACCGGCGTCATCATGGGCGAACAATGCGCCTTCATGGAAATGTTCCGCTCCGAAACCGCGCCGAGCCAGTTTGTTTTTATTCCCGACCACCCGATCGCGCCGTCGGCACCCGTCCTGCTGGATCAACTGGAACGGTCGCCCGCGCAATTCCAGGCGATTTCCGCCGACCTGCAAGCCGCTCTTTCCAAGCCCGGCATCGCCCCGACGGCGGACGACTGGACGTTCGCCGGCACGATGTTGTCGGCGCTGCAACGTTGCCCCATGCGCGAGACCTACGATCTTGTGTCGGCCTCCGGGTTATCGCGGAGCAAGCCCGCCGACGCCGTGCTATTGTCCCTGCACGCGGAGCCTCCGGTGATCCTTCGGCACAAAACCCTCGGCTATCGCCTGCATGTCCTGCGGCATCATCAGCCAGCGGCCGGTCCCGCCCTGCGCCATTGGCTCGCCAGCGCCTTCGAATCCGTCGGACGCACAACCGACGATATCAAGGCGGACTACGAAAAGCTGATCGACGCCGTCAAGAAATCGACCGGCGCGCGCGTGCTCATCCTCAACCGCATGTCGACCTCGGGGGATGAAAACATTTCCACCTACGCGCCCTTCGACTCCCCCATGAGCGGCACGCTGGCCAACATCGCCTCGAAGGAACTCAACCTGATGCTGCATGACCTCGCCGCAAGCCGGAACATCGGCATCGTCGATATCGACGCGATGACGGCCGATATCGGCGGCGGGCAGCATCTTCCGGACGGCATCCATCAAAGCCGGGCGCTGCAAGACCTCGTCCGAGCGGAAATCCTGCATCTCCTGCAAGGCCTGCGACCGGAGAAGCGCGTTCCGGTCAGGTAACTTCAAACTCGACCAGCATCGCGGAGGCACCCGCCGCATCGGAGGGCAGCTCCTCGCTCGCGTCCGAGCTGAAAAGCGCCACGGGCAGGCCGATGGTGCGCCAGTCGCCCGCCTGCGCGAGAACCTGGCGCAGCACGCCCGCCTGGCCGGCCCGGACCTCGATGACGGCCTTGTGGGTTTCCAACTCGACGATGAGATCGCCGGTTTCAATCGCGGCTCCCGGTTCCTTGTGCCATTCGAGGATGCGAATTTCCTCAACGCCGGGAACGGCTGCCGGCACAGTCAATTGGTATATCATGGGTGTGTCTCCATCTTGGTTGCGAAAATAATGCGGCCCGTCAAGTCACCGACCCAACAGCCGATGAACCGCCTGGACCACACGCGCGGCGTCCGGCAGACAGGCCGGTTCCAGCACGGGGTTGGATGAAACGGGAGCGCGCAGGGCGCCGACGCGGGCCCACGGACGCGCGCCGATTCTTTCATAAAGCTGGGCGGCCACTTCGACGCCGACGCCACAGGTCGTCTGCCCCTCCTCGAGCGTGACGAGAAATCCGGTGCGCCCGACCGATGCGGCGACCGTCTCCATGTCGAGCGGCGCGAGGCTGCGCAGATCGATCACCTCGGACGAGATGCCGGCTTCTTCGAGTTTTTTTGCCGCTTCCATGGCGACGCGAACCATAAAGCTGTGGCTGGTGATCGTCACGTCTAATCCCGCCCGGTGCACGACGGCCTGGCCGAAAGGAATTGCCGTCTCTTCCATCGGGACATCGCCGGGAATCGGAAAAAGCCGCTTGTGATCGATGTAGACGACCGGACCTTCCGCGCGCAGGGCCGTTTTCATCAGGCCGTAGGCGTCCGCCGGCGTGGACGGAGCGACCACCTTCAGGCCCGGCACGCTCATCAGCCACGATTCGATGCATTGCGAGTGCGCCACTCCCTGCCCCAAGGCGCCGGCGGTGGTTTTGACCACGACGGGGGATGTCAGTTGCCCGCCGGTCTTGTAGCGCGATTTGGCCCCGTAATTGATAAGCGCGTCGAAGCCAAGCATCATGAAATCCATGTAGGTGATGCTGACCAGTGGACGGTAACCGGCCGCCGCCGCCCCGACACCGATGCCGATGGTGGCCGCCTCCGCCACGGGAGTGTCGCGCACGCGCTCGGCGCCGAATTCGGCGAAAAGCCCGTCAAATTCGCGGTAGGAGCCGCCGAAAGCGCCGACATCCTGCCCCATGATAAAGACGCGGGGATTGGCCGTCATTTCCTCGCGCACCGCCTTGGCGATCGCCTCGCGGAAGAACATCCGCTTCACGATGGGAATGGAATTATCCGACATCGGTGAGCACCTCGGTGAGGGCGGGATAGGGTGAGGCATCCGCAAATGCGAACGCTTCGGCCACCCGGGCTTGCGCTTGTTTTTCAAGAGCTTCTTCCACGGCGGCATCAATCACGCCGGCTTCCCGCAGGCGGGCCATCTGCCGGCGAATGGGGCAATGGGTTTTGATCTCGGCGAGTTCGTCGGGGCCGCGCGTCTCCCGGGCAGTGGTGGAATGCGCCGCGAAGCGGAGGGAGAGAAATTCCAGAAAGACGGGGCCGCCGCCCTGCCGGATGGTTTGCGCCGCCTCGTTGGCCGCCTGCGCGACCGTCTCGACATCCATGCCGTCGATGGTTCGCGACGGCAGGCCAAAGCCGGTTCCGATATCAGAGAGTTTTTTTGGCGCGAGCACATCGGCGCGCGCGGCGGAGACCGATAATTGATTGTTATTGCACACAAAAAGGAGAGGCAGTTTCCAAATCGCCGCGATGTTAAGCGTCTCGTGCAGACCGCCCGCGCCGCAAGCGCCATCGCCGAAAAGGATGGCCACCATTCCGCCCTTCCCCTCGAGTTTTCTCGCCAGCGCCACGCCCGCCGCGATGCTGATATTGCCGCCGACCACCGCGTGCGCGCCAAAGAAGCCCGACTCCAAGTCGGCCAGATGTCCGCGTCCGCCCTTGCCGCGATTGGTGCCGGTCGCCTTGCCGAGGAGTTCGGCCAGAAGCCGGTTGGGATCGACGCCGCGCGCCAAGGCCGGGCCGATGGATCGTCCGCCGGTCAGAAGCTGGTCCTTTTCGTCCAGCGCCGAACACAGCCCGACCGCGACGGCTTCCTCGCCCGTCGACAAAAGCTGAAAGCCGTGATCGCGCCGTTTGGCCAGCGCGGTTTCAAAGGCGCGGATCAGCAGCATCATCCGCAAGGTTTTGATGGCAGAGTCCTCCATGGCCGGATCATTTATTGCGGCTGATCTGCCGGGAAAGCCCGCTGGCGAGGAGGACGGCGCTTTCCCAGAAGCCGCGCCGGCGGACGGCATGAAACAGCCGGGTGATCGCCTCTCCCGGACCGATCGCGCCGAGCAACACCTGCCGGACGAGCCATCCGGCATAGTTGTCCTCGACCGTGTAGGCCACGACCGAAACAATCTGCTTTCGCCGTCCCTTGCCGAGCGAGACGAGATCTTTTTTGAGCGTGACGTCCGGCATGGCCCTGTCGCCGGCGGCAATCGCAGGCCGGCATGAGCTGAGGATTGTCTTTGCGGCGTCCTGGACCTCAAAGGCAACAAATGCGTCGCAGGCATTATCGATGAGAGTCAGCGCGATAAAATGCCCGGCCATCTCGGCGGCGGCGTTTCCCGTCAACCGGTAATCGGTCTGAAAGCGCCGGGCGCCGATATCTGCCAGCACGCGGTCAATATCAATGACGAAGGCCCCGGTCTCGCGCGAGATTTCCGCCGCCAGCAGGTCGAGCCTTCGGATGCGGATCAATCGCGCGTTTGCGTCTTCCGGCTCCGCGCTACGATCCATATGCCGCAGGATGGTGCAAATAAAAACCGGAATGCCGGGCTCAACCAAAGCAGTGTAGGCCTTGCGCAAGCGTTGCTCAGCTTGAGGCCATGGCTCGTCGATCTTTTCCAGTTCCGGCAGGAGTGAAGTCATGATGATGTCGGCATCTTTGCGCTGTGGCAGCGTTTCGATGTCCGAACTGAAAACGCATTCACAGGTCCAGGGGACGGCGGCGGCCTGGCTCAGGGATCGCGTGATGTGATCCCCCGCCAATCGGACGGCCGCCCGTTCGTTTTCGGAAACGAACGCGGCAATGGAAATGTGAGACTTTTCGGTCATCTGACCTCCGCGCCTCTCATGGTAGCCTGCAGGTGGGCATCGCGCACGCTTTTCAATCCCTTAAGCTCCCGGTATCCGTCCGCGAGCGCGGCGAGTTCCGCCAGCGAATGGATGCAGGCTTCCGCCGGAAAAGGGACCGGGTCGCTAAGACTGGCCCAAAAAAAGGCGAGCAGGGCCACTTCGGGAATGGGATGGGCGTCGTAGAAAATACGTTCCCAGGCCGTATCCTGCAACGGGTCGCGCCAGCCGCTGCGGTGAATCATATGGTAGGTGCGGGCGGGCGTCCCGGCCATCCGAAGACCGCTCTGGCAGAGCCGCAACGCGAGTTCCCGGTGCTCGTTGATGGAAAGATCCTGGTGGAAGCCGCCCGACTCCAGAAAAGCGGCGCGGCTGACCGACTGGTTGCTTCCCGACGCGGCAGCCCAGAGAACCGGGCAATTGGAATCGGCCTTCAGCGCCTCCATTTCGAGTTCAAGGAGCTTGCGCGGGCCAAAGCCCGGATAAACGCCCGGCTGGGCGCGGCTGTCGATCACGTCGAAGGCCTGGCGAATCTGGCGCCGTGTGACGACCGATTTAGCCCGCTCGCTTTCCGACATGCGCAGAACGCGTGATTCCTCGCCGGCCCGGGGCGCGCCGGTTTCGGGATTGAGAAAAGGCCGGGTGCAGCGCAGATGCCAGGTCTCTCCGCGCACGATGAGATTCGGATGCTGCCGGTGCAGTTCCATGTGACGGGCCACGAGATCAGGAGCGGCCAGGGTGTCGCCGTCGAGGAAGAGCAGGATATCGCCCGTCGCCTTCGCCGCGCCGGCATTGGCGGCGGCCGAACGCCCGGCGGGTCCGGCGTGATGGATCGCGGCGAGGTTCATCTCCGTGGCGGCTTCGGCGATGACCTCCGCCGTGTGGTCGGTCGAGCCGTCGTTGACGACCACCACTTCCGGCTTTTCCGTCTGGGCCGACAGAGAGGCCAGGGTCAGGCGGAGACGATCCGCTTCATCCTTGGACCTGATGATGACACTGGCGCGCATGGCTAGGATTTCTCCTCATCGAGAACGCCCAAGTCCTCGAGCACCCGCACGACCTCCTCGGCAATGAGGCGATAGCCTTGCGGGGTCAAATGAACCGGATCGAGTTTCAGCGCATCGGCCCCCTTCCGCGCCAGCAGCGAGTCGACATCGATGATGGAGATGCCCGTCTTTTCGGAGAGTTCAATCAGGCCGAGATTAAATCTCCTTATCCGCGTCGAGTAAGCCTCGCCCAAGCCGAGATGGCAGTGGATCGCCTCGCCGGGCGTGATGGGCGACATGTTATAGATCAGGATCGGCGCTTCGCTCCGTTTCCTGATGAGGGCAATCACCGAAGCGAGATTCGCCATCGACTCCGAGACACCCAAACTCTTGACCGGCTCAAAATCCGACTTCAGCCATTGCCGATCCTCCGGGCTCCATCGGGCGCTCTCATTGGGATAAATCAAAAAGCCTTCCCGCTTGTGTCTCACGAGGTAGGTGGCGATGTCGGACTGAACGGAGAGGACGATCGCGTCGGCTTTCGTCTCGAAAATGGCGCGGCTGAACTGGCTCTCCACCGGATAAGCTCCCAACGGCAATGGCCGGGTAAGCAGCGTCTTCGGCACGGTGCCATCGGAGAGCAGCAAGGCGTCGGAGCGAGTCAAGGTCTCGTGCTTCAGCCGCGCGAGGCAACCGGGATGGCTGGCGCGCAAAACATCATTGATCCCGTTCCAGGCCAATTCGCCGCCAATCCGGCACGAATGCAATGAGTCGTGAACATCGACATTTCCTTTTATGAAAATAGTAAGCCTCTTCACAAGATTTCCTTTGTCTTGATCATATCACCCCTGACTGCCGGGGCGGCAGGAAAGTAAATAGGCGGAGCGTCTTTATTCATTGATGCTATTTGTTTACATCTTTTCTTGAAATTGGGCAACTCCCATGCCATTTGGGCCTAGGAGCAAAATAAAATATCATGCACAGCAAACGGAGATTGTCGGATGTCATGGTTAGCAACCCTGAAAGGATGGCCCCAAAGGGATGCCTGAACATGTGTACGATAACTTGAAGTGCTCTAGTTAAAGCAAGTTGCATTTTCCAGCTTGACATACATTGTGTCGCAATGTATCGTGCCGCTATGCTTACGAAAGAACTGGTGGCGGCCTCCACTGAGCCGTTGATTTTATCCCTCCTTGGCGAGGGAGAAAGTTACGGTTACGCCCTGATCCAGAAAGTGAAAAAGCTTTCCGGTGACAAAATCGAATGGACCGACGGGATGCTCTACCCCGTGCTGCACCGGATGGAACGCCGTGGCTTGATCAAGTCGCGCTGGGCGGAAAGCGGAACCGGGCGCAAACGGAAATACTACTCGCTTAAACAAGAAGGCAAAACGGCGATGGCCAAACACCACGAGCAATGGTCGCTGGTTCATGGCGTCTTGGCCGGTCTGCGAAAGGAAAACTATGTTTGACCTCGAACAATCCATCGCGGATTGGCGGCGGCAGATGCTGGCGGCGGGCATCAAGGCCCCCGCGCCGCTGGACGAACTGGAAACTCATCTGCGCGACGAAACTGAACAGCAGATAAAATCAGGATCGAATGAGCAACAGGCTTTTGCCATTGCCGTTCAACGCATCGGCCAAGGCCATGTCCTCAAAAATGAGTTCAAAAAAGTCAGCTGGATTGGTCAAACCCCCTTTTGGCCGGTCATGTTTGCTTTATCGGCTTTTGCCTTCCTGGTGGCGGCGCTCTTTTTCCCGTTGTTTTTGGGAATCGCCTTTATCTTTGTCGTGACGGCTTCAGTTTGGGAGATTTCTCCCCTCATCACGTTTGTCTCTATTGTGGCCATATCCGTCTTCATTTTTTTGCCGATCCTCCGACCGAGGGTGAAGTCATGGCTTTTACCGTTCGTCTTTGGTTTGGTCGTCCTTGTCTCGGCCGCCGGTGCGTTTGTTTATGATCTGCTGGGAGATTTCGATGACATTTATTTTCATCCGTATGGTTTGATCCTTCTGGCGATTGGCGCATCGCTTTGCCTCGGGGAAGGACTGGCGGTGAAATCACGCCGGCAGCTTCTCGCAACATCCGTTTCTTAAAATGAAACGGCCTAATGATAGGCGAAAAAAAGAAATGGACAGGGATGAATGGCCTTCGCTTAAGCTTTATTACTGCCAACCTGTTATCCGTTGAAAACAGAGTGAAGCATGCCCTTTATGCCGTCCTTCGCCCGCGCCTTAATCCTGAGCATCCCATTTCTGGCCGGTATCGGCGCTGGAGGTGAAGCCGCAGCCCAGGTTGGGCAGGCGGGCGATCCGGGCCAGGGAAAGATTTACTTTCAGCAAAACTGCGCCATCTGCCACTCCGAAACGCTCGGACCTGGAAACGCGGTGATTGTGAAACAAGGCCCCAGCCTCGTCGGTATTTTAGGACGGCCCGCGGGTACGGGCTTGAGTTTCAATTACTCGAAGGAACTGGCCGCGTCGGGCCTCACCTGGGATGCGCCCACCCTGGACCGTTTCCTCACCAATCCGGCGGCGGCTGTTCCCGGCACCACCATGCCGATCACCGTCGCGAATGCGGAAGATCGCCTCAATGTGATCGCCTATCTCTCGACGCTGAAAGTTCCCGCCGGTGTGACCCAAGTTGCCGAGGCCGCGCCGACGTCCGCCCCTTCGCCGACCACCGATGTGAACGATTGGCCGAATCAAGCCCCGGGCGTCAAACATCACTTCACGGTGGCCGATTTGCCCGCGCCCTTCGCCACCCGATCGTCCGGGAATGGCCCCAAGATTGTGAAGCAGTCTGAAAATGCCGCCTTGGCCGTTCCACCCGGATTCAAAGTCCAGCTTTTTGCCTCGGGTCTGTCGAATCCCCGCCTGCTGCGTATTGCGCCCAATGGAGATATTTTCATCGCCGAGACGGCCGCGAATCGGCTGCGGGTGATGCGCGCTGCGGACGGGGCGGATGCTCCCTCTGAAAACGAAATTTTTGCGGTAGGGCTCAACCGTCCTTTCGGCATCGCTTTCTATCCGTCGGGAAATAATCCACAATGGATTTACGTGGCCAACAACAACTCGGTGGTCCGCCTGCCCTATCACAATGGCGATCTCAAGGCGACCGGCCCGGCCCAGGTCATCGTGCCAAAGTTGACCGACAGCCACGGCGGGCACAGCACGCGCGATGTCACTTTTTCCCTGGATGACAAACGGATGTTCATCTCGGTCGGATCGGGATCAAACATCGCCGACGGCATGAGCAAAAAAAATCCCGATGAAGTCCAGCAATGGGAAGCCGACCATGGTTTCGGCGCGGCCTGGGACGCTGAAACCAATCGCGCCGACATTCTCGTGACCGATCCCGAAGGAAAACAGCCGCTCCATACTTTTGCCACCGGCATTCGCAACGGCGTAGGCATAACCGTGAATCCCGACACGGGCGACTTATGGACTTCGGTGAATGAGCGCGACGCTCTCGGCGACAATTTGGTGCCGGACTACATCACCCGCGTGAAAGAGGGCGGATTCTACGGCTGGCCCTGGTATTACATGGGCAACATCGAAGATCCCCGCCACGCCGGGGAGCGCCCTGATCTCGCGGGTAAGGCCATCGTCCCCGACGTGTTGTTGCAGTCTCACTCGGCCTCGCTGGAGATGACTTTTTATACGGTGAAAAGCGGCGTCTCGGCCTTTCCCGCCGAATACCTCGGGGACGCTTTTGCGGCGGAGCACGGCTCGTGGAACCGAAGTACGCGCACCGGTTACAAGCTCATCCGGGTGCGCCTTGATCACGGCGTGCCGACCGGTGAGTACGACGATTTTCTCACCGGTTTTGTGGTGGACAACCGCAACGTCTGGGGCCGGCCCGTCGGCGTGGCCGTGGCCCACGACGGAGCGCTGCTCATGACTGAGGATGGCAACGGCACGCTTTGGCGCATCTCCTACGCGGCCCCGTAAAATGCTCCCGCTGCGCGGTTATCGTTTCTCCGCGTAATCGTTCATCGGCACGATCGACAGCGCCTGGACGGAGACGCCCTTGCCGTCGGGGCACAGATCGAGGGCGAGCGCATTGGTTTGTTTGGCGCCGAAATTCAGCCAGCATTCGGGCAGGAAAAAGTCGTGCTGCGGTCCGACCTGCCAGTAACGTCCGAGAGGATGGCCGTTGAGATAAATGAAGCCGTTGCCGTTGGCCTCGATGTGCACCTGCCAGGGCACCCAAAGAGCGGGATTTTTATCCGGCAGGGCGAACTCAGCGCGATACCAGGTCAGCAATGCCTCGGGCGCCGGCGCCGCATTCGGGGATATGTCCACGTCTTTCCAATCGATTCCGACGGGCAGCGCGCCCACGGCGGAGAAGCCAACCCCACGGTCGGATTCGCCTCCGGAAAACTCCAGGGGGGCATCCGTCCCGCCGATTTTCACGCTTTGAATTCCATCGGGCAGCTCCATGGCCAGCCCTCCGTTTCCCTCACCGTAATTATTATGCAGCACCACCGCCTCGCCCTTGTCCGAGGGCAGGTCAAAGGTCGCCTCGGCGCCATTGTTTCCGCTTATTTCCAGCAACTTGCCATCGGCATACGCCATCACCCGGTCTTTAAGATTTTTGCTCATGACCACGGAATCCCCGGGATTTCCCGTGATGTGATAGTAGAGGAAATGGCGGTCGAGGACGCCCTTGCTTTCGACTTTCTGCCCGGCATCGAGCTTCGTCCAGGTCGTGGGCAGGGGTTCGCTCGCCGACGAAGCTTTATCGATGACGATGGGCGTCGGGAGCCCGTCGGTGGGACGATCCACGGGCGGCGCGGGTTTCGGCAGCCATTCGCCTTTCGATGCATCGTTTTCTCCGGGCGGCAGGTAGAGCACCATCGAGCCAAACGCCTCGAGGTCGTAGTCGAAAGTCAAATCGGGGTCGGCACCTTGCTTTTCCTTGACGGTGACGGTGCCTTTTTTGGGCGTGGAGGGATTGTTGTTGCGGACAAAGATATAGCGGCTGCCATCCTGGGCCCGGCGTTCGGCGGCGCCGACATCGGTATCACCGGTGGTGGCATCGACGGGGACATCGTCGGAGCGGGCGAGTTTCGCCCCATGATCGATGAGCATGTGGCCCAGCGCCCACACGCGCGCGTAGCGATCGCCCACGCCGCCCCCTTCGCGGATCGGGGCGTTGTAATCGTAGGTCGTGGTCATGCCCAGCGCGCTCCAGTCGTCAGGGTTCGTGCCGCCGAAGAGCATGTAGTAACTCATCGCCGTCTCGCCACATTGGATCGCATAGAGCGAGATGTTCTGGATTTGCGCCGCGTTGATGCCGTCCTGCTGGTCGCTTAACTTTCCGCCGACCTTGGAAAACCATCCGCCCTGCATCTCGGTGGTCATCACGGGCGCGTCGGGCTGCTGGCTCTGCTGGCGCGCGATTTTGCCGCTGAGTTCCTTGACCACGTTCCAGCGGGTGTAAAAATTAGAACAGTCGAAAACGCCGCGCAAAACTCCGCTGGTGATCCCTCGAATCTGTTTGGTCCAGCAGGTGATCAGCGGCACGTCGATTCCATCCGCCCTCGCGTCGTTGGCCAGCGCATTGAGCTGGTTGAGCTTGATGTCGTCCGTAAAATCGTGGTCCAGGTCGTATTCATTTTCGATCTGGAACAGGATCACGCCCGGCTGGCCCGGCGCCTTGTGGGTGATCTGGTGCTTGACGATGACCGGGCAGACCGCGTCGTACCAATGCTTGCACCACGCGAGATAGACCGGATCATCGCTGCGGAACCACGACTGCGCGCGGAGCGGCTGGTCCGGTTTTTCGAGCGCCGCCAGCCATTGCGGATAGCCGCCGCCGTCCCACTCTGCGCAGATGTAGGGGCCGGGACGAATGATGATATAGAAACCGTACTTTTCGGCCATCGTCATCCAGTCGTCGAGATCGCGCAGATCGACCTTCGAAAAATCGTTGAGCGACGCCGGCGCCGAGCGCTCGCTCCAATTCCAGGGGGCGTAGGTCTCCACGCAATTAAAACCGGCATCCTTGATCTTTTGAAAACGGTCGGGCCAGAGTTCCTTTGGACAACGGAAATAATGGAAAGCGCCGCTGTAGATGAAGATGTCCTTGCCGTTGATGGTCAGGCAGTGCGAATCGTAGTGGATGATATCGGGATGAGAGAAGGGACGGGGTTCATCCGCGCCAAAGACGTTGCCGGAAAAGACGACAACCAAAAGAAGGAAGATCAGGGGCAGCATGCCGGATTGTGATCGCAATGATTGTGATTAAAAAGCACAAAGATGGCCTTGTTCTCAGCTAACCTCTTCTTCGAAGCGTCCGGGGTTCTTCCTCTTATTGGGCGGCGCCTGCCACTGAGAAAGTGATTTCGCTCGAATCGGCGGGAGGTTGGCCGGGCACATGGAAGAGTGCTTTCACGCGATAGGTGCCGGGATGGCTCAGGTCGAAGAAATCGCGCAGGTCGATTTTTAGCAGGGTCAGTTCATGGGCGGCACCGACAACCGGGCCGGGAGCAGCGGCGGTCGCGACCTTGATTTCCTTTCGCAGGGGAAGCGCGGTCCATGCACCATAATCAAACGGGGGCTTGCTTTGGCTTGCACCCCAAATCCACCACGATTCGACAGGCTTGGCCGGCGGCGCGAATATCTCGGGCGGAATTTTTTTGGAATAAAAAACACTCAAGCTGATGTCAGGTGGCAGTGCTTGATTCGCATTCGGAGGCAGGACGAGGCCGGAGGGCATCGTTTCGTCGATCCCATTGTGATTGCGGACTTTCAGGGTCACGGGCAATGGCACTCCCAAGGCGGCCACGGAATAGGAGGTGAATGAATTGACCGGCACTGATTTGACGGGTGGACCGTCGAGCCGCCCGTCCATCCAACCTCCAGCGCTGCTCCATGGGTAGTCACTTGGAAAAAAAATCTCAGAGGCGGGAACTTTTTCCAGTTGATGGCGACCGGCAAAGCCATAATAACGCAGCCATTTGCCATTTACCTGAACTTCCTCAGCCTGCCAAACCTTGCCTTCCGTCGTGTAGGTAACGCTGGTCTTGATCTTGCCGTTCGGTAAGTCCTGGTATCCTGTGACCGGATCAAATTTAGCCGATGGGCGTTGTGCGGCGAGCGGGAAAACAGGCATGTCCCAGAGCCGGACAGTACCGGAAAGGGTGAAGATCGCGCGTCCGTGCTCCACATCGTCCGGCATGGCGGGATGATCGAGCCGGGCAAAAGCAATGTAGGTCTGCTTCATGGAATCTTGCGCGTAAACCGAGTCGTCATAAGGGTCTTGGGGACGGGCTTGAAAAGCGTCGCCGTATCGCTCCAGTAACTTCCGGCAGGCGGCAATTGCGGCATTGCGCTCAACTTGTGGCCAATAGAGTTCGATCTGAGGAAAACAGTCCACGCGCGAAAGTTGGTACGCATAGTAATCGCAAAGTCTGAAGGTGACGACAGAACCCGACGCGGGAGCGAGCGGATCGTCTTTGTACGGGGGAACGGTGACGTCCTGATATTCGCCGGTGAGCAGGTATGACGCATTCCCGTTGTCATAGAGTTTGACCGTTCCGGCCGGTGATTTATCGCCCAAACCCTGGATGGCTTCCTGGCGAAAAGCGGCAAGCCCGATCAGAGGCCTGGTCAAAAGATCGCCCAAATCCTCGATGCGGCTGAGAGGAATCCATGGTGAATCCTTGTTGGCAAAGATTTTTTCGGCGGCTTTCTGGATGACCGGGTCGGTGGGGTGATGCCACATGATTTGGAACGGGTCTCCCAAACGAAAGTAATTCCATTCCGTCGGATTGATCGCCACAAGCCACTCGGCATATTCTTGAAGGGCGCGAGGATCGCCGAGAGCGAGACGTTTTCGATAGATCATCGCCTCGGTTTGAAGCGTCGAGACGAATGCGCCCTGCTCGTGAGGGAAGCGTGTATGAAACGTTTGAGCCATTTCCCGAAGATCGTCCAGATGCGCTTTGCCGTCCCAATCAGCCAGAGCCAGGATCAGCTTCCCGACCGGATCGAAGGAGATGCTTTTGTCGGATGCGGATTGCGCGATGAGCTGATTGAAGCGCTTGATGATCAAGTCGCTCACAGAGGGATTGGTTTTGTCCCGGAGCGATTCGCCCCGCATCACGACAGGGGTGCCTTGGGGACCGCCGCCGCCGGACCACCAGCCGCCGCCGAACATGGTGAGAGGCATCGTCGTGCCATTCGTGGTTTGCACGATATTGCCGACGGCCTGGAACCACGCATTGGCTCCCGCCTGGTCATCCTCCAACGTGGCGTACCAGCGTTCGGGTAAAGAGATGCTCTTGTTGCGTTCCCAATAGGCGCGAATTTTCGCGGCGAGGAACTTGCGGTCATCCAGGCTCAAATTGCGCGGCTGCATGTCGCGTGGATCAGAAGGCGCCTGATAGGGATCGTTGGACTGCCGATTATCCGAGTCTGAAAAGTAAAAGGGGGTCTTCAGAATGCCGACGATGGCGACGAAGGCCGGCTCGTAAACCGGAATGATTGGCCCCGGCTTGATTTGCATTCCTTGCGTGAATTCCGAGCGAGTCAGGCGCGTGTCCTCCTCGAAGCATTTCAACAATGGCTCGACCGCCGGATCGCCCTCCTCGATCAGCGCATGTACGATGGGATCGGTGGAGACATCGGTCTGGCCTGGATTCATCTCCTGGCGCGCAGAGACAAGTTCGAGATCGTGGATAAGCGCCGCAATCCGCTCCGGGCCTTGGGCGGGCTGACCGGACTGGAGCACCGGAATGTAAGGCGGTTCCTGGGCACGCCGTTCCTGATCGGCGGCAAGCTTGGGCAATTGTTCCAAGTCCTCCAGGTAAGGTTTACCGGATGCATCTTTGGCAAATCCTCGCCGGGCGGCAACAGCCTCAACGGTGGATCGTAGCGGCAACAAGGTGCGGCACGCGGCCAGGGAAACCACATCATCGCCGCGCAGATGCGCATAGAGGGCGCGGTTGTAGAGCGATTCGGTCCACTCCCGCGCAAGCAGCAAATAGGGATCTTCTTCGCCATCTGTGCTGAGCGCGAACCATTGATTCCAAACCGATTCCGCAAGATCGGCACGCCCCAGGCGAAGGAGCATGGCTACTTTGAGGGGAAGGAGATTGTCGCGTGAAACGGAAACCCATTCCGGTGCGGTCCAATTACCGCGAACATCGCGATTAGTGCCGGTATATGAACTCCATTGCTTCTGATCTTTGGCCACCAGATCGGCAATGTCCTTTTGCAAATCGGCGGGTGATCCAATCGTTACTACCGGATAAACCAGGCCGTTCCATCCCACCGCAAAACGGCTCGGGCCGGCACCGGGTAGAATCCAACCATGGGTTTTAATGTTGAGTTCAATCCCTGCCTTGACCTCAATCTCCCGGTACTCACAACCACGCGGATCAGCCATACCATCGCGAAATAATTCGGTGATCGCGCTCACCACCACCGGAGCCAGCTTGGTGGGCGGCGGTGTCCATGGCAGGGACTGTTCCGGCGCGACCGGTATCGCGCTTGCATTCCCTGCGCTTTGATCCGCCCGATACGTGGGCGCGGCGCCGGCAGCGACCATCCCCAGCAGGACAACAAGGACAAGGCGATTCATAGTGCGAGTCCAAACTGTCCACCCTCCAACCGGCGTGCTACGATCCGACTCTACAATCTGCCTCCGCAAAAACAAAGCGCAGAATCGGGTAGTGGGTCAGTTTGAACTGCGCCACGACCCGACTTCACCCTCCCACCGCCGTATATTGATGCAGGCCGCGCTTCCAGAGGATGCCGCTGAGGACGTAGAAAAATCCGATCCACGCCCATTGCCAGAGAAAGCCGTAGACCAGGCTGGCACCGTGGACATGGTCGATTAAAATCGCGGCGGGGAAATAAGTTTCATACGCGAAAGGGAGACGCAGGCAAATCACCTGGAGCCACGCCGGGAACGCGTCGACCGGAAAGATGTGGCCGCCGAGCAGGAACTCGACCGAGTAGATGATGAAGGTGATGCTGCCGATATCGAGAATCCAAAACGCGATCATCGCCAGCGCGAAGCAAAAGAAAAACTGGATGAGCGCCGCGCCCGCCGTCGCCAGCAGCGCGAGCGGCAAATTCACCAGCCAGGGCAGGCCGCTGTAGTACTGGCCGAGCCAGATCATGGCGATGCCCAGCGGCACCACGGCGAACGTCGCGTGCACGATCCGCGCGGCGGCATAGAGATGAAAGCGATAGAGCCGGTAATCGATCGGCTTGAGCAAAAGCGTGTTGATGCGCCCGTCGCGAATGTCCTCGGCGATCTGGAAATCGTCCTCGTTCGGCACCGTCAGCGTGTCGACCAAAATCAGCGTGATGAAGTAGGCCACCATGCGGGTGAAGGTGTAGCCCGCGAAGGCCTTTTGCCCGGCGAAGACCGCGTTCCAAAGAAAAACCGAGCCGAGCAGCGGCACGAAACTGACCAGCACGCGCAGCAAAAAATTCCAGCGATAGATCAGATTGCTCTGCACGCCGCGGTTGAAAATCTGGGCCTGGAGGCGAAGCGTCGAAGCGGACATAAGGTCCCGCGATTCTACTTCCCGTCCGGCGTTGTTGGCGAGTTTGCTCTCCAAAAGCGCGACGGATTTGCTTGCCCCTGAATTTTATCCGGCCATACTGTTCCCTCCCCGGCAACGAATCGATGTCGGCGAAGAAGCAGCATTGAATCCGGAGTAGCTCAGTGGTAGAGCGATCGGCTGTTAACCGATTGGTCGTAGGTTCGAGCCCTACCTCCGGAGCCATTTAAGTCGTTCATTTATAATGACTTGTGACTGAAGAAGGTTACTGGCAGTCGGTGCTTCAGAGGTAAATTGTCAGAGGATTTGTCAGAGAAAAGGCGTCTAAAACGCTATCTCGGCACTACTCCGGCACAATTCTGATACCACCGCGCCAATGACCTTTTGAGAGGTAAATCGGGCTCCGCTATCCTGTTCATCAACGGAGACCGACATGAAAAATCGATATTGGACATTTCAACGCGGGAATGGGGTCTATTACCTTCAGGACCGGGTGACCGGCCGACAGACCAGCCTGCGTACGAAGGACAAGGTCAAAGCCCAACGTTTGGCCATGGCGCGCAACCAGGCGGTGGAACAACCGGCCCTCAACGTCGCCATGGCGCGTGCCTATCTTTCGGGCAAAAGCCCTCAACTGGCCACACGCACTTGGGAGTCGGTGATGACCGCTGTCGCCAAGTGTGGTGGCGAAGCGACCCAGCAGCGGTGCGTCCGGGCGATGCAGAGCGCGCCGTTCAAACTGCTTCGGAAGGTTCCGCTCGTGGAGACCGACAGCCAGATGTTTCTCGACGTCCTTAACCACGAACGGGCGGGAACCTCCACCAACAACTGGTTGCGGCGCCTGCACAACTACGCGCTTGATCTGGGCTGGCTCCTGGCCCCGGTCATGGCCCGCAAGGCGTGGCCCGTGATGCGCTACAAGATCGCCCTAGCCATCACCGCCGAGGAGCATCAGCAAATCACCAAGACCGAGTCGAGCGAGGAGCGGCGTCTTTACTACGAGATGCTCTGGGAAACCGGCGGTTCCCAGTCCGACGTGGCCTGCCTGACCTGGGACGCCGTCGACCCCAAGGATGGCGTCCTCACCTACTGGCGGTGCAAGCGCGGTCCGGAAAGCGCGCCGGCCCACATCAAGATCGGCCCGCGGCTCCAGGCAATCCTGGACCGGTTGCCCCAGTCGGGTCCTTTCTTTCCAACCCTTCGCCACATCGAAGCCAAACATCGCGCGGCCGAGTTCAGGCGGCGTTGCGGCATTCTCGGAATCAAGAAGAAGACCCTCAAGTCCTACCGCAACGCCTGGACTGAGCGGGCACGTAACGCCGGTATGCCGATACGCGAGGCGATGGAGTGGGTGGGCCACACCTCCCAGGCTGTCCACCGCGCCTACGCGAAGAACGCCCGCGTGGTCTGCATGCCTCTGGAATACTACGAGGCCGAGCGCGACCGGAAGATCGTGCAGTTTCAAACCCCGCCGCCTGCTACCGTTTCGCAGGTTGAAGGGGACGCCGTCACAAAGAACGCTTCGTAGCTTCCCATTTTGGAATGAATGAAAGGCACAATCAAAATGAGGACCTTTTGCCGCAAAGGTCACTTTTCGCTCTTACCACCTGACAGTTTTTCAACGGCTTAATGCTCTTGGCTTATGTTATTCCGATAGTACCATCGCCTCACAGCAACGTTTTGTGCCGAGGAGGAACAGATGCCAACAAATTCGCAGCGTCAACCGGTCGACGTAGTGGTGATAACGGCTCTAGCCGATGAATCCAGCGCAGTTCTCAAGACGTTAAATGGTGTAGAGCGAACCGTTGAATCAACGACCGCGCTCTCGGCATATCACGGGAGCATCGCTAATGACGTAGTGAACCGCCAAATACAGGTGGTGCTCACACAAAGCACTCAGATGGGAAATGTGGCCGCAGCTCAAGCCGTGTCACGCGCGATCGATGTTTGGAATCCTCAAGCGGTGCTGTTGGTGGGAATTGCTGGAGGAGTTAAGACGAAGGACATCTCTTCGCTAGGGGACGTGGTGATTGCCGACCAAATTGTCGCGTATGAACCCGGGAAAATTCGCGATACTGGTTTAGAGAATCGGTGGGAAGTGTATCGACCGTCGTTTCCTTTGCTGAACGCCGCTCGAATGCTCGCTGAAGATCCTCACTGGAAAGAAGTCGCTATCCCGAGACCCGATGGCTCGAATCATCATCGCCCAAAGGTTCATTTCGGCATAGTGGCTTCTGGCGAGAAAGTGATTACTGCGACAGATTTCGTGCAAGAGCTACAGTCGACGTGGTCAAAGCTTGCGGCGGTGGAAATGGAAGGATATGGAGCAGCCCTAGCCACATACGCAGTGGAGACAGCGCCCGGGTTCCTGCTGATCAAGGCCCTATCTGACTGGTCTAATTCTGACAAGAACGATAATTGGAGACATTACGCATGCGCAGTATCGGCCGCTTTCTTTAAGCGCATAGTGCAGACTTTCTCATTCGGCCCTTCGCCTGATGACAGTCGACAGCCGCACAAGGCGGGACGAAATCCGTTGCCGGGAAAGAAAAAGATCGAGCTTTGCCGGAATTTGGGAGCGAACTGGCGCGACTTGGCAGACTATTTTGACATTCCGCTGTGGGAACGCGATCGCTTTAGACCAGGCTGGGAGTGCCAAGAAATCTGGGAATGGCTTCAGCGAAGAAATAAGCTCGACGGTCTGCCGGAAGGGCTGCGATTTATTTTGCGCGATGATCTGGCAGCCCTCTTGGAGAGCTAATAGCATCTTACGGCAAAAATAAATTGCAGGCTTCGTTACGGGAGAAGCAGTAGAACTTGCCCTGATTTGTACAAATTTGGATCCCATTAGGGAGCGGCTCGAAGGCGCATATAAAATGGCCAAATCCCGCGATTAAGCTCGAATGGCATCGCTGGAGGTTCCCCTCCAAGCCGTTGGCGTAAAATACTGCCCATTGTTGGACAGGTTTGAATCAGACGATTCATCAACGCGCAAAAGGGAGCTGGTTCATCAGTTAATGGCGTTCTGAGTTCAAGATACTGGGCAGCTTGAATTAGGGACCAAATGATATTTTCAAAGGACTGGCGATCCACGCCAAAAGATTGGTTCTTGTCGCGCATTTGCTGGCAGTAGCCGGCACATCGGGCCAATTCTCCGCGCAGTTCATTTAAAATCTCTTGCGAGCCATCTTGACTTGCTTGAGTGCACATAAAATGGATGCCGTAGATAGCATCTTGTCCCTTGTTTTCAAGGAGACTGGACAAGCGAACAGTTCTAAGAAGATGACGCATTCGATCCTTAAGATCATCGTAGACCGGTGCCATCGTGAACAGAAGCCACAGCTCGCCCCAAGCGATTGTATTGCCGGGGTTCGTCTCCACCTCCTGGAAGCGACCAACAGCGTAAGCTCGAGGATCCTGAACCAGCCAATTGCTCCTGTCGGGAATCAAGGCGGCTAACGGCGACAGCCAATCTCCTCCCATAAAACTCTGCAACACATTCGAACGAGTTTCAGTTTCCCCCGCCAATACCGCGAAGGCGATAACTTCTTCCGTTTCTTCAGAAATCGCAGCTTGTATCTGCTCGGTAGATGGACGAAGGCTTACCGCGGCCTCTTCGGGGAGGAGTAAGAAGGTGCTGCCAAGCCCTCGGCAAAGAAGACCAGCCAAAGTTATAAATCTAGGAGAGGTTGCATCCGAAAATCCCGCTTCACATCGACCAACCAAGCGAGTCGAGACCTTTCTAATCTCATTTTTGAAGTGAGTCTCGATGATCTGATCTGATACGCCTACTTTCATCTGAATATTGTACAGCTGAGACGCATGCGCCCATGCAGCCGTGATGAAAACATCTGTCGACCACGTTGCCGCTTCTGGATGTTGTTCGAGGCTTCGAAAGCAGTAGGTTAAAATCGTATGAAAAGCATCAAAACTTGGTTCCGGCTTAGAGGTCAGTAAGGTTTGCAGGAATTTTTTAGCTCTCGCTACCCATGCACCGCCACGTAGTGCTTGGCTGGCAAGAAGTTCAAAGAGGTGAATGCGACAGATAGGCGAGACCATGTCTGTCTCCATCTTGGTGATTAATTCGCTGAAGGCTTGATCGCTTAGCTTGGCGATATGATTGAGGACAATCTGTGGCAATCTGCGGGGGACCAACGTCAGGCGACGAAGGGTGTCTAAAATTCCCAATTGAGAGATCAGGTCCCCTGAGAGGAGATCCCATTCGATAGGTCCATCCTTTGTCAGATGCGTGAACCGTAAGAGTAAGGTTGGAAGACGCGGAAAAAGCTCCTCGGGAGGGAAGTCTTCTTTCCGATCTAACTGGCTCGCGAGATTTTTGTAATAAAAGGCAGGGCTTTCAGCGAGAACGCTCGTGAGACGTTCCAGTCGCATTAATGGATCGAAGATCGTCACGATCTCGTCAATCAATGCACTCCGCGATTCCGGGGATTGATCGTCAAAATAGGACAATTCCTGGAGAAATCTTCTGCGAAAATCTGGATCCTCATGAAGGATGGGGTTGTTTTCATTTGTTGAAATCAAATCGGTTTGATCTGGTCGCTTTAAGACAGCCGCATGCCCATAGGGTAAAGCCTCCCCGGGAACCATGGTGCAAGACACACCTTCCAAACTTTGAAGATTGGACACACGCCCATTGACGGCATCAGTAATGGCCAACCAAAACTTGGCGTACTGAAATCCTGTTCCTCCGATTTCTACTGCTAGCTGGCCTTTTTCAATGGAGAACTCGTCCTGAAGCAATCTGGGGACCTCCACCAAATCTTGAAGGGGGACAGGCAGGTCCATGAGAAGACCTAAGGCTGACAGGGCAGCTTGACGTTGAGTCATACCGATTGAACGCCCCACTTGCATGACTTGGTTTAGGGCAGTACCCAAAGATCGTCCGAGTGCTGCGTCTGCATCGGGATTGGCTGTTAGCATCGGGAGGATGAAGCGGCCGTACATCCAGCGGAAAAAAATCCGTCTCCTAGAATCGGCATTCCGGTCAGTCAGAAAATGGCTTTGTTGTCGAAATGCCACCAGAATCCATTCCAGTAGATTAAGAAAATAGAATTCCGTTACGTCTCGACTACCCAGCTCTGGACGGTGGAGATCCCGGAGCGCACCAAGGTCGAAGATCATGGAATCAATGATCCACTCCGATTGGATAATTGCAGTATCGACATCCTGTCCCTTCCACAACTCCTGCAATGCCTCGAATGCTGCCCTGTTGGCATTTAAGATCCAGGGGAGATCCCCTAATTGCATTCCGGGATTAGGCATCTCCCCGCCGGGTAATTGAAGTCGAGGAGTATCGGCGAGGGCTGCCGCAAGTGACATTCGCAGCGCAGCCAGTTCAGCCGTTTCTTGAATCCGACCGGAGATAATCTTTGTGGACCGAAGGTGGAAAAGAATTTCCTCAGGCGTAGTCGGCAAAAAACGAACATTGGAACGTCTAAGCTCGTAGAGTTTGGCATAGTACAGCTCCGTGGTGATCGCCCCTTCATTGAGAAGGGCCTGCAACACTTCGTTTACGCCAAAAATAGGGCCAGCATCGGTCGTTTGATGCGATGTAACCAGTCGGTCGTCGCACCAAGTGATGCGTTCAGGCTCAGCTTGGGTTGGAATGAGATCATGGAAGCACCCGAGATCAGGATGTTGATTGAATCTGGCTGCATCTCCGTCGGCAGGGGGATTGCTGAACGTTTTGTAGGCACCAGACTGGATTTTGGTCGAAACGTGCTCTGCCAGATCCTTCAACCAAGCGGCCAGTTCTTCGCGGGAGTGAGATTCCTCATGCTGGCTTTCTACTAATTGCGCGGTCGAAGCACTGAAGCGTAATTGGCAAAAGGCAGCTATCTTCTCGAGAACCTCCGCACTGGCTAAGCCCTCGGCAATGACACTTTCCAGCAGCACAACCTGTTGGGACTCAATCGTGCGTTGGTCGCCGACAAACTGCGCCTCCACTCCAAAAACAGAGTTGCATTTCGTGACATCAGAAGCGCTTATCACCCCAGCCGTCTGCATCGCCAAAAGAAATGTCCCGACGGGAATAATCGTCCGCAATTCTTCGGGAGACAGCGGTAAGATGTGACGTTCTCCAGTCTGAGCGGTGACTGGAAAGAAAGTGACAAAAACACCACCTTCCTTTTGCAATTGAGCAATCCGCGAGCACCACTCCGATCCCATTTGCTTCACACGATCATCGTTCCCGATGAGTTCCGGCCAGACCGGCGACAGCCTTTTTATTCGTCCTTGCGCCAGCAACTGGTGAACTTGATCGCGAGGTTTATTGAGTGCGGGTTGATGAGAGATGGCTTCGTGAATCTGCTTTTGAAGGCTTATCGGAACCCAAGATGACAAGGTAAAGGAACCAAAATGTCGCTCAGCAACATCAAGTATATCAAGATGTCTGGCCAAAATCAGCGAGGTGATGTCTAGGACAATCGCTTTGCCCTTCAAGACAAGCGGCGCCTGAAAATCATGTGCGCCGCTCCGAATCAACAGCGGAGCGCTGCGCAGCGGGGTATTCGCGGCGGCATTATTCCGCAACATGATATGATAGAGAAACCCCAAGGAACAACGAAGCGCCTCACCAGTAACATGTACGGGTAAGAGTCCACGATTATAGGCGCGATTAGCTTCGTTGAGTTTTTGAGCCTCTTGTTGCTGGAGTTGAATAACTTCTTGCAACGGAAGCGCGTATAGCAAATCCGATCCGGAGGCCAAAATCCTTTGAAACTGCTGGATGAGCGGAGCCAAAGCCAGATCAAGACCAAGACGGAACCCGATGTCGACAGCATCGAGGATGTCGCGATCTGTCAGTGTCGTTCCCTGTGTAGCCTTGTTCCAGAACCTCACCGCAAGTTGATGATTTGACGGGGCAAGGCTCCGGCAAACTTGCAGGAGATCGGGAACATCTACATCCTCGAGCGGTAAAAGCAAGTGGGCCGTGGCCGCTGCGCCGGAAGCATCCGCTAGGGCTATCTGGAGATGGAATAACTCCAGCGTGTTGTCCCGATGCCCAATTCCTAAATTTCGCCCCTGTGCCAACCCAAGCGCATCATTCAATCTGCCCAAGAGGCGCAAGGCACGAACCTGCATTCGTACCATTTCATCTGGAGGACCGCTTGCTGTCAGCAAATGACGATTTCCTTCCAGTAGTTCCAATACTCGGGCATACTGATGCGCTTGAAAAGCTGCGAGCATCAAGAGGCGCAGGGTATCCGTCGTTGGAAAATGTCTGAGAAGTTCCTCTTGATGACCAAGAACCCATGCAGGCTCCTTGTCGAGAAGCTTTGCTTCTGCCGCAAGGAGTAGCCGAGGCATGGCGCCAGACTCCGTATAGATGCGTTCTAACTCGTCCGCCAAGTCCTTGGCCAAACCTCCCTTTTTAAATCGGATCTCGGCTAACATTTGGCGCACGTCCCACTGGGCCTCCTGATGGGTCTCGTCGTTGAGCAATGCCTGCGCTTCCTCCCAAGAACCGGCATGGGCTAACAGCTGGATCATGAGTAGTCGCCACTCCGAAACGGCCCCATTCCGAACAAACAAATCCTGATGATTTGTGAGAAGCGCCCGCGCACTTGCCGTGTCATCATCAAGCGCCATTAATTCGATCAGTGTTATCACAGCCGCCTGGGTGGGGGCTTGCTCCGCGATTGCCTTATCTATGGCGGCGCGAGCTTTGGGCCGATCAAATTGCAGGTTTCGGGCGATGGCCCACATAACGACTCGAAAGTGTCCCGGATTTTTCTCCAAGAGGGATTGGCTAAGCTTTAGCGCATCCTCCCTCGTATCTGGATTAGTGGCATACGCCGCAAGTAGCCAAATCTCCAGATTCGATCGGATCGCGTCTTGATGTGGCCCCTCAAGCAAATCCTTGAATAGGATCGCTGCTCGACGGAGTCTAGCTAGGGCAACTTGATCCTGTCGGACATATTGGAGATCAGGCGGAACTGGCCATTCGATATGTTTCCAGGCGTGAAACATCGGACTAACGACGCTCTGATAGTTAACAACTGCCGCGGTCAAACGGGTTGAAAGCCATCTGGGAGCATCGGCAAATGCGGTATCCGCGGATTTCACGGCTTCTTCTAGCAGACCGCTAGCAAGCTGGGCCGACGCTTTGAGACGGTAAGATTCCGCCGTGAGCTCAAATGGCGGATCATTGAAAGCTTCCAAAATCTTCGCAAAATTTCCTTCGCCTAGCCAGACAGACAACCGAAGGTTCCAGGCGTGAATGGAAAATGGAGTCTCCAGCCTTGCATGGGCCGCAGTAGAACCTTGCGAGTTTGCTGCGTAATGTGCCTCGATAACTTGATAATCGGCCAATGGGTCTTCTGTCCTGGATTTGTTGATCCAGTCAGCTGCTTTTTCGCACTCCACCCGATTACAATCGATGGCAGCCAGGATACGTAAGGCTATGCCCCTTAATTTTGGGGAATACCGCCCCCAATCCGAGGAAGCAAGGATTCCAAGAGTCTCGGCATAAACCGCATTGCTATCCCCCTCGCGGATGCGTTCCCGCAGCGCCTCCAGCTCCTTGTTTCGATCTTCCTCCCACGCTCTGAAAATGTCCCCGTTTTGCGAAAGATGAAAGGCCGTCGCCAATACTGCGTTTGGAGCAAGAGCCATAGCTCCCGCTCCGCAGATATTTTTTACCCACCCATCTCCGCAAAAGCGGGAAACTATCGCAGGTTCGCTGCGGAGAGAAACAGCTAAGGCCTGGCTGTCGTGAAGCTCCAGGGCTATGTTCTCTCGTCCCAATAATTCTTTCTGCTTAGCATACTCATCTTGGACCTTTGTGTCTGCACAAGACGATGCAACATACATCCTAAGAATCTTGATTTTATGATCCTTCCAGAAGACCAGATGCTCACTGAATTCGGCGATGGCTTTACGTAGATCCGCTGCTTCAAAGACTTCGTAACACTTGCATTGGCCTACGCTTCCACCATTAACCGGCTGACCATAGGTCCGCAGATCAATTCCCTTTTGTCTCTGTCCCCTTGTGCCATAGACTTGACAATCGGCACCTTCAATGCGCCATGCCGCCTGACAGAAATCCTGAAAAGGATACTCGGTCATCTCCCACAGTGGCGGCGGACGTAGTTGTCCCAAGGGAGGCGTTATCTCATCAGGAGTCGGCATTGAAGTGGGAACGGTATATTACAATCTTAAGGAATTGATATTAAACTCTAGATTTGATGCTGCTCACATGGCTAAAAATGTTTGAATGGCATTTTCAATCTTAGGTCTGTTTTTGAGTTCACATTCCCAAATCACGAAAATACTCCAACCTAGCTCCTTCAACTTGCGTTCATTAAGTTTGCCTCTGACTCGGTTGCGGTGAATTTTATTCTTCCAATATTCACAATTAGAAGAGGGCTTCCGCTTGCCGTGGCGACAGGAATGACCATGCCAAAAGCATCCATGAACAA
>Ga0181537_10000808_pt1 | contig 29166 bp, 26 predicted proteins | sample PEATcosm2014_Bin_39_FD_119765 | JGI IMG/M metagenome (GOLD analysis project Ga0181537, IMG submission 119765) | Peatland microbial communities from MTU Mesocosm Facility, Houghton, MI, USA - PEATcosm2014_Bin23_10_metaG | ecosystem: Environmental > Terrestrial > Soil > Wetlands > Peat | place...
CGCGCCGCGCCGCAGCCGCGAACACAGCGAGCACATGGTGCGGCCTTCGGGAATCACGCGCTTGACGACGCGGTAGGTGTCCTGCTCGATCACGTGAAAGGGCACGCCGATCGAGCGCAGGTAATCAGGCAGTATCCGCGCCGGGAAGCCGGGCTGCTTCTGGTCCAGGTTGACCGCGATCAGCTCGAAGCGCACCGGCGCGCTACGCTGCAGCGAGCGCAGCAGGTCCAGCATCGTGTAGGAGTCCTTGCCGCCGGACAGGCACACCATCACGCGATCGCCGGCCTCGATCATCCGGTAGTCGTCGATCGCCTTGCCTGCCAGCCCGCGCAATCGCGCACTCAGCTTGCGCTGCGTGGTGGAAGTCTCACTCACGGGAAAGATCGCTCATGGCGCGGTGTCGAGATACTTGTGGTCGAGGTAGCGCAGCAGCGCGGTCGCCGACAGCGGCTGGCCGGTCGCATCCTTCATCAGCTCCTTGACCGTGACTTTCGCGCCCAGGCCATGCACGTGCTCGCGCAGCCAGCCGAACAACCCGCTGAACTCGCCGCGCGCGATCTGCTGTTCGATCTCCGGTATGTGGATGCGCAGGCTCTCCCACAGCTGCGCCGCAATCACCGCACCGAGCGCGTACGACGGAAAGTAGCCGAACGAGCCCAGCGCCCAGTGGATGTCCTGCAGGCAGCCGTCGGCGGCGCCGGTCGGCCGCACCTCCAGGCGCTGTTCCATGCCGGCGTTCCACGCCTCGGGCAGTTGGCGCACCGCGAGCTCGCCCGACAGCAGCTTTTTCTCCAGCTCGTAGCGCAGCAGGATGTGCAGCGGGTAGGTCACTTCGTCGGCATCGACGCGGATCAGGCTGCGCTGCACGTTGTTCAACCGCCGGTAGAGATTGTCGGGCTCCCACTCCGGCCCGCTGACCGCAAAATGTTTCTCCAGCAGCGGCCGCAGATATTGCACGAACGCGCGGCTGCGCCCGACGATCATCTCCAGCAGCAGCGACTGGCTCTCCTCCAGCGCCATGCCGCGATCACGCCCGACCGGCTGGTCGCGCCATGCCTGCGGCAAGCCGAGGTCGTACATCGCATGCCCGGTCTCGTGCATTGCGCCGAGCAGTCCGGAGAACAGATCGGCGCTGTCGAAGCGGGTGGTGATGCGGATGTCGCCCGACACCCCTTCGGTAAACGGGTGCTCGCTCTCATCGATACGGCCGCGATCGAACGGGAATCCGATCGCGCGCATCACCTCGACCACCAGCGCGCGCTGCTTGCCGGGCGCGAATTTGCCGGTCAGCGGCAGTGAGGGTCGCTGCGCCTGCAGCGTCAGCGTCTCGCGGATCAGGCTGGGCAGGCGGCGCGACAGTGCCTTGAAGATGGCGTCGATATCGGCGGCTGCAATGCCCGGCGAGAATTCATCCACCAGCGCATCGTACGGCGGCAGGCCGAGCGCCTGACCGAGCAGCGCCGCCTTGTCGCGCACCAGCTGCACGACCTCCTCCAGGTGCGGGGCGAACAGGTCGAAGTTGTTCTGCCGCCGGGCTTCGGCCCAGTGCACTTCGGCGCGCGAGGTGGCGCGCGCCAGGCGTGAGATCAGTGATACCGGCGTGGCGATGGCGTAGTCGCGCTGGCGGCGCATCTCATGCAGGTTGGCGAGCTGCCAGTCCTCGAGCCCCTGCGAATTCGCCTGCGCCCGATCCAGCAGCCGCGTGATCTTCGGCGTGGTCAGCAACGCGTGGTATTCGGTCTCGAGTGCCGCCAGCTGCTCACCGCGCACGTCGGCGCTGCCCCGGGGCATCATGACCGCGGCGTCCCAGCGCAGCAGCGACAGCGCGCCATGGAAAGCATGCAGTCGCCGCCACTCCTGCTCCAGCTGCACGTACGGGGTGGTAGACATGATCGGCGCCAGCGGGTTTCGAAAATCAGTGACCCGGCGGCCAGTTGGCCGCACACCAGTTGAAGCGTCGGCACCACTCGGGCCAGTCGGAGGCAATGAAACCGATCACAATCGAGACTGTGAGCAGGACCAGGAGCGTCAGATAAACCGCCAGCGGGCGCATGTCACCATGATAATGGCTTCGCCTACGGGCGTCTCGCGCTGCGGTAAGATCCTGCGATGCCATTGAAAATATGCTTTGCCTCGGCCGAAGTGACTCCGCTGGCCAAGGCCGGCGGTCTCGCGGATGTGTCCGGCGCGCTGCTCAAATACCTGCACGCTGACGGCCACGACGTGCGCTTGTTCATGCCGGGCTATTCCAGCATCGAACGCACCGGACTGGATGTGCGACCGGTGGATTCGCTGCGCGAGATATCGCTGCAGCTGGGCACGCACCGCTACGATTTTTCCGTATCCACCGCGCAGCTGCCGGACTCGAGCGCGCAGGTGTACCTGGTAGATTGCCCGGCGGCGTTCAACCGGCCAGCGATCTACACTGCGGACGCCGACGAGCACCGCCGCTTCCTGGTGCTCACGCACGCAGCCTTCCTGTGCTGCCAGCGCATGGTGTTCGCGCCCCAGATCATGCATTTCAACGACTGGCACACCGCCACCGGCACACTGCTGCTGCGATCGACTTACGCCTGGGACCGCCTGTTCCAGTCCGCGCGCAGCGTGCTGACGGTGCACAACATCGGCTACCAGGGCATCGTTCCCGCCAGCGTGCATGCGGAGGTGCTGCATGGCGCGCCGCTGTCGATGCTCGACGCCGGCGATTACGCCGCCGGGCACATCAACCTGCTCAAGACCGGCCTGGCCTGCGCCGACCGCATCACCACCGTCAGCCCCACCTATGCGCGCGAACTTCGCACCGCCGAGTACGGCATGGGCATGGAGACGCTGCTGCGCACGCGCACCGATGCCATCGTCGGTATCCTCAATGGCGTGGACTACGATGAATGGGACCCGCGCCGCGACCGCTACCTGACGCAGCACTACGGCGCGAACCAGCTCGGCGTCAAGGCCGAACTCAAGGATGAATTCCTGCAGCGCATACAGCTCAGCGGCGGACCGCGCACCGCACTGGTCGGCATCGTCAGCCGCCTGGCGACGCAGAAGGGCTTCGATCTGCTGTTCGAGTCGCTGCCGCAGCTGCTGCAGGCGCGCGAGTTCAACCTGGCGGTGCTCGGCACCGGCGAGCCGCGCTATGAGAATTTCTTCAGCGCGCTGCAGCGGCGCTTCCCGGCGCGGGTACACTTCGAGCGCCGCTACAGCGACGAGGTGGCGCATTGGATCGAGGCGGCGAGCGACATGTTCCTGATGCCGTCGCGCTATGAGCCGTGCGGACTGAACCAGATGTACAGCCTGCGCTATGGCACGGTGCCGATCGTGCGGCGCACCGGCGGGCTGGCCGACTCGGTGCAGCATTTCGACCCGCTCACCGGGTCGGGCACCGGCATCGTGTTCAACGACTACAACGCCGAGGCCGTGACCTGGGCGCTCAATACCGCGCTCGATCTGTACCAGAACAAGGCAGCCTGGCGCCGGCTGATGCAGAATGGCATGGCACAGGATTTCTCCTGGAGCCGGCAGGTGCGCGGCTACGTCGAGATGTACGACAGCCTGGTGGCGCCGTGACTCACAGCCGTACCCGCCCCTTCTGGTCGAACGGGATGGTGCGCAGCACGCCGCCCTGCAGATGCACCTGCCCATAGACGCGATAGTCCACCATGTGGTGAGCGAATCCGCCGGCGAGCAGCCCCAGCACGGTGTTGAGGTTGGCAGTCACATTCAGGTCGAAGTCGATCTCGCCCAGCGGCGGCAATATGAACGGCGCATCGGTCGCACCCTGCGCAAACGGCGTGCCCTGCAGTTCCAGGTTGCATTCGATGCGCCGGATCGGGATCGCGCGGTCGTTCGGGTTGGTGGCGTGAAACGTGAGCCTGATCTGCTGCTGCTGCAGGTTGCCGCCGCCGATGGACACGCCGGTGATCACCAGCGTCGGGGCCGTAAGCTTTGGCAGCATGCTGGCGCAGCCGCCCAGCGCGGCCATGCTCGCCAGCAACGTCGCCAGCAACGCCCGGCGCAACAGTGGCGCCCGTCTCATGCGGCGGCTACTCCGCTGACCCGTCCGAATATGTGATTGAGCGGCGCGAAGTGCTGCGCCAGTTCCGCCGTCAGGGCGCCGCCCGGCAAGCGCCAGCTCCAGTTGCCGCTCACGGTGCCCGGGGTATTGAGCCGCGCCTGCGAGTCGAGCTGCAGCACGTCCTGCGCCGGTATGATCGCCAGTTGCGCCACCGATCCGAGTACCGCCCGCGCCATCGCGTCGCTGAGACTTCCCGCATCGGCACGCAGGAAGAACCCGACCCGCTGGCTGTCCGCGGCAGCAAGGCTGTGGAACCAGCCGACCGTGGTGTCGTTGTCGTGCGTGCCGGTGTAGGCGACCACATCGCTGCGGTAGTTGTGCGGCAGGTGCGGATTGTCGGGCGAGCCGTCAAAGCCGAACTGCAGCACACGCATCCCGGGCAGCCCGAAGCTGACGCGCAGCTGTTCGACATCCGGCGTGATGACACCCAGATCCTCGGCCACCAGCGGCAGATCGGGGAAGTCGGCGCGCAGCGCTTCGAACAGTTCGCGTCCGGGAGCCGGACACCAGCGCCCGTCACGCGCGGTGCTGGCGCCGGACGGCACCGCCCAGTAGGCGGCCAGGCCGCGAAAGTGATCGATGCGCACAAGGTCGAAGCGCTGCAGCTGGTGGCGCAGCCGCGTGCGCCAGAAGGCGAAATTGTCGCGCACCGCCTGGTCCCAGTCGTACAGCGGGTTGCCCCACAGCTGCCCGTCGGCGGAAAAATAGTCCGGCGGCACGCCGGCCAGCTGCGCCGGGCGGCCCGCGGCATCGAGCTGGAACTGCGCGCGCGCTGACCAGGTCGCCACCGAGTCCGGTGCCACGTAGATCGGCAGGTCGCCGAACAGGTACACGCCGCGCTCGGCGGCGTAGCGGCGCAGCGCGCGCCACTGCCAGTCGAACTGCCATTGATCGATGCGGCGCTGTTCGAGCTGTTCGCGCTGCTCGCGCGCGAAGCGGTACAACGCCTTGGGATCGCGCGCCCGGAACGGCTGCGGCCAGTCCCACCAGGCGGCATGAAAGCGCTCCGCCAGCGCCTCGAACAGCACGTAGTCCTCGAGCCAGTCGGCCTGGGCGGCTCGAAACTGTTCGAAGTCGGTGCCCAGCTTGCTCAGGTCCGCCAGCTCATTGCGGTCGATCAGCGACACCTGGCCGGCGAAATCCGAACGCGCCCAGTAGGGCGATCCGCCGCCCCCGGGCGGCCCCAGCGGCAGCACCTGCCAGATCGAGAAGCCGGCCTGCGCCAGCCAGTCCACGAAGCCGCGAGCCGCGGCGCCCAGGGCACCGCGCGCCACATCGCCATCGCTGCTGATCAGTGAGGTCGGATGCAGCAGCACGCCGGAGCGTCGCCGCTCGAGCAGCCGCGGCCCGACGCTCATGCGCGGGTTACGGCGATCTTCGCCAGCATGTCGGGAGTCACCAGCACCACGCCCTTGTCGGTGACGAAAAAACGCTCGGCGTCGGCCGCGCGCTCGACGCCGATCTGCATGCCGTCCGGGATCTCGCAGTTCTCATCCAGGATCGCCCCGCGGATGGAGCAGCCGGCGCCAATCTTGACGTTCGGCAACACCACCGCGCGCGTGATGCTGGAGCGTTCCTCGACCCGCACGTTGGAGAACAGCAGCGACTGATCGACCACGGCGCCGGAGATGATGCAGCCGCCCGAGACCATGGAATTGATCGCCGTGCCGCGCCGCCCGATCTCGTCCAGCACGAACTTGGCCGGCGGCTGGTGCAACTGATAGGTCCAGATCGGCCATTCCTCATCGTACAGGTTGAGTTCCGGCGCCACGTGCACCAATTCGATATTGGCGTCGTAGAACGCGTCCACGGTGCCGACATCGCGCCAGTAATTCTGCGCCCGCGTCTTGACGTCGGTGAACGGATAGGCAACCACCTGCAGCAGGTCGATGGCGGCCGGGATGACGTTCTTGCCGAAATCATGCGCTGATTTGTCGTCGCTGGCGTCGGCGATCAGCAGCTTCTCCAGCAGCCGGGCATTGAACACGTAGATGCCCATGGATGCGAGCGCGACATCCGGCCGCGCCGGAATGGTGTCGGGCTCCTTCGGCTTCTCGGTGAATTTGGTGACGCGGTTCCAGTCGGTGACCGACAGCACGCCGAAGTCGCTCGAGCTGGCGCGCGGTACCTCGACCACGCCGACGGTGATGTCGGCGCCCTTTTCGACGTGATAGGCGATCATCGGACCGTAGTCCATCTTGTAGATGTGATCGCCGGCGAGCACCAGCACGTGCTTGGGCCGCAGCGCGCGAATCAGGTCGAGGTTCTGGTAGACGCAATCGGCGGTGCCGCGGTACCAATGCATCCCGACCTGCTGCTGCGCGGGCACCACGTCGATGAATTCGCCGAACTCACCGCGCAGGTAGCTCCAGCCGCGCTGCACGTGCTGGATCAGCGACTGGCCCTTGTACTGGGTCATCAGGAAAATCTGACGGATGCCGGAATTCACGCAGTTCGACAGCACGAAATCGATGATGCGGAACTTGCCGCCGAACGGGGTCGCCGGCTTGCAGCGATGCAGCGTCAGGTCCTTGAGTCGCTCACCGCGTCCGCCCGCCATCACCACGGCGAGCGCACCGCTGGTCAGACGGCTGACGTAACGCCCGGAGGAAGCCCGCGATTGCTGCTTGGCCATAGGTTCGGATGAATGACGCAACGCGATGAGTATAGTACGCCGGACGGCGACCGCGGCTGCCTGGTGGGCGGATTATCGCCATCAATGGCCGCAGCCGCGCCGGCGCAGTCGCTGACTTTGCTGTAGGAGGAGCGCGCCCCGCCGCCGCGCAGCCGCTGCGGCTACAGCCGCCTGAGCAGGCCCATCTCCATCGGATGCGCCAGCATCTCATGCCACGGGAAAATGCGGATTTCGAAGGCAAACTGGCCGCAGTTCGGCGGCATCGCCTGCAGCTCGTACACGGTCGAACCGTCGCGGTCGATCTCGCCGTTCGGGGTGAGCAGCGCGCGCCAGGCATCATCGTGCTGCTCGCTACGGAACGATGACAGCGCCGGCAGTTCCGAGCGCGATCGCGGCAGCACGCGCTGCGCCACGAACTCCACGCGCACGTCGGCCGGAGTCAGGCCATTGAGCGCCGCGGCGATGCGCACACTGAGCGCCCGCGAGCGTGGCAATTCGCGCGGCGTGTCGCTCAGGCGGCGCAGTCCGACGCCGGGCCATTGACCGCGCACACGCTGCTTCCAGTCGCTCAGCTGGGTGGCGGCGGCGGCGCCGCCCTGCATCAGGCGCTGATGGTGCTGGGCGGCCGGGTAGTACAGGCCGCGGGCATAGTCCTGCACCACGCGTCCCATGTTGAAGTGCGGAATCACCGTCATCATCGCGCGCTTGCAGCGCCGCACCCATTCCGGCGAATAGCCTTCCTGGTTGCGCGCGTAGTAGAGCGGCACCACTTCCTCTTCTATGGCGTCGAGCATCGCGGCCGAGTCGAGCGCGTCGCGCCGCTCCGCATCCTGCGCATCGGAGGGGGAAATACCCCAGCCGTTGTTGTGGTCGAAGCCCTCGGCCCACCAGCCATCGAGAATGCTGACGTTCAGACGGCCGTTGATGGCGGCCTTGATGCCCGAGGTACCGCTGGCCTCGAGCGGCGCCACCGGATTGTTGAGCCACACGTCGACGCCGGTGACCAGCCAGCGTGCCAGCTGCAGGTCGTAATCCTCGAGAAATATCACATTGCCGGCCAGCTCGGGCGTCAGCATCAGCTGCTTGATCTCGCGCAGCACCTGCTGTCCGGGGACATCGGCCGGATGCGCCTTGCCGGCGAACAGGAACAGCACCGGACGCTCCTCGGAGCCGACCAGCTGCAGCAGCCGCTCACGATCGCGCAGCATCAGCGATGCGCGCTTGTAGGTTGCAAAGCGGCGCGCGAAGCCGAGCGTCAGTACATTGGGGTGCTCGGGGTCGAGCAGCCGCGTGATCCGCCGCAGCTGCGATGGGTTCAGGTCCTTGGCGCGATATTCGCGCCGCAGCCGGGCGCGCACGCCCTCGAGCATGCGGGCCTTGACCTGCTGTGCGGTCTGCCAGAAATCATAGTCCGGCACCTGGGTGATGCTGAGCCAGAAGTCACGGTCCGACAGCCGCTCGCGCCACTCGGGGCCGAGTGTGCCGTCGAAGAAGCGGCTCCAGGTCTGCGCCAGGAAGGTCGGCACGTGCACCCCGTTGGTGACGTAGCCGACTGGATTCTGCTCCGGCGGCACTTCCGGCCACTGGTCGGCGCACAGCCGCGATGACACCGCGCCGTGGATGCGGCTGACGCCGTTCATGCGGCGCGCGCCGTTGAGCGCCAGGTGCGTCATGTTGAACACGTGGGCTGCGTTCGGCGCCTGGCCGAGTTCGATCACCCGCTCCGCCGGCACGCCGAGCTCGCCGAACATGTCCTGGAAGCAGTGCTTGAACAGCCCGATGTCGAAGGCATCATGGCCGGCGGCCACCGGCGTATGCGTGGTGAACACGCACTGCGTGGCCACGGAATCGAGCGCGGCGGCGAAGCTCAGGCCGTTGCGGATGCCCTCGCGCACCAGCTCGAGTATCAGGAACGCCGCGTGCCCCTCGTTCATGTGCCAGACCGCGGGCGCCAAGCCGAGCGCCCGCAACGCGCGCGCGCCGCCGAGACCCAGGATCATCTCCTGGCGAATGCGCACCGTGGCGTCACCACCATACAGCCGATGGGTGATCTCGCGATCCTCGCTGGCGTTCTCCTTGCAATTGGTATCGAGCAGGTAGACCGAGACGCGCCCGACCTGTGCCTTCCAGATGCGCGCGACGACGTTGCGGCCGGCGATGCGCACCGTGACGGCCATCCAGCCGCCGCTGGCATCGCGCACCGCCTCGACCGGCAGGTCGCGCGGATCGGATTCGGTATTGCTGGCATGCTGCACGCCATCGCTGTCCACCGACTGCACGAAGTAACCCTGGGTATACAGCAGCCCCACGGCGACGAAATTCAGCCGCTCATCGCTCGCTGCCTTGCAGTGATCGCCGGCCAGGATGCCAAGGCCGCCGGAATAGATCGGAAAACTCTCGTGAAAGCCGTACTCGGCGCAGAAATAGGCCACCAGCGGCTCATCGGCGCGCTGCGGCGCCGACAGATAGGCGTCGAACGACTCCACCACCTGCCGATAGCGCTCCAGATAGATGCGATCGGCTGCGCTACGGTCCAGGTTCTCTTGATTGATGCATCGCAACATCAGTCGCAGATTTCCGCCCACCTGCTGCCAGAGCTCCGGTTCCAGATCCTCGAACAGCGCGCGCGTCGGCCGGTGCCAGCTGAAGAACAGGTTACTGGCCAACTCTGGAAGTCGCGCCAGGGCTGCTGGTATTACCGGATAAATTTCAATGAGTTGGTTAGGCATGGCTGCCCTGCGACGATTCATCATAGTTTTAAAAGTCTATCAGCAAGACTTCGGGTGGCCCGTGCGCTGCATCGCAAGAAGGACGCCCGCCAGCACCAACTCCCGCAGCATTCGCGCCGCCGCGCGCGGGCACGCAGATACATGCGGTTGACAGCACCGCGCCCGCATCCACAGCATCACCGGGTGCGAACCACAAACCCATCGCTCGGGCGGCCGAAAGGGTCCGATCATCGTTGATCGACCCCGCTATCCGTGCCCCCTGGTGTATGCGATCGCGGTCTGCTGCGCCGCGTGCGGACGGCATGCGGCATCCCCGGGCACCATCGCGCCAGCGCTGGGGAATGCACCGGCGGTGTCGAATCCACCGGCGGTGTCGAATCCACCGGCGGTGTCGAATGCACCTGCCGTCTCGCCGGCGGCAGATACCACGGGCTGTCTGCCCTCGCACGATGGCTACCTGCGTTTGCGCATGCGCGGCGCGAGCAATATGGATATCGACTGGCACGATGCGGATATGCAATGCGATGGCGGCCCGCGCCCCGGACAGCAGGGCCTGCGCGTGACCTTCGCCGGGCCGGCGCACGGCGGTGCGCACAACCTGCGCTTCGTGTTTGGCTTCGCTGCCGCTGCCGGCGCACGCAGCGCGCAAAACGTGCCGACCAATGTCACGGTAATCTTCGAGGGCGAGCGTAAATTGTTTTCCACCGCCGGCGACGGCAAGTGCACCATCGATGAATTCAGCGCGCAGCCGCTGTCATCCGCCGGCAACGCACGCCTGCGCCGCGTCAGCGCGCGCGGTTTCTGCGTCGAGCCGGCCACCGCGCTGGCCGGCAACAGTAGACTGCTGCTGAGCCGATTTGATTTCGCCGGAGCCATGCTCGATGAGGATCCGTCCAATGAGCCGCCAGCCGCCAGACCCTGAACGATCAGCCCCGCGCCCGGGGCGAGCGCGAAGTTCATTTGCCCTGTTGCTGCTGCTGGCGCTCGTGTTCACGCCGGCCGCGCACGCGCTCGAGAACCTGAGTTACTTCCCGCATTCGCAACTTTCGATCCAGACCCAGGCCGGCCTGCAGCACTTCGACATCTGGGTTGCCGATACTCCGCAGCGCTCCGAGCAGGGGTTGATGTTCGTGCGCTCGCTGCCTGCCGCCAGCGGCATGCTGTTCCCGCTGGCGCGTCCCGGTGTGATGCGCATGTGGATGAAGAACACGCTGATCCCGCTGGATATGCTGTTCATCGATGTGCACGGCGAGATCATCTATATCCAGCACAACGCGACGCCCAAATCGGAAGCGATCATCACCACGCCGCCGATGGTGGCGACGCCGGTCAAGGCGGTGCTGGAGCTGGCGGGCGGGGAATGCGATCGGCGCCACATCCAGCAGGGCGACTGGGTGATTCACTTCCTGTTCGGCATGGACGGCAGGTGAATGTGGCTGTGAAGGGCTGACACAAAATATTAATTTTCAATGTGGCTAATAACAAACGAATGCGCTCAAAGATAAATATTTCCGCCACTGCACCGCTTTGGCGCACGAATGGGCCTGCCAGCACGCTGCGGCCAGGTGTGACCGGCCGCCATCGCGGCAAGCGCTGCAGCGAGCTAGTCGATTGTTTTGTATAACTATTATTCGTCAAAACGGGTACTCAGAGCGTTCCCGGCGATGGGACTTTGTGAGGCCGGATTGGCCTGCGCTGGCGCGTATGCACGGGAAGTTGTCCTGTACGCATAGCTGTTGCCCCAATACGACACATTGTTGCATCGCCTAGTTTATTCGGATTATCCTCCGCGCACTGTCAGGGGAAGCAGCCTCGGTCTCGTCGTTTTGCTCTCGACGTTTTGGCTCGACCATACGGGCCCGTTCGCTGCACTGTTATAAAACTTGTCGCACGTATTGCGTGGTTGACATGCATGGGCTAGTGCATCGCGCGCAATCTGCTAGGGAGAACCAGAAATGACCGAGTCTTCTAGGAGCAAGCCTCCATCGCAAGCTAACTTGCCACTCGCCGCCGCAATGCGCCGCGCACTGCAGTTCAGCGCTATCGCCACGCTCGCTGCGGCCGGCTCATGGGCCAGCGCCGCGGATACGGTGGATTCCGATGCGACGCTGCAGGAAGTCGTGGTGACCGGCTCGTTGATCAAACGCGTCGACGTCGATACACCGGCACCGGTGCAGATCATCACCTCCGAGCAGATCGAAAACAGCGGCGCCACCTCGGTCAGCGACGTGCTGCATGCACTGTCGGCCAACGGCCAGGGCAACCTGAACCAGAGCTTCAGCGGCGCGTTTGCTTCCGGCGCCTCCGGCATTGCACTGCGCGGCATGACGGTCGATGCGACGCTGGTGCTGATCGATGGCCATCGCATGGCCGACTATCCGATTTCGGACGACGGCCAGCGCTCCTTCGTAGACGTATCGAACCTGCCACTGGGGGTCATCGATCGCATCGAGGTGCTGAAGGACGGCGCCTCGGCCATCTACGGCTCCGACGCGATCGCCGGCGTGGTCAACATCATCCTGAAGAAGACATTTCAGGGTGCGCAGTTCGCGGCCGACTACGGCACCAGCGACCATAACGATGCCACCACTTTCCATGCCTCAGCCACCTATGGCTTCGGCGATCTGGTGGCGGACGGTCACAACACCTACGTCAATGTCGAATGGCGCCATCAGGATCCATTGAGCCTGGCTGCGCGTCCCAAATATGCGAATTTTGATTACTACGACCAGTACGGAGCCGGCGCCCCGGTCGGCTTCGGCGTCATCCAACCCGGAGCGGCATTCCCGATCGCACCCACGCTGCAGGGCATGGTGGCCGAATACAATCCGGCCGACCCAGGCGTACCTCTGGCCTACCAGAGCCTGTCGGCGTGCCCCAATCCGACCGCGGGCAGTGCCAACGTTCTGGGCGGCTGCGAATACAATCACGCGCAGTACGTTCAGATCCAGCCTGAAACCACCAACGTCAACATCCTGCTGCGCCATTCAATGGATTTCGGCAATGGTTGGAGCATGACGCTGACCGGCTCGTTGTTCGAGTCGCTGGCCGAGCAGATCAATCCGCCGGGCACTACCTACGCGCAGTTTCCGCAGTATTCGGAAGATCCGAGCGCGCAGCCGATCCTGCTGCCGATCGGCAACAAGAACAACCCGTATCCGGCCAATGAGGCCTGGCTGGCCTACACGTTCGGCGACATCGGCGCCAACGAGACCCAGACCGACACCAAGATGTATCGATTCGTCGCCGATGTGAACGGCTCGGTCGCCGGCTGGGACCTGTCGGCCAGCATCGGCTACGTGCGCGGCCTGACCAACCTCACCTACAGCAACTACGTCACCTACAGCGGCATCAATTATGCGCTGCAGAACAACCTGTACTGGGTCGGCGCCAATGCGTACCAGAACGGCGGTAACATCAACACGATCATTGCGCCGACGGAGGAGTCCACGGCCAGCTCGGTACTCGAGTACATCGAGGCCAACGTGACACGGTCGCTGTTCCAGATGCCGGGAGGTCCGTTCTCGGTCGCCTTCGGCGCCGGTGGACGGCATGACGGGCAGGAGGATCCAGGCCAGCCGAGCGCGCTGTCCGGCGACATTCCAAATAACCTGACGACCTTCATCAGCGGTACCGAGACCACCGAGAACGTACATGCGGAGCTGGATGCTCCGGTGTTCAAGTGGGTCGAGGCCACCGCCGCGGTGCGTTTCGACAACTATGCCGATATCGGCAGCTCGACCACGCCAAAGTACGGCCTGGTGTTCAAGCCCATCGACATGCTGAGTTTCCGGGGTACCTACCAGACCGGTTTCCGCGCACCAGGGGCTGGTGAGCGCGGCCACTCGGGCGTCGAGTACTTCGAAGGTGAAGGCGTGGATCCGCTGCGCTGCCCGATCACCGGACTGCCGGACGACTGCGGCAGCGGCCAGATCGCCGGCGTCAACGGTGCCAACCCGAACCTGAAGCCGGAGAAGTCGCGCGCCGTGACTGTCGGCATTGTGTTCCAGCCGTTGCGCCAGACGAGCCTGGCGGTCGACTGGTGGCAGATCAAGCGTACCAACGAGATCATCGGCGGTGTCGGTACCCCGGTCATCATCCGCGGTCCGGTGCAGGCAGCCTATCCGACCGCTCCCGGGCCGATCCTCGAGGAGCTGGCGCCTTACGAGAACGTCGGTTCCGACGAGCCCAAAGGTATCGATTTCGATCTGAACACGGTGTTCAACTTTGGCGCGATCGGTCACCTTGACGTCGTGGCGAGCTACTCGCACCTGATCAGTCAGGTGTATTGCGGCTTTGCGTCGGGTGCTCCGGGCGCTTGCGCGGACGTGGTCGGTACGCATGGTCCGACCAGCATCAGCGGCAACACCGGTACGCCGGCAAACCGCGCCAATGTGACTGTCAGCTGGGGCCAGCCCACCTGGGAAGGCGGCATTACGATGAACTACGTCAGCGGCATGACGGATACCGATCCGATCACGTCACTGGACAATGGCGAGGCCCTCAACACCTGCCTGCAATCATGGGTGCCGGGCTGCTACACCAAGGCGTTCTACGACTTCGATCTGTTCGGTCATTACGACATCTGGAAGGGCTTGCAGGTCAACCTGCACATCCTGAACGTGTTCAACCAGCAGGCGCCGTACGACTACCAGGCGGCCTACGGCCAGAGCAACTACAACAACGCGTTCGAGCAGGCGGGCGCCATCGGCCGCTTCTTCGAAGTTGGCTTCAAGTACAAGCTCTGATCCGCTGCAACTGACCTGACCACTATGAAGTGGGGGAGATCTTCTCCCCCACTTTTTTTTTGCCGCCTGGATTGCTACGGCGGCCGCGGGCCGCCGGGACTGGGCGCCGCGGATGCCGGGGTCTCGAGCGTCGGCAGGTACTGCGGGGCAGCGGCGGCCCCGGCATGCAGGCTGAAAGCGTAGCCGCAGGCCAGCAGCAACTGCTCGGACCATGCCGGACCGATGAACGACAGGCCGACCGGCAGCTCCTCGACCAGTCCCATCGGTACCGATAGATGCGGATAGCCGGCGACCGCCGCCAGCGTCGTGTAGGCGTCGCCGTTGCGATCGCCGTACACCCGATCAACCCGCCACGCCGTGCTGGTGGTCGGTGCCACCAGCAGATCGAGCCGGTCCTGCTGCAGCAGCAGGTCCAGGCCCTGGGCGCGCGCCAGCCGCTTCGATGCGTCCAGCGCGGCCCGATAAGCCGGATCGTCCAGTCCGCCGGTCTGCTGCGCGCTGAGGAAAATATCCTGGCCGAAGTACTGCAGCTCGTAGGGCGAGCCGCGGTTGTAGTCGATCAGCTGTCCCAGGTCGCGCGTCTTGACCGCCGCCGGCGCCGCCGCCAGGTAGGTATTGATACCGGCCTTGAACTCGCTCAGCAGCACCGTGAGTTCCGCCGCCTCGAGCGCGGCGCTGTCGGGCGCGGACACCTCGACCAGCGTGGCGCCGGCCTCGCGCAGCCGCCGCAGCGCACGTTCATAGACCGGGTCCATCTCCGGGTGGCTGCCGGGCTTGAAGCGCAGCACGCCGATGCGCTTGTGGCGCAGCGCGTCGGGATCCAGACCTGCGGCATAGTCGGTCGCCTCGCACGGAGCGCTGGCGGGCGCGCAGTCGCGGGCTGCGTGACCGACCAGCGCGCTCAGCAGCACCGCCACATCGGCCACCGTGCGCCCCATGGGGCCGGCGGTGTCCTGGCTGTGCGCGATCGGCACGATGCCGCGCTGCGACAGCAGGCCCAGCGTCGGTTTCAGCCCGACGATGCCGGTCATCGACGCCGGACAGGTGATCGAACCGTCGGTCTCCGAGCCGATGCTGGCCGCCGCCATGCCGGCAGCCAGCGCGACCGCGCTGCCGGAACTCGAGCCGCAGGCGGTGCGGTCAAGCACGTACGGATTTCGCGTCAGCCCACCGACCGCGCTCCAGCCGCTGGTCGCATGGGTCGAGCGAAAATTCGCCCATTCGCTCAGGTTGGTCTTGCCGAGGATGATCGCTCCGGCCGCACGCAGCGCCGCCGCCACGGGCGCATCGGCGGGCGCGAAGTTGTCCACCAGCGCCAGCGAGCCGGCGGTGGTGGGCATGCGGTCGGCCGACTCGATATTGTCCTTCAGCAGCACCGGTATCCCGTGCAACGGACCGCGCACCCCATGCTCGCGCCGCTCCTGGTCCAGAGCGTGCGCCTGCGCCAGCGCGTCCGGGTTCACCGCAATGATCGCGTGCAGCGCCGGTCCCTGCTGGTTGAGTGCATTGATGCGCTCCAGGTAGTGCTGCACCAGGGTTTCGGCGCTGAGTTGGCCGGCAGTCATCTTGGCCTGCAATTCGGCAATCGAGGGCTCTGCACTCATGCTGGCCGACCAGGCCGGCAGACCGATGACGAGCGCGAAGGCGACACACAGTGCACGATGCATGGGACCCTTATGTCATAGGCCCGCGCCGCGGGCGTCGGCGCGAATCATAACCCGACTTGCAAGTTGTCCCGTCACTGCAAAGCGCGCACGATAGTGCTGCTACTACCGGGCTGCGCGAGGGCATGCCATGTCCAGGGCGATTCGAATCCGGCCCGCGAAGCTTGTTGCACTGCTGCTGATCGCTGGCAACTGCCTGGGCGTGTCCCGTGCCGGACCTGTGGCAACGCCGACCGCCGCGCCGCCGGCCACGCAGGCGGCTGCGCAGGCGGCTGCGCCCGCAGGCGACGATGCCGATCAGGCCGCCCAGCTGTATGCGGTGCCGACGCTGCGCGACCAGGTCGGCCGCATCGTCGCGGCGGTGATGATCAACGGTCGCGGCCCATTCCGCTTCATGCTCGATACCGGTTCCAATCGAACCGTGCTGGCGCAGTCGGTGCTCGCCAAGCTGAACCTGGCCGCCGATCCGGAGGCCTCGATAGCGGTGGTCGGGGTCACCGGCTCGCAGGTCGCCGCCAGCGCACATGTCGACAGCCTCGACGCCGGCGCCATGCATTTTCGCAACGCCGACCTGGCGGTGCTGTCCGGACCGGTGCTGTACGGGCTGGACGGCATCCTGGGCATGGAAGGCTTCGATGGGCTCAAGGTATCGGCCGACTTCGTGCGCGACCTGGTCACGATCTCAAAGTCGCGCGGCCGGCGCGCGCCGGCGCTGTATTCAGCCATTCCGGTGCAGTTGCTTTCCGAGCGGCTGCTGATGATCGATGCTCATGTCGGGCGCGTGCCGGTCAAGGCGATCATCGATACCGGCAGCATCCGCACGCTCGCCAATGGCGCGCTGCTCGCGGCGCTGACCGGCGGGCAGCGCGCGGCTGCGGCCGCAGCGCCTGCAGTGCCCGCCAGCGTGATCGATGCGACGCAGTCGCTGCAGTCGGGCCTCACCGGTCGCGTGCCGGCCATCCGGCTGGGGGAGGCGACGATCCAGAACCTGGACGTCACCTTCGGCGATTTTCAGATCTTCAGGGTCTGGGGACTGGAACACGAACCGGCGCTGCTGATCGGCATGGATGCGCTCGGCACGCTGGCCGATCTAGATATCGACTATCAGCGCAAGGAGGTCGACATGCTGTCGCGTGCCCTGCCGCCTCCGGTACTGCAGAAAAAATGGTTTTCGTTCACCAGCTGGTGACGGCCAGGCTCTAGCGCTGGATGCTGCCGCCCTTGGCATGCTCCCCGGCTGAGGCGCAGTTGCCGCATCCCGGCGTTGCCAGCCGCGCGCGATGGCGGGCCGCCATGCGCGCCAGCAGGCCGTGCGCGGCCAGCGCATCGAGCAGCCGCTGGCGTCGCAGCAGCGGCAGGAAGGTCCAGGTCACATAGCCGGCGGCCAATACCACCAGCAGCGCCATGATCGCCTGCTGCCACATCGGTCAGGCTCCGGCGCCGAACAGCAGCGCAATGCGGTAGGTGGCGAACGCCGACAGGTACGCCAGTACGAACAGGTAGCCGGCCATGATCAGCGGGTAGCGCCAGGTATTGGTCTCGCGCCGCACGGTCACCAGCGTTGACAGGCACTGCGGCGCGAACACGTACCACACCAGCAGCGACAGCGCCGTGGCCAGCGTCCAGCTGTGGGCGATCATCGGTCGCAGCGCGGTCTCGACATCGGTACCGCCGTTGTTGGACAGCGCGTACACGGTGCCCAGTGCCCCCACCACGACTTCGCGCGCGGCCAGCCCGGGCACCAGCGCTACGCTGATCTGCCAGTTGAATCCCAGCGGCGCGAAGATCCGATCCAGCCCGGATCCGAGCATGCCGGCAAAGCTGTAGCGGATCGCAGGCCCGGTGGCGCCGTCGGGCGGCGCCGGGTAACTGGCCAGGAACCACATCAGCACCATCAGCGCCAGGATAATGCTGCCGACGCGCGACAGGAAGATCTGCGCGCGCTCCCACAGCCCGGTCAGCAGGTTGCGCGCGGTGGGCCAGTGGTATTCGGGCAGCTCCATCAGCAGCGGGTGATAGCTCGAGCGCATCGTCACGCGCTTCATCACCAGTGCCACCAGCAGGGCGCCGGCGACTCCGGCCACGTACAGTAAGAACAGCACCAGGCCCTGCAGGTTGATCGGCCCGACGCTGCGCGCCGGAATGAACGCACCGATGATCAGCGCATACACCGGCAGCCGTGCCGAACAGGTCATGATCGGCGCTAACAAAATCGTCGCCAGCCGGTCGCGTGCGCTGGGAATCGTCCGGGTCGCCATGATCCCCGGAATCGCGCATGAGAACGACGACAGCAGCGGTATGAACGAGCGGCCCGACAGGCCGACGCCGCCCATCAGCCGGTCGAGCAGGAACGCGGCGCGCGGCAGGTAGCCGCTGTCCTCGAGCAGCAGGATGAAGAAGAACAGGATCAGGATCTGCGGCAGGAACACCAGCACGCTGCCGGCGCCGGCGATCACGCCGTCGACGATCAGGCTGCGCAGCGGTCCGGCCGCCATCAGCTGCTGCACCGCGTGCCCCAGCGCCTGCATGCCGGCGTTGATCCAGGCCACCGGCGCCTGCGCCCAGCTGAATACCGCCTGGAACACCAGGAACAGCAGGCACGCCAGCAGAGCCGGGCCTGCGACCGGATGCATCACGATGGCATCGAGGCGCGCCAGCGCGCGATCGCGCAGCGGCTCGACATAGCCGATCAGCGTCAGGATGCGACGCGCCTGGCGCTGGGTGGCAGCGAGCTGTTCATCCGTCTCCGGCGGCAGGCTGAATGGCGCCCGCGCAGCGGCGGGTTGCATCTCATCGAGCGCCGCCAGCAATGCCGCTTCGCCGCCCGCGCGCACCGCGACCGTCTGCACCACCGGCACGCCGAGCTCGCGTGCCAGAGCGCGCACGTCGAAACGAAAACCGCGCCGCTCGGCCAGGTCGCTCATGTTGAGCGCGACGATCATCGGAATCGACAGCCGCGCCAGTTCCAGCGCCAGCCGCAGCGACAGCCGCAGGTTGGTCGCATCGAGCACGCAGATGATCAGCTCCGGCGGCGTCTCGCCGTGCAGCCGGCCGGTCACGACATCGCGCGTGATGGCCTCATCGAGCGTCGCCGGCACCAGGCTGTAGGCACCGGGCAGATCGGTCACACGGTAGAGGAAATTGCGGCGCGCGCCGACGAACGCGCCTTCCTTGCGCTCGACCGTGACCCCGGGGTAATTGGCGACCTTCTGGCGGCTACCGGTGAGTCGATTGAACAGCGCCGTCTTGCCGCAATTGGGTGCCCCGACCAGGGCCACCCGGCGGGTCAGCAGATCCGGCGTCGCGCGTGTCACGTCGCCTCTTAGCGCGCGGGCGCGGGCTCGAGCTTGACCATCACGTCCTGGGCTTCGCGCCGGCGCAGCGCAAATATCGACCGGCCGATGCGCACCGCGATCGGGTCGCCGCCCGGCTGCACTTCTTCGATGACCTCGATGTTCTCCCCGGCAACGAAGCCGAGCTCCATCAGCCGCCGTACGCTGCCGGAACCGGCGACCGAGCTGACCACGCCACGCGCCCCCTTGCGCAGCTGCGCCAGGGACTGAAAGACGTCGGCCTCATGCCAGGCTCGACAGGAATCCATGCGGCGGACCTCGCGGCTTAAGACAAATGCGAATTAGTCGCAATTGCATCTAAGCATAGCGCAGCCCCTTTCCCGGCGCCACTTCCGGGGTCTAAACCCCCAGGCGCCGGCCAATCAGGTAGTCCAGCGAGTAGCTGCCGGCGCCCCGGAACAGCAATACCAGCAGCATCGCGGCCCACTGGATGTGGGTCGGCCAGGCCTGCGGGTACACGAATACCTCGATGATGGTGGTCATGCCGAGCAGCACCAGCGCCGCCGGCCGGGTCGCAAACCCGAGCACCAGCAGCACCGGGGTGCTCAATTCGATGCCCGCTCCGATGTGCGCGGCCAGGTCCGGCGGCAGCAGCGGCAGTTTGTATTCGTCCTCGAACAGCTGCAGCGTCGCGTCCCAGTTGGCCAGCTTGGTGGTGCCGGAATTCCAGAATACCGTGGCCACTGCGAAGCGCAGCGGCAGCGCCAGCAGGCTGTAGGGCACGCTCTCGAGCCAGCGATTGACCCGGTCGAGCAGCCCGACGATGCCGGTGCGGGTAGCGATGGCGCCAGCGGCCGCTGCAGCGCCGGGTGATTTCGAGCTGTTCATGCGCCTGGCGCGTGCAGCTGAAAGCCGGTGATTCGTCCGCACGCCAGGTGCTCGGCCAGCCAGGCGGCAAGATCCACGTCCGGCGCGTGTTCCACCATCGTGTACAGCGGCTCGCCGGCGCACAGTCGTGCGGCGAATTGCCAGCGTGCAGCGTTCAGGCGTCGCACCTGCACCGCGTCGGCATCGCGCTCGATCAGCAGGTGTATGGGACCTGCGGCCAGATCGATCGCCGCCATCGCCGCGGCGTCCTGTTCCAGTACCGCGCGCCAGATCGCATCGGCGGGGAATTGCAGCCGCAGCACACTGACGGCCGGGTGTACGGCGAAGCGCAGCTGCGACACGGCCGCCTGCGGCAGTGATGCCAGCCGTGCCAGCTCCAGGGGCGGCGCGTCATCGGCATGCAGCGCGCGACTCACCGCCCATTCCAGCCGCGCGACATCGGGCAGGTAGGCCAGTGTCGATGCCGGCGCGAATGTCGCCAGGAATGCCGGCAGGTTCGCGCCGTAGTCATTGAGGCAAGGGCTGGCGGGCGGATAGCGGCGGATGAATTCGCGCGCCGCGCCCGCGAAGAACTCCGCGCCCACCAGCCGCTGTACCGCCGGAAACGACAGCCGCAGCACATTGCTCAGTGTCGTGATGCAGGTGTTGCGGTAGATCGCCAGCCGCGCCGCGCTGGCAGCCTCCGGCGCCGCGTCGCCGAGCAGCTGCGCGCGCAGCGATTGCTGCAGTTCAAGCAGCGCAGGCATGACTCGCTGCAGCCTCCCCGCGCAGCAGCGCACCGGCCTGCGCTGCCTCAGCGAGCAACCGGTCGAACGCCGGAATATCGTTGTCCCATTCAATCAGCGTCGGCATCGGCCCGAAACGGCGCAGCGCCCGTGCGTACAGCGACCAGACCTGGGCGGCCACCGGAGAGCCGTGATCGTCGATCCGCAGCACGCTGCCATCGGCCAGCTCACGCAGCGCATGACCGGCCAGGTGGATCTCGGCGACCGCGCCGGTCGGCAGCGCATCGAGATAGGTGTGCGCATCCCAGCCGTGATTGCTGGCACTGACGAAGATATTGTTGACGTCGCACAGGATGCCGCAGCCGCTGCGCTGTGCGATTGCCGTGATGAACTCCCACTCCGGAATGGTGGAGTGCGAAAATTGCAGGTAGCTCGAGGGATTCTCGATCAGGATGCGCCGCCGCAGCACTGCCTGGGTCTGCTCGACGTGCCGGCAGACCACGTCGAGCGCCTCTTCGGTCATCGGCAGCGGCAGCAGGTCGGCCAGGTATTCACCGCCGACGACGCTCCAGGACAGATGCTCGGACACCAGGCCCGGTTCGGTGCTGCGCACCAGTTCGGCGATGCGGGCAAGGTGCTGCGCGTCGAGTTCTCCGGCGCTGCCGAGCGACAGTCCCACTCCGTGCAGCGACAGCGGATAGTCGGCCCTGACGCGCTCCAGCACGCGCCGCGCGGCACCACCGCCCAGGTAATTCTCGGCGTGCACCTCGAACCAGGCGACCGGCGGGCGTTGCTGCAGCACCTGGCCATGGTGCGGAAAACGCAGTCCGATTCCCGCCGCGGCGGGAATCGGACCATGGGCGCCCACGTTGGCAGGATTACCCGACACGCCCCGCCTTACATCGGCTGCGTGGTACCGCCGGCAATCTTGGCGCAATCGCCCGCCGGGACCAGCACGAAGGATTTCGGGTCACGCGCCATGGTCGCCTGCCCGGCGCACGAATGCGCACCCGCCGCGCAGTCGTTCTTCGCGGCCGCATTGATGCCGTAACACTTCTCCAGCTTCTCCTTCATCGCCTTGCCCTGCGAGGCGTCAGCGCTGTCGGCAGCGTTGACCGGCGCCTGCAGCACCAGCGCCAGGCCGACCGCGGCCGACAGCGTCGAGGCGGCCAATAGGTAACGATTCATGATGATCCCCTCCAGTTTCCCGCAGCCCCGGTATTGAGGCCACGGGGTAACTTCGAGCCCGCAGCCAAAAGGTTACACTGGCTGGCGTGGCTACCGATCCGACCCCGCAGGAACGAGACCAGGCCTGGTCACAGCTGATGCGGGCTGCGCAGTCCGGCGACCGGGCGGCGTACGAGAGGCTGCTGCGTGAAATCTCGCCGCTGATCCGCGCGCTGGTGCGCCGCCATTGCAGCAATCGCGCCGATATCGAGGAGATGGTGCAGGACACGCTGCTGACGCTGCACCGGGTGCGCCACACCTACGATCCGGGCCGGCCGTTCTGCCCCTGGCTGGCGGCGATCGCGTGGCGCCGAAGCATCGACGCACTGCGCCGCCGGATCCGGGTTTCCAGGCATGAGATCGCCGAGCAGGGTGTCTATGAAACCTTTTCGGATGGTGCAGCGAATAACGATCTAGAGGGCGTCCATTCGGCCGAAGAGGTCGAGCACCTGCTGCAGCTGTTGCCGCCGCGCCAGCGCGAGGCGTTGCAGGCGCTGAAGCTGAAGCAGATGACCCTGGCCGAGGCGTCGCTGGCCTCGGGGCAGTCGGTCGCCGCGCTCAAGGTGAATACGCATCGGGCACTCAAGCGGTTGCGGGCCCTGCTCGAGGGCCGCAGGCGCTGAAGCGCCAGCGGCAACCGGAGTTCGAATTTGGCGGCGATGCAGGCAGACAAGGCGATGCAGACAGACAAGATGATCCAGTCGCTGGCGGCGCAGCTGCAGCCGGTGCGACCGCTGCACTCACCGCTGCTGCGCGCGCTGCTGTGGCTGGCGGTGGTGGGCAGTATCGCCGGGCTGCTGATCGCACATGCCGTGGGACTCGGCATCTTCCTGCAGCGCGTGGCCGTGGCGCGCGTGGCGGTGGAAACTGCGGCCACCGCGTTGACCGCCATCACTGCCGTGATCGCTGCCTTCGAGCTGTCGGTCCCGGGTCGCTCGCCACGCTGGGCGGTGCTGCCGGTGCTGCCGTTTCTGACCTGGCTGGGCGCCAGCGGCCTCGGCTGCCTCGCCAACGGCCTGAGCCTGCATGGCGATGCCGGCTTCAGCGGCGAGAGCCCGCACTGTTTTGCATTCATCACCGGCGTAAGCGTACCGCTGGGACTGGGTCTGTTCTGGATGCTGCGGCGTGCGCGGCCAATCGCGCCGTTGCCGGTCGCCGCCCTGGGCACGCTTGGAGTGGCCGCCACCGCCGCTTTCCTGCTGCAGTTCTTCCATCCCTTCGATGTCACGGTGATCGACCTGGCGCTGCATCTGGCCGCAATCGCGCTGGTGGTGCTGGTCGGCACCGCCTGGCGGCGGCCACTGCTGGCGGCCGCGTAAGATAGCGATATTTCGCCTATCTGCGGCGAAAATCGGCAATTTTCGGCAAATTAACCAGATCTTCTAGACCATCTCGATGGCAATCGCGGTGGCTTCGCCGCCGCCGATGCACAGTGATGCGATACCGCGCTTGAGCCCCCTGGCCTTGAGCGCATGCAGCAGCGTCACGATGATGCGCGCACCGCTGGCGCCGATCGGATGGCCCAGTGCACAGGCGCCGCCGTTGACGTTGACGCGCGCGTGCGCAAGCCCGACATCGCGCATCGCGGCCATCGTGACGACGGCAAACGCCTCGTTGATCTCGTACAGGTCAACCTCGCCGGCGCTCCATCCGGTCCGTTGCAGCACTGTCGTGATCGCGCTCGCCGGCGCGGTGGTGAACCATTCGGGCGCCTGCGCATGACTGGCGTAGGCGATCACCCGCGCCAGCGGCGTAGCACCGTAGCTGCGCAGCGCCGATTCGGGCATCAGCACCATTGCTGCCGCGCCATCGGCGATCGAGGACGAACTGGCCGCCGTGACGGTGCCGTCCTTGGAAAACGCCGGCTTCAGGTTCGCGATCTTGCTGATGTCGCAGTTGAATGGCGGCTCGTCACGAGCGACCTGCTGCTCGCCCTTGCGAGACTTGACCGTCACCGCGGTGATCTCGGCGTCGAACGCACCGTTGCCGCACGCGGCCTGCGCGCGCCGCACCGACTCGGCGGCGTAGGCATCCTGGTCGGCGCGCGTGAACTGGTATTTGGCCGCGGTAAGGTCCGCGAAATGACCCATCATCTGGCCGTCGTACGGATTCTGCAGTCCGTCGTAGAACATGTGGTCGAGGATCTCGCCATGGCCCATGCGATAACCCTGGCGTGCCTTCGGCAACAGGTACGGCGCATTGGTCATCGACTCGAAGCCGCCCGCGACCACCACGCGCGCCGAGCCTGCGCGTATCGAGTCGCAGCCCAGCATGGCGCTGCGCATGCCGGAGCCGCACACCTTGTTGATCGTGGTACACGGCACGCTGTGCGGCAGCCCCGCAGCGATCGATGCCTGGCGCGCCGGCGCCTGTCCCAGTCCCGCCGGCAGCACGCAGCCGAGGATGACCTCATCGATCTTCGCGCCGGGCACGCCGCTGTCGGCCACCGCGGCACGCACCGCCGCGGCGCCAAGCTGCGGGGCGCTCGCGCCGCTGAGCGCGCCCTGGAAAGCCCCGATCGGCGTGCGCCGCGCGGCGACGATGAATACGCCCTCGCTCATGACAGCGCCGAGCCGAACTTGGCCGTGGACTTGGCGCGCACCTGCGCCTCGGTTACGCCCGGGGCGAGTTCGATCAGATCAAATCCCGAATGCCGGTCCTTGCGGTTGAACACGGCCAGGTCGGTGATCAGCATGTCCACCACTCCGGCGCCGGTGAGCGGCAACTCGCAGGCGGCCTTGAACTTGGGCGAGCCGTCGCGGGCGACATGCTCCATCAGCACGATCACGCGCCGCACGCCGGCCACCAGGTCCATGGCGCCGCCCATACCCTTGACCACTTTGCCCGGCACCATCCAGTTGGCCAGGTCCCCGCGCTCCGACACTTCCATGCCGCCGAGCACCGACAGGTTGATGTGGCCGCCGCGGATCATCCCGAAGCTGTCGGCGGAGGAGAAATAGGACGAGATCGGCAGCTCGGTGATGGTCTGCTTGCCGGCGTTGATCAGGTCCGGATCCTCGTCGCCCTCGTACGGAAACGGGCCCATGCCAAGCATGCCGTTCTCCGACTGCAGCAGCACCTTCATGCCCGGCGGAATGTAATTGCCCACCAGCGTCGGAATACCTATCCCCAAGTTGACGTAGAAGCCATCGCGCATCTCGCGCGCCGCGCGCTCGGCCAGTTGTTCACGCGACCACGCCATGGCTCCCCCGTTTGCGCACCGTGCGCTGCTCGATCGGTTTGCGGTAATTCAGGCCCTGCACGATGCGCTGCACGAAGATGCCCGGCGTGTGGATCATGTCCGGTTCGAGCTCCCCGATCTCCACCAGCTGTTCGACCTCGGCGATGGTCACGCGCCCGGCGGTGGCCATCACCGGATTGAAATTGCGTGCCGTCTTGCGATAGACCAGATTCCCCTCGCGATCGCCCTTCCACGCCTTGACGATCGCAAGGTCCGCGGTCAGCCCGGTCTCGAGTACCCAGGACTCACCATCCACCAGGCGCGTCTCCTTGCCCTCGGCCACCTGCGTGCCGGCGCCGGTACGGGTATAGAAGCCGTAGATGCCTGCACCTCCGGCGCGGATGCGCTCGGCCAGCGTGCCCTGCGGATTGAATTCGATCTCGAGCTCCCCGTGCAGGTACTGGCGTTCGAATTCCTTGTTCTCGCCGACATAGGAGGAAATCATCTTCGCGATCTGGTGCGACTTGAGCAGCTGGCCCAGGCCGAGCTCGTCGATGCCGGCGTTGTTGGAGATCACCGTCAGCCCCTTCACGCCCAGCTCGCGCAGCGCCGCGATCAGGTGCTCCGGGATGCCGCACAGGCCGAAGCCGCCCGACATGATCGACATGCCGTCGCGCGCGATGCCGGCCAGCGCGGCGGCGGCCGTCGGAAACACCTTGCCATCGCCGGCTTGCGACGCCGTAGCCATGTCAACCCCCTGTCTGCTCAGCGTGATGTGGGAACAGAAAATGATACTAGAACTAGCCCGGTCCTTGCACCGCCAGCAGGCCGCTGCGCCCCGGCACCGAGCCGGACTGCACCCGCCCGCCCGGCAGGCTCGCCACGTCCAGCTGCGCAAACAGCGTGCGCATCGATACCAGCTGATAGCCCTGCGCGTGCCAGCCGCCGATCAGGCGCCGGAATACCGGCAGCAGCTTCATGCCCTCGAGCTCTGCATGCAACGTGAAAACATGACCCGATCGGGCGCTGGCGGTGTGCGCCAGCAGCGCCTGGTGCACGTTGTCGACGCTGACACCGTCCACGCCGATCAGCTCATCGAGCGTCGGCAGCGTGGTGGGCAGCTGCGGGCAGGCGCTGCGTTGCGGCAGCAGCGGCACGAACGGCCCCCGGCCGCGGGTGTCGGATGCGTACACGAAGCCGAGCTCCTGTTCGAGCTCGAGCGCGGTTTCATTCATCTGCCAGCCGGCAGCGCCATGCACCTGCGGCTTGGCGCCGAATACCTCGCGAAAGCGGTGCACCGCGCGCAGCATCTGGTCGCGCGTCCAGGCCGCGCCGCGCCGGCTGACGAAGTCCTGCCAGGTGGTGTGATCGTAGCAATGCACGCCGACCTCATAGCCGGCGTCACGCACGGCGCGCATCACATCGCCGGCGCGCCGCCCGATGTCGGGCCCGGGCAGCAGCGTGCCGTACAGCAGCGTGCGCCATCCGTAGTGCTCGAGCACCGAGGTGCGCGACACCTTGGCGGCAAAATCGAACATGCCGCGCCGGAACACGCGCCGCAGCGCGCGGCCGGTGTGATCGGGCCCGAGGCTGAACAGGAAGGTCGCATCCGCCTCGGCGAGCTTGAGCGCATCGACCAGCGCCGGCACGCCCTCGCGTGTGCCGCGCAGCGTGTCGACATCAATTTTCAGCGCAAGCTGCAAGACAGCTGCCTGTAATTACCGCCACATGATGGGATCACGACATGAGAGGATTTTTCATTACGAAAAATCCTCTCATGTCGCGATCCCTTGCAGCGCTGGTTATTCAAGCAGACTTCCAGCCTGCGAAATGTAGTTTCGATACGCATCGAATATCTGCCGCAGCGCCTGCTGCATCGTCACGCGCGGCGTCCAGTCCAGATCCGCACGCGTATTGTCGATCTTGGGTACGCGATTCTCGACATCCTGGTAGCCGCGGCCGTAGTACTCGGCCGCAGTGGTATCCAGCAGCTGCACGCGCGCGGCATTGGCCCGGTATTCGGCGTAGGTTGCGGCCACGCGCAGCATCTCCTGCGCCAGCTCGCGCACCGACAGGCTGTTGGCCGGGTTGCCGACATTGAAGATCTTGCGGCTGGCGCAGCCGCCGGCGTTGTCGATCATCTTCATCAGTGCATCGATGCCGTCACTGACGCCGGTGAAGCAGCGGCGCTGGTGGCCGCCGTCGACCAGCCGCACGTTCTCGCCGCGCATGATGTGACCCAGGAACTGGGTAATGACGCGCGAGCTGCCCTCCTTGGCAGCGTGCATGTTGTCCAGCCCCGGGCCGATCCAGTTGAACGGCCGGAACAACGTATAGTCGAGCTCATCGCGCATGCCATAGGCGTGGATCACGCGGTCCAGCAGCTGCTTGGAGCAGGCGTAGATCCAGCGCGGCTTGTCGATCGGTCCATAGATCAGCTCCGAGGCATGCGGATCGAACTCGCTGTCGTGGCACATGCCGTAGACCTCGGAGGTGGACGGAAACAGCACCCGCTTGCGATGCTTCACGCACAGCCGCACCACCCACAGGTTGGCCTCGAAGTCGAGCTCGAATACCCGCAGCGGCTCGCGCACGTAGGTGGCAGGTGTCGCGATCGCCACCAGCGGCAGCACCAGGTCGCATTTCTTGACGTGGTATTCGATCCACTCGCGGTTGATGGTGATGTCGCCCTCGAAGTAGTTGAGCCGCGGATTGTCCATCAGCGGCGCGATCCGATCGCTGTACATGTCCATGCCGTAGACACGCCAGTCGGTGGTCTCGAGGATGCGGGTCGACAGGTGGTGGCCAATGAAACCATTGACGCCGAGTATCAGAACATTTTTCATCCGCCCGCCTCCATGACCGGCCTGAGCGCCAGCGATCGCTCGCCGTAACGGCGATGGAAATCTTCGGCGCTGCCGATGTCGGCGCCGAGTTCGAATTGCAGCAACTTCAATGCACCGTCGTGGCACAGCGCGTACAGCTCGCCGTCGCGCCAGGCCAGCAGCGGCGCTTGCGCATGCCAGTCGTGCTGCGCGGGCAGCGAGCGCTGGATGCGCAGCGGCAGCCCGTCGGCCTCGCTATAGGCAGCCGGATACGGCGGTGCGACCGCGCGGATCAGGTTATGCGCCGCGCGCACGCCGCGGCGCCAGTCGATGGCGCTGTCGCGGGCGCTGCGGCGACCGTAGTAGCTGCCGGCCGCAAGGTCCTGCGGCGTATGGCGCGCGCTGCCGGCGATCAGCCCCGGCAGGCAGCGGTGCAGCGTCACTTCGGCGGCCACCGTCACCTTGCGGAACACCTCGATTGCGGTGTCGTCCGGCAGGATCGGCACCGCCTCGCGGTCCACCACGTCGCCGGCGTCGGGCTTTGCGACCATCGCATGCAGCGTGGCGCCGGTCTCGTGCTCGCCGTTCAGCACCGCCCAGTTCACCGGCGCGCGGCCGCGATACTTCGGCAGCAGAGAGCCGTGCATGTTGTAGGCGCCGCGCGCCGGCAGGGCCAGCAGTTCATCCGCCAGCATCGAGCGATAATAAAAGGAAAACAGGAATTCCGGGCGCAGCGCGCGCACGCGCTCGACCAGCTCGGGCAGGTTGGGATCGTCCGGCGTGAGCACCGGGATGCCGTGCCAGCGCGCGTGACGTGCGACGCTGTCGAACCAGATGTTCTCGTCGGCCGCGTCGCCATGCGTGAACACCAGCGGCACCTCGATGCCGCGCGCCAGCAGCGTTCGCAGGCAGCGCACGCCGACGTCGTGATAGGCGAACACCACCGCCCGCGCCCGGCCCGGCGCCGGTGTCACTGCGGTCCCTCGCCGCTCACTCCTGGTCCTCGTGCCGCTGCAACACGCTGCCGACGATATAGCGCGGCCGGTGGCGCACCTCATCGTAGATGCGGCCGACATACTCGCCCAGCAGCCCGACCCCGAACAGCGCGACGCCCAGCAGGAAGAATGCAATCGCGAACAGTGTGAATACGCCCTCGGCCTCCGGTCCGACTATCAG
>Ga0181537_10000809_pt1 | contig 29136 bp, 21 predicted proteins | sample PEATcosm2014_Bin_39_FD_119765 | JGI IMG/M metagenome (GOLD analysis project Ga0181537, IMG submission 119765) | Peatland microbial communities from MTU Mesocosm Facility, Houghton, MI, USA - PEATcosm2014_Bin23_10_metaG | ecosystem: Environmental > Terrestrial > Soil > Wetlands > Peat | place...
CCCTCCGTGCCCTCCGTGCCCGGCGCGTCCGGCGCACCCGCCGCACCCTCGCCCAACCCCAGCCCCTCGGTTGCCTGGCCGGAAGGAAACGCCGTGGCCACCACGGCCCCGCTCGACCGGCTGCTCGCCGACGACACGCTCGCCGGTCCCGGCATGCGCGCCATCGTCGTCGTCCATCGCGGCCGCATCGTGGCCGAGCGCTACGGCGGAGGCTTCTCCGCCGCCACGCCGCTGCTCGGCTGGTCCATGGCCAAGAGCGTGCTCGCCGGACTCGTGGGTGTGCTCGTCAAGGAAGGCCGGCTCACGCTCGACCAATCCGCGGGCTGGCCCGCGGATGACGGCAGCGGCCGCGGACGCATCCGCATCGCCGACCTGCTCGCCATGTCGAGCGGCCTGCAATTCAACGAAGGCTACGGTGCCGTCTCCGATGTCACCCGCATGCTGTACCTGCAACCGGACATGGCGGGTTTCGCGCGCGCGAAGCCGCTGCTGCATCCGCCCGGCGAGGTCTGGAGCTATTCGAGCGGCACCGCCAACATCCTCGCGCGCATCGTTCAAGACGCGGCGGGCCGGCTGGGCGCCGCGTATCCGTCCGAAAAACTGTTCAAGCCGCTGGGCATGGGGAGCGCCGTCATCGAGACCGACGAAGACGGTACCCTCGTCGCGTCCTCTTACATGTATGCCACCGCGCGCGACTGGGCTCGGTACGGACAGTTTCTGCTGCAAGAGGGCGTGTGGCGCGGCCAAGAATTGCTTCCGCGCGGCTACGTCGCCATGATGGCCTCGCCCGTCGCGGCCTCCGGCGGCGAATACGGACACGGACTGGTGTGGCTGTGGGCCTCCGACGCTCTCACCCCGGGCAAGAACCCGGACGCTGCCTTCGGCATACCCGCCGACTGTTTTTGGATGGAGGGCCACGACGGTCAAAGCACCGCCATCATTCCCTCGCGCGAATTGGTTGTCGTGCGCTTAGGGATGACGCCGGCAAGCGATCATTTCCAGCCGCAGCCATTGATCAAGGCGCTGCTCGATGCCACGCGATAACGCCGAACCAACTGCCTTGCTACTGATGCTCCTCTCACTCTGCGCCTATGCACACGTGCCTGCCCTGGGCGGGTGCTCCCATGTGACCGGCACCGCTGTGGACGAGCACTCATATGTGATCAAACGTCGGGCGGACATCGCGGCGCTCGTCGCGCAACCATCCTGGAAGCAGCTCGTAAATCCGCGCGCGAGGAAGGCATCATGCTGGCGGTCATGAGAGCCTACGGTATTCCCTTGACTGCCCCGTCCGATTGGCAGGACATGCGGGAACCTGGACGATGACCGCAATTTCGCGCGCCTCGAGGGAGCGCGCGGACAATCACGTGTTGCCGTATCATTTGTACAATTTGGTCGTCGAGATCGATTGTCATGATGTCAAAGCTTCAGTTCCGCTGTCTCGGCCTGCTCACATGTATGTCCGCCGCCTTCGCCGCAGGCATGCCCACCGGCACGCAAGCGTCGGCCGGAGGCCCGTTTGCATCGCCAAGCACGTTGCCGCTGCAACTGCCCGACTTCCGGCAGATCAAGGATGCTGATTTTGCTCCCGCCTTTGAGGCGGGCATCGCAGAACAGCTGCGCGAAGCGAGTACCATCGCGCACAACCCATCGGCGCCGACCTTCGAGAATACATTGGTGGCCCTGGAGCGTTCCGGTCAGATGCTGACGCGCGTCAAAAACGTCTTTTTCAATCTCACCCAGTCCAATAGCGACCCGGCCATCGAGCAGCTCGAACGCCACATGGCGCCGCGGCTCGCCGCGCAACAGGACACCATTTATCTCGACCCGGCGCTCTTCACGCGCATCGACAATCTCTATCAGCAGCGTGAGAGCCTGAACTTAGACTCAGAGTCGCGGCAATTGCTCGAACGCTACTACATCACCTTTGTGCGCGCAGGAGCGCGATTGACGAGCACCGAAAAAGCGCAGTTGCGCCGATACAATGAGCAGATCGCGACGCTCTCGACGCAATTTCAACAGACGGTTCTCAAAGCGAGCAAGGACGGCGGCGTCATCGTCAAGAGTGCAGCGGAATTGGACGGGCTCACGCCGGAACAAATCGACGCCGCCGCCTCGGCGGCCGAGGCGCGCGGCCTGACTGGTCAGTGGCTCATCAGCCTGGAGCACACCACAATCCAGCCGCTGCTCGCTGACTTGAAGAATCGTGCGCTGCGCGAACGTATCTTCCGCGCCGCGGTTCAGCGGGGCAGCGGCGGCATCGATGACAACACCGCAACCATCGAGAAGCTTGTGAGAGTGCGCGCCCAGCGCGCACAGCTGCTCGGATATCAGTCGCATGCGGACTACATATTGAAAGATTCAGAGGCGGGCACTCCCGCAGCTGTGAACGGACTGCTCGCCAAGATCGCACCGGCGGCGCTGGCGATGGCGCGCCGCGAAGCGGCGGACCTTCAGGCGCTGATCAACGAGCAGGCCGAAAGGTCAAATGGCGCCGCCCTCGAACTCCAACCCTGGGACTGGGCGTTTTATGCCGATCAGATCCGCAACTCGCGCTACGGGTTTGATGAGGCGCAGGTGAAACCGTACTTCGAGCTGGATAGGGTACTGAAGGACGGCGTGTTCTATGCGGCCCATGAGCTCTACGGCATTACGATCACGGAACGTACGGATCTGCCCGTTTATGAGCCGAGTGTGCGGATTTTTGAAGTGTGGGACGCCGACGGCTCACCGCTCGCCCTGTTTTTGGCCGACTACTTTGCGCGCGACAACAAACAGGGGGGAGCTTGGGAGCAAACCTTTGTCAATCAATCGAAGCTTCTGGGGCAGAATGCCGTCATCGTCAATAACTTGAACATCCGCAAGCCCCATCCAGGACAGCCGGTGCTGCTGACCTTTGATGAGGTCACGACGATGTTCCACGAATTCGGTCATGCCTTGCATGACATGTTTTCCACCGCGGTGTATCCGACGCTTGCAGGCACGAACGTCCCACCTGATTTCGTGGAATACCCCTCGCAGTTCAATGAGATGTGGGCTCGTGAACCGAAGGTGCTGACGCATTTTGCCCGTCATTTCCAAACGGGCGAACCGATGCCCCAAGGGCTGCTCGACAAGGTGCTTGCCGCCGAAAGATACGGCGAGGGTTATGCAACGACCGAATACCTGGCCGCGGCGATGCTGGACCAATCCTGGTACCAGATCAGCGCGTCCCAGACGCCCCGGGCCGATCAAGTCATGGCGTTTGAAGCTCGCGCCCTTCAGAAAAACGATATTGACTACGCACTGGTGCCACCGCGCTACCACGCTCCCTATTTCCTGCATAGTTTCTCGGCGGACGCGGACTATTCGGCCAGTTACTACGCGTACCTGTGGAGCGAGGTGCTGGCGCGCGATACCGGGCAGTGGTTCCACGACCACGGCGGCCTGACGCGAAGCAACGGGGACACTCTGCGCTCCAAAGTGCTGGCGCGCGGGCGAACGCAGGAACCGAAGGTACTGTTCGAGGATTTCTACGGCAAGCCGCCCGATATCGGCCCGCTGCTCGAGTACCGCGGCCTGTCGATCCCCTGATTGGGAGCAGGCCGGTTGTCGGGGCGAAACCGCGCCCTCATTCCGTGATGATGCGGTCCGCCCATTCCATGAGCGAGACAAAGCTCGTTGGATTGCCGAATTTCGCGCCCCACTGCGCGAGATCGGCGTCAGTCACTCCACGGGCGCGGGAGCACGCGCCACACGCAAAAATCTGAATCTTCTTCGCCACAACTTTTTGCAGCGTTTCCTCGAGCGGGGGCCAGCCAACCGGGACCACGAGGATTTGTGCGGGAAACTCCTGCGCCAACGCGATGTTGGCGCAGCTGGTCGACATCATTAGCAGCAAAGCATTCCGGATCATGCTTCTGCGTGCTTCGTCGAAATCTTAAAAGCCTCCTCAATAGGGCGGTGCTCGTTTCGCGCGCTGGCTCTTCGCCGCCTCCGTCCACCAGGCGAGATCGTCGGCGAACCGTGGGAACGCCCGCTCGAGCGCCGCGCCTGCTTTGCCGATCGGCTCGCCCGTCTCGTTCAACGTCTCAGCGATCGGTCCGACGGTCAGCGAACTTGAGATCACGACCATCCCCATCTCCGACAGTGTGTTGCGCCAAGCGTAGCTCGACCGAGTGCCCGATAGCCGGCCTGCCGAATAGCTCGCGATCGCCGCAGGGCGCCAGAACCACTCTTCGAGGAAGTGGTCGGTCAGGTTCTTAAGTCCTGGCTGCACGCCCCAGTTGTACTCGCCGGCCACAAACAGAAAGGCGTCGGCCTCGCGGATTTTCGCGCCGAGCCTCTCCATCGCCGCAGGGGCCGTGCCGGGAGCATATTCTTTCAGCATGCGATCCAGGATGGGCAGGCCGATCGCCTTGGCATCGATCAGCTCGGCATTCTCACCGCGCTCGCGAAGTCTGTGCGCAGCGAAGTCCGCCAATCGGATCCCTTTGCGGTCGGTCCGATAGGAGCCATAGAGAACGAGAATTCGATTACCCACGAGCGCTACCTCAAAGAAGTCAATCCGTGCGTCCCTGGCTGGCTCATACCTAACCTGCAATGATGCCTGATCCTGACGCGTTGGGAAGCCGAAAAGCGGACGCCCCTCAGCGGCGGCTTGGGGCAGGTTGACCACCTGAGTAATGGCGCGAGCGCTTGCCGCCTCTCGCGCGAAATGGCAATGATGGCGCCTACTTTTTGTCTTTCTCGCCCTCGAGTTGGAGTAGCCAGTGCAAGCAAGGATTCGCGTCAGTGCCGTCGAGTTGCTCTGCGTGCTTGCCTGGGGATCTGTACGATGACCGCGATTTCATGATTCTCATAGGAGAACGACATGGCCAACAAGAACACGATCTGTGTGTGGTATGACGGTACAGCCCTGGACGCTGCCCGCTTTTATGCCGAGACCTTCTCCGACAGCACCGTGGGCGCAGTCCTGCGCGCGCCGGGCGACTATCCCAACGGCAAGCAGGGCGATGTTCTGACGGTCGAGTTCACCGTGCTTGGCATCCCCTGCGTTGGGCTCAATGGCGGCCCGGCGATCAAGCACAACGAGGCGTTCTCGTTCCAGGTCGCGACCGACGACCAGGACGAAACCGACCGCTTGTGGAACGCGATCGTCCGAAACGGCGGCCAGGAAAGCCAGTGCGGCTGGTGTAAGGACAGGTGGGGCGTGTCATGGCAGATCACCCCGCGTGCCCTTCTTGCCGCACTCTTCGACCCTGATCCCGCAGCGGCCAGGCGCGCGTTCGATGCAATGATGACCATGAAGAAAATAGACATCGCCGCGGTCAAAGCCGCGCAGCGGGGCTAGCGTTGAATGGGCTCACCACAAGCATCAGCGCGCTCCCTTCACCTCTGCTGCGCATAGATCTTCACCAGCGAAAACAAGAAGTCCCGGCCGTCATACAGCGATTGCACGCGAATCCGCTCATTCAGGCCGTGAATGTTGCTCAAGTCCGGATCGATGAACATGCCGCTGACGCCGTAGGTCGGAATGCCGGCATGAGCCAGGTAGGCGGCGTCGGTGCCGGCGGCCTGCAGCACGGGCACCACGTCGATGCCCGGATAGTAACGCCGGGTCACCTGCTCGATGGGCTTCAAGATGGCCGCGGTCAGCGGCGGCGAGGGCACCTCCGGGAACGTGGGTTCGACCGTGGTCACGGCAATCTGCGGATCCGCCACGACGCGCGCCAGCGTTTGCCGCACCTCCTCGAGGGACACGCCGGGAAAAATGCGGCAATTGACGTTGGCGTTCGCCCGCTGCGGTAGGGCATTGGTGGCGTGTCCGGCCTGCGCCATGGTCGCCACGCAAGTCGTGCGCAGCATGGCGTTCAGGCGCGGGTCCTGCGACAGAGCCGCCGCCGCCTTCGCGTCCGTGGCGTCGTTGACAACGGCCTTCATGGCGGCGCCGACGTCGCCGCCGACGATGACGGACATGCGGCTGAAGTAAGTCCGGGTGGTGTCGTTCATTTGCACCGGAAACTCATATTCGTCGAGCCGCGTCAGGCCCGCGGCGAGATGATAGATGGCGTTGTTCCTGACCGGCCGCGAACTGTGGCCGCCGGGGTTCACGACTTCGAGCAGATAGTCCTGATCGGTCTTCTCCCCCGCCTCGATTTCCATGACGATGCGGTGTCCCTGCGCGTCCAGCACTCCATAGGCGAATTCATTCAGGGCGAAGGCCGCATCGATCAACGCCCGTTCATGATTGACCAGATACTCCGCCCCCACGAAGGTGGCGCCGGCCTCCTCGCCGCAGGTGAGCGCCATTTTGATGGTGCGCTTCGCCTTGTAGCCTTCCTGCCGCAGCCGGATCAGCGTGTCCACCCAGACCGCCGCCATGGATTTATCATCGAAGGTGCCGCGGCCGTAGAAATAACCGCCCTCCTCGATCAGGGTAAACGGATCGCGCGTCCAATCCTCGCGCCGCGCCTCCACCACATCGAGATGCGCCAGCAACAAAATCGCCTTCGCGGCGCGATCGGTTCCGTGCAGCACGGCCACGAGACCGCCGTCTTTGGGATGCTCGGCCACCGCGAAGGCGTGCAGATCCGCTTCCGGATATCCCGCCGCCCGCAGCCGCGCCGCCATCCTCTGCGCCGCCAAGGTGCAGCTGCCGACGGAATGACTGGTGTCGGTCTCGATGAGCTCGCGGTACAGGTCGCGAAACGCGAGCTGATCGGCGCGCGGGTTGGCCGCCTCCGAGGCATCGGAGCGCGGCGCGTCGGCTCGCGCCGCAGGATCGGCCAGCGCTGGACCCGTCCCCAGCACAGATGCCGCCATCATTGCCGCCGCAAGGCCAGCCCCCGCGGCCGCCGCGCTCAAGCGCCGCCGGCGGGCAATCCACACGTACGCCGGCACGCAGGCCGTCAGCAGCAGCGCGGCGAAGATGCCGGAGCGCAGATCTTCCATGATGGCGGCGATCCACATGAGCACGCAGCCCGTGAGTACGATCAGGGTCGTGAACGGATAGCCGAATGCCCGGTAGGGCCGCGGCGTGGCGGGCTCCTTACCGCGCAGCACGATGAGGGACGCGTAGGTCGAGACATAAATCAGCAGGAACAGCACCGCCGCCACCGCGATGATCTCATCGAAAGTGCCGCTCATGATGAGCGCCGCCGCGCCTGCGCTCGTGACCGTCAATGCCACGCGCGGCGTGCCGCCCCGGCTGACTCGAGCTGCCTTCTGGGTGAACAAGCCGTCCCTCCCGATGGCAAGCAGAATCCGCGGCGTCATGAGCATGATGGCATTGACCAGGCTGAGCACCGTCAGCAGCGAAATCACCGTGACGAGCTCCGCGCCGCCGCGCGGCAGGACGACGCGCGCGGCATCGGCGGCCGGCAGCTGCGATGCCGCGAGCACGGGCAGCGGCAGCACGCGCAGGATGGCGATGTTGATGATCACGTACATGGCGGCCACCAGCACCGTGCCGCCGATGATGGCGCGCGGCAGAGTGACCGTCGGCTGAGTGCTCTCCTCCGCCATGTAAATCGGCGAATACCACCCGTCGTAGGTCAGCAGCACCGCGCGCAGCGCCGTCACCACCGCCGCCAGCATGCCCAGCGACATCAGCGGCAGCGACACCGCCGACGCCGGCGGCGGCGCACCCGAGGCGGCCGCCGGCGCCGTCAGGAAGCAGCCCACCACCACCACCATCAGCATGACGCCGACAGCGAGGCTGATGACCCGCGTGAGCGTGCTACCCAAGCGCAGCCCCGCCCAATGCAGCAGGGTAAAGCCGGCGATGATGGCGATGGCGAGCGCGCGCGGATTGGCGGCGGCCGCCGGCCAGAGCGATCCTGAGAATTGCGCCGCGGTGAGCGCGCCGTAGGCAAGCGAGGCCACCTGGTTGAGCCAGTCGCTCCAGCCCACCACGAATCCCGGGCCCTTGCCGAAGGCGCGCCGGACGTACACATAGAATCCGCCCGCTTCCGGCAGCATCGCGGCAAGCTCGGCCACCGCCACGGCGCCAAGCAGCGAATACAGTCCGCCGAGGATCCAGAACAGCACGATCAGCCGCGAATCTCCAAGAGCGGCGGCGAGCGTTCCCGGAAGCCGCAGAATGCCGACGCCCACCGTGCCGCCGAACACCATCGCCAATCCGAAGCCCAGTCCCAGAATTCGCGTCAGCGGGCGCGCGGTCTCGATCATGCTTCGTCAATCCCTGCAAGAGCCACAGCGCAGCTTGCGCGAGAGCCGCGCCCGCCGCAAGCGCCTCAAGGGTCGAGCAATCGCGGACCGTGGGACGTTTACCCGCGAGCGGCAAACCTGCGATCATCGGCATAGATCTGGAACTGGAACCGCCAATGACCGCCAAGAAGACCCCTGCGCCGCGCGAAGTCGAACGGATACAGACCGGCGTGCGGCTGGAAAAGCGGCTCCTCAAGGTGCTCAAGGGCCTGGCCGAATATCTGGACCTGTCCTTGGGCGACCTGCTCGAAGGGATCGCGCTGCATGCGCTGGAGAACAAACCTCCGTTCAAGCGATCGACTCTGGAAAAAATCGCGCAGCTGCGCCGCGTCTACGGCTTTGACCTCGTGGCCACAGACAGTCATCGCCTGCGCGAGCAGGACGGCGGCGGCTGATCGTGTCGGGCGAATACAGGGAACTGACCACCTTTCTGCTGGCGTTCGGCGCGCTGTTCTCCATCGTCAATCCGCTGTCGGGCGCGTTCATCTTCTTCGGCGCCACCCGCGAGCTCGAGCCGCGCGTGCGCTCGCAGGTGTCGCGCTGGGTCGCCATTTATTCGTTCGCGATCGTGACCGCCTCGCTGTATATCGGCGCCTACGTCCTCTCCTTCTTCGGCATCTCCATCCCGGTGCTGCGCGTGGCCGGCGGCATCGTCGTCGCCGCCTCCGGCTGGCGCATGCTCAACCAGCCCGACGCCACCGAGCAGCGGCGCAGCGAGACACCGAGCCCGCGTTCCATCGACGTGCCGCCGAGCCGCCTTGCGTTCTATCCGCTCACCATGCCGCTGACCACGGGACCGGGAACCATCTCCGTGGCGATTTCCTTGGGCGCGGGCCGTCCCCACGGTTTCCACGCCTCCACCGTGGAGTTCTTCGTCGAAACGCTCGCCGCCGTGGTGCTGCTCGCCCTGTTGGTGTACACCTTCTACCGGAACTCGGCGTGGCTCGCGGGCCTCATGGGCATCACCGGAACGACCATCGTGGTGCGGCTGTCCGCCTTCCTGCTGTTCTGCATCGGCATCCAGGTGATGTGGAACGGCGCGGCCGAGCTCTTGGGCACGCTGCCCATCGGCACCACCGGCGTCAGTTGACGCCGCTACCGGCGCGGCCGCGACTCTTCACGAGCATCGCCCGCATCGCACTCAATGCGCGGCAGGACCTCCCACGTAGATCGCTCCCTCCTTCATCACGAACACCGGATGCTCGGTCGCCGTCATGTCGGTCAGAGGATTGCCGGCGACCGCGATGATGTCCGCGAATTTGCCGACGGTCAGCGTCCCGGTCTGATCCCCCAGCCCGAGCAGGTCGGCGCCATTCGCGGTTCCCGAGATCAGTGCCTGTGCGGGACTCAGGCCATTCTTGGTCATCAGCGAGAACTCGCGAGCGTTCAACCCATGCGGCTCGACCGCGGCATCCGTGCCCATGGCGAGCGGAGTACCGATCTTCACGGCGTGCTGGAACATCTGCTGAGCCTGCGCCGCCGCGGCACGAGCCTTCACGGCAATGGCCGGAGGAAAGGTATCCAGGTGCTCGCCCACCCACGCGCCGGCGAATAGCGTCGCCACCAGGTACACATGCTTCTTCTTCATCTCGAGCAGCGTGTCGTCCTGCAAGAAGCTGCCGTGCTCGATGGAATCGACTCCCGCGGCGATGGCCATCTTGGCGGCGCGGTCGCCGTGACAGTGGGCGGCCACCTTGCGTCCCCAGTTGTGCGCTTCGGCGACGATGGCGTTCATCTCCTCCTGCGTGAGCTGTACGTTGTCCACCGGATCCGACAGCGACAGCACTCCGCCCGAGGGCATGAACTTGATGACGTCGGCGCCGTACTTGATCTGATAGCGCACGGCCTCCCGGCATTGATCCGGGCCGCTGCACACGCCCTGGATGGGCCCCGCCACCGCAATGCGCTGCGGCGGGAACGGGTCCTGATCGGCGTGGCCGCCGGTCGATCCGATCGCGTAATTCGACACCAGCATGCGCGGCCCCGGAATCATGCCCGCCTTGATGGCATTGCGCAGGCCAAGCGCGACGTAGTTCTCCGATCCCAAGTCGCGCGCGGTGGTCACGCCCGCCTCCAGAGTGACCTTGGCGTAGTGCGCGCCGTACAGCGCTTGCTCCGCGGGAAAGCGCATGATGTTGTCGAAGAAATCGTGGTACCAGTGGGGGCTGGATTGATCGGAAAGGTGCACGTGCGCATCGATGAAGCCCGGCAGCAAGGTGGCGTCGCCCAAATCGATGACCTGCGCGTTGTCGGGAATCTGCACATCGCTGCCAACGGCCTGGATCTTGGTGCCATTCACCACCACCACGCCGTGCTCCAGAACCTTGCCCGACACCGAGTCGAACAGCCGCGCGGCCTTCAGTACGATGGGCCGCGACGGTGCCGCCGCCTCATCCGCGAGGCTCGCCTGCGCAAAAATAGCGGCCGCCATCCCCAATACCCAGGAGCCTTTCATCCCACGCACGATCCGCATCCCCTTGTCATTGAAGTTTTCGATTGAAGGGGCGCAGGATAACTCAAAATTCCGTCCACAGCCGCAGCAGCGAGTGGTAGTGCCCGGCGAGCCGCACCAAGGAGTCCGGATCGGAGCGCAATTCAGTCAATCGCTGGATGGTGCGGTCGAGTTCGAACAACTGCTCGCGCTGCGAATCATCGCGGATCAAGCTCTGGATCCAAAAGACGCAGGCCAGGCGCACCCCGCGAGTCACCGGACTCACTCGGTGCCGCGACGCCGACCCGTAGACGATCAGATCGCCGGCGGCGAGCCTGACGGTCTCGCGGCCCAGATCCTTCTCGACGATGAGTTCGCCCCCTTCATAGGACTCCGGAGCGCTCAAGAACAGGGTGGCCGACAAGTCCGTGCGCAGCTTCTGGCCGGTGCCCGGGATCGCGCGCACCGCACCGTCCACATGCGTCCCGAACTGCATGCCCTCGCCATAGCGATTGAACAGCGGCGGATACACTCGATGAGGCAACACCGCGCTGATGAACAAGGCGTTGCGTTCGAGCTCCGTTACCACGATATTGCCCAGCTCGCGCGCCATGACGCTCGACTCATCGATCTGCTGATTGTTCTTCACCGGCGCGCCCTGATATCCGGCGGTGACTCTGCCGTCCACCCAGGGCGCCTGTGCGCCCTCGAGCGAGCGGCGCACCGCGGCCGCTTGATCCTCGCTCAACAGCTTCGCGACGCGCAGCAGCATGCCATCAGGCCGCGCATCGCGTGCGCAGGCGCGCGGCGAGAGCGCGCAAAGCGCCGCAAGTACCGGCACCGGCCGGCGCCGCAGCATCGCACGCGCCGCAACGAGTCAGCGCGTCGAGCACCGCCTGCCGAACTGCCTCAGGTCCTCCGCGCGCGGCGCGCTCGAACCAAACGGCGGCCTCGACGACCCGCCCCGCGTTGAGCAGAACGCTGGCCCAGTTGTACTGACCGCGAAAGTAGCCGGCCTCGGCCGAGCGCCGATACCACACGGCGGCGGCGGCCAGGTCGCGGGATGTTCCCCAGCCTTCCTCGCAGCATCGGCCCACCAAGTTCATGGCCCGCTCATGCCCCTGCCCGGCCGCCTGCAGGTAGTACGCGTACGCCTGATCGGCATCGCGGCGCACGCCGCGGCCGTCCAGGTACAGATGCGCCAAGTTGTACTGCCCCCAGGCGTGGCCAGAACCCGCGGCGCGCCGGAAATGCACCGCCGCCGCGGCCGCGTCCTGCGGCGTGCCCCAACCAGTATCCAGGCATCGCCCCACCATGTTATGGCCGTCCGCATCATCGCGGGCCGCGGCGCGCCGAAACCACCTAAGCGCCGCCGCCGGATCCTTGGCGACACCCGTGCCTTCGAGCAGCATGCGCCCGTAGCACACCTGCGCCTGCGGCAGCCCCTCCATGGCGATGACCCGCACCCAGTCCGCGGCGCGCCGCGGCTCCTGAGCGAACAAGGCCTGGAGCCGCGCGCCGCTCATCCCCGCCAGGAGCGACGATATCGATGTAAAGGCGGCGGGCATCGTGGGCGCTACGGGATTGTGGATGCCACGGTTCAAAACCGGTAGCTCGCGGTGCCGATGAGCGTACGGCCCGCGCTCGGCAGCGCGTGATTCTCCGCGACCCCGGTGTAGTACACACCGGTGAAGTACAGCTTGTCGGTGACGTTATTGAGATTGAGCTGCAGCTTCAAATGCTCGCTCAACTGGTAGGACGTCATGGCGTTGAACACCACGTAGGAAGGAACCCCGGCGGTATTGTCGGCGTCGGCGTAGCGATGACTGACCGCGGTGAAGCCGCCTCCCAGGGTCCACGCGGCGGTGGGCTCCACGGTGCTCCAGACGTTGACGGCATCGTGCGGGGTATTGGGCGCGAGTTTGCCCTGCGCCAGCGGATCGGTGCTCGAGGTGATGCGGTCGTTCATGTGGGTGTAATTGACCGAGGCCTCCCAAATCTTCGTGAGGTAGCCGCTGACGCCGAGTTCGACCCCCTTCACCCGCTGATCGAAGGGCATCTGCTGCACCGTCGGATCGTCCGGATCGGAAATGCGCGCATCGATGACCCTGGTGTCGAACAGGGCGCCGGTCAATTCCACGGCGCCGTTCAGCACCTTCACCTTCGCCCCCACTTCCAGGTTGCTGTTCTTCTCCGGCGAGAGACTCTGGTCGGACGGCGCGATGATCAGGTACTCGATCGCCGGATTGTAGGAGGTCCCATAGGACAGATAGTAGCTCTGGGCGTCATCCGGCTTGAAGATGAGCGCGGCGCGCGGACTGACGAAGGTATCGGTGCGACCGAACGACGTGCCCGTGAATGCCTCGCTGAAGCGCGAGTCGAAACGGTCCCAGCGCAATCCGGCGTCCACATCCCAATGCCGCCCCAGGGCGATGCTGTCGAGCGCATACACGCTCACGTCGCTGCCGCGGCCCTTCGGGTTCGAGTACGGGGTCAGCGGCGTCGGGGGCGTGTTGAAGGGATCGGGATCGAGCAAGGGCGTCGGCGCGATGACATCGAGCCCGTTGGTGAATCGGTTCACGTTGGACTGCTCCTTGCTCAGCTCCAGCCCCGTGGTCAGCGTGCTCTCGAACCCGGCCACGCCGAATTTGGCGGTGAGGTCAGTGCGGTTGATGGCCAGACTCGTGGTGCCTGCGCTGCTCGGCTGATCCCGCGAGACGCGGATGTCCGCATACGGCGTGCCGGGCGGCGGCGGCGGCACGAAGTCGTTGCCGAGAAAGGGGCCGCTCACCAAGTATTCGAACCCATAGTTGGCGTAGCGCAGGCTGTCGCTGACGCTGATGCCGTCGATGAAGTCGTGCTCGATGCGGATCGTGCCGATATTCGTATTGGTGCGCGTGCGGTCGTAGTTGACCAATCCATAGTAATTGCTGCGGTCGACCTGTGCCGGGGCCCCGTCGATGAACGGAATGCCGTAATCAGGGACGTTGTTCTCCTCCTCCTTGAAGTAGCTCAAGGTCAGGCGGGTCGGCGTGTTTATCCCGAAGCTCAACGTCGGCGCCACGCCGTAGCGGCGGTGGAGCACCTGGTCGCGGTCGACGACGCCATTGCGCTGATCCATTACCGCGAGGCGCACCGCCGCCGAGTCGCTCAAGGGCAGATTGAAATCGCCCGAGCCGCGCCACCAGTCCGCCTGGCCGGCCGACACGCTGAGCGCTGCCAGCGGCGTCAACTGCGGTTGTTTGCTGATGCTGTTGATGACGCCCGCCGTGGAGCCGCGGCCGAACACCGCCGACGCCGGCCCCAGGAGCACGGATACGGCCTCCGAGTTGAAGGTGTCGCGCTGATATTGGCCGATGTCGCGAACTCCGTCCAGAAAGAAGCTGTCCGGGATCGACAGGCCCCGCAGGTTCACCGAATCACCGTGCGCACCGCCTTCGCCCGAATTCAAGGTGACGCCGGGGACGTTGCGCAGCGCATCCTGCAACAGGGCGAGGTTCTGCTCCGCCAACTCCTGCTGATCGACGGAATCGATGGACTGGGAAATATCCTGCCTGGACTGGATGGCGGTGCCGGTCACTTCGACGCTGGGCAGGGTCGGCTGTTCGCCGTCCGGCGCGGCGGCTGCGTCCGCGCACGCCCGCCCGGACAGAAGCGCTGTGACGGCGACACCCGCGGCCCCGGCAGCGCCGGCGGCGGTGAATCGATTGACCGCACCTGCTTCTTGCCGGCGGCTTTGCTGCATGGGACGCATCCACTAGGTCTGTTTAGAAATGCTAACACGAATCATTCTTATTAGTATTACTAAATGCACCCTGATGTGCAACTGCGGGCGCGTTGCGTTGTGTCGGGACCGGTCTATAGGGACGCCGCCGTTGCGTTCGGGGCCGACTTAAGGACGTCGCGTTGCGTTCGGGACCGACCTAAGGGCGTCGCCGCAAGCCCGCCGGGATCAGCGCCATCCCGAGCAGTTCGAACAGCCCATGCGCCACCAGGGCCATCAGCGCCGCCGGGATGGCGCCGGTCAGAATGGTGGGCACATCGTTCAGCGACAGTCCCGACACGATGGGAGCGCCATAACCCCCCGCCCCCACCAGGGCGGCGAGCGTCGCCGTGCCGATGCTGACGATGGTCGCGGTCTTGATTCCCGCCAGCAGGGTGGGACTCGCGAGCGGCAGCACCACCCGCCATAGAACCTGCAGGCGGTTCAAGCCGAACGCGCGCGCATTTTCGAGGTGGCTGGGGTTCACGGCGCGAATGCCCGTGAAGGTATTGAGCACCACCGGCAGCAAGCTGTACAGGCACAGCGCGGCCAGCGCTGGCTTGTTCCCGACGCCGAACACCGGAATGAGAAAACACAGCAGCGCCAGCGACGGCACTGTTTGAATCACGGCGCTCGACAGCAAGATCGCCTGCCCGGCCGCGTGGAAGCGCACCGCCGTGATCCCCAAGGGAATGCCAACGAGCACCGAGAACAACAGCGACACGCCCACCAGCCAGAGGTGCTCCTTCGTGCGCCGCGCCACCTCGTGCAGCCAGCCGGCCGACGGCGGCGCGTCGGCGCCGAGAAATCGCGCCGCGATCTGGTTGAAGCCGATCTTTTGAATGTCGGCCTGCGCATTCATGTCGAGCATCGCCTCTTCGCTGATTTTCCCCTCGAGCCCGAGCAACGCCTGCCATTCGCGCGGATGCTGCTCCACGAAGGATTGCCTCGCCACCCACACCGCCTGATATATGGGAAAATAATCGTGGTCGTCCTTGAGCAGGCGCAAGTGCAGTTTCCTGATCTTCGCGTCCGTCGAGTACACATCGATCAGGTCCACCGCATTCTGGTCGATCGCCTGGAAGCTCAGCGAATGCTCCATGCGATTGACTTTCTGCGGGTTGAAGTTGAGGTGATAGCTGTCGACCAGACCGGGATAGCCGTCCTTTCGATCCATGAATTCGTAGCTGAAGGCCGCCCTCACCTCCGCCTCGATGGGCGCCAGATCGCCGATCGATTGCAGTCTATGCTGATCGGCGAACTGCGATTTCACCGCCAGCGCGTAAGTGTCGTTGAAGCCCAGCGATCCTGAGATGGTGAGTCCCATGCCCGACAGCGCCTGCCGGATCTCATCGAGAGACTTGAGATCCGGCCGCTTGAGAATGGCCTCGGCCAGTGTGCCCGTGTAATCGGGGTACACGTCGATCGCGCCGCTCTTCAACGCCTCGAACAAAATGCCCGTGCTGCCCATGCCGAGCTTACGCGTGACCGGGACCGACGAGGAAGCCTCGATGGTCTGCGCCGCCAGCTCTCCCAAGACATAGCTCTCGGTAAAGATCTTGCCGCCGACCACGATGCCGTCGGCGGCGCCCGCGGCGCGCCACCACAGAGCTCCCAGCACCACCGCGATCATCGCCGCGTGTACCGCCCCCGCGCGTGCCACGCCACGGCCCGGCACGCCGGCGCCCGTCACGGCAAATCCCCCGCGTCGGGCAGCGTACGCTGCGCGTTGATGAACTGAGTGACGAAGGGATTGGCGGGATGCTGCAGCAGATCGCGGTAAGTCCCGGTCTGCACGACCCTTCCTTCGTGGAGCATGGTTATTTTCTCCGCCAGGAACACAGCCTCGCCGAGGTCGTGCGTGACCAACAGAACGGTCTTGCCCAGCCTCTGGAAAATGGATTTCAGTTCCTGCTGCAGGCTGCGGCGAATCAATGGATCGAGTGCCGCCATCGGCTCATCCAGCAGCATGACCGCCGGGTCCATCATCGCGGCGCGCATGATGGCGACCCGCTGTTTCTGGCCGCCGCTCATCTCCCGCGGAAAGTGCGCCAGAATCTCCGCATCCAGGTCCACGACCTTGCGCAGCTCCTCCACCCGCTCATCGATTCTGGACTTGCGCCAGCCGCGCAGCTTCGCCACCAGCGCGACATTGTTCCTGCCCGAGATGTGCGGGAACAGCCCCCCGTCCTGCGGCACGTAGCCGATGCGGTCGGCCCATTCCACCTGCGTGAACGACAGCAGCGCCTGATCGTTGATCTTCACGTAACCCTTGTCGAAGGGAATCAAGCCCAGCGTGATCCGCAGCAGCGTGGTCTTCCCCGATCCGCTCGAGCCGATCAGCGCGTGCGTGGCGCCTTTCGGCACGGTCAGATTCACGTCGGCGACGACCGTCCTGCCCTCGAAGGTCTTGTAGATGTTTTGCAGCTCGAGCATGGCGGTGTCGCTTGAACGTTCCCGGTGGCGTTGATGCTAGGTACCGGGTTTACGACCGTTTCGCCGCCATTGCAAGCACCGGCCGCTTTTGTAAATCTGACAACGCACGCACCGGGAGCACGCATGGATTTGGGGATTCCGCGCGTGCGTCCGCTCACAGCGAGTGCATTTCTTTTTCAGTGAGCATGCGCCAGCGGCCCTTCGCCAAGTCACCCAGCGAGAGCGAGCCGATCGCCACCCGAATTCCAACCGCCCGGCAGGTGGGCTGTCCGCACCCGGCGGTGGTAGCATGGCCCGCTTCGTATGGCTACGTTGGGGGATTGACATGCAGCAAGACGACACTCGCACCGGCCTGCAGCTTCGCTCGCTGGTGAAATCCAACGGCGATCTGGAAGTCTCGCTCGCCCGCGTGCCCATCCCCACGCCGGCGGCCAACGAGGTACTCGTGCGGGTCGAGGCGGCGCCCATCAACCCGTCGGACTTGGGTTTGCTGTTCGCCGGGGCCGACTTGGCCCAGGCGAGCCGACGCGGCAGCCCGGATCAGCCGCTGGTGAGCGCGCGCATTCCCGAGGCCGCCCTCCGGGGCATGACGGCGCGCTTCGATGTCTCCATGCCGGTCGGCAACGAGGGCGCGGGCGTGGTCGTCGAGGCCGGATCCTCGACGGCGGCGCAGGCACTCAAGGGCAAGACCGTCGCCGCGCTGGGCGGCGCCATGTACTCGCAATATCGCAGTGTGCCCGTGGAGCAATGCCTGGTCCTGCCGGCGGGCGCCACGCCGGCCGACGGCGCCTCCTCCTTCGTCAACCCGCTCACCGCTCTCGGCATGGTCGAGGCCATGCGCAGAGAAGGACACACCGCCCTGGTGCACACCGCCGCCGCCTCGAATCTCGGACAGATGCTCAATCGGATCTGCCGCCAGGATCGCATTGCCCTGGTGAACATCGTGCGCAGCCCGGTACAGGTGGAGCTGCTGCGTGCGCAGGGCGCCGCTCATGTCTGCGATTCGAGCGCGCCCACCTTCATGCACGATCTCATCGAGGCCTTGAGCGCCACCGGCGCGACGCTGGGTTTCGATGCCATCGGCGGCGGCAAGCTCGCCGGGCAGATCTTGTCCTGCATGGAGGCCGCTCTCGTCAAAAAGACCACGCAGTACAGCCGCTACGGTTCAGCGACTCACAAGCAGGTCTATGTCTATGGCGGCTTGGGGGTGGGGCCCATCGAGATCAGCCGCAATGTCGGCATGGCCTGGGGAGTCGGGGGCTGGCTGGTCATGCCGTTCCTGCAAAAGATCGGCGCCGCCGCCACGCAGAAGCTCAAGGAGCGCGTCGCCGCGGAACTGAAAACCACCTTCGCCAGCGGCTATGCCGGCACACTATCGCTGCTCGAAGCCCTGGATCTCAAAAACATCGCTGTGTACGCCAAGGCCGCGACCGGCCATAAATATCTGATCAATCCGAGCAAGGGCATCGATCAGCCTTGAGCACGGTTGGCATGGTTGGCATGGCTGGCAGGAACGCGGGCGCCGCCCTACTTGAGCTCCCGGGTGATCGCGGCGAGTGCGGAGCGATGCTCCGCCTTCAGCCACTCGTCGATGCGCGGCAACTGCACCATCCGCACGCGCGCATTGAGATCAATTTGCGCCACCGCCGACTCCACCGCGCGCGCTGCGGCGGCGGGAAGGTGAGCGCTCGCATACGCCCGCAGTTCCGCCGCGCGGCCTAGGTCGGCGGACCGCGCGGGGAGATGCGGCAGGACCTCCATGCGCGTGGAGCGGTCCATCTCGAAGCCCGGTGCATCGACTCGGGACAGCGCAAAACTCCATGTGAGGTCGGGGTGTTCGTCGGAGATGTCTTCGAGCAGGTCGGGCATCGTCCCGGCCGGAACATCGGGTCCGACGGCGATCTCCAACAGGCGTCCGGCCAGCTTGGGATCGGCGACCGCCGTGAGCGCCTCGAGCAAATCCTGCTTCTCCAGCGGGTCGTGAGTCGTATGAAGTTCTTCGATCAGCCGATCGAAGGTGGCGGTATCCGCGTTGCGTGCCACGATCCTGCGTGCGATCCGGCGCGCTTCCGGTGTCTGCGACGCCGGATCGGCGGAGGCAGCCGAGTCGCGGCGGCGTGCCTCGGCAATCACCGCAGGATCGCCGAAGCGGCCGAGCGCATCCAGCAGGTGGGCGCGCAGCAGGGTGGCGCTCGCCGCCTGGCCGGGCGATTGATTCCAACCGTAGAGCTCGCCGATCGGCGCCAGCCGCGATCGCGCCCACTCACGATACGCCGCCTGTGCCGGCAGGCCGTCGTACAGATGATCGATGGCTTCCAAGACGTTGATCGTCTGCAGCCACACGATGGGGTCGGCGCCGCGCGGCAGCACATCGATGGCCGACAGCAGATTCGTGATGGGCGCATATTCGGATTTGCCGAGTGCCCATGAATCCTGCACCAGGCCGATCTGATCGGCCGGCGCCAGCGACCCCATGCGTGCCACCAGCTGGGCGAACACCGAAGGTTCGTAGCGAACTCGCGTGTAGCTCTTTCGTCCGGCGTTCACCACCGCGGGCGGTGCACTCATGAAGGAAACGGTAGCCAGCTCGGTGTCGAGGATCACCGCGGATGCCGCGCTCTGCCCCACGGACCTGACCGCGAGCGGCAGCCGCCACGCCGTCACCGGCGGCTCGGCGCCGCCGCCGCGATGCGCTTCGAAGAAGCGGGTCTGCGACAGCTGCGCACGGCCGGAGCCCGGCTCCTGCCGCTCGAGTTCGACGCTGACCAGCGGCAGCCCGGGCCGGCGGGTAAAATCCTCCGCAATGCCTTCGACCGGCTTGCCCGCCGCCGCTTGCAGCGCCTGCCACAGATCGTTGCTCACGGTATTGCCAAAGGCGTGCTTGCGCATGTACAGGCGCACCCCGTCGCGGAAACGGTCGGCCCCCACATAGCTCTCCAGCATGCCGATGACGGTGGCACCCTTGTCGTAGGTAATTTCATCGAAGGCGAGTTCCGCTTCGGCCGCCGAGGCCACCGGCTGCTCGATGGGGTGCGTCGAGGGCTTGGCGTCGGCGCGCATGCCCTGCTCCGCGACGGACGAGGCCTGCAATCCCGTTTCCCATTGGGGATTCAGGTCGTCGGCCGCCTTGGTCTGCATCCAGCGGGCGAAGCCCTCGTTGAGCCACAGATTGTCCCACCAGCTCATGGTGACCAGATCGCCGAACCACTGATGCGCCATCTCGTGCGAGACGACCTCGAACACCAGCTGACGATCGTTCTCGGTGGAATTCTCCGCATCGAACAGCACGTGCTTCTGGGAATAGAGTATGGCTCCCCAGTTCTCCATCGAGCCTCCCTCGATCTCGCCGGGAGCCGCCACCAGATCGAGTTTCGGCAGGGGGTAATGCACGCCGAAATAATCGTTGTAGTAGCGGATCAGCCGCGCCGCCTGTCCGAGCGCATACCGTCCGCGCTCGGCGTCGCCCTTGGCGACCACCACGCCGACCGCGACGCCATCGGCGCTCTCGGAGATGCGCTCGAAATCGCCGATGCCGAGAAACAAGAGGTACGTGGACATTTTGGGCGTCGGCGCGAAGCGCACCCGTTTCATGTGGTTCGGGAGCGGCGTTTCGGCCTCGACGGGCATGTTGCCCACCGCCATCCGGTCTGCCGGCACATCCACCGTCACCCGGAACGTCGCCTTCAGGCCCGGCTCGTCCCACGACGGCATGAGCATTCGCTCCGACGCGGGCTCGAAATTCGTCGCCAGCGTGCGGTGCCTGCCGGTGGGCGACTCATAGTCCATGGCGAAAAAACCCAGCGTGTTGCGCGCGATCGCTCCGTGATAGCGGATTCGCAGGCGGTGAGCGCCCGGCGACACGCCGCCGGCAAATTTCAAGCTCGCCTGTTCCAGCGCGGGATCGAGGGTCACGATCGCCAGGCGGCCCGCATCGAGCCGCGCCTCGTCGAAAACCAGGCCCTTCGCGTTGAGGACGATCTCGGGTACCGCGCCGGCGACCCGGACATCGATCTGCACCTCGCCCGCAAAGGACAGCTGGTCCGCGTTCGGGTACAGATGAAGGTCATAGTGCGAGGGCACCACGGTGTCCGGCAGCCGCTCGACAGCCGGCTTGGCCGCAGCGGGGCCGGCGACCGGCGTCTGCGCCCACGGCGCGCGGGCGGGCAGCAGCAGGGTCAGCGCAAGCAGCGCCGCCGGATGGATTCGATTCTTTGCCGGCGGCGATTCGCCCATGACCACATTCCGCTTCTGGAAATCGCGAGTATATTCGCAGTCTTGCAATTGTGGAGCCGGTGCGAGCCTAAAAGGGAACCTCCCGTGACCCTCAAGGTCCGACGAGTCGTCGCCGACGCGCCGGCAGCCCGCATATGTCATAAAGGATTTTAAGGCTAATGACTCAAAAACCCGCAGCGATCCAGGAATCGCGCCCGATGCCTGTCGAATCCGACGACGGCCTGCGCGCGGCGCGCGCCACCGTGATGGAAAATTCGACCTGGGTCGGGCCGCTGCAAGCGGAAATGGCGCGCGTCATCGTCGGACAGAGGCATCTTTTGGACCGGCTGCTGGTGGCACTGCTCACCAACGGCCACGTGCTCTTGGAGGGGGTACCCGGTCTCGCCAAGACTTTGGCGCTGAAAACCCTGGCGAGCGGCCTGTCGGTGCGCTTCAAGCGCCTGCAATTCACCCCGGACATGCTGCCGGCCGACATCGTGGGCACCATGATCTACAACCCGCAGGACGGCGCCTTCCGCACCAAGCATGGGCCGATTTTCAGCAACCTCATCCTGGCGGACGAGATCAATCGCGCGCCCGCGAAGGTTCAGAGCGCACTGCTGGAGGCGATGCAGGAGCGCCAGGTCACCCTCGGCGATGAAACCTATCCTCTGCCCGATCCCTTTCTGGTGCTCGCGACCCAGAATCCGCTGGAGCAGGAAGGCACCTACCCGCTGCCCGAAGCGCAGATCGACCGCTTCATGATGAAAGTCATCGTCAACTACCCGAACCGCGCCGAAGAGCGCGCCATCCTCGATGCCATGGCCACCTCCGAGGCCTTGCCAAGCGTTCGGCCCGTCGTGTCGGCCGAGCAGATCTTGAGCGCCCGCCATGTCGTCAACACGCTGTACGTGGACGACAAGATCAGAAACTACATCGTCGACCTCGTGCTCGCGACCCGCCCGCCCGTCGCCAAATCCTTGAACATCGAGGGGTACATTCAAACCGGCGCCTCGCCGCGGGCCACCATCAACTTGACGCTGGCGGCGCGCGCCATCGCCTTCCTCAACGGCCGCCACTATGTGACGCCGCAGGACGTCAAGAACATCGCCATGGATGTGCTGCGCCACCGAGTGTCCGTGACCTATGAAGCGGAAGCCGAGAACATCACCTCCGAGGACGTGATCCAGAAGATTCTCGATGCCCTTCCCGTGCCCTGATCCCCATGCCGGCCGATACCACCAAGTCCACCAGGACCATCATGAGCGGCATGCGGCAGCTCGAGATCCGCACCCGCCGCATGGTCAACGACAGTCTGTCCGGGGAATATCATTCGGTGTTCAAGGGCCGCGGCATGGACTTCGACGAGGTGCGCGAATACAGCCCCGGCGATGAAGTGCGCACCATCGACTGGAATGTCACGGCGCGCGCGGGCCGGCCCTTCGTCAAGAAGTTCACCGAGGAGCGCGAGCTCACCATCTTGTTGTTGGTGGACATCAGCGCCTCGGGCAATTTCGGCTCCGCCAGCCTGAGCAAACGCGATCTGGCCGCCGAGCTTGCCAGCGTTCTCGCCTTCTCGGCGATCCGCAACAGCGACAAGGTCGGGTTGCTGCTGTACACCGACCGGGTCGAGCGCTACCTGCCGCCCAAGAAGGGCCGCCGCCATGTGCTGCGCGTGGTGCGCGACATCCTCTACCACACCCCCGAGGGCCGCGGCACCGACAGTGTCAAGGCGCTCGACGTCGCCAATCACGTACTGCACCGGCGCGCCATCGTGTTCCTGATCTCCGATTTCCAATCCCCCGGCGACCCGGTTCAGACGCGCGTGGATTTGCGCCGCGCCATGCGCCAGACCAACCGGCGCCACGACCTAATCGCCGTGCAAGTCGCCGACGCGCGCGAGAAGGAATTGCCCAATGTCGGGGTTCTCGCGCTCGAAGACGCGGAGACCGGAGAGGTCATCGAGCTCGACACCGCCAACCCCGCCGTGCGCCTGCGTTTCAAGGAACTGGCTGTGGAACACGCACGACGATTGGTGAGCGATTTTCGCGCCGAGGGCGTCGACACCCTGGAACTCAAAACCGATTCGCCCTACATGCCCGCCCTGCAGCGGTTCTTCAAGACGCGGGAGCGCCGGCGCCTATGAGGCACGGCATGCTCGAGCGCTGCGCCCGCGGGTGCGCCGCCGCCGCGCTTGGGATCAACGCGGCGTTATTGCCGGCCTTGCCCCTGGCCGCGCCGGCCGGCGCCCCCGGCTTCATGGCGCCCGCCGCCGCCGAGCTTGGTGTCATCGCAGCGTTCGCGGCAGCAAGCGCATCGGCCGCGGCCGAGCCCGTCGCCGCAGCAGCTGCCGAGCCTGCGGGCGTGCCAGCGCAGCCCCCGGGGGCGACGTCGCAGCCCGGCGGCGCCGTTGCCGCGGATACTGCAGCGCAGGCCGATGATATTCGCGACATCCGTGGGCCGAAGTACGTTTTCCCCGCCTGGCTGCTGCCGGCCTTGCTTGCAGGCGCCCTGCTGCTCGCGGCCGGGGGCTACGCCCTGTGGCGCTGGAAGCGGCGGCGGCGCGCGCCGCGTCCGCTGCTGCCCTACGAGATCGCGCTGCAGCGACTGGAGGAGATCCGCCGGCTCCTGGACCCCTCGACCGTGCGCGAATTCTCCATCGCCGTCTCGGACATCGTGCGCCAGCACATCGAGGCCGAGTTCAACGTCACGGCCACCCATCGCACCACGGAGGAATTCCTGCACGACCTCCTGGAGACCTCGGACCAGGCGCTTGCCACGCACCGCGGCTTGCTGGCGGAATTCCTCAATCGATGCGATATGGCAAAATTCGCGGGCATGGCTTTATCGAGGCAGATCATGGAGTCCCTGCACCAGAGCGCCCGCAGCTTCGTCATCGAAACCGCCCAAGCCTTGTCGGCCAAGAGAGTGCAGGAGGCCGCGGCGCCGACGCATGCGGAAGGCGCATGATCCGCTTCCTCGAGCCTCAATGGCTGTGGCTGCTGACGCTGCTGCCCATGGTGATGCTTTTGCGTGGCCGGCGCGGCCCGGTCGCCGCCATTGAATTCTCGGACGTGGGCCTCGCTCGCGAGGTAGCCCGCAGAAGCCGCACGCGCGCCGGAGGTTGGCTGTGGCTGCCTCCGCTCATCGCCGCCGCGCTCATGATCGTGGGGCTTGCCCGTCCGCAGCGCGCGCACAGCCGCACCGAGGTGACCGCCAACGGCATCGACATCGTGCTGGGACTCGATGTATCGGGCTCGATGCAGGCACTCGATTTTCTCATCGACAATCGGCGCATGAACCGCATCGAGGTGGTCAAGTCGGTGGTGTCGAAATTCATCGAGGAGCGGCCCAACGACCGTATCGGTCTCATTGCGTTTGCGGCCGTCCCGTACCTGGTGAGTCCGCTCACCCTCGACCATGACTGGCTGCAACAAAATCTCGAGCGGGTCAGCACCGCGGCCGCCGGCGACGACGGCACCGCCATCGGTTCGGCGATCGTCGCCAGCGTCAATCGCCTGCGCACCACGAACGCCAAATCGAAAGTGGTCGTGCTGCTCACCGACGGCATGAACAACACCGGAAAGATCTCGCCCATCGCCGCGGCAGAAGCGGCCAAGGCGATGGGAGTGAGGATCTACACCATCGGCGTCGGCGTGCGCGGCATGGCGCCCATCCTGGTGAAGGATGAGGCGGGTCATTCGCATCTCATCATGGACAAGGTGGACGTCGATGAGAAGACGCTCGAGACCGTCGCCGGCACCACCGGCGGCAAGTTCTACCGCGCCACCGATACCGATTCCCTGCAGAAGATCTACGAGCAGATCAACCGCCTCGAGAAGACTGCGCAAACCGTGCAGAAATTCGAACACTACGATGAGCTGTATTCCTGGGCAGTGATGCCCGCGGCCGCCCTCTTCGGTGTCGGCCTGCTGCTGCAGAACACCCGCTTCCGGAGGCTGCCGTGATGTTCAGCCATCCCGCGTGGCTCGCGGGCGGAGTCATCGCCTGTATGTGCCTTCTCTGGCTGTGGCATCGCTACGATGCGCGCCAGCACGCCGCCCTCGCGCGCTTCGTGTCGGCGCACCTGCGCGGACAGCTCACGCAGTCGGTATCGGTCGGACGGCGGCGCCTGCGGCGCGGACTCACGCTGGCGTCGCTGGCCCTGCTGTTCGTTGCGCTGGCGGGACCGCTCATGGGGTATCGCTGGGAAATGGTCAACCGCCGGGGCAACGAGATCGTCTTCGCGGTGGACACCTCGCGCAGCATGTCGACGCCGGATGTGAAGCCCGATCGGCTCACGCGCGCCAAGCTCGCGATCGACGACTTCACCAACCGCCTGGACGGCGACGCGGTGGGCCTGGTGGCATTCGCGGGCAGCGCCTTCCTGGTCTGTCCCATCACGCTCGACTACGGCGCGTTTCACGAATCGCTGAATTCCGTCGACATCAATACCATTCCGCGCGGCGGCACCAACATCGCCAGCGCCATTCGCGAAGCCCAAACCGCGCTGCGGCGCCGTCCGGGCAGCGATAAAATTCTGATCCTGATCACCGATGGCGAGGATCTCGAGGGCGACGCATTGGCCGCGGCGCAGGCCGCGGCCCGCGACGATGCCTTGAAGATCTACACCATCGGCGTCGGCACGGCGCAGGGCGAGCTCATCCCGCTGCCCGCAAGCCAGGGCGGCGGTTTCGTCAAAGACGAATCGGGTGCCTTCGTCAAGTCGCGCCTCGATGAACCGGCGCTCAAGGCCATCGCCGCCGCCACCGGCGGGCAGTATGCCCCGCTCGGCGCGCAGGGACAGGGGTTCGACACCATCTACAATGTGGGCCTCGCGCCCCTGCTCAAGCATGATCTTGCCTCGCGCCGGCAAAAAATCTACACGCAGCGCTACCAATGGCCGCTGGCAGGCTCGTTGGCACTGCTCCTCGGCAGCCTGCTCGTCGGGAGCCGCCGCCGAATCCGCGCTCGCGGTCGCGATCGCATGGCGGGGCCGCGGCGGGCCCTCGACCCGGCCGCCGTGTCCGGAGTGATCCTGCTGTTGCTGCCGCTCGCGTCCGCGGGACCCGCGCACGCATCGACCAGCAGCGCGGAGGAAGCGTACAAAAAAGGAGATTTCGCGGCGGCCGCCAAGGAATATGCCGCCGCGGCACAAAAGGATCCGAAGAAGCCCGTGCTGCAATTCAACGCGGGCACCGCCGCCTACCGCGCCGGGCAGTTCCCGCAGGCGGCACAGGCGTTTCAGGCATCGATCAGCCATGGCGTGTCGGGCGATCCGAAGCGGCTGGCGGAGCAGCAAGACGCCTACTACAACCTCGGCAACACGCTGTACCGAAGCGGACAGAAGACCGAGACGAGCGCTCCGCAGGAAACGCTCGCCACCTGGTCGAAGGCCGTGGAAGCCTACGACACCGCACTGCAACTGCGCCCCGATGACGCGGACAGCAAGTTCAACCGCGACTTCGTCAAGCGCAAGATCGACGAGCTCAAGAACAATCAGCCGCCGCCGCAAAATCCGCCGCCCGACCAATCCAAGAACCAGCAGCAATCGCAGAACCAGCAGCAACAGAACCAGCAACAGCCGCCGGGCCAGCAACCGCAGGGCCAGCCGCCACCCAGCCAGCCACCGCAGGGCCAGCCGCCACCGGGCAAGCAGCCCTCGGGGCAACCACCGTCCGGCCAGCAACCGCCGGGGCAACCACCTCCCGGCCAACCGCCCCCTGGGCAGCAGCAACAGAACCAGCAACAGCCGCCGGGCCAGCCACCGCAGGGCCAGCCGCCGCCGGGGCAGCAGCCGCCGGGCCAACAACCTCCTGGTCAGCAAGCGGGCCAGCCGCCGCCGGGCGCCGATCAGGATGATACCCAGCATGCGCCGGGTCAGATGAGCCGCGAGGAGGCGCGCGAGTTGCTCGATTCGCAGAAGGGCGAGGAGAAACACATGCTGGGCCTGCCGGTGGCTCACCGGGATCCCTACACGCCCCCTGACAAACCGGTGAGGGATTGGTGATGGGGTTGATCTCTCGCGTCGCAAGCCGCATGCCGGCGGCCATCGCCGTTATGATCCTGGCGGTTGCCGGCGCCGTGCCGGCCGCACGCGCAGCCGCCTCCCTGGATGCCACCATCGAACCGTCGCAGATCGCGGTCGGCGAGTCGGCGCGGCTCACCATCTTCACCTCGGGCAGCGGCACTTTGTTGACGTCGCTGCCCGTGGTTCCTGGCCTGGAATTCCGCGTCGTTGGCCAATCGCGCCAGATTCAAATCATCAACGGGGCCGTGATCGATTCAACCTCGACCATCATCCGGGTGACTGCGGAGGAACCAGGCGTGTTCACCATTCCCGGACCGACGCCGAAATCACCGCCCCTCGTGCTGCGGGTCACTCCCGAGAGCGGCAGCGGTTCGGCTTCGCCGCCCGGCAATGGCGTCTCGCCGGGTCCGACACCGCTCCTACCGGGCGGATCCAACACCGGCGACATTCACCTGACGGCCGACGGCTCCGCCTTCATGAACCTGGAGATACCCAAGCGCGAAATCTATGTGGGCGAAAGCGTTCCCATAGAAGTCCAGGTCGGCATGCGCAATGGCTTCGTCGCCTCGATCAATGGATTACCGAAGCTCAGCAGCAGCGACTTCACCCTCAACAATCTCTCGCGCCAGCCCGAGCGAGGCGAAAAAATCATCGACGGCAAACCCTTCACGGTCTACACGTGGCGCAGCCTGCTGGCGGCCGTCAAGCCGGGCAGCTTCCCGCTCACCTTCGAGGCACCGCTCACCGTGCGCGTTCGCACCCGCTCGCCGCGCGAATCCATGCTCGACGATCTCCTGGGCGATCCGTTCCTGCAGAATTTCTTCGCCGTGACCGTTCCGAAGGACATCACCGTCAGCAGTCAGCAAGCGGCGATTACGGTGCTGCCGCTGCCGACGGCGGGTCGGCCGCCCGACTTCGGCGGCGCCGTCGGCTCGTTCAAGATCAGCGCCGATATTTCGTCCACGAAGAATACGGCCGGCGATCCGCTGACTCTGCGCATGCACGTGAACGGCGCCGGCAATTTCGACCGCGTGCAAAGTTCCATGCTGGGCAGCGATGCCGAGTGGAAAACCTACGGAACGAAGTCGAATTTTACCCCGGGCGATAGCCCCGGATTCCGGGGCGAAAAAATCTTCGAGCAGCCGCTCGTCGCCTCCCAGCCCGGCACCCACACCATCCCGCCGCTCGCCTTCAGTTACTTCGACCCCGGCACGCGCCGCTACGAAACGGTCCATAGCTCACCCCTGACCGTGACGGTGGCTCCCGCCGCCGATGCCGCGAACGAGCCGCCGCCGGCACTCCCGGCGGGATCTCCCGCCGATGAATCGCACGGCGGATGGCGGCCCGATCACGCACTCGCCGGTGCACGCGTGGACACCTTGGTTCCTCCCTACTTTGAGCCGCGCTTCGTAGGCTTGGTGTCCGCCTTGGCGCTGCTGCTCGCCGGCGGGTGGGCGGAGCTGCGCCGCCGCGAGCGCAATGCCAGCGACATCCGCAAGGCGCGTGAACGCGCGCGAACGCAGCTGGTCGCCGCCATGCTGGAGCGCATGTCCGCGGCCGCAACCGGTCTCGATCCGACGGTGTTCTTCAACTCCGCCCGATCGGTGCTGCAACAGACCTTGGGTGCGCGCTGGGACATTGCGCCTGAAATCATCACCGTGGCCGACATCGATTCGCGGATCGAGGGCGCGGACAGGGACGACCTGCGGCAAATTTTTGCTCTGGCGGATGAGGCCAATTATTCCGGCGATAAACTCAAGGCTGCGGACTTCGAACGCTGGACCCAAGTCGTTCGCCGCCAGCTCGCCGGCGAGGTGCCGTCATGACCCGCGCTTCCTGGGGCGTGTTGATCATCGCCCTCGCTCATCTCGGCGCCCACAGCCACGCCGCGCAACCGCAGGCACAGCCGCAGCCGCTGGCGCCGCCGCCAGCTCAAGCGCCGCAACCGCAGGCACAGCCGCAGCCGCTGGCGCCGCCGCCAGCTCAGGCGCCGCAACCGCAGGCACAGCCGCAGCCGCTGGCGCCGCCGCCAGCTCAGGCGCCGCAACCGCA
>Ga0181537_10000811_pt1 | contig 29099 bp, 27 predicted proteins | sample PEATcosm2014_Bin_39_FD_119765 | JGI IMG/M metagenome (GOLD analysis project Ga0181537, IMG submission 119765) | Peatland microbial communities from MTU Mesocosm Facility, Houghton, MI, USA - PEATcosm2014_Bin23_10_metaG | ecosystem: Environmental > Terrestrial > Soil > Wetlands > Peat | place...
CTTGCCGCAGCCCGAAGGGCCGATCAGCGCGGTCACCTGCTTCTCGCGGATGTGCATGTTCAGGCCCTTGAGCGCCTTCAGCTGGCCGTAGTAGAAATCCAGCATCTCCACCCGCGCCTTTACCGGCGCGTTGAGCGCCGCGCTGCGCCGCGTCTCATCCACCGCGACCTGCAGCATGCCGCGGCCGCTGGCGCGCATCGGAATCACCCCGCTGTCGATATCCGAGGCCGGCAGGTAACCGCTGGATTCGGATTCGGGCGGTTTGTTTCTCACCAGTTGTTCCATAAGTTCAGACGGCTACGGTCAGCGAAGGTCGAGGGCGCCTTCAGCCCCGCGGGGCCAGCAGCTCCTTTTCGATCTCTTCTATCTTGGTGTGGCGGACGTCCTTGCCCAGCACCAGGTAGATCAGGTACTCGCAAATGTTCTTGGCGTGGTCCCCGATGCGCTCGAGCGATCGTACCACCCACATCACGTCCAGCGCGCGCCGAATCGAGCGTGGATCCTCCATCATGAAGGTGATGTTCTGGCGGTGGATGGCCTCGTATTCCTCATCCACCGTGCGATCGCGGCGCAGCACCTGCAGCGCCAGCTTGGTATCGACGCGGGCGAAGGCATCGAGCGTGTCGTGCACCATGCCGCTCACCAGCTCGCCCAGGTTGCGCAACTCCCGGTAGCGATTATTGGGCCGCTCGCGCATCGCCAGCCGGGCGGCAATCGCGGCCACCTTCTCGCCCTCATCGCCAATGCGCTCCAGGTCGGTGATGGTCTTGAGGATCGTGATGATCAGGCGCAGATCCGAGGCGGTCGGCGCGCGCGTGGCCAGGATCCGGCTGCAGTCCTCGTCGATCGAGCGCTCCAGCTGGTTCACCCGCAGCTCCTCCTGCGCCACGCGCACCATCACGCGCGCATCCGGTTCGGTGAGGCCCCCGATCGCAGAGGTCAGCTGCCGCTCGACCACGCCCCCCATCTCAAGCACGCTGCTGCGCAGCCGCTCCAGATCAGTGTTGTAGCGGCTGGAGATGTGGTGACTGAGACCCTCGGTACTCATCCAGCCATGGTATACGGATCCACATGACAGATTTGTGTCAGCCCTTGTCGGCGGCGCCGATGCCCCGTATAAGGCGCCCGTGACCTTCGGCCCAGCATCCTTTGGCTAAGGAGATCAATGTCCGCCACGATCGAGCTGACCCATGAGCTGATGTCCCGCGCCTCCGTGACCCCGGCGGACGAAGGCTGCCAGCAACTGATGGCCAGCCGCCTGGCCAGCGTCGGATTTCAGGTCGAGCACCTGCGCTACGGCAACGTGGACAACCTGTGGGCGCGGCGCGGCAATGGCGGCCCGCTGCTGTGCTTCGCCGGACACACCGACGTGGTACCCACCGGCCCGCTGGACGAATGGCGTTCCGATCCGTTCCGGCCCGAGGTGCGCGACGGCCTGCTGTATGGCCGCGGCGCTGCAGACATGAAGAGTGGACTGGCCGCGATGCTGACCGCGGCTGAAAGCTTCGTCACCGAGCACCCGGAGCACCGCGGCGCGCTGGCATTCCTGATCACCAGCGACGAGGAAGGTCCGTCGGTGGACGGCACCAAGCGCGTGGTCGAGACGCTGCGCGAGCGCGGAGAACGCATCGACTGGTGCATCGTCGGCGAGCCGTCGAGCGAACACCTGATCGGCGACACCATCAAGATCGGCCGCCGCGGCTCACTGTCCGGGCGGCTGTCGGTGCACGGGGTGCAGGGCCATATCGCCTACCCGCAGTTCGCGGAGAATCCGATCCACAGTTTCGCCCCGGCGCTGGCCGAACTGTCGAGCCGCGTTTGGGACCAGGGCAATGAATTCTTTCAGCCCACGACCTTCCAGGTGTCGAATCTCAACGCTGGCACCGGCGCACCAAACGTCATTCCCGGCGAGCTCAAGGCGCGCTTCAACCTGCGCTATTCGCCGGTGCAGACGCTCGATGAACTCAAGCGCAGCGTCGAGCAGGTGCTGGCGCGCCACCGGGTGAAGTACACGCTCGAGTGGTACCTGTCCGGCGAGCCTTTCTACACTCCGCCGGGAGCACTGTCGCGCGCGGTGTGCGATGCGGTGCGCACGGTCACGGGACGCGAAGCCGCACTGTCCACCGGCGGCGGCACTTCCGACGGCCGCTTCATCGCCCGGCTGGGTGCGCAGGTGGTCGAGCTGGGCGTCATCAACGCCAGTATCCACAAGGTCAACGAATGCGTGCGGGTCGAGGATGTCGACGCGTTGCACTCGATGTACCTGCAGGCGCTGCGCAATCTGCTGGCTTGATCGCTGGCCCGCCAGGGCCGGCCCGTCGGCCGGCCCGCCGGGTGAGCTCAGTGTGTCGCGGCGGTGGGCCGCGGCGGGACGAGGAAATTAGCGGCGGCGCCGAGCGACCCCAGGCCCACGCCGGCCAGCAGCACCCAGCCCGGCATCGACAGTCCGAACAACGACCAGGTGATGCGAGCGCATTCGCCCGAGCCGCTTAGCACCTTGCGGATGACGTCGGCGAGCGGAAATATCTCGAGCATGTACGACAGCGTCGCGCCGCAGGCCGGGACCGAGCCTTCCGGCAGGTGCTGGATCCACAGGTGTCGCGCCGCGACCGCCATGGTCGCGAGTGCGGCGATCAGCAGCAGCGCGCCGTACACCGGCGCACCCCAGCGCCGGGGATCGTGCAGCCCGGCCAGCAGGAACAGCACGCCGGCGGCGGCCACGCCGACGCGCTGAAAGATGCACAGCGGACAGGGTTCCAGGTGCAGCACCGCCTGCACGTACCAGGCATAGCCCAGCAGCGCCACGCATACCGCGAAGCCGAGAAAATTCAGCCGGCGACGCATCAGGGCCGGCGTACTGCCCGCTCGGCGAGTTCGCGCTCGATGTGATCGAGCGAGGTATGGCGCACGTCCTTGCCGTGCACCATGTAGATCACGTACTCGCAGATGTTCTTGGCGTGATCGCCGATGCGCTCGAGCGACCGCACCACCCACATCACGTCGAGCGCGCGCCGGATGGTGCGCGGATCCTCCATCATGAAGGTGATGCACTGGCGCTGGATCGCCTCGTATTCCTCGTCCACCACCCGGTCCTGGCGGCAGGTCTTCAGCGCGGCATCGGCGTCCAGCCGCGCAAAGGCATCGAGGGTGTCGTGCACCAGCGTCTGCACCGTGCGTCCCAGGTGCTTGACTTCGCGGTAGCGGTCGGCCGGGCGCTCGATGGTGGCCAGGCGCGCGGCGATCAGGCCGATCTTTTCGCATTCATCACCGATGCGCTCCAGATCGGTGATGGTCTTGATGGTCGCCACGATCATGCGCAGGTCGCCGGCCGCGGGCGAGCGGGTGGCCAGGATGCGGCTGCAATCCTCGTCGATCGACACCTCCATGCCGTTGACCTTGTAGTCGTCGCGGGCGACGGCACGTCCCAGTGAGCTGTCAGCATCGACCAGCGAGGTCAGGCTGCGCGTCAGCTGATCCTCGACGAAGCCTCCCATCGCCAGCACCTTGCTGCGCACGCGTTCCAGATCCTCGTTAAAGCGGCGCGAGGTGTGGTGGGAAATGTCAGCGGCTTCCATGACCGGGCCTCAGTGGTTCATTCGCAAAGTGGCGCATAGCGTTGAATATACCGCAGTTTCCCGCGCCCGCACGCGATACTCATCGCAGCTTTGAAAATTTTCCGGCGCGCGGGTTCCCGCCACCCCCGATGCGCCCTACAGCGCCGTGGCGGTGACGTCGGCCGCCGCCTTGACGGCGGCCTGCACACGCTCGGGCGGAAAGTCGCAGATGAAAGTGCTGCCACGGCCCTCCTGGCTGTTGATCGACAGCCGCGCCCCATGCCGCTGCAGTACATGCTTGACGATCGCCAGCCCCAGGCCGGAACCCCCGGTACTGCGGCTGCGGCCGGCATCGACCCGGTAGAAGCGCTCGGTCAGGCGCGGGATGTGCTCGGGGGCGATGCCGATGCCGGTGTCGGTGACGGAAAAATGCCCGCCTTCATCGTCCACCCACCAGCGCATCTGCATCGAACCGTCGGCCGGGGTGTACTTGGCGGCATTTTCGACCAGGTTGGAGAACGCCGAGTGGATCTGCAGCTCCTCGCCCAGCAGCATGGCGCTGGAGTCGGCTCGCACCTGCACCTGTTCGGGTCGCTGCGGGCGCGCCAGCACGTCCTGGCGCAGCTGCGCGATCAGCGCGACCACGTCGATCGGCTGGCGCGCGGCTTCGCCGTCCGAGGACTCGAGCCGCGACAGCTCGATCAGATCCTGCACGATGCCGGTCATGCGCTGTGCCTGGCGCTGCATCTCCTGCAGCGGAGCGGCCAGCGCCGGATCAATCCCGGTATCGCCGGTCAGCGTCTCAAGGTAGCCGGCGATCACCGTCAGCGGCGAGCGCAGTTCATGCGAGGCGTTGGCGACGAAATCCTTGCGCATGGCCTCGAGCCGGGCTTCGCGTGTCACATCGCGCACCAGCGTCAGCAGCTGGCCGGCGCCGTACGGCACGATCTGCAGCGACAGGTACTGCTCGGCGGCGCCCGAGGAGCGCACGATCACCGGGGAGGCGAACTGGCCGCCGCGCAGGTAGTGCACGAATTCGGGCTGGCGCACCAGGTTTTCGATCCGCAAGCCGAAATCGGTCTTGCCGCGAAAGCCCAGCAGGCGCGCCGCCGTGCGATTGAACCACAGGATTTCGGCCTGCGGATTGAGCACCACGACGCCATCGGGCATCGCCGCGGTCGAACGCCGCAGCTCGCGCAGCAGGCGCAGCAGCCGGCGCTTGTGGAACTGCTTGCGCCGGTACAGGCGCACGATCATGGCGACCAGCTGGCCCCAGGGACCGGGCAGTTCCGGCGCCAGTTCGGTCTGGTCGGCCGAAAGCCAGCGCAGCAGGTGCAGCAGATGCAGCCATTGCATCGCCAGGTAGATCGCCAGCACCGCGGCCACGCCGGCCCACGGCGCCCCGAGCAACAGACCGAGTACCAGTCCGATCGCGAGGGCGAGCGTCAGTCGCACGCTCAGGGACAACCAACCGCCGAAATTCATGCGCCGCCGGAGTCCACCTTGACTGAAAGCTCAAGCGCTACGCGATGCCGCTGTCAGGCATCGGCGCGCGCGGAAAAACGATAGCCCGCTCCACGCACCGTCTGCACCAGCCGATCGTAGCCGAAGTCCTCGAGCGCCTTGCGCAATCGCCGGATATGGACGTCGATGGTGCGCTCTTCGACGTACACATTGCCACCCCAGACACGATCGAGCAGCTGCTCGCGGCTGTAGACGCGTTCCGGGTGAGTCATGAAGAACTCGAGCAGACGGTATTCAGTCGGTCCGAGAGTGACAGTGCGATCGCCGGCGACCACGCGATGCCCGGCGCGATCGAGCGTCAGCTCGTGCACGCGCACCAGTTCGGTCTCGTCCTGGCCGCCGCCGCGCCGCAGCACTGCGTTGACGCGCGCGATCAGCTCGCGCGGGGAGAACGGCTTGGTCATGTAATCGTCGGCTCCGCCGTCCAGTCCGGCGACTTTGTCGCCCTCCTCGGCGCGCGCGGTCAGCATGATGATCGGCAGGTCGCGGGTATCGCGCTCGCGCTTGAGCGAGCGGGTCAGCTCCAGCCCGCTGTTATCGGGCAACATCCAGTCGATCAGGATCAGATCGGGGCGGTGGTCGGCGAGCGCCGCGCGGGCGGCGCGGCAATCCTCCGCCTCGCGCACTTCGAAGCCGGCGCGCTTCAGGCCGAACGCGATCATCTCGCGAATCGGCCGTTCATCCTCGACCACTAAAATCTGCTTTGCAGTCATATCCTTGGGAGCCTGAGGGCGAACCTTAGAGACGGTATGTTGCAGTCATATGACGCGCGGCAGATTTTGTCAGTTTGGTGACGGCCGTTGCGCGACATCATCGCGCAAATACACCGGTTGCGCCTGCTCCGGGGGGATGGCGCAGCCCAGGCCGTCCTGGGCCGCCAGTAGCACGATTTCCTGTGCCCGCGGCCGCAGCTGCGGATAGAGCGCGCTCAGCTGGCCGGCGACATCGGCCAGCTGTGCCGAGTAGGCGTCAAATCCGGACCCGGCGCCTGCCACCAGCAGTCCATCCCATGCCGGCGGCAGTGCCACCGTCCCGGGGGCAGCCACCGCTTCGGCGCTCACCGCATGCAGCTGGTCACCGCGCAGCTCGAAGCACCCCCAATAGACCTCGTCCATGCGCGCATCCTGGCAGATCAATGCACAGCGGGGATCGCGCGCGAGCAGCAGCGCCTGGGCCGCGAGCGCCCGCAGATCCGAGATCGGCAGCAGCGGCAGCTGCGCGGCAAACGCCAGCCCCTGCGCGACGCCGGCGGCCAGTCGCACGCCGGTAAAGCCACCCGGGCCGCGCCCGAAGGCGATCGCGTCCAGCTGCGCGAGCCCCACACCGGCCTCCTCCAGCAACTGCTCGATCATCGGCAGGATCAGCTCGCTGTGGCTGTGAGTGCGGCTCGACTCGCGCGATCGCACCGCCCCATCCAGCCACAGCGCTGCCGAACACAGCTCGGTGGCCGTATCAAGTGCCAGCAGTTTCACAGCTGAGCTCGCGCAGCCGCAGCAACACCAGCTCGCTCGCCCGGGTGGTCGGCATCGGCGGCAGGCTGGCGGCAAAGATGCGCCCATAGCCGCGTTCGCTCATGCGCGGATCACAGATCACCACCACGCCATGGTCCTGTTCACTGCGAATCAACCGTCCGACTCCCTGCTTGAGCGCCAGCACCGCCTCGGGCAGCTGGTAATCCCTGAAGGGACTGGCGCCCTGCGACTTCAGGTATTCGATGCGAGCTCGCACCACCGGGTCCTCGGGCGATGCGAACGGCAGTTTGTCGATGATCACCAGCCGCAGCGCCGGACCCTGCACGTCCACCCCTTCCCAGAAGCTCGCGGTGCCGAGCAGCACCGCCCGGCCGCTGGCGCGAAAACGGCGCAGCAGCAGCTCGCGCGGGGCGCTGCCCTGGACCAGCAGCGGCAGTTCGGGCGGCAGCGCTCCGGCCAGCCGCTGCGCTGCGTGGCGCAGCGCGCGATGACTGGTAAAGAGCATGAAAGCGCCGCCGCCCGCGCTCTCAATCAGCGGTCGCGCGATCGCGATCACGGCATCGCCAAAGCCCGGGTCGGAAGGCTGCGGCAGGCCGGTCGGCAGGTACAGCAGCGCCTGGCGCGCATAGTCGAACGGACTGTCGAGGCGCATCGCCGGCGCGCCGTCCAGTCCCAGCCGGCTCGCGAAATGACTGAAGTCATCACCCACCGCAAGTGTGGCGGAAGTGAAGATCCAGGCATTGCCGGCTGCCGCCAGCTGCGCCTGGAAGCGGGTCGCGATCTCATACGGAAGCAACCGCAGGGCAAAGCCGCGCGCGTGCGTTGAGACGGTGCGAGCGCCGGCGATGCTGGCGCTGTCGTCGCCGCCGGCCCGGTCGCCGGCCTGGTCGCCAGCGTCGCTGGCAGCGCTGTCGGGCGGGCTCAGGATCTGGCACAGCGCGGCCGCGAGCGTTCGTGCGCGCGAGGCGCAGAGCTGCAGTTCGGTGGCCTGGGCGGCACGCCCCGCGATCGCATCGAGCGCGCCGGCAAGCTCGCCGCACGCCTGCTGCACCCGGTGCAGCGCCTGTCGCGCCTCGGCGTGCAGCTCGCTCAAGCTCAGGTGCCGGTCGCTGCGACCGAGCAGCGCGTGCGCGCCCGCCAGCGCGGCCGCAAGGGCGGAGGACAAGCCTGCGGGCTGGCCGGCGGCGGCGGCCTCGCGATTGATGTCCGCCAGCAGCAACTCCAGCTGCCGGCCGCTGACGCTGACACCGAAGAATTCGCTCGCCAGGTCGGGCAGCTGGTGGGCTTCGTCCAGCACCACCGCATCGACGCTGGGCAGCAGGTCGCCGAAACCCTCTTCTTTCAGTGCCATGTCAGCCAGCAGCAGGTGATGGTTGACCACCACGATGTCGGCCTCCATCGCCTCCCGCCGTGCTTCGAATACGTGGCAGCGCCCGATCTCGCTGCAGCGCGTGCCGCTGCAGTTCTCGCGCGTCGAGGTGATCTGGGGGCGCAGCGGATCGCTGTCTGCCAGTTCTGGCAGCTCTGCCAGATCGCCGCTGCGCGTCGCCTGCGACCAGTCGCGGATGCGGCTGAGCTGCACGTCGGCGGACACCGGCAGCAGCTGTTCTTGCCGCCCTATGTCCGCCAGCCGTGCGCGGCACAGATAATTCGACCTGCCCTTGAGCAGCGCGACGCGCGCCGGACGGCCGAGCGCGCCGGCCAGCAGCGGCAGGTCGCGGTGGAACAGCTGATCCTGGAGGGTACGTGTACCGGTTGATATCAGTACCCGCAGTCCCGACAGCAGTGCAGGCACCAGGTACGCATAGGTCTTACCGGTACCGGTACCAGCCTCGACCAGCAGCACTTGACGCGCCCGCAGCGCGGCATCGATGCGCAGCGCCATCTGCTGCTGGGCAGGGCGCGGCCGAAAACCGGCCAGCACGCGCGTCAGCGGGCCCGCATTGCCCAGGATTGATTCGAGGTTCAACATATTACCGGGCGGGATAATCTTACTGCGGCAAAAATCCGGAATTTTGATGACTCACGCGTATAATTGAAAAAGTTCGTAACACGCTCCGTTTTTCTGCAACCCCGGCTTTCCTCAAGCGCTTAAGGATACGACATGGCGACCGCACTCCACACCTTCGTTGGCCTCGCGCAAGTATCCAATAACGTCGCCGAATGGGTTGCCGGAGTGCAGCAGCTGACGCAGCCTGACCGGGTCTACTGGTGCGATGGCTCGCAGGGCGAGGAGCAGCGGCTGCGCGCGGAGTTGCTGGCGAAGGGCGAGCTGCGCGAGCTGAACCAGACCACATTCCCGGGCTGCTTCCTGTATCGCTCCGATGCAACCGACGTTGCGCGCGTCGAGCACCTGACCTACATCTGCTCGCGTTCCAAGGACGCCGCCGGACCTAACAACAACTGGATGGACCCGACTGCGGCGCGCGCCAAGATGCGCGAGCTGTTCCGTGGCTGCATGCGCGGCCGCACCATGTACGTGGTGCCGTACTGCATGGGGCCGCTGGACTCGCCCTACGCGCGCTGCGGGGTCGAGATCACCGACAGCGCCTACGTGGTGCTCAACATGGCGCTGATGACGCGTATGGGCCGTCCGGCGCTCGAGCGCATCGCGACTGAAAGCAGCTTTGTACGCGGCCTGCACTCGATCGGCGACCTCGACCCGGCGCGCCGCTTCATCATGCATTACCCCGAGGAGCTGACCATCGAGAGCTTCGGCTCGGGCTACGGCGGCAATGCGCTGCTGGGCAAGAAGTGCCATGCGCTGCGCATCGCCAGCTGGCAGGCGCGCGACGAGGGCTGGCTGGCCGAGCACATGCTGATCGTCGGGCTGCAGAATCCGCGCGGCGAGACCCGCTACGTCGCCGCTGCGTTCCCCTCCGCCTGCGGCAAGACCAATCTGGCGATGCTGATACCGCCCGATTCACTGCCGGGCTGGAAGGTGTTCACGATCGGCGACGACATCGCCTGGCTGCAGCCCGGTGCGGACGGGCGGCTGTGGGCCATCAATCCCGAGTCGGGCTATTTCGGCGTCGTGCCCGGCACCAACGCCAGCACCAACCGCAACGCCGACCAGATGATCCGGCGCGACACGCTGTTCACCAACGTTGCGCTGACTGCCGACAACGAGCCATGGTGGGAGGGCCGCGCCGAGGGACGCCCGGCCACCGACTGGCTCGGCCGCCCGTACGACCGCAACAACGGGCCGGCCGCGCACCCCAATTCGCGCTTCACCGTGGCGGCGACGCAAAATCCCGCCTACAGCAGCGCGGCGGAAGACCCGCGCGGCGTGCCGATTTCGGCGCTGATTTTCGGGGGTCGCAGGCGCGAGCTGGCGCCGCTGGTATACGAGGCGCGCAACTGGCAGCACGGCGTGCTGGTCGGGGCCTCGGTAGCCTCCGAGACCACCGCGGCGGCGGCCGGTAAGGTCGGCGTGGTACGCCGCGACCCGATGGCTATGAAGCCGTTCGCCGGCTACAACTTCGGCGACTATTGGGCGCACTGGCTCAAGGTCGGCGCCGCGCTCAAGAACCCGCCGCGCATCTTCCACGTCAACTGGTTCCGGCAGAATGCCGCCGGCAAATTCCTGTGGCCCGGCTTTGGCGAGAACCTGCGTGTGCTGGCGTGGATCCTGGATCGCTGTGCCGGCAGTGCCGGCGCGGTCGATACACCGATCGGCCACATGCCGCGGCCCGGCGATCTCGACACCGCCGGTCTTGATATCAGCCAGGAGGCGCTGGCGGAGCTGACCGCGGTGCCGAATTCCGCCTGGCGCCAGGAGATCGCGGACCTGCGCCGCTACCTGCTCGAGTTCGGCTCACACCTGCCGGCTGCGATGCTGGCCGAGGCGGACGACGTTGCCCGCAGGCTGGCGGCCGGCTAACAGTCCTGGCAGACGAAGAAAATCGTCAGCGGCGAGTCGCGCTCCGGGATTCGACCCAGCCCGATCATGCCCTCGCCCTTGATCGCCAGGCTGTCGCGGCGCACGAACGCCTCCTCTTCCCCGCTGATCTGCACGAACGTGCCGTTGGTGCTCTGATCGGTAAGCGTGAAGCGGTTGCGGCTCAACTCGATGCTCGCATGCAGGCGCGAGATCAGGTTGCCGCGGATCACGATGTCGTTGTCGTCGGCGCGACCGATGTTGATCAATGGCCGCTGGTCGTCGAGCACCACTTCACGGTCCTGCACCGTCAGGCGCAGGCGCTGCGGCTTACGATTTTCACGCCCGGTCATCGCGATGGCCGGCAGCATGCTGGTGACATCCTCGGTCTGCCACAGCACCTCGTACAGCGCGATCTCCCCGCCCTGGCCGCGAATCGTGGCGACGTCGATCTGGCGCACCGAGGCGCGCCACTCGGGCGATAGCCGCTCGACGGTGGCCGCGGTGGTGATGATCTGGCCGGCCTTGGCCTGGCTGGTCATGCGGTTGGCGGTGTGCACGCTGGAGCCGAATACGTCACGCGCCTCCAGCACCACCGGACCGAAGTGGCAGCCGATCCGGATCGCGACCGGCTGGCCGTCCACGCGCAGTTCGGTGTGGGCGGCAATCTGCTTCTGCATCTCACCGGCTGCATTGAGCGCATCATCGGCCGTCGGGAAGGTGGACATCACCTCATCGCCGATCGTCTTGATGACGCTGCCGCTGTGCTGCTCGGTGGCTTCGCGCATCACCTCCAGGCAGGTGGCGACCATGTCGCGGGCGCGCTGATCTCCCATGATCTCGAACAGGCGGGTGGATCCGACCACGTCGGCGAACAGGATCGCAAGCTCGATGTCTTTGCCCATGGCGGCTGAATGTTACTGGAAACAGCCGCGGCGCACAGCGGCTAAGCGTTATACCTCACACACCTGGGCGGCCGAGCGCAGCAGAGCGGCGGCGCTTGTCGGGGCCGCGCAGCCCTCCGAAAGCCACTGCCGATAGCGGCGCGCCCCGGGGCGGCCTGAGCACAGGCCCAGCATGTGGCGGGTGATCGCGGACAGGCGCTCGCCGGCGGCGACTTCACGTTCGGCGTACGCGGCCATGCGCTCGAGCAACTCGCCGATTGCCGGGCAGTGCCAGCCATCGTCGAACAGCTGCTGATGCAGCTCCGCCAGCAGGTGCGGACGGTGATAGGCCTCGCGGCCCAGCATCACGCCATCGGACCACTGCAGCGCGGCCCCGCAAGCCGCCGTGGTACGCAGGCCGCCGTTGACCTCGATCGCCAGCTGCGGAAAATCAAGCTTCAGACGCCGCACGACATCAAAGCGCAGCGGCGGCACTTCACGGTTCTGGCGCGGCGACAGGCCGCCCAGCACGGCCTTGCGGGCATGCACGATGAAACGGCTGCAGCCGGTCTGCGCGACCAGCGCGGTGAAGTGGCGCAGGCGTTCATAGTCATCCTCATCGTAGCGACCCAGTTGCGCCCGCGCGCCCGGCCCGGCGACCACGCCGATGCGCATCTTGACGCTGACCGGTGTCGCGACCGCGGCACGCATGGCCGCGATAGCATCCGCTACGCGTTGCGGTTCAAGCATCAGGCAGGCGCCGAAGGCGCCGGCATGCACGCGGTCGCTGGGGCAACCGCAGTTCAGATTGATCTCGCTGAAGCCGCTGTCGGCGCCGGCGCGGGCGGCGGTTGCCAGCAGCTGCGGGTCACTGCCGCCGAGCTGCAGTGCCAACGGTTGTTCGTCCGCCGAGTAGCGCAGCAGCCGTTCGCGCCTGCCATGCACAATCGCCGCCGCGGTGATCATCTCGGTGTACAGCAGCACCCGGGGCGAAAAGCCGCGCAGAAAATAGCGACAGTGGCGATCGGTCCACTCCATCATCGGGGCGACTGACAGCCTGCAATCGAGCATCGCGGCTGATTTCTCGGCGGAAATGCCTACTTTAGTAGCTCTTTCAGAGCTGCGCGTTTCTGCGGTATTTGTGTGCATTCGGGGGAGTTTAGCGGTTGCCGAGGAGACGTAAAGGAGACAAGAATGGCATGTCTCCTCTACGTCTCCCTAAAGACGCCATCATGCCCACGATCAAAGTCCGCAAACAAGCCAACGGCCTCACGCGCTATACGGCGATCGTCCGCATCCGCCGCGGTGCGGCGATCATTCACCGGGAAAGCAAAACTTTCGCCCATCGAACTGCGGCGCTCAGCTGGGCCAGGCATCGCGAGGTTGCCCTCCGCCGAGGGCAGCGGAGCGGCCACCGTGGCCAACGATTTGATCTGGATCGGCGTTGTGCTGAGAGCCGCTCGCAGTGTCAAAGAACTGCCGGTCCGCCCCGAGGTCGTGCAACAGGCACGCAGCGCGTGCCGCGAACTACGCCTGATCGGCAAAGCGCGCAGGCGTGCGCGGCGGCCGACACCGGACGAGCTCTCACGCCTGCGAGAGTATTTCGCCCGCCGCGATCAGCGCTCCACGATCTGCATGCTGTCCGTCATGGAATTCGCAGTCTGCTCCGCTCGACGCGAGGCTGAGATCTGCCGGCTGGAATGGCACGACAACGATGTGGCAACGCGCACTGGCGTTGTTCGCGACGCCAAACACCCGACCCACAGGGACGGCAATCACCGGCGTTTCAAATACACGCCTGAAGGCTGGGCGATCGTCCAGGCACAGCCGCAGACGGGCGAGTACATCTTCCCGTATGACCCCAAGAGCGTAGGAGCGGCCTTCACACGCGCGTGCCACGCGCTCGGGATCCAGGATCTGCGTTTCCACGACCTGCGGCACGAAGCCACCAGCCGTCTGTTCGAGCGCGGTTATCAGATTCACGAGGTCACGCAGTTCACGCTCCATGAGTCCTGGAACGAGCTCAAGCGCTATACGAATCTCAGGCCGGAGAATATGCGGGAAATCCCGCCCGCCCGAATGAGCTCGCCCGCCGCCGATCACGCGCCCGCCCATATTGCCATTACCCCGTCCACTCACACCGTCGGTCGATCAGCTCGGCGCGGACGGCGGCACCCACGAGAAAGGGCTTCTTCTGTCCGTGAGGCCTGAAGTTCCGCCCAGTGTTGCTTTTGTAGACAACACCCAAGCGTGTTGCTAATGTGAGCAACACCCAGGCGGAATTATTGCTGCGCGAACGCCTGGTGCTGAGCCAGAGAGCCTTCGTGGAAATCGTGATCTGGAGGCTGCCGGCAGTTTCGCGCGGCAGCGAGCATGGCTTTAAGTATCGCCTGGCGCACGTGGCCAACGGGCGCTGCGTGCTGCGATTCGACAATGAGGTGGGCAAGGGCGACCACATGCATGTCGAGGAGGTCGAGGTCCCCTATGCCTTTACAGACCTGCAGGCGCTGCAGGCAGATTTCTGGAGAGTGGTCAGCAGGCGCAGGAGAGGAAAGTGAACACGGTGACGATCGGAGTGTCCTCGGTGAAGGACGCACAGCGGCGAACGGCCCAAGCTCTGCGCGGCAAGCGCCAGGGCGCCTATATCTCGTTTGCCTCCGAGGATCTGCTCTGGAAGACCCTTACGCCAAAGCGCTGGGCCCTGCTCAAAATCATGGCGGGCCAGGGTGCGATGGCAATACGCGAAGTCGCCCGACGGGCCGGCCGCGATGTGCGCGCGGTACACAGCGATATACATACGCTGCTCAGAGCCGGGGTACTCGATCGCGAGAGTGATGGCCGAGTGAAGTTCGCCTACAACGCGATCCACGTCGATTTCATCCTGCATGCCGCGGCTTAGCGGCACGCGCGACATTACCGTGCCTTTTCACGCCGTTCATCGATCAGCTCGGCGAGGTCGGCGGCGCTGACCAGCCGGGGCGACTTCTGTCCGCCAAGCCTGAAGGCGCGACAGGGCAACACTTTTCCCGGTGCGCGGCGGCGCGCCTCCTCGTAACTCAGGCCGAAATACTTGGGAGCGACGCGCTCCAGCGGAATATTGGCCTCGCCGAATTCGGCAAGCAATCCGAAGTATGTGCTGTTCACGACGCCGTCTCTTTCAGCGACACGAATGCGCTCAGAGTGCAACATCGGCAACGTCACGACAATGAGGTGTTTCGCTCATTTTTCAAAATTCAGCGAAACCGGACGCGCGAGGTAAGACACATTCGCTCAAAAGATGCGCCAGCTGCGACCTCGCACGATCGGAGTTCGAATCCCCAAGTTCCGACACTTCGACTATACGCAAATTGTCGTTGACTAATCTGTCGAGCGCCTGTACCTTCGACAATAGTCGAAATGTTGGAGGACGTAATGACCGCCGAAAAAACTATCGCAGCCCTTGCGGCTCTTGCGCACGAACATCGGCTGGCCGCGTTTCGCCTGCTGGTAGAGGCGGGTCCAAACGGGATGGCTGCGGGCCTGGTTGCCGAACGATTGGGCATCCCGCCCTCCTCCCTGACCTTTCATCTGCAGCAGCTGCTTCGTGCCGGTCTTGTGACCCAACGACGATTGAGCCGGCAACTCATCTACGCAACGGATTTTGGAACAATGAACTCACTGGTGGCGTATCTCACCGAGAACTGCTGCGGCCAGGCCGATAGCGGTGTTTGTGCTACGCCCGTGTGCAAACCCGGTGCTCGGACCGCAAAGGGTCGCGCCTCACCAAAAAGGGAGTCCGCATGAAGCGATTTCACATCCATGTTTCCGTCACTGATCTCAATCAGAGCATCCGCTTCTATTCGGCATTGTTTGGGGCTGAGCCTTCGAAGGTAGAGGCCGACTACGCCAAGTGGATGCTCGAGGATCCACGCGTCAATTTCGCGATATCGAAGCGTGGCCAACCGGCAGGCGTCAACCACCTGGGCTTTCAAGTCGACACGGACGGGGAATTGCGCGGCATGCAGGCCCAGCTGCAGGCGGCCGATGCGCGCCTGGTCCAAGAGGACGAACAGCCGTGCTGCTACGCACAATCGAACAAGTATTGGGTCACGGATCCGACCGGCGTCGCGTGGGAGACGTTCCACACGCTCGGCAGCATTCCTGTGTACGGCGAAGACACGGCCGTTTTCAATCACGGCGAATCGACGGTTCCCGGCGAAAGCCTCAAGGCGGCGGCGTGCTGCGTGCCGGCCGCGAAGGCGCAAGCGACGCCCAAGGAATCGAGCTGCTGCGCTAAATGATGTCGGGGGCAGCGATTCGCCGTGGCCAATCGGCCGACCTTCCGGCCGTCACGCAGATCCTTCTCAGCGCCGGGCTGCCGACGGCAGATTTGGCGGGCGCCACCGAATTTCAATCCTGGGTGCTCGAGGAAAAAGGTTCTCTCGTGGGCGTGATTGGTCTCGAGCGATTTGGCCATGAAGCACTGCTGCGTTCCCTGGCGGTGGCACCCGCGTACCGCAAACGTGGATTGGGTCACGAGCTCGTCGCGCGCCTCGAGCACGATGCCCAGGCGGAAGGCATTCAGCGGCTCGTCTTATTGACCGAGACCGCGCAGACCTTCTTTCGGCGCCTCGGCTACATGGTCATCGATCGGCGCCAAGTGAGTGACGACGTCAAACAAAGTGCGGAGTTTCGTTCTCTATGTCCGGTTCTGCCGTCTGCATGAGCAAGGCACTGCGCGATGGCTGATCGAACCCTTAATGTCCTCTTTCTGTGCACAGGAAATTCCGCTCGCAGCGTCCTGGCCGAAGCCTACTTGAACCATAGAGGTCGCGGTCGCTTCCACGCCTACAGTGCCGGCAGTCACCCAACCGGGACGATTAATCAGGGCGCTATCGATCTCCTTGAGCGCTTACAGATTCCCACCGAGGGCTTGCGCAGCAAAGCATGGGACGAATTTGCGCAACCTGGCGCACCGCCGGGGAGGTTTGTCCGGTCTGGCCCGGTCAGCCCATGACTGCACACTGGGGCGTCGCCGGCCTTGTCGCAAACGGTAATCACAAAATCCAGCGACGCGATCCGGCTCACGTCGAAGGTACGCTCGAGCGCGCGAACGCATTCCGCGAGGCTTTATATATTGAGCCGCCGCATCGATCTGTTTACAAACTTGCGTATTGATTCGCTCGACCGCATGGCGCTACGAAAAGAGGTGCGCGACATTGGCCAGGTGAGCGAGTGAGTCGCAGTCCAGTCACGCTCCCGCGTCGGCTTACATCGGAGGGGGTGGGATCGCTTCTAGTCGCCGCCACGGTAGTCGGCTCCGGAATCATGGCCGAGCGCCTCGCTGGCGGAAACATCGCTGTGGCACTGTTGGCCAACACGGGCGCAACAGTTGCGGTGCTTGCAGCCTTGATCGCCCTCTTGGGACCAGTGAGCGGAGCGCATTTCAACCCAGCCGTCTCTTTCATCGAAGCGCTGCGGGGGAAATTACTGTGGACCGATGCCAGCGCGTATGTGCTCGTTCAAGTAGTTGGGTGCTGTGCGGGCGCTTTACTCGCCCATCTGATGTTTGAGGTACCCGTGTGGCAAGTCTCGGCGCATATCCGTACCGGGCCCGCACAATGGTTGGCAGAAGCGGTGGCGACCTTCGGGTTGCTGCTGGTCGTGCTTGGCCACCGGCGTGCCGAGGATGCTCCGTGGATGGTGGCCTGCTGGATCGGAGCCGCATATTGGTTTACGGCCTCGACGTCATTTGCGAACCCCGCGATTACCATCGCGCGATCGCTCACCAACAGCTTCTCTGGAATTCGTCCGATGGATGTGCCTGCCTTTATCGTGGCCCAGTTCGCCGGTGCGCTGGCGGCTTGGGTATTGGCGCGATTTATGTTTCCCCCGGCGAAGGTCTCGGCGGCGGTTACAAATTCATCGGCCCAGCATGCAGATCCTTTAGAAAGCAAGGCGGCCCATGGCTGATTCGCCGATCGCGGTCACGATTTATCACAATCCCGCATGTGGGACCTCGCGCAATGTCTTGGCGTTGATCAGAAACGCCGGCGTCGAACCGCGCGTCATCGAGTATTTAAAAGACCCACCCGATCGCGCGACGCTTGAATCCTTGCTCGAGCGAATGCATATGACGCCGCGAGCGCTACTACGGGAAAAAGGCACACCGTATGCCGAACTCGGGCTGGCCAATGAAGCCATGAGCGATGCGCAGCTGCTCGATGCCATGATGGCGCACCCCATCCTCATCAACAGGCCCATCGTGGTAACACCTTGGGGGGTGAAGCTCTGTCGGCCTTCGGAAGCCCTGCTCGATATTCTGCCACTCCCGCAAAAAGGATCGTTTTGCAAAGAGGACGGGGCGCCACTCATGGACGCCAACGGCAAACGAATCTTCTAACTTCTGATGGACGATCCGCACATTCATCAACAAATACCGCCGATTCGCATCCGCTCTGCGACCGTAGCCGACGCGTCGGCGCTGCTGTCCATTTATGGACCCCTTGTGGAGACAAGTGCGATTTCATTTGAGACTGTGGTCCCCACAACCGCGGAGTTCGCCGCGCGGATTGAAACGGCCGTGACTGGATGGAGCTGGCTCGTCGCCGAACTGAATGACCGCTGTATTGGTTATGCCTACGGCTCCGCCCATCGCCAGCGCGCGGCCTATCGCTGGTCGGTCGAGGTATCTGCGTATGTAGATTCAGACCATCACCGCCGTGGGGTCGGCCGCGCCCTGTACCTCCAGCTCTTTGAAAAGCTGACCGAGAAAGGCTTTTGCAACGCGTATGCGGGGATTGCCCTGCCCAATGATGCCAGCATTGCCCTGCATCGCGGGGTCGGATTCGAGTCGATCGGGATATTCAAAGCTGTCGGTCGAAAGTTCGGCCGGTGGTACGACGTGGCATGGTTCCAGCGAAATCTACGTCCCTCGCCCCCATTCGCCTAGGGCAAGCCAGGGCACGTCCGAAGGCAATATTTCGCGTTTGAGGAGACGTAAAGGAGACATGACGCACGCGAACGCCGCAAGGTCTTGATCGAAAAACGGCTTCGCCGACGGTCGGTCCACTCCATCATCGGTGCGACGGACACCCTGCGATCGACCGTCGCGGCTGCTGTCCTGGCAGACGTGCCTATTTTCATAAGGCTTTCAGAGCCGGGTGTCTCTATCAGTCCGCCAGACCCATGACGAATGCCAAGGCGATGTTGAGGCGGCCGATGTCATAATCGTCGAGATGTCCGACCCGTCGTCCGATTCGCCCACGCCGGATCGTCACAGGTTGATCGGCCATCACCTGCGACCTCACCCGTAAGCCATTGCTCTCGGTCGGATCAATAGTCAGCCGAAAATGCGGTGCGTCACTGATTTCAGAGGTCATCTGGCAGACCACCACCGAGGCGTGCTCGGCGGGAAGAGCATCCGTCTGCACGATAACCGCGGGTCGCGGCTTGCAATAGTTGCCGGTTGCTGCAACCGTCACCACGTCGCCGCGCCTCATCGGGCATCAAATTCCGAAACCGCCTCGATCCACCCTGATACCTCTAACTCGCGCGCTCGGTCCAGGCGTGCCACCTCCATTGCGACGCGTCTGCGGACTGCCTTCGAGCGTGCATCGGGTACCAGCAAGCGCAACTCGCGCAAGCCGCGCGCGCGGCGCCGCTCACGCATGGCCTTCATTCGCTCAGCGGCCAACGCCATTGGATCCTCCAACTGTAACGCGTGACAGTGTAACGCGTTACGACGTGTGAGGCAAACTATGCCGGCGCCAGGACGCCCCTATCTGGCGCTTGGCGCTCGACTGAAGCGGGCTATCCCAGGTCTCGTGCATGTAGCTTCCATGCGTTGGACGGCGCAGTTGTAAATAAGAGAATCCGGGATATGTGAGACGCGGCGCGCTATGTCTGTCCGGGCTGTAGCGTAATGTACCCAGCGATGCGAACCTCGAACGATGTCATGTTGGTCCTGGAACGGGATGCACAATCCCTGGCCACGCTGGCTGCCGTTGCCGAGGTGCTCGGGTGCGATCTGGCCCACGCCGATTCGCTCGAAACTCTGCTGCAGGTACTGGCGGTCAAGCGACCGTCAGTCGCCGTGCTGGCCGTCGATAGCTTCGAATCCAGCGGGCTGGCAATCTTCCAGGCGCTCGCCGACAGCAGCAGGCCGCCGGCGACGTTTCTGGTCGGCTCCATGGAGGACCGGGTACTGGCCAGCATCAAGCGGGCTGCTGAGACATGCGGGCTGGTAATCGTCGGCGTCGGCGGCCGGCCACTCAATCCGGTGGCGCTGGAAAAAATCCTCGCCGCGCATATGACGACGCCGCCGCCAATTGAGCGTCAGGAACTCGAGCAGGCACTGGGGCACAATGAGCTCAGCCTGCAGTACCAGCCGAAGATTGCGCTGACTTCCGCGGGTCTTCGCATCCAGGGAGTCGAGGCCCTGGTACGCTGGCAACACCCGCGCAAAGGGCTGTTACATCCGCGTCACTTTCTGCACGCCATCGAAGAGTACGAACTGCTCGCGGCGCTGACTGATTTTGTGATGACTGACGCCATACGCCAGGCCGGGCGGTGGCGTACCAGCGGGCTGGACCTTGAGCTGGTGATCAACCTGAGCCCGAGATTGGTCCGGGATCGGGGATTTCCGGAGCGGCTCGCGCGCCTGCTGCTCGAATTCGAGTTTCCGCCCGAGCGCCTGGTGCTCGACGTGACCGAGGCGGCCGCCGCGGTCGACCGGGATCTCATGTTCGATGTATTCACGCGCCTGCGGATCCTCGGCGTTGGCCTGTCGCTCGACAACTTCGGCACCGGGTTGTCCTCGCTGACGGAGCTCTACCGGATGCCGTACTCCGAGATCAAGGTCGACCGTTCCCTGATCGCCGACGTGGCGCGCGAACGCGAAGCGCAGTTGATTGTTCGAGCCATCGCCGATCTGGCCCACACCCTGCAGCTCAGCGTCTGCGCCGAGGGCATTGAAACCAGGGCGATGCTGGAGTTCGCCCGTTCCGCGGGCTTCGATTCGGCCCAGGGACATTTATTCAGTGGCCCGGTGCACGCGGGTGAAATCGAGCAGCTGGTGCGTGCCTGGCCGGCCCTCGGCACTGCCACCGGACGCTGGCGCGGCATGCAGACCCTGCCTATGGACAGCGCCGCCACCAGCCGGTCGCCGCTGCCGCCGGCAGGCCCCGAGTCCAAAGCATCGTAACCACCGGTGGCGCGTTCCTCATTGGGGCGTGGCCAGGAATCTGGCGGCGAACTGGTCGGCGGGCAGCGCCTTGCTGAACAGGAACCCCTGCGCCTGGTTGCACTTCAGCAGCCGCAGCAGGCGTGATTGCTCTTCGGTTTCGACCCCTTCCGCCACTACGTTGAGTTTCAGCGACTGTCCGACGTTGATGATCGCGGACACCAGCGCCACGCCCTGCGATCCCGAGGTCATGGCGACGATGAAGGAACGGTCTATCTTGAGCGTGTCGATCGGCAGCCTGGCCAGGTAGCTCAGCGAGGAGAAGCCAGTACCGAAATCGTCAATGGCGATTTCAACGCCCATGGCCCGGATAGCCTGCAAACTGGCGATGCTGTGAGCCACCTCCTCCATGATCAGGCTCTCGGTGAGCTCCAGTTCCAGCCCGACTGGCGCGCGAGCATCCACACTGATCGCGGCTTCGATTTCGCCGACGAACGCTCGCTGCCTGAGCTGCAGCGACGACACATTCACCGCCAAGCGCACTGCCGGCAGTCCGGCATCGCACCAGCGCAGGTAATCCGCGACCGCCTTGTTGAGCGCCCACTTCCCGACTTCAAATATCAATCCGGTCTCTTCCAGAATCGGAATGAATTCGGCTGGGGGCACCATGCCGGTTTCCGGGTTATTCCAGCGGATCAGCGCTTCGGCGCCCACCAGTGTGCCGTTCTTGAGATCTACCTTCGGCTGGTAGTGGAGCACGAACTCCTGCCGCTCTATCGCCTGGCGCAGTCGATTTTCCAGTGTCACCTTAGCCGCGACTGCCGCGGTCATTTTCTGCGTATAGAACAGATAGCGGTTGCCGCTGGTCTTAGCCTTCTTGAGCGCCGCCTCTGCATTCTTCAGCAGCGTATCGGCACTGTCACCGTCATCCGGGTATACCGCTATGCCCACCTTGGCGGCGATCCGGAACACACCGTCGTTCAGGCCGAAGGGGTGCTCCAGGAACGCGGTCAGCTTTGTCTCGACCAGCCGCACCAGATCGCCGCCCTTTGCTACTTGCGGCAACACTGCGGCAAAGTGGTCGGCACCAATGCGCGCCAGCAGAAGCTCATCGTTCACGTTGTGCTTCAGCCACTGGGCCACCTGCCGCAGCAGCTCGTCGCCGACGAGCTGCCCGAAGCTGTCGTTTATGTTCTTGAATCGCTCCAGGTCGAGCATGAATACGGCCAGCTGATCTGCCCGGCTGGCTGCCAGACGAATGTGCTGCGCCACACGGTCCAGGAACAGGTGGCGATTTGCCAGGCCCGTGAGTACGTCATAGTAGGCGAGATAATCGAGCCGCTCCTGCTTCTCGATATGATCCATCGCAAATGCGATATCCCCCGCCAGCTCCAGCAGCAACCGCATCTCCTCTTCATTGAAGAATTCGAACTCATCGGAGTACAAGGTCAGCACTCCGACAGCCTCACCGGCAATCAGCAGCGGCAGCGTCGCCATGGAGAAAATGCCGCGCGCCATGCGCTCCTTCGAGCGAACGACAGTGGTATCGCCATCGATCGTGTTGCTGATAACGGGTTTTCTATCCCTTACCGCGCGCGCCGTCTTGCTGTCTCCCCGCAGCGGAATGGCGCTCTCGGAATGCGAGTCCTCGCCAACCAGCGCCGGAAAGTCCGGCTGCACGACCGCTGAAGCCACCGGCACGATGGTCTTCGCATCGCGATCCACGATCCCAATCCAGGCCATCTTGAATCCGCCATGCTCGATTGCGATCTGGCAAGCTGCCCGGAACAGCTCCTCGCGGTCGCGCACGCGCACGATCAGCGAGTTGATGCCGCTCAGCACGGCATAGACTCGATTCAAGCGCTTGAGCCGGGTCTCGGCCTGTCTCTTCTCGGTAATATCCTCGCCGATGCTGGCCGACCCGATCACATCGCCGCTGCCGGAATACAGCACGGAATTGTTCCAGAGCATCAGCCGCGGTTCGCCCGAGCGTGTGGCAATGGAGACTTCGCCGTGCCAGGCACCGGACCTGTTGTCAAGCCGGGTAGCAAAAGCGGCCCTCCTCTGGACCGCATCGAGTGGCACGAATAGCTCGAACCAGTCGGCGTCGATCACCTCTTCGCGCTGCCAGCCGCTCAGGCGCAGTAACGCATCATTGCAGTAGGTGATTCGAGCATCCCGGTCCAGCATCACCGCAGCCAGTTCGACATTTTGCAGCAGGCCGCTGAATCGACTTTCGCTGGCACGCAGTGCCTGCTCAGCCAACTTGCGCTCAGTGATATCCTTTGCGATGCCGGCGATACGGGTGATTGTTCCGATGTCATCGCGTACCGGGAAGCCGCGCGCTATGATCCATCGAATCGAGCCATCCGGGCGCACGATTCGATACTCGACTTCAAACGAGCCCAGCGCCGTTGCGTTGTTCTGGCGCTCGATAGCCGCTGCCCGGTCTTCCGGGTAAATTGACCGGCCCCAGGATTCCGGATCCGCGTACAGACTCTCGCAGCTTTGTCCCCAGATCTCCTCGTAGGCCGGGCTGACATACAGTATGTGACCATCACCTGCATCGCGCAGGAAGAACACGTCGCGGATGTTATCTGCCATCTGGCGGAATCGTTCGTCGCTGGCACGCAGGTTCTCCTGCGCACGCCGCTGCGCGGTGATGTCCCGGTGCATCACCACGACCCCGCTCGGGTGGTGCTCTGCCAATGGTGTAACAATCAGTAAGTACCAGCGCTCCAACTGCGGTGAATTGCAGGAATATTCCAGCGAATACGTCCGGCTGCCACCGTCCAGAACGGAGCGAATGCCTTCGGCCGCCTGCCGCGCGTCCGAAGCCCCATCTCCGTCCGCGCTGTCGCAGACGCTGAGATAGTTGAGGCCGATACCGTAATCGGCATGCCGCAGACCGTTGGCGATGGAGAAAGCCCGCCAGGGCTCATTGACCGAGACGATGAACCCGTGCACATCCAACAGCGCAATATGCGCCGGCAGCGCATTGAGGATCGCCGCCTGCCTGGCGCTCTCGAGGTGGCGTAGCTCGTCCTGGGCGCGGTGCAGGAAGAATGCGTGCCCGTTGGAGTCCAGGACGACGTCCACCTCCCCGGCGGTCAATTCCTCCAGTCGTTGCTCGGTGCGCTGCAGCGTCGCAATCAGCGAGGAGATCTCGGATGTCGCCGCCGCCGGCTCCGGTGCCGGCCCGGACTTCATGCGGCTTGGGCGTCGAGTTTCAGGGTCTGCAGTATCGTCAGTGTCTGGTTCAAGGTCCCTACGATCCTGCGGATCGGCGCGGGAGCGAGCACCACCAGCGTGGGGGTCATGAAAATGCCGTCCGCCAGTGCTCGCTTGGGTTCTCGCAGTACATCGACCACTTCGATGTGATGGCTGCCCGGCAAGTACTCGCCGCAAAACGCCGTCAGGTTGGCCTCTGCCTGCACCGAATTCTGCGTATGATCGGCAACGTATAGGCGAAGTTTATATACACGCTGGCGACTCATGGCAGACTCACTTGACCTCGGTAGCGGCAGCATCTGCGCCACGCAACTCACGCATGCGGGTACGACCGCGAGCTAATTCGCCTTCACGACTCTGGGTCGTGCGGTCCAACAGGCTCTTCTCCACCTGCTTGGCCATGAGCTCGGTCTGCAACGACTTGACGCGTACTTCCAGTACCGCTTCCTCGGCATCCAGGCTGACGCGCCGCAGCTTGCCGGCGACTTCCGCGACCTCGTCGGCCACACGCTGCGCGCTTTCCTTTTCCCAGCGCAGGGTCCCCATGAGCACTTCCCCGCCGGCGGTGTAGATGTCGGCGATGGTCACGCCGGATTTGCTGAGTATCAGTTCGCGCACCTGGTTCGAGTGTGCCGTGCCGCGCGACTTGATGATGGACATGCCGCGATTGCGCTCCCCGGCTTGCACCAGGTAGTTCAGATGGATCCAGGTATCCGCCATTGTGGAGATCTGCAGCGGCGTTCCGCCTGCGGGCTGGCTGGAGGTCTCGTCAATCAGGCTGGTACACACGAGGGTAACACCAGCGGACTTAGACCAGTCGATCAGACGTTCGGCTACCCCGTGAGCGGTTAGCTCGTTTCCGGACTTTGCCAGCGCGGAGACTGGATCGATCACCACGCAACGCGCCCGGTGTTCCTGTGCCAGAGACTTGATGCGCACCAGCAGCGTCTCCGCGCTGCCGGTAATGGTGCGGGCCGAGACCATGCGCAGGATTCCGCTCTTGTCGAAACGGCCGAGGTGTATGCCAACTGAGGTCAGGTTGCGTAGCACCTCGGAGCCATCGGAGTCGAAACTGACGAATATGGTGCGCTCGCCGCGTTTGCACGCCGCTTCCGCAAAGGCACCGCTCAGAGTGGTCTTGGCTGTGCCGGGGAAGCCGGTGATCAGAATACTCGCGCCGCGATAATAGCCACCGCCAAGCATGGTATCGAGTCGCGCCACGCCACTGGAGACTCGCTCCAGTGTCACCAACGAGTCTTCTCGGCCCAGCTTGCGTGCCACCGCGACATAGAACCCGGTGCTGCCAATGACAAACGGGGATTCATCCTCGCTGAAGCTGGAGCCGCGGTACTTTTGCACGCGCAGGTTGCGTTGCGAGACCCCCTGATCAACCCGGTGATTCAGGATTACTGCGCAGTCCACCATGAACTGCATGAAGTCAAACTGTTGCAGTCCCGGCGATGTTGCCTCATCGCCGCCGCTCTTCGCGGTAATGATGCCGGTGAGTTCTTGAGCCAGTAGCCATTCGTGCAGACGGTAGACTTCGCGCCTTCTCAAGGCGGCATTCGGCAGCAACGCCAGGACGATGTCCAGGGCATCGAATACGATGCGTCGCGCACCCATCTGCTTGGCTTTGGCTCCCAGGGCGGCCAGCATCCCGCCCAGATCAAAAGTGCCGGACTGGATGAGTTCGGCCGTGGGCCGCGCATCAAGGAAGAAGAGCTTGCTGCGCTGCAGCTGCGCGAGGTTCCAGCCGAAGCCTGACAGATTTGCCGCGATTTGCTTTGGCGACTCTTCGAAGGCGACAAAAATGCCCGGCTCTTTGCAGTGCCGTGCGCCATGCATCAGGAATTGGGCGGCGAATATGGTCTTGCCGGACCCCGGACCGCCGAGCAGCAACGTCGTTCGACCTCGTGGCACCCCTCCGGCCGTGAGGCCATCGAAGCCTTCTATGCCCGTGGAGGCCTTGCCAGGGGCTTGTACAGGCGCCGAGCGGCCGCGTTTCATGTTGCTTTCTCCGACAAGGCGCAGATGAATCTACACGTCGCCCGGGGGTGGGAAATGAACGTGACTGCGCGCTCTCTAGCAGAGTGCCCTATTTGAACATTACCGTATGTACGGTAGACCACATGGGACAGGCTTGTTTTCCTTGTCAAAACTGACGGTATAAATGCCGAAAATCATGGAGGCTCGCGCCAATAATCCATTGCGTCATCTTGTAATAATCACAAAATCGCGCGCTCAAAAGCCCATATTGTCGATGTACTGCAAAATCTGCGCGCATCAGCGCCGCTTGTCACGTGCGTAGCGCACGCGCAGCGGCGCGCAGTGTGATCGGGCCGCGCAGCAGGAACGCGGCCTGCGCGGCCGGCTTCACGCCAGCGCGGCACCGCCGAAGCCGCGGGCGCTGGCGGCGGTGAGGCTATCGATCGGCGCCGGCTTGGCCACGTAGTAGCCCTGTGCGAACTGCACGCCCAGGCGCTTCAGCTCAGCGAATACTTCGGCCGATTCGACTTTCTCGGCGATCGTGGCGATGCCGAGCGCGCGCCCGACGCGGCTGATGGCTTCGACCATGCTGCGATCCACCACGTCGGTGGTCACGCTGCCGATGAACTGGCCATCGATCTTCAGGAAGTCGACCGGCAGCGTCTTCAGATAGTGGAATGACGACAGTCCGCTGCCAAAGTCGTCGAGCGCGAAGCGGCAGCCGCGCTTGCGCAACTCGTGCATGAAGGATACTGCCTGCGTCATGCTGGTGATGACGGCGGTCTCGGTTATCTCGAAGCACAGGCCGCGCGCGATGCGCGAATCCTCGACCAGCGACAGCACGAAGTCGAGAAAGCTGCGATCGCTGAGCGAGGTTCCGGAAAGATTCAGTGCGAACAGGAACGGCGGCTCATTTCCAGTGGCGTGCTGCTGCAGCGCCTGCACCGCGCGCCGCACCACCCAGCGATCGATCGAGGACACCAGGTTGTAGCGCTCGGCGGCCGGAATGAACTCCTCCGGCATCACCAGCTGGCCGTCGTCCTCGCGCAGGCGCACCAGCAGCTCGCACACCGCCGGCAACTGCGGCGCCTCACAGCCGGTGGGCACGATCGGCTGGTAGTGCAGCTCAAGGCGTCCCTCGTCCACCGCGCGGGTAACGCGACTGACCCAGTACATCTCGCGGTGCCGGCCCGACACTTCGCTCGAATTGTACAGATGCACCCGGTTGCGGCCCGAGTCCTTGGCGGCGTAGCAGGCGATGTCGGCCGCGCTGAGCAGATTGGCGACGCTCTCGGTATCGTGGGTGATTTCTACCACGCCGATGCTGGCGCCGATGCTGCTGGTGGTCTGTTCCCAGGTGAAGCGGTAGTCGAGGATCGCCTGGCGGATGTTTTCCGCCATGCGCGCCGCCTGCTCGGCGGTGCAGCGCTGCACCAGGATGCCGAATTCATCCCCGCCCAGGCGCGAGATGGTGTCGGCGGTGCGCACGTGCGCCTGCAGCAGCCCGGTTACGTCGCGCAGCAGGCGGTCGCCGGCCGAGTGACCGCAGGTATCGTTGACCACCTTGAACTGATCCAGGTCCACGTACAGCAGCGCGTGCGGGCCCTGCCCGTCCTGCGCGCTCTGCAATGCGTGCGCCAGGCGATTGTCGAACTCGCGCCGGTTGATCAGGCCGGTGAGCGCGTCGTGGCTGGCCTGATACGACAGCGCACGCTTCAGGCGCCGCTCCTTAGTGACGTCGCGAAACACCACCACGGCGCCGACAATCTCGGCGTTGCGATCGCGTATCGGCGCCGCCGAGTCCTCGATCTCGATCTCCTTGCCGAGGCGGTTCTGCAGCACGCTGTGCTCCGCAAAGTGCACCAGTTGGCCCTCACGCAGGCAGCGCACCAGCGGATTCTCGAGCTCGCGATGCGTCAGCTGGTCGAGCAGGCGCAGCACCGTGCCGAGCTTCTCGCCGCGTGCCTCATCGCTGCGCCAGCCCGACAACTGCTCCGCCACCGGGTTCATGTAGTCGATGCGGCCGTCGCGATCGGTGGTGATCACCGCCTCGCCGATCGACTGCAAGGTCACCTGGGCGCGCTCCTTCTCGGCGAACATGGCCTGTTCGGCACGCTTGCGGGCGGTGATGTTCGCCATCGTACCCTCGTAGGCAATGATGCGCTGCTCCTCGTCGCGCACGATGCGGGCGCTCTCGAGCACCACCACTTGCGAGCCGTCGCGACAATTCAGAACGAACTCGGCATTGTGGATCTCGCCGTGGCGATCCAGCGCGACTTCGAACTCGGCGCGCTCCGCCGGGTTCAGGTACAGGACCGCTATGCCCGACAGCGCATAGATCTCCTCGGCGCTGCCGTAGCCGAGCATCTTGACGAATGCCGGATTGACTTCGAGCAACCGGCCGTCGGGCGCGCACTGATACACGCCCTCGAGCACGCGCTCGTACAGCCGGCGGAATTTGGTTTCGCTCGCCCGCAGCGCTTCCTCACCGCGGCGGCGTTCGATCGCGATGCCGGCGAGGCGCGCGGCGTGCACCATCAGGTCCAGGTCGGCCGGCTGCGGCAGTCCGGTCAGCGGCCGGTATACGGTCACGGCGCCCAGCACACGACCGCTCGGCGACTTGATCGGCACCGCCCAGGCGGCGTGAAAGCCGGCCTCCAGCGCCAGCTCACGCCGGCGCTGCCAGAACGGGTCGCGCTCTATATCCCCTACCAGCACCGGCCGCCCGAGATACACCGCGGCGGCACTCGAACCGTTGCGGATGTCGACTGGCAGTCGCTCCTCGACCGCGCGCCAGCGCTCCGGCATGCGCTTGCACACCACTTCGACGAAGCTCTGGCCGTCCGGCCCCAGGCGGCTGACGGCGGCGGTGAAGCTGCCGTTGATGGATTCGATCAGCGCCACGATCGAGTCGAGCACCTCTGACAGCGCCGCGTCGGCGGCGATGCGCTCGAACACGTTACGCTCGCCGGCGGTGATCTTCTCGGCGCGGCGGCGCGCCCTGATGTCGGTGATGCTCGCGCGCAGCAGGCCGCTGGCGCCGGGCAGTGCCATCAGGCGCATCTCGGTCTCGACCTCATCGCCGTTCGCATCGCGATGCAGCCATTCGAACACCTGCGGCTCGCCGGCCGCCGCGCGGGCGCAGCGGCTGGCGAACAGCTGTGCCGCCTCGAGGCCCTGTGCCTGCAGCGGCGCGGACAGATCCATGGGCTTGAGCTCGGGCAAGCGCTCGCGACTGACGCCGAAGAAGCGCAGTGCATTTTCATTGGCATCGACGTAGTGACCGGAACCATGATCCAGCAGCACGATAAGCTCGGGCGCACTCTCCACCAGGGTGCGGTACCTTGCCTCGCTGTCGCGCAGTGCCTGCTCGGCCCGGGCGCGGTCGCTGGTATCGCGCAGGCA
>Ga0181537_10000812_pt1 | contig 29095 bp, 24 predicted proteins | sample PEATcosm2014_Bin_39_FD_119765 | JGI IMG/M metagenome (GOLD analysis project Ga0181537, IMG submission 119765) | Peatland microbial communities from MTU Mesocosm Facility, Houghton, MI, USA - PEATcosm2014_Bin23_10_metaG | ecosystem: Environmental > Terrestrial > Soil > Wetlands > Peat | place...
CGCGTGGCGCGAAGGAGTTGAATCGTGAACGTCAAATCCACATCCAAAGCCATCAAGACTCCGGGGCCCGATCACCCGATCACCGTCGAGCCCGGCCGCTCGCGGGTGCTCGTCACGGTGGCGATGCTCGAAATCGCGAACAGCACCAATGCGCTGCTGCTGCGGGAGGCGAGTTACCCGGCCGTCTTCTACATCCCGAGAAAGGACGCCGACATGACGCTGCTGCAGCGGACCAGTCACATGGCCTACTGTCCCTACAAGGGCGAGTGCTCCTACTACAGCATTCCGGCCGGGGGGGTGAAATCGATCAACGCGGTCTGGAGCTACGAGGAGCCCTACCCGGCGGTCGCGGAGATCAAGGGGTATCTCGCCTTTTACCGTGATCGGGTCGATTCGATCGGGGTAACCCCGGCCTAGGGATGCGACGTGCAGGTTCGGGTGGGCGGCGTCTAGCCGGCATAGTCCTACACAGGATATCGCCGAGAGGGGACAGGAAGCGCATCCGTCATGCCCTACCATGTCCCGCTAACATGAGGTGAGCGACACATGCTTCAAGAGCCAGCCCCGCGGTGCTGACCGACCAAGATATCTATCTGTTCCGCGAGGGTACGCACTCGCAGCTGCAGTCGAAGCTCGGATGCCGCTTGCTCCAACACGGAGCGGGCGCGCATTTCGCCGTTTGGGCGCCAAATGCCGCCGCGGTGTCCGTGATCGGCGACTGGAACGGCTGGAGAGCCGGGCAAAACGTCCTCGAGCCGCGGGCCGACCGATCCGGCATCTGGGAGGGCGACGCGCCGGCGCAGCACGGCCAAGCATACAAGTATCACATCACCTCGCAGTTCGGCGGATTTACCGTCGAGAAGGCCGACCCCTACGGGGTATTTTGCGAGGCGCCGCCGGCCACCGCCTCGCGGGTATGGACTCTCGAGTACGAGTGGCGCGACTTTGCATGGATGGCCGAGCGCGCGAGCTACAATGGCCTGGATGCGCCGATGTCGATCTACGAATTGCATGCCGGTTCGTGGCGGCGCAAGGACGGCAATTTTCTCAACTACCGTGAACTCGCGCATGCGCTCGCCGGCTACATGCAGGAATTGGGGTTCACGCATGTGGAACTGATGCCGGTCACCGAGCATCCCTTCTACGGGTCATGGGGCTACCAAACGACGGGCTACTTCGCGCCCACCGCCCGCTACGGGACTCCGCAGGATCTCATGTACTTCGTCGATCACCTGCATGAGCGCGGCATCGGCGTGATTCTCGATTGGGTGCCGTCGCACTTTCCCGCGGACGAACACGGGCTGGTGTTCTTCGACGGCACGCATCTGTACGAACACGCCGATCCGCAGCAGGGGTTTCATCCGGAGTGGAAGTCGGCGATTTTCAATTTCGGCCGCAACGAGGTGCGCAGCTTCCTCATCTCCTCGGCGCTTTTCTGGTTCGAGAAATATCACATCGACGGCCTGAGAGTCGATGCGGTGGCTTCCATGCTGTATCTCGACTATGCCCGCAAGCAGGGCGAATGGATTCCGAACCGCTTCGGCGGCCGGGAAAACCTCGAGGCCATCGATTTTCTGCGCACGCTGAACCGGGCGGTTTACCGCGACCATCCGGATGTGGCGATGATCGCCGAGGAATCCACGGCCTGGCCCATGGTGTCGCGTCCGACCGATGTGGGGGGTCTGGGCTTCGGCTTGAAATGGAACATGGGATGGATGCATGACACGCTCGAGTACATGAAGCAGGATCCGATCCACCGCAAATATCACCACGGGCAGCTGACGTTTTCCCTCATCTATGCCTTCAACGAAAACTTCGTGCTGCCGCTCTCGCACGACGAGGTGGTGTACGGCAAGGGCTCCCTCATCGGCAAGATGCCGGGCGACGACTGGCAGCAATTCGCGAACTTGCGCACGCTCTTCGGCTATATGTGGGCGCATCCGGGCAAGAAGCTCTTGTTCATGGGCGGGGAGTTCGGGCAGCGGCGCGAGTGGACCCACGAGGGTGAGCTCGAGTGGTGGGTGTCGGAGTTGCCGGAACATGCCGGCGTGAAGCAGCTGGTGCGCGATCTGAACCGCGTCTACCGCGGCGAGCCGGCCTTGCACAAGATCGATTTCTCGCCCGACGGGTTCGAGTGGCTCGATCTGGGAAATGCCGACAACAGCGTCATCGCCTTTCTGCGCAAGGCCCCTGGGGACGGCGCCCCCGTGCTCGTGGTCTGCAATTTTACCCCGGTCCCGCGACCGAACTACCTCATCGGCGTGCCCTCACGCGGGGTCTGGCACGAGATTCTCAACACCGATGCCCGGGAATACGGCGGTTCCGGATGGGGCAACCTGGGCGGCGTAGAATCGGTGCCCGTGAGCACCCAGGGCCGCCTCGAATCCGTCAATCTGAATCTGCCGCCGCTGGCCACCATCATGCTGCGCTGGGCGCCCCATGCCTAGGGCGAAGCGCAAAGCCGCCGCCGCGAACAAGCCGACCGCGCCCACGCCCGCCCGCCCGGAGCCGGACAGCAGGGCCGGCGCGGTTGCGCGGGTGTCAGAGGGCCGGGTGCGCGCCGTGATCGACGCCGTCCTGCCGTCGGTCGACGGCGGCCGCTTTGCGGTCAAGCGCATCGCCGGCGAAGCGGTCCCGATCGAAGCGCATTGCTTCACCGACGGCCACGACAAGCTGCGCGTGGTAATGCGATGGAAGGCCGTCGGCGCGGACCAGCAATTTGAAGTCGACATGAGGCCGCAGGCGAACGATGTGTGGCGCGCGGAGTTCACCCCGCCGCGCGCGGGCCGTTACCGGTATACGGTGGCCGCGTGGGTGGATCATTTCGAATCCTGGCGCAGCGAGCTCGAACGGCGCGACGATCCGGCGGACCTGCGCACGGCGCTCGAGGTCGGCGCCGCGCTCATCGATGAGGCGGCCGGCCGCGCCGCGGGGGGCGATGCGGCGATTCTCGCCGAATGGTCGGCGCAACTGCGCGCGGCCAAAGCCGCCGATCCCGCCGCGCAGAAGGCGATGGCACTGGATGCCGCGCGCGCGGCCATCGTCGCGCGCCATTCGGATTCGAGCCTGGCCGCGACCCTGTCGCTCGAACTGGTGGCGGACCGCAAGCGCGCGGGTTTCAGCAGCTGGTACGAGATGTTCCCCCGCTCGGCGGGCAGCGAGCCCGGGCATCACGGCACTTTCCGCGATGTCGAGGCACGCCTGTCCTACCTCGCCGACATGGGCTTCGACGTGCTCTACTTTCCTCCCATCCATCCCATCGGGCGCGTCAACCGCAAGGGCGCCAATAACACCCTCATCGCGAAGCCCGGAGACGTCGGCAGTCCCTGGGCCATCGGCGCGGCCGAGGGCGGACACAAGGACATCCTGCCGGAGTTGGGTACGCTCAGCGAGTTTCGCCACCTATTGACGAAGGCGAGTGAGTTCGGCATCGAGATCGCCTTGGACCTTGCGTTCCAGTGCGCGCCGGACCATCCCTACGTCAAGGCCCATCCGCTGTGGTTCAAGCATCGCCCCGACGGCAGCGTGCAGTACGCGGAGAATCCGCCCAAGAAGTACCAGGATATCTACCCCTTCGATTTTGAAACCGAGGATTGGCGCGCCCTATGGGAAGAGCTCAAGAGCATCGTCGATTTCTGGGTTGCGCAGGGGGTCAAGATATTTCGGGTGGACAATCCGCACACCAAGGCCTTCGGGTTCTGGGAATGGATCATCGAGTCCGTGAAGCGCGACCATCCGGAGGTGATTTTTCTCGCAGAGGCGTTCACCAGGCCCAAGCTCATGCACCGCCTCGCCAAGCTGGGCTTCTCCCAGTCCTACACCTACTTCACTTGGCGCAACTCGAAGCAGGAGCTCACGGATTATTTCACCGATCTTGCGCTTGGGCAGGGCCGGCAGTACTACCGCCCCAATGTGTGGCCGAATACGCCCGACATCCTGCATGAGACGCTGCAGTCGGGCCTGCGTCCGGTGTTTGCCGCGCGCCTGGTGCTGGCGGCGACGCTCGCCGCCAATTACGGGATTTACGGTCCGACCTACGAACTGCTGGAAAGCGAGCCCCGCGAGCCCGGCAGCGAAGAGTACCGCGACTCGGAGAAGTATCAGTTGCGCCACTGGAGCGTGGCGAGTTCCGACAGCCTATGGTCCCTGATCGCGCGCATGAATCGCATCCGCAGGGAGAATATTGCGCTGCAATCCGACAGCAGCCTGCATTTCTGCCCCATCGACAACGACCAGTTGATCGCCTACCTGAAATTCGACCCGGCTTCAGGTAATGTCGTTCTGACGGTGGTGAACCTCGATCCGTACCGGGCGCAATCCGGATGGGTGGACCTGGACATCGGTGCGTTGAAAATCGATGCCGAGCAACCCTATCAGGTGCACGATCTGCTGAGCGAGCAGCGCTACCTATGGCGGGGCCGGTACAATTACATCATGCTGGATCCGCAGCGCGCATCCGCGCACGTATTCAGATTGAGGCGGCGGGTGCGCAGCGAGCGGGACTTTGACTACTACCTGTGACATCGGCACTGCCCCCTTTGACAACTTGTAACACCGCACCTGTGACACGCCGCTAGATGAACGACGTAAAGGCTCCCGCTGAACCAAGGGCCCCCGCTGAACCAAGGGCCCCGGCTGACGTAAAGGCCCCCGCTCCCGATCCCGCCGCGCTGACCGGCCTCGAGCGCCAAGATCCGCTTTGGTACAAAGACGCCGTCATCTACCAGCTCAACGTCAAATCGTTCTTCGATTCGAACGATGACGGCATCGGCGATTTCAAGGGGCTCACTTCCAAGCTCGAATACATCCGGGATCTCGGGGTCAACACCATCTGGCTGATGCCCTTCTATCCCTCGCCGCTCAAGGACGACGGCTATGACATCGCGGATTATCAAAATGTGCATCCGCAGTTCGGCACTCTGGAGGATTTCCGCGCGATGCTGCGCGAGGCGCACCGGCTCGGACTGAAGGTGATCACCGAGCTCATCATCAATCACACCTCCGATCAGCACCCCTGGTTTCAGGCCGCGCGCACGGCTCCCGCGGGTTCGCCGGAGCGCGACTTCTACGTGTGGAGCGACACCGATCAGAAGTACCTGGAAACTCGCATCATTTTCACCGACACGGAGACCTCGAACTGGACCTGGGACCCGGTGGCGAAGGCCTACTACTGGCATCGCTTCTTCAGCCATCAGCCGGACCTCAACTTCGACAATCCGCGGGTTCTGGAGGCGGTGCTGCAGACCATGCGCTTCTGGCTGGACATGGGGGTGGACGGCTTCAGGCTCGATGCGATTCCCTACCTGGTCGAGCGCGAGGGGACGAACAACGAGAACCTGCGCGAGACCCACGCGGTGATCAAGCAGCTGCGCGCCGCCATCGATGCGAGCTATGAAAACCGCTTTCTGCTGGCGGAGGCCAATCAGTGGCCGGAGGACGTGCGCGAATACTTCGGCGACGGCGACGAGTGCCACATGGCGTATCACTTTCCGCTGATGCCGCGCATCTACATGGCCATCGCGCAGGCGGACCGTTATCCCATCATTGAGATCATGCAGCAAACGCCGGATATTCCCGACAGCTGTCAATGGGCGATCTTCCTGCGCAATCACGACGAATTGACCCTGGAGATGGTGACCAGCAAGGAACGCGACTACATGTACACCACCTATGCGGCGGACCTGCAGGCGCGCATCAACTTGGGGATCCGCCGCCGCCTGGCGCCGCTGATGGAAAACGACCTGGACCGCATCAAGCTCATGAACAGCCTGCTGCTGTCCATGCCCGGTTCGCCCATTCTCTATTACGGCGACGAAATCGGCATGGGCGACAACTTCTTCATCGGCGACCGCAACGGCGTGCGCACCCCGATGCAATGGAGTCCGGACCGCAACGCCGGCTTCTCGCGCGCCGATCCGCAGCGCCTGTACCTTCCGCCCATCATGGACGCGGTGTACGGCTATCAATCCACCAACGTCGAGGCGCAGTCCCGCGATCCGAGCTCGCTCTTGAGCTGGACCAAGCGCCTGCTCGCGGTGCGCAAGACCAGCCGGGCTTTCGGACGCGGCGCACGGAAGTTCTTGAGACCCGGCAACCGCAAGATACTGGCCTACCTGCGCGAGTTCGGCGACGACAGCATCCTGTGCGTGGCGAACCTGTCGCGGTCGGCGCAGCCGGTCGAGCTCAATCTATCCGCGTTCAAGGGCCGCGTGCCGGTGGAGATGCTGGGACGCACGGCTTTCCCGCCCATCGGCGAGCTGCCCTACCTGCTGACGATCTCGGCCTACGGCTTCTACTGGTTCCGCCTGACCACCGACGCCGAAGCCCCGGCGTGGCATGAGCAGATCGTGTCGATCGACGAGCGGCCGGTCCTGGTGCTGTTCGACGGCTGGACCAGCCTGTTCCGCGACCGCGTGGTTCCATGGCGCATCGGCATCGCGGAGAAAACCCGGGCGCAGTTCGAGACGGACACTCTGCCCCGCTACGTCGAAACGCAGCGCTGGTATGCGGCAAAGGGCACGGCGATCGATCGCGCGCGCATCGCCGACCACGTGCTGTGGCAGGAGGGCAAGCTCACCTGGCTGGTGACGCTGCTCGACCTGGAGAGCGCCGGCGAACGCACCAGCTACTTCCTGCCTCTCGCGCTCGCCTGGGAGGAACGCGACGAGGAGCGGGTGCGCAACCTGTCAACGGCCGCGGTGGCGAAGATACGCCAGCAGGCGAACGTCGGGGTGATGGGCGACGCCTTTGCCGACGAAATGTTCTGCCGCTCGGTCGTGGCGGCAATGGCGGCGCGCAAGGAAATCGCGACGTCCCAGGGCAGGCTGAAGTTCCTCCCGACCGCCGCATTCGGACGCCTGGCGGGCGCCAATTTCAGCGCGCTGCCCGTGGAGAGGCCGCGAGGCTCGAGTTCCAATACCGTGGTCAACATCGGCGAGCGCCTCATGCTCAAGGGCTACCGGCGGCTGCGCACGGGCGTGAATCCGGAACTCGAGATGGGCCGCTATCTGACCGAGGTTGCCCGCTATGCGAACTGCGCGCCGCTCGCCGGCGCTCTCGAATACATCGCCAATGACGGCGAGACGCAGCTGTTGGCCATGCTGCAGGGCTATGTCGCCAATCAGGGCGACGGCTGGAGCCACTCGCTCGAATATGTGCAGCGTCATCTCGAACAATACCGCACGACGCCTGCCGGCGACGCGGTCCCCGTCAATGCGCACGAGGCGTATTTGGCGCTGATGCGGGTGCTGGCGGTGCGTACCGCGGAGCTGCACAAGGCGCTGGCGCGGCCGACGCGAGACGCCGCATTTTCTCCCCAGCCCCTGATACGCGCCGACATGGACGCCTACCGGCAGCGCGCCCTGGAAGAAGCGCGCAACGCACTCGCCCTGCTGGCCGCGAGCCTCGAGCAGGTACCGGCGCCCGATCGCGACCGCGCAGCCACGGTGCTCGCGCAGCGCGAGCAGGTGTCCTCACGCATCGAGGCCCTGGCCACCCAGCCGCCGCAGGGCCTGAAGATCCGCATCCACGGGGACTACCACTTGGGCCAGGTTCTGGTGACGCGCAACGATTTCGTCATCATCGATTTCGAAGGCGAGCCCGGCCATAGTCTGGAGCAGCGCACCGCCAAGCATTCGCCGCTGCGCGATGTCGCCGGCATGCTGCGCTCGTTCAGTTATGTGCAGCACAGCGCCCTGCGCAAGGTCGCCCACAACGACGCCGAGGCCGCGAGGCTCGCGCCGCTGGCGCGTGCGTGGGAGAGCGAGGTACGCACCGCCTTTCTCGCCGCGTATGACGCCGCGGTGCGCGACTCGGCAATCTACGGCCCGGAGCCGCTCCGGGCGGGCAGCGGTCTGCTGGGGCTGTGTGAACTGGAAAAGGCCCTGTATGAACTGCGCTACGAGCTCGGCAATCGCCCCGGCTGGGCGGGCATTCCCCTGCAGGGCATCATCGACCTGAGCGCCAAATGAACGATTCGCCGGCCGACTTCCGCATCTAGATCTCTGGAGGCTTTAATGCAAAGCATCGACTTATTGATTGAGGCCGCGCGGGAGTTTCTGCACCAGATCGCGGCATTCCTGCCGCGGCTGCTGCTCGCGCTGGTCGTGGTGGCGGGCGGATGGGTGCTCGCCAAGGCCGCGCGCTTCGCCGTCGAGAAGGGGCTGCGGGCGGCGAATTTCACGGTGCTGACGGAACGGGCCGGCACCGACAATTTTCTGCACCAGGCCGGCATGCGCGGCGACACCACCAGCCTGTTCGGATTGGTGGCCTACTGGCTGGTCATCCTGGCGACTCTGATGATCGCCTTCAACGGCCTTGGGCTCACCTACATCACCGATCTGCTGGGGCGTGTGGTGTGGTTCACCCCGAAGCTGCTGGTGGCGATGCTGGTGGTGGTTTTCGGTTCGTACTGCGCGCGCTTCGTCGGCGGCGCCGTGCACACCTATTGCGTGGACGCGCAGATTCCGGATGCCGACATGCTGGGCAGGATCGCGCGCTATCTCATCGTGATATTCGTCGTGATGATCGCCTTGAGCCAGATCGAGGTCGGCGGCGACATCGTCCAAAGAACCTTTCTCATCGTCCTGGCCGGGGTGGTGCTGGCGCTCGCTCTCGCGTTCGGGCTCGGCGGCAAGGACTGGGCGGCCGCGATGCTCGAACGTTGGTGGCCGCGGCACAGAAAGGACGGGGACCTCTGAATCGATGGGGCGGTCATGCTGCGCCCCCGGCGTCGATGAGACCGTGGCGAATGGCAATCAGAGTAAGCTCGGATTGATTCACGACGTTCAATTTCTGCTTGATATTGTACAGGTGAGTGCCGATGGTCGATGCCGAAAGATTCAGGTCCGAGGCGATGCGCTGCACCGTCGCGCCGCCGGCGAGGCGCACGAAGACCTCGAATTCTCTCTCGGACAGCCGCTCGACCGGGGACTTGGCGGCGCCGTCGAATTCCGCCAGCGCCAGCTTCTGGGCGAGCGCGGGATCGAGAAAGCGGCGGCCCGCGGCAACTGCCGTCACGGCTTCGAGCAGCGCTTCGGGTGCACTGCGTTTGGACAGAAAACCCAGCGCCCCTTCCTGCAGCGCGCGGCGCGCATGCATCGGGTCGTCGTGCGCCGACAGCGTCAGTATCTGCGCCTGAGGCTGGTGGGCGCGAATCCGCCGCAGCGCCTCCAGACCCCCCATGCCCGGCATGGCCAGATCCATCACCACCACGTCGGGCTCGTGCTCGAGATAGAGCTGACATGCGGTTTCGCCGCTGTCGGCTTCGGCGACGACCGACATTTCCGGCACGGATTGCAGCAGCAGTCGAAATCCCATGCGCACCACGGCGTGATCGTCGACCAAGAGGACGCGAATCACGCCTGCGCGCCCAGGGGGATGTCGGCGGTGAGGCGCACGCCGCGGCCGTCCACCGCGCCGATGCCGAAGGTGCCGCCCAATTGCCGTACGCGCTCCGCCAGGCCGCGCAGGCCATAATGGCCGGGGCGCGTCCAATCGGCTGCCAAACCGACGCCGTCGTCGGACACCGTGGCGACGATGCGCTGCGCATCGCACTGCACGGCGATGTCCACGCGCGAAGGCTGTGCGTGCCTCAAGGCGTTGATCAAACCTTCCTGGACCACCCGGTAGATCGCGAGCGCGATGCTCGGTCCGAGCTCGATGGGCAGCTGGTGGCGAAGCGAGAGAGCGATGGAGGGATGGCGCCGCTGCCAATCGCGCACCAGGCTCTCCAGCGTGTTCGCGAGCCCGAGCGTGTCGAGCGACAGCGGGGTGAGCCTCGGAATCAGGCCGTGCATGGCATCGTACAGGCGCGCCGCCTCCTCGGAGATCAGCCGCGCAATGTCGCCGGTCGCCGGATCCCGCGCCGCCACCTGAGTCGCGATGGCGAGCGCCAGGCTGCGAACCGCGGTGACTGACTGGCCGAATTCGTCGTGCAGCTCATGCGCGATCAAACGCCGCTCCTCTTCGACTCTTTGGTCCGCCAGGGAGGCCATCTCGCGCCGTTCCTCGAGCCGCGCCTCCGCATCATGCGCCTTGCGCTCGGCCAGAACCTTGTCCTGCACGGCCTGCGCCATGCGGTTGAAGGCGGCGCCGATGGCGTTCGCTTCGTGGCCGGCAAGTGCAGGCAGGCGAAATGCCAGGTCTCCTTGTTGTATCCGCTCGAGACCTTCCGCGATGACGGGGAAGGGCTCGAGCGCCCGCCTCACCGACCAGAACGCAAGGCCGTTCACGGCGATGAACATGACTGCGGCAACCCCTACGAGCCGGGTGATGTCATCCCAGGCATCGAGCACGGCGCGCGAGGGCTGCGCCTGCACCGACAGCAATACGCCGCCGCGCAGGGGAAAGGAATATGTCACCGGCGCGGGCTGCAAAAGACGGGCAAACCACGGCGGAGCCTCGCGTCCGGCCTTGTAGGTCGCCGGGGGCGACCGATACAGGACCTCGCCCGTGGCCGACTGCAAGGACACCTCATTGGAGCGCACCCGGCCGAGCTGCTGAAGGAATTGCAGCACCAGGTCCGGCCCCCCGACCTGGGAATAGACCCCCGCCAGACGCCCCAGGAGCTGCGCGGCCACCCGGTTCGCCGCCTCGATTTCCTCGCGCACGGAGGTGCGGGTGCTCTGTATCTCCGCCGCGATCAGCACGATCACGAAGGCGGCGCTCAAGGCCGCCACCACGAGATTCAGACGGGTCCGCAGTCTCATTGGGCGCATGGTACCAGGGCCGTATTGCCGAGGTCGTGCGGCGATGTCTCATGAAAATCATGAGGCGGGATTCATGATGCCGCCGATGCCCGGAATCGGGTCTCCGGGCAGCATGGAGCGGAACCTCACTTCAGGAGCTTTGATATGAAATGGGAAACCCCGCAAGCAGTTGAATTGCGATTCGGTATGGAAATCACGATGTATGTGTCCAATCGCTGATGAATAGCGAGGGCGGCGCCCCTGGCCCTCAGGGGCGGCGCCCACCTTTAAGTGAAAATCCGGGTACTGGGGTCGGCCGCCGGGGGCGGGTTTCCCCAATGGAACTGCAATTGCCCGAACTGCAGGGGCTTTCGGGCAGGCACTCTAAAGGGCCACGGGCGTACCCAGTCCTCCATCGCCGTCGGCGACGGCACCTCCTGGGCGCTGGTGAATGCCTCGCCGGACATTCTGGCGCAGCTTCAATCCAATCCTGATCTGCAGCCGGGGCGCACGATACGCGACAGCGCCATCGCCGCCATCGTCCTCGTCGACGGACAGGTCGACCATACCACCGGACTCTACATGCTGCGTGAATCGGTCCGTCCCTGGCCCATCTGGTGTACCGACAGCACCTTTGCGGATCTCACCCGCGGCAATCCCGTGCTCGGGGTGCTCGAGTTCTTTTGCGGCGTGGATCGCCGGCGCATCGAATTGGACGGCGCCGGTTTCACGATCGACGGCGTGCCCGGAGTACGGTGGCGCGCACTGGCGGTTGCCAGCAAACCCGCCCCCTATTCACCCAATCGAGACTCGCCCGTGGCCGGCGACAATCTGGCGCTCGTGATCGAGGATGAGAGCAACGGGCGGACCGCGGTTTACGCTCCGGGATTGAGCGCCATCGACGAGGCGGTGTGGCGCGCCATGCAGAGCGCCGCCTGCGTGCTCGTCGACGGCACGTTCTGGAGCGACGATGAGATGATCCGGCTGGGAATCTCCGCGAAGCGCGCACGCGACATCGGGCACCTGCCGCAGAGCGGAGCGGGCGGAATGCTGGAGTGGCTGGACCGCCTGCCGCGCGGCACGCGCCGGATCCTGATCCACATCAACAACACCAATCCCGTTCTCGATGAAACTTCCGCCGAATCGGCCGAGCTCGCGCGCCGCGGAGTCGAGGTGGCGCGGGACGGCATGGAGGTCGCGCTGTGAGCCTTCCCGCCTGGGGCCGGGAAGAGTTCGAGGCGCAGCTGCGCGCACGGGGCCGCGCCTATCACATCCATCATCCCTTCAATGTACTGCTCAATTCCGGCGCGGCCACGCCGGCACAGATTCGCGGCTGGGTCGCGAATCGCTTCTATTATCAGATCAACATTCCGATCAAGGATGCGGCCATTCTGGCCAATTGCTCCGACCGCGCGGTGCGCCGCGCGTGGGTGCAGCGCATACTGGATCACGACGGCCATGGCGATGATCCCGGCGGCATCGAATCCTGGCTTCGCCTGGCGGAGGCGGTGGGCTTGTCCCGGCAGAGCGTGGAGAGCCTGGCCGAGGTGCTTCCGGGGGTTCGCTTCGCGGTCGATGCCTATGTCAACTTCGCGCGCCGCGCGCCCTGGCCGGAGGCGGTGTGCTCCTCGCTGACCGAGCTGTTCGCGCCCGAGATTCACAAGCAGCGCCTCGCGAATTGGCCGCAGCACTATCCGTGGATCGACCCTGCGGGGCTGCACTACTTCCAGAGCCGGGTCAGTCTGGCGCGCCGCGACGTCGAATTCAGTCTCGCGCTGACCCTGGATCGGTTCGATACCCGCGTCCTGCAGGAGCGCGCGCTCGATATTCTGAAATTCAAGCTCGATGTGCTATGGCAGATGAGCGATGCGATGGCCCTGCGCCACGGGGTCTCCATATGAATCAGCCGCTCATCGGCGCCGCGTCGCGGCCCGCCGTCATGCGCGGGTACCGTCTGCAGTGGGAGCCGGCGCAAAACGCGCACGTGCTCCTCTATCCCGAGGGGATGATCAAGCTCAACGGCAGCGCCGGCGAGATCCTGAAGCGCTGCGACGGTGAAACCACGATCGCCGACATCACGGCGGATCTGGAACGCGCCTTCGCGGCGCCCAATCTGTCCGAGGACGTCCTTCGTTTCATTGCCATGGCGGTGGAGAAAAAATGGCTGACCATCCCCTCATGACGGCGCCGCCGAGGCCCGGACCGCCGCTGTGGCTGCTGCTCGAGCTGACGTACCGCTGTCCGTTGCACTGTGCTTTCTGCTACAACCCGACGGATTTCGCCCGCAGCGGCCCCGAGCTCGATACGGAGGACTGGCTGCGGGTGCTGCGCGAGGCGCGCGCGCTCGGCGCCGTGCAGCTGGGGCTGTCGGGCGGCGAGCCGCTGATCAGGGACGATCTGGAGTCCATCGTGGCGGAGGCGCACCGTCTCGGCTTCTACATCAATCTCATCACCTCCGGCGTGGGCTTGAACGACGCCCGCCTGCATGCCTTGAAGATGGCCGGGCTGGATCACATCCAGCTCTCCTTTCAGGACAGCACGCGGCAGATGAACGATTTCCTGAGCAGCACCCGCACGTTCGAGCTGAAATCGGCCGTGGCCGCGCTGATCAAGCAGTACGATTACCCGATGGTGCTCAACGTGGTGCTGCACCGGCTCAACATCGACCATGTCGAGGAGATCCTGGACATGGCTCTCGAGCTGGGGGCCGATTACGTGGAATTGGCGAACACCCAGTATTACGGCTGGGCCTGGCACAACCGCGAGCAGCTGCTGCCCAGCCGCGACCAGGTCGAGCGGGCGGAGCGCACGATGCAGCGCTTTCGCGAGCGCGTCGGACGGCGGATGCAGATTTATTTCGTGGTGCCCGATTATTTCGAGCGCCGTCCCAAGCCCTGCATGAACGGCCTGGGCTCGATATTTCTGACGGTGACGCCGGATGGCACCGCGCTTCCCTGCCATGCCGCGCGCATGCTGCCGGGCCTCGAATTTCCCAACGTGCGAAGCTCGGGCGTCGAGGAGATCTGGTACCGCTCGGCGAGCTTCAATCATTTTCGCGGCGATGCGTGGATGAAGGAGCCGTGCCGAAGCTGCCCCGAGAAGGCCCGCGATTTCGGCGGCTGCCGCTGCCAGGCCTACCTCTTGACGGGCGACGCGGCGAACGCGGACCCGGTGTGCGATCTGTCTCCGCACCACCACCTGGTCACGGAGGCGGTCGCCCGGGCGGCGCTGCCCGCGGCCGGCCTGCAGCGCCTGGGACCGGAGGAGAAGCCGCTGGTGTTCCGCAGTCCGCGCAATTCCATTACGCTGTCATCTTGAGCGAGATGCAAGCGCAATCCATGCAGTGGCTGACCGCGGCGTTTCTCCTCGCGCTGGCGGCGGAGACGCTGATACGCGTGTGGCTGGGGTCGCGGCAGATCGCGGCCGTGCGGGCGAATCGCGACAGAGTTCCCGAGCTGTTCCGCGGACAGATCGCGCTCGCCGATCAGCAAAAGGCCGCCGACTACACCGCCGCGCGCGTGCGGCTGGGCCGCTGGGCCACCGTCATCGAGGCACTGGTGAAAATCGCGCTGACCTTGGGCGGCGGCCTCGCGGCCGCCGATGCGCTCTGGCGCCGGACGGACTTGGGCGAGCCGTGGCGCGGCGCCTGCATCGTGGCCAGCGTACTGCTGCTGCTGCAGCTGGTCGGGCTGCCCTTCTCGCTGTGGAGAACATTCAGGATCGAAGCCCGCTTCGGCTTCAACCGCGTCTCCCCGCGCCTCTACGCGCTCGATGTGCTCAAACAGTGGCTGCTGGCGGCGCTGCTCGGGGGTCCGCTGTTGCTGGCGATGCTCACCCTGATGGAACGCGCGGGGGCAGGTTGGTGGGTGTGGGCCTGGCTGATCTGGCTGGCATGGACCCTGGGGCTGACCTGGGCCGCGCCCAAATTCATCGCGCCGCTGTTCAATCGATTCTCGCCGCTCACCGATGTAGCGCTCAAGAGGCGGGTCGAGACCTTGCTCGAGCGCTGCGGATTCGCGGCGCGCGGAGGCGTGTTCGTCATGGACGGATCGCTGCGCTCGGCGCACGGCAACGCCTATTTCACCGGCATCGGCCGCAACAAGCGCATCGTGTTCTTCGACACCTTGCTGTCACGGATCGAGCCTGAGGAAATCGAAGCGGTGCTGGCGCACGAACTCGGTCATTTTCGTCTGCACCACGTGCGGCAGCGGCTGGCGGCATCGGTGCTGCTGACGTTTGCCGGTCTGGCGCTGCTGGCGTGGCTGGCGCGCCAGCCGGGGTTCTATGCCGCCCTGGGCGTGCCGTCTCCATCCGCGGCGATGGCGCTGCTGCTGTTCGTCGTGACCGTGCCGGTGCTCGCCTTCTTCGCGACCCCTGCCACGTCCTGGTGGTCCCGCCGGCACGAGCGAGAGGCCGACGACTTCGCCGCCGAATACGCCGACGCACGCGACCTGGCGGCAGCCCTGGTCAAGCTGTTTCGCGACAACGCGGCCACGCTCACGCCCGACCGCATCCATTCGGCGTTCTTCGACTCGCATCCGCCGGCGCTCGAGCGCATCGGGCGCTTGAACGCAATGGCGAGAAGCGCATGACCGATATCTCGGAATACCGAGGGCATGCCGGCGGCACACCCTCGGTTTTCCATACCATCAGCCCATTATCGATTTTTCTCGCTGGCTTGTTCGGCCCGAGCGGCGCCGATCGCCGTCGTCACATGCTTGCGCTCCTCGGGAGGCGGTAACACGGCCTTCATACCGAGAGATTGCAGCCACAATTCGCGACCCCATCCTTTGGAGTGATACAGGTGTTCGTCTTCCTGATCCTCCACCTCATCGGCTGCCGCCTGGAGTACGGATTGTTGCTTGCCGGTGGACTTCTCGGCGCATTTGGAAATCAATTCCCAATCCGCATGATCCTTGGTTTCCGCGAGTACCACGCATTCACACGCCACCAATTCCGCCGCCTCTGGGTTGCCGCCCTTGAGGGCTGTCTGCATCGCCTGAACGAGTGCAGCACCCAATAGCTTGACGACGCGCCGCCCCGGACTATCTTCCTCCGGATCCAAGGACAATTGTTGAAACACCCCAATTAGTATCCGTTCGTGGTTGCGCGTCTGATCGAGATATTTCTCCCACTCCTCTTTTAAATCCTCGTTCACGACGCACTTCAGGGCCGTCTCGTAGACCTGAATTCCGCCTCGTTCATGCTCTAGAGATTGAATGAGCAATTCCTTCACCTGTGCCTGTTTCATGTCAAAGCCCCCATAGTTAGAAATGTATACATCCGCGAGCCGCTAATGCACGACTCCGTATCTGTCGATCGAGATTGCATAGATAGGCTCAAGCCCCCGCCTTTCCTAGGGTGCTATTTCCCCCTGGTGCTGCCGGATTTCGCTGACATAACTTCCCGATGAGACTTGTCGAATAAATTGTGAAATCACGTGCGCGCCCGCGGAGCCGTGATGTAGTCCAACCTCGACCCGTTTCGGGTCATGGACCTACATTGTTTCTTTGCTCTTTTACGTACAATGCCTTGATTTGCGCGATTGAGCGCCACCGGACAATCTTATGCCTGTTGAAGCTGCCCGCTTTCCTAGACCCGCAAACCGTTTGCGGACCGGCTGCGCTTCGCAGTGCTGTTAAATATAAGTCATGGCAAGGCGAAAGAGGATGAACTGTGCCTCGTTGACATCAAGGAAGCGGTTCCCGCCGCCGCCCCGCGAACGCGAGATGCCGTTATGCCCAAGGACAATGGCAAGCGAGTGGTTGCGGGCGCCAGGCGTTTGTCCCCGGCGTTGGGCGATCGGATGATGGCCGCCAAAGTGCTCGGCCGATCCGTCGTCTTGCGTGAATTGATGCCGCAAGACCTAAAGCTTGAAATCGATCGGCCTTCGCGCGACGAGGCCGATGCACCCTCCTGGCTTTGGTCAAGCGTTGTAGAACTAGCCTCGATCCACGAAGCGGCTCATCTCGAACACTGCCGGCAGTACGCACTGGCGCAGTGATTGTCAGGGTTACGCCGCCGCGCGCTGCGCGGGCGCGTCTTCCAGGGCCCGGGCGAGCACGTCGTCGATCTTCTCGGCCCAGACGAACTCGAGCTTCGCGCGCACGCTCTGCGGGATATCCTCGAGATCGCGGCGATTGCGCGCCGGGAGGATTACGGTGCGGATGCCGGCGCGCGCCGCGGCCACGCATTTCTCCTTGATGCCGCCGACCGGCATCACCACTCCCCGCAGGCTGATCTCGCCGGTCATGGCCACCTGGGCTCGGACCGTGCGCTGGGTCAGGAGAGAGGCCAAGGAGGTGGCGATGGCCACCCCGGCGCTCGGCCCGTCCTTGGGGATGGCCCCGGCCGGAACGTGAATGTGCAGGTCGCTGTTGTCCAGCAGGGCGGGATCGATGTTGAGCCGATCGGCCTGGGACTTCACCCAGGTGACGGCCGCCTGGGCGCTCTCCTTCATGACCTCGCCGAGCTGTCCCGTGAGAATGAGCTTGCCGCTGCCGCGCACGCGGCTGGACTCGATGAACAGAATATCGCCGCCCGCCGGGGTCCAGGCGAGGCCGGTGGCCACGCCCGGGATGCTGGTGCGCAGGGCCACGTCGCTTTCGAAGCGCGCTGCGCCCAGGATGCGCGCCACGTCCTCGGCGCCGATCGCGACCTTTTGCGCGCCGCCTGACGCAATGGTCACTGCCGCGCTGCGCAGCAGCGCGCCGATCTGGCGCTCTAGGCTTCTCACGCCCGCCTCGCGGGTGTAGTCGACGATGAGGCGGCGCAGGGCGTCCTCGGAGATCTCAACCTGATCGGGGTTCAGCCCATTCGCCGTCAACTGCCGGTTGAGCAGGTAGCGCTTGGCGATCTGCAGCTTTTCCTCTTCCGTGTAGCCGGTGAGCTCGATGATTTCCATGCGGTCGCGCAGCGGCGGCGGGATGGAATCCAGCACGTTGGCGGTTCCGATGAACAGCACCTTGGATAGATCGAAGGGAACCGCGAGATAGTTGTCGCGGAAGGAGTTGTTCTGTTCCGGATCGAGCACTTCGAGCAACGCCGAAAACGGGTCGCCCTGGTGGCTGGCCGAGAGCTTGTCCACCTCATCGAGCATGAGCACGGGGTTGCGCCGGCCGGTCTTGCGCATGGCTTGCGCGATGTTGCCCGGCAGCGAGCCGATGTAGGTGCGCCGATGACCACGGATTTCCGCCTCATCGTGGACACCGCCCAAGCTCACGCGTCCGAACTTGAGGCCGATCGCCTTGGCAATGCTCTGGCCGAGCGAAGTCTTGCCGACTCCCGGGGGGCCGACGAAGCAGAGAATGGGACTGCGGCCCTCGGGATTGAGTTTTCGAACGGCGAGGAACTCCAGTATGCGGCGCTTGACCTTCTCCAGACCGTAGTGGTCTTGATCGAGTATGGCGCGCGCCTGCTCGATGTCGACCGTCTCGGGATCGACCTTCGACCAAGGCATGGCCAACAGCCAGTCGAGATAGGTTCGGGTCATGGAGTATTCCGCGGACGAGTCCGGCATGCGCTCCAGGCGCTTGAGCTCGCGCTCGGCCTGCTCGGCGACCTCCGCCGGCATGCCGGCATCGTGGATGGCCTGCTTCAATTCCTCGAGCTCGGCCGACGAAGTGTCGCTTTCGCCCAGCTCCTTTTGAATCTGCCGCAGGCGCTCGCGCAGCACGGCCTCTTTTTGCCGTTCGTCGAAGGCCTCGCGCGTCCGCTCATCGATCTGCCGCGATACCTTGAGCACCTCGATGCGCCGCCCGAGCAGGGTCAGCACGCGATCGAGCCGCGCCTTCAGATCGAACGTGGCAAGAATCTCCTGCTTCTCCGCGGCCTTCAGATCCATGAAGCTTGCGACCATGTCGGCCAGCGCCGGTATCGACTCGATGCTGCGAATGGCGTTGACCAGTTCGCCCGGCGCCTGCGGCAGCAGCTGCACGGCCTCGAGCGCCTTGTCGCGCAGGTTCAGACCGCGCGCTTCGACCTCACGGTCGAGCACGGTGGGCTCCTTATGCGCATCGATCCGCGCCACCAGGAAGGGCTCGTGGCTGACGAAGTCGAGCACGGTGAAGCGCTCTTCGCCCTGGGCGATCAAATGGTGAGTGCCGTCCGGCGCGGTGATGAAGCGCACGATGGTCGCCGCCGTGCCGACCCGGTGCAGGTTCTCCGGACCCGCGACCGCGCCAGCCGCCGCGCCGTCGCCGCTCTTGGGGTCGGTCTGCAGCAACAGGCCCACCCGGCGCTGAGTGCGCACCGCCTCCTGAGCCGCCGCCAGCGCCGGGCCGCCGGCGATGGCAATGGGCAATACCACGCCGGGGAACAGAACCGTGTTGCTGATGGGCAAAATAATCAGCACGTCTTCAGAGTTCATGGTGCCTCCCTCGTGAGACGCAGAAACAGGCGGCCGCGATCGAGCTGGCGCTCAACCAGTGCATAGCGCCCGGGCGGCAGATCGATCCGCCGGCGCATGAGCCCGTAGGGGATCTCCAGACGCACGACGTTCATGCGGGCACTCAACGCCGGCGGCGGCACGGTGGTTTCAATTTGCAAGCCGGTCGGCGTTATCTGCACCGCGATGTCGTCCGCGCGGGCGCCGGGCAGCGCGAGCAGCACGTGCAATTCGGCGCCTTCCGCGAAGATGTCCACGGGCGGCTCCCACACCGGCCGGGTCGCCGGTACGGCCAGCAACTCAAAAAAACGGCGATGCTTGCGCTCGGCTTCATCGAGGAGGGCACAGGCTTCCGCCCACATCCAGGATTTTCTGCGGTTGGTGTTCATGGACCACTACTAATGCGGCCGGGGAAGCGCAAGTTCAAGGGCGCCCCCGGGGGGGGTCAACTCGAGCGCGGCGCTGGTTTGTCCACCACCCGCACCGTGTAGCCGCCCGACTTCTCGTCGGCCCGCAGGGCGAGCAATCCGCGCTTCTCGCCGTCGGCCAACAGGTCATTGAATGACCGGAAACCATAGGCGCGCTCGTTGAACCCGGGATGACGGCGCTTGATCGCCTGCTTGATCATCGAGCCCCAGATGGGCTCGCTGCCGCCGCGCTCCTCGGCCAGCGCTTCCAAGGTTTCCACGATCAGCTCGAGCGCGTCGTTGAGGTCCGGACCCTTGTTCTCCGCGGCGGCGCTGTCGGCGGGCGCGCTGTCGGCCGCCGCAGTTCCCGCCGGGGCGGTGCCGGCCGGCACCGAACCTGTCGATCCCGCCGCTCCCGCGGGTGCCGCAGCTGCCGCTCCGGCCGCTGCCGCTCCCGCCGGTGCCGCAGCCGATGCGGCCGGGCGGGGCGCTGCGCTGCGGCGGCGCGCCCGGGAAGGTTCCCTGCGGACCAGGTCGTCGTAGTAGATGAATTCATCGCAGTTGTTGATGAACAGGTCCGAGGTCGAATTCTTGACCCCGACCCCGATAACGGTTTTGGCGTTTTCACGCAATTTGCTCACCAGCGGAGAGAAATCCGAGTCGCCGCTCAAGATGACGAAAGTATCGACGTGCCCCTTGGTGTAGCACAGGTCGAGCGCATCGACGACCATGCGAATATCGGCGGAGTTCTTGCCCGATTGGCGCACATGCGGAATTTCGATGAGCTCGAACGCCGCTTCGTGCAGGCCGCGCTTGAAGTCCTTGTAGCGGTCGAAATCGCAATAGGCCTTCTTGACCACGATGTGGCCCTTGAGCAGCAGCCGCACGAGCACCTTCTCGATGTCGAAACTCGGATACTTGGCATCGCGTGCGCCGAGGGCGATGTTCTCCAGGTCGAGGAAAACCGCCATGGTGGCGTCGGATGTTCTGGTTGTCATTGCGGCCAAGTTTACTCCATTCCGCACCGCGCCGAAGCGGTAGTGTCCTGTCCCAGAAACAACTCACTCGCTGCGCCGCGTCTTGTCGCGCCGGGCGATACTAGAACCAGTTGTAGTTGAAGCTGATGCTGATCCTCTCGGCGGCGACGCGATTGAGCGCCACCTCATGGCGCAGCCAGCTCTCGAAGAGCACTACACGGCCCGCCGCGGCGGCAAATGTTCCCCATGGGCGGGTCTCTCTCGGCGCGGTGGATTTGCGCGGCGGCGCGGCCATGAAGCGATCCAAGCGCGGATCCTCGAACTTGATTCCGGGACTCCCCGCCGGGACGTGCACGTAGTAGGTGCCGCTCAATGTCGACAGCGGATGCAAATGCAGGCCGTGCGCCACGTGTTTGGCGTTGATGTTGATCCAGCAGTCGGTCATGGAGAGCTCGCGGCCGTCCAGATCCCACTGCACGGCGTTGGCGAACGCCTTGACATGCCTGCCGAGCTTTCTCTCGAGCGCCTTGAAGGTCGGCGAAATGCGCTGCAGCCAGTGCACCGAGCCGTAAGAAGTGTAGCCTCCCGGATAATTTCTGGCGGACCAACGCCGTCCCGCCGCATCGTCGTCGCGCAGCTGCCGGCATTCCTTCAAGAGCTGCCGGTTGAAGGCCGCCGCCCCGCTCCTTTGCAAGGCGGCGGTATAGACATAGGTTGGGAACAGCGTGTGGATGGTCATGCCGCAAGCCTAGCGGGCATCGCCCCCTTTAGGGAAATCGCGATAAGATCCCGCATGAATTCCGTGCAGACCGCGCCGCTCCCGCAGCCCGGCGCCTCCCTTCCGTGGCGGGTCGCGCCGCCGTTGATCAGCACCGCGCTGCTCATGCTGGGCTCGGGTTTCTTGGGATCGCTGCTGCCGCTGCGATTCTCCGCCCTGGGGATGTCGGATGGCGTGATCGGCCTGACCGCCACCGCCGAAGCCCTCGGATTCCTGGCCGGATGCCTTTACGCTCACCGGGTGATCGCGCCGGTGGGCCTCGAACGCGCCTACGCGACCTTTGCCGGATTGAAGTCGGTGGCCATTCTCGGGCTTTACTTTGCGAACGGCGTGCCCGCGCTGGCGCTGCTGCGGTTTCTGATCGGCGTGAATGCCGCGGGCCTTGCCATCATCGTGGAAAGCTGGCTGAACGCCCTGGTGCCGAACGAGCAACGTGGTCGCGTCCTGACCGTCTACGTGCTGGTGTACGGCCTGTTCTTCGGCTTGGGCCAGCTGTTCAGCCAAAGTCTCAACGTCAAAGGTCCGGAGCTCTTGTTGATCGCAGGCATCTCCACCACGCTTGCGCTGGTGCCGATGGTGGCAATCGATGTGCGCGCGCCGGCGCTGCCGCGGGCGGTGAAGCTGGAGATTTTCAAGGCATTGCGGACCTCGCCCGTCAGCGTCAGCGCCTGCCTGCTGAATGGCCTCATTCTCACGGCCTTCACCACCGTGGGCCCTCTGCTCGGCACGCGCATCGGCTTCCACCAAGAGCGCATCGTCCAGCTGATGGCCTGTGTCTCACTGGGCGGCCTGTTCCTGCAATGGCCGATCGGCTATTTCTCGGACAAGATCGACCGCCTGCATGCGCTGATCGGTCTCGGGGCCGGCATTCTCGCCGTGTCCGCGGCCCTGGTATGGGCGAACCAGCGAATGCCCTTCGCGCTGCTGGCCTTGCTGTTCGGCATCTTCGGCGGCCTCGCGGAAAGTCTCTACGCGGTCGGCGTCGCGCACGCCAACGACCGCGCCCAGCCGGTGGATTATGTGGCGCTGTCGTCGACTTTGCTGTTCGTCTGGGCATTGGGATCGTCGCTCGGCCCGACCGCCGGCACTTACGCCATCCAACTGCTCACGCCGAGGGCATTTTTCGTCTACGTCATCGTGCTGACCCTGGCGTTCACGCTGTTCGCCGTCTGGCGGCTGTCGCGGCGCAAGGCCGATAAGGTAGTTGAGTCGCGTGAGGAATTTCTCACCTACCCGCAGACCTCTCCGGAGATCTACGCCTGGCTGCCGTATCACCGCAACAAGGTGCGCAAATCCAAGCGGCCCGAGGCTGCGGCCGACGCGCCCGCAAACGAGTCTGCCGTGGTGCCTGCCGAGGCCCCTGCCAAGGCGCCGGCGAATGACAGTTCCTGAAGACGACGCCGGCATCGACTTTCTATGGCGCGGCCGCCGAGCCGGCCGGAGCGCGCGAGTCGCTGGCGCCGTAGAGAATCGCCGGCCGGGGAAACCCCAGCGCCTTGGCCGCGGCGGCATCCGCGGGGGCGATGCCGATGGCCTCGGCTGCATTGCCCGTTCCCCAGGGTTCCAAGGGGACCAAGTGGTATCCCATGCGGGTGAGAGCCCTGGCCGTGTCGGCGGAGAAAGCAAATGGCTCTCCCGCCAAGGTGTCCGGCAACCACTGATGGTGTATGCGCGGCGCGTCGACGGCTTCCTGCAGGGTCATCCCGTGATCGATGACATTGACGATGATTTCCAGCACCGTGGTGATGATGCGCGAACCGCCCGGCGTGCCGACGATGAGCACCGGTTTGCCCTCCTTCAGCACGATGGTCGGAGTCATGGAACTCAAGGGCCGCTTGCCCGGCGCAATCGCGTTCGCCGCGCCCTGCACCAGACCAAACAGATTCGCCGTGCCGGGCTTGGCGGTGAAGTCGTCCATCTCGTCGTTCAAAAAGAAGCCGGTGTCGCCGGCGATGACCTTGGCGCCAAAATCGTCGTTGATGGTATAGGTGACCGATACGGCATTCCCCTTGGCGTCGACGACGGAGTAGTGCGTGGTGGTGGCTTTCTCCCTGTCGGCGTCCGCCGTGTCGGCGCCGAGCGTCGAGGATGCCGTCGCACGGTGCGGTTGAATGCGCGCCCTGATCGCCTCGGCATGGCCCGTGGACAAGAGACGCGCGACCGGATTGTCGACGAACGCAGGATCGCCCAGGAAGGTGTTGCGGTCACGATAGGCGAAGCGCATCGCCTCGGTCATCAGATGCACCGAATCGCTGGAGTGAAAGCCGAGCGCCGTCAAAGGATAGGCTTCAAGGATCTGCAGCATCTCGCAGAGTGCGACACCGCCCGAACTCGGCGGAGGCGCCGACAGAACGACATAGCCGCGGTATCGGCAGGATATCGGGGCGGATTCGGTGACTCGGTAGGCCTGGAAGTCTTCCTTGCTCAGCAGACCGCCGTTGGCCCGGCTGGCGGCGGCCACCGCGTCGGCGATCGGGCCTTCGTAGAAGCCGCGGGCGCCGCCGGCGCTCACCGTCCGCAGGGTCTCCGCCAGGTCCTTTTGGAACAGACGCTCGCCGGGCTGCCAGGGCTCTCCATGATGGAGGAATACCGCGGCCACGTTCGGCTGCGCGCGGAACGCGGCGGTGCCGACCGTCAATACATCGACGTCGCCACGAGTGAGGATGAATCCGTCCTGCGCGAGCCGAATGGAGGGCGCCATCAGGACGGCGCGCGGCAGGGTTCCATATCTCTCGCGGGCGGTTTCGAGGCCGAGCACGGTTCCGGGCACGCCGGCCGCGAGATAGCCGTTCACGCTCCTGTCGCTCGAGGGGTTGCCTTGCGCGTCGAGAAACATGTCGGCGCGCGCGGCCAGTGGAGCCTTCTCGCGAAAGTTGATGAAGGTACTGCGGCCGTCGGCCAGGTGAATGGTCATGAAGCCGCCGCCGCCGAGATTGCCGCAGCAGGGGTGCGTCACCGCAAGCGCGTAGCCCACGGCGACGGCTGCGTCCACGGCATTGCCGCCCTGGCGCAGAATGTCGGCGCCCACGCCGGAGGCCAGATGCTGCGCCGTCACGACCATGCCGCCGGCCGATTCCAAAGCCGCCGGAGCGGCCGCCGGAGCGGGTGCGCTCGATACGGCCGCGATGCACGGGATGACTGCGGCGAAAGACGCAATGCGCAGGGACATTTTTTTCCGCTCTCCAGGAGTAGGCTGCGACAGACGTACAGAGGCCTCGTCGGCGCATCTTTGCCGGCGCAAAGATGCGCGGGCGAGCAAGGTATTTGTGGGACAGGACACTAGATACGCGGCGCGGGCGGTGTTCCCAGCGCGCGTTCGAGGCTCAGGCCGAGCGCGAGCAGCGTACGGTCGGATCCGGCAGGCGCGTCGAATTCGATCGACGTGGGAAGCCCGCCGTGGGTCAGTCCGACGGGCAGAACCAGGCCCGGTACGCCCGCGGTGCTGCCGGGAGCGATGTTGCGCGCGACGGCCGTCTCGAAGGGCAGGCGTCGGCGGCCAGCCTCCACGGTGGTCTCCTCGCCGATCGGCGGCGCCGGCACCAGTGTGGTCGGGAACACCATCGCGGCCACTCCCGTGCGGGCAAAGTAATCCGCATACAGACGGTGCAGCGCCGGCAAGTACTGATCACGGGCCGCCGCATAGGCGGACTCGGTGACGAAATTGACCCCTCCCGGCAGCACATCGCTGCGAAACAGCTGCCGTATGTCGGGGCTTGCCTGCGCGATCAGCGAATCGAAGTCGACGCCGGCGCCATACTGCTCGAGATAGCGGGCGAGCTCGAGGCGAACGTCGTGGTTTTGGACGGCATCGGTGGTCAGATCGATGAGCGAGGCAAGTCCGGGCAACTGAGTCTCGACGATTTGCGCGCCCGCGTCCTTCAGCCGGTGGAGTGCAAGCTCGGTGAGGCGCTGCACCTCGGGGTCAAGATCGGTGAACCAGTAGTCGCGGACCACGCCGAAGCGCACACCCGTGAGCGGCGCGGCCTCGAGCCTCTGCCAATCGTTGGCCACCACCGAATCGAACAGGCCAAGATCGGCGACGCTACGCGCGTGCGGCCCTACCTGATCGAACAGGGGGGAGATCGGCACACACCCCCGGGTGGAGTAACGACCGGTGGTGGGCCGGAAGCCGGCGATTCCGCAAAACGCAGCGGGCACGCGAATGGATCCTTCGGTGTCCTCGGCGATGCCGAGCGGCGCGAGTCGGGCCGCGATGGCGGCCGCGGTTCCGCCGCTGCTGCCGCCCGGAATGCGCGACAGATCGTAGGGATTGTGCACGGCGCCGAACGCCAGATTGTTGCTGGTCCAGCCGTAGGAGAGTTCATGCAGATTGGTTTTGCCGAGCACCAGGGCGCCGGCGCCGCGCAGCGCGGCGACCACGGGCGCATCGTTGGCCGGATGAAAATTGCGCAGCGCCGGCGTACCGCCCGTGGTGGGATAGTCGCGGGTATTGACGCTGTCCTTGACAGGTATGGGAAGGCCGAACAAGGGTCCGGGTTTCGCGCCGGCGAGACGTTCCCGGTCGCGCGCTCGAGCGGCCTCGAGCACCCGTTCGGGCTGCAGAGTGATGAATGCGTTGAGCGCGCGCGCCGAGCGGCACTTCGCGAGCAGCGCCTGCGCGTAGCGCTCGGACGTGAGCGCGCCCTGCGACATGTGGGCGACGGCTTCCACCGCGCTCAAGTTGCACAGAGCGGCGCCGCCCGGCTCGGGCGGCCTGGCTCCGGCCGCCGACATCGCCACCGTTGCCGTCGTGCCCAGCACGAAGGCGCGGCGGGACGGATCAGACGGTCCGGACACGGTCGCGCCTCAGCGCCTGACACATGCAATGCACGGCGCCGCCGCCGTTGCCGATCATCGACACGTCGGGATCGTAGACCTTAAGACCCTCGGCGCGGCAGGCGGCGATGAGATTCTTGCTCGAGGCCGGCACCAGCACGCGCCCGTTCCCCAGGGCCACCACGTTGCTGCCCAATTGCATGGCGTCGCCGTAGGAAATAGGGATGGCGCGTATCCCCCTCGAGCGCAGCCACTCGACGAGCTCGGGCTCGACCGCTTCCACGCATACCACCGCCAGGCCTTCGGCGATCATGCCCATCTGCACATCCAAATGCAGGAAGTGCGAGTCGAAGGCGTAGCCATGGAGCTCCCAGCCCTCCGCCTCGAACCAATTCTGCAGTTGCCGTACGGCGGGCTCGATAGATCGCTCGCCGGAGTATCCGCAGGCGGCGACTCCCGGCTTGAGCACCATGAAGTCGCCGCCCTCGACGTTGCCCGCGGTGACCAAATCGTAAATCGGGATGCCGGCGCTCAAATAGAATTGCAGGCAGGCGGCATACTCACCGCGCCGATAGGGCTTCTGCAACTGCATGATCACCGCGCCCCAGGGAGTCATGACGCTGCTGTCGCGCGCGAAGATCTGGTAGGGCAGCGCGGGGTCGGCGGTCAGAGAATGCACCTTGACGTCCGCTTGCCGATAGGCATCGATCATCTCGCCGTATTGACGCCGCGCGACCGCGAAATCGAACCTCAAGCCGACGCGCTCGGCGCGCTGGCATACGGAGTTGCCCGGTTGCCACGTGAAATGATCGATCGGACCGATGAGCACATCGCGCAACGTGCCATATTCGCTGTCGACTCCCCATGTGTCGAGCGGGCGCGTGCCGCCGCCCTCGATTCTCGTGCGCAATTGCATGCTCAAGACTCCCCGCGAAGCGCGCGCCGGCCTGGGCGCGCCCGGCATGATACCAAGCCGGGCGGAGAATGCGCGGTTCGAATCAAGGGGATTTCGGCAACAGGTCGGCCAGCGCATAAAGTGTTTTTTGCGGGAAACGCTCCAGGGAGTAATACTTTGTGATGACGGCCACCGCTTTCTCGTAGGCGCGGATTTCGAGGAGGCGCAGCAAGAAACGGATGTCATCTTCGTCGTGAAACTCCGCGCCGATTCTCATCGCCAGACACTTCATCGCGAGCAGATACCCGGGTTGCGCCAGCATGACGCGCAAGTGATCGAGCTCGAGGAACGGCGCGAAATCCCCGCGCGCGCTCATGAAGCCCTTCACTGCGTCGTTGAGCCAATCTTCCTGCACCCTGGCCCGGACCGCCACGCGCGCGGCGGCCTCGCGCACCTGCGCAGGCGGGCGAAACAGGGCATCAACGTCGCGGGTGGAGGGCCGCGTCGCATACGCGAGACACATGACGGCGCCACCCACGAGAAATAGCTCGCCGTGCGTGCCGGACCGGCCGAGCTCCTCGTTCAAGAGCTCGAACAACTTTCGCAGATCCGCCTGCGTCAGTGCCACGGCTTCAAACTCGGTCGCCCACGGTGGAATCGATGAAGATGTTGCGCAGCCGGAATGGCGCAGGCGACTGCGTCAGCAGATGGAGGCGCAAACCAGGCAGATCCGAGCCGAAGACCGGCTCGGCCAGGGGCTCGATCGCGCGCGTCCATTCGGGAATCGCGATGGCCCGCCGTGCGCAGGCATATTCGACCATCGCGGCAACGTAGTTCGCCAGAAAGGGCGACAGCCCCGGCGGGGGAGGCGCGGCAACCGCGTCGCGAAGCTCGCCGCCCGTGAGGGCCGAGAGCAATGCATTGAGCTCGGCGAGCGCGAACCGGGGCGACGCCGAGCGAACGCACTCCAAAACAAAGTGCCTGAACTGGGCCGCCGCAACCGACAGAACGCGGCTTAGCACATAGGCCGACATGTCCATTCCCGCCCGCGATGCGGCGCGCTGGATCGCGCTCTTCTCGACGGCGGATACGCGAATCTGCATCTGTGTCGTCTTTGCCGGCCTGATCATGGCACGAGGATCCGCGTTCCGCCGGCACATGTCAATACATACGTATTGACATCATTCGTTCATTGCGAATTCCCGGCGCGCACCGCGAACGGCACCTCGATGGGCGGCCCCTCGGCGAATAGAAGGGTGATCAGCACGCGGTCGCCCGGGCGCAGGGCTCGCTTCGACTGCATCAGCATGAGGTGGTAGCTGCCGGGCGCAAAGCGAACCGGCACGCGGGGCTTGAGTTCGATCGTCGGGACGGGCGTCATGTCGCTCATGCCGTTGTGCACGCGGGTGAGGTGGAAGCCGATCTCGCCGAAATCAGGGCTCGAGGCGCCGGTCAACACCCGCGTGGTGGCTCCGTTGTTGGTCAAGACCATGTAGCCGCCCGCGGGCAGATTCGCCGGCAGCCAGCGAATCCAGGCGTCCTCGACCAGGATTTCGGAGCCGACCAGAGAGGATACGGGCGTCGGCGGCGCGGCGCTTGCGGGGGCGGGCGGCGCGGCGGCAGTAGCGGGCGCGGTGGTTGTGGCGGCGATGCTCAGCAGCGCCGTGCACAACCCCAGCATCAGGAGACTTTGCAAGTCAGAACGCATAGCTGGCACCGACACTGAATGTGTACTTGGGAAGGAGTTGGGGGAGATCGTCTGTACACCGACCCCTGGACAACCGCACGGGACACGCACCTTGACGATGCCAGAGTGCCCCGCGGCCTGCCAGCGGAAAATTGCTTGGGTCGGCCGTACGCTCGTTGTGCCGAGATGGAGCGGCGGCGCGCGCGTGGCCCGGCGCGTCGATTGCACGTCGATTGCACGTCGATTGCGCGTCGGTTGCGCGTGCCCCCGGGCAGCCCGCAGAATCGGCGGATGCCGCTGTTCGAAGTCACCCTGCTGCTGCTGGCTATCGCAGTGGTCTTGCTGCAGATTGCGCGGCGCTTGCGCGTGCCGTATCCAGCCATGCTGGCGCTCGCGGGCGGCTGCGTGGCGGCGCTGCCGTTCGCGCCGCATTTGAGCATCGAACCGCAGCTGGCATTGGCCCTGTTCGTGGCCCCTGCCGTCATGGATACCGCGTTCGAC
>Ga0181537_10000813_pt1 | contig 29064 bp, 27 predicted proteins | sample PEATcosm2014_Bin_39_FD_119765 | JGI IMG/M metagenome (GOLD analysis project Ga0181537, IMG submission 119765) | Peatland microbial communities from MTU Mesocosm Facility, Houghton, MI, USA - PEATcosm2014_Bin23_10_metaG | ecosystem: Environmental > Terrestrial > Soil > Wetlands > Peat | place...
CGGGCCCGCCGGAACCGGCGAAGCAACCAACGGCTCAGGCTCTGGCGCCGGCACCGGGTCGGGCTCAGCTTCTTTCCTTAGCCGCCGCTGTTCCTCCAGCGGCTCGGCCGCAGAAGACGCAGATCACATTGTTCTTGGGCTGAGGGCGTATGGGACGCAGGACCTAGCAGACCAGATTGGGGGCCGGACGCTACTTGATGATCCTGAGTGGCAGGACAGTCTCCGGAGTGGCATCGCCGACTCTGGCACCCGCTTCTCCGTGAACCTGGACGGGTTGAGCGGCGACAGCCCGTATTCCAAGGTCATGAACGGGGTTCAGGGTGGCTTGCGCGGTGAGGGTGCGACTAACTGGGAGCTGCTCCAGCTCTACCAATCGGGACGGCTAGGTGGGGCTGACCTCTACTCTGGCGGCGGCGCTGTGGAGAATCCGTTCGGATGATTGATACGGTCGTAGAAGCCATGTTCGAGCGACCGTTTCAGCTCTGGCGGTACAGCGTCAGCCACGGGCAGCTGCTGTTCCGCAGCACGGCCGGCGACGGCCGGCGCACACGTGTCGATGTTCTGTTTACGAATGTCAGCGCCATGCTGGTTCGCGCTTCCTACGATCGCCTCGTTATCCGCTCAGCTCGCCCTGACGAGGAGGTGCGCATCAACGAAGCAACTGGCGAACCCGCCGGACCACATGCGCGGTACTACGTCATTGATGGCGAGCCGCTCAGTTTCGTTGTTGCTGGTGCCGTCGCCTCGGCTGAGGACGAGGGTGGCTACGCCGAGCCAAGCACGCTACTTTCCGAGCCGAGCCTTTGAACCGTGAGGAAGCTCCCGCTGGCCGAACTGCGTTCTTGCCGCAGAAGACCTAAGCGCCCTCCCGCTCGATGGGTCCAGCATGTCGACGGACGAGGCGCTGACTCGGGGGGAGGCCTACCTGGGCGACGGGTACACCGAGCCAGAGCCCGGGAGCGGACGGTACGTCTCGGCGGATGGGACTCGCGTATTTCGCATGGGCGAGTCAGACATCACCGGTGCTCACGGCGGTGGACCCCATGTTAACTTTGAGAGCCTGGAGCCAAACCCGGCCCGGCCGGGACGCCTCATGGTCGGGCCGAATTCCCACGTCTATCTAACGGACCAGTGAACGAAATGGATGCAAACATCGAGCTCGGCAGTTACTCCAAGGAATCAGGGCTTCGCCTCGTTTGGGTACCCGGGTACACGCTGACTGTCGTCGCCGGCGCGGATGGGGTAACCGTCTGCGGCAACAGCGAAGGGCTCCGCTCTCTAGCGCAGCACCTGCTGACGCTCGCCGACGATGTGGTCCCTTCCGGTGTCCACGCACATATGGAGCCCGGACTGGAGTTGGACGACGACTCGACCTCTCTCGTTGTCGAGAAGAAGGCAGACTCGATTTGACCGACTGCCGCTCTAAGAACACCGGGGTCGTGTTGCCGCAGAAGAAGAACCCCTTGGGCGCTTGATAATGCTTACTACGGACACCGGTTGCGGACTTCAGGCCAGGTCGGAGCCAGCCGGCGTTCAGGCGACGCGGACCAGCCCATCGGTCCGGGTTACAAGATCGTTGCATGCATCCGCTTGTGAGGAGTCAGAGCTCCCAACCCCACGTGTCGCGTTGAAGAGGTTGGTCGATGTCGTGCTCTGCACTGTCGATCTCGTAGCTGTGTCGTGTTGGCCATTTCCGGGCGGGGGCCTGGTCGAGCACCTCGGTGGTCCCTGAGATCTTCGCGTCATCACGCTCGGCGGTTGGTTCGGGTCGGCCATCAGGGCCGTCGATCTCGGCCAGCTCGACGTTGGACAGGATCTCTGTTTCGTACGCGAGCGGGGTGTGGATCGACGGTACCTCCGGCTCGGTGCGCCTGACCCGCCCAGCGAGTTCCTGAAGTCGGTCGCCACCTTCGAGGTTTGCGGTGTCAGCGGCGTACATGCTCGTCCGTTCGCGGGCGCGGGTGAGTGCGACGTAGGTCCCTTCTCGGGTGGCGTGGCCGGCGATGATCACGTGGGCGGTGTCGGTCGTTTGTCCTTGCGCCGGGAAGGGGTGTTGGACGTACGCGAGTCGCAGGTCCGCCTCGGGGACCTGCCGTTGATTGAGCCGTAGCTCAGCGCCGTCGGCGAGGCGAAGCTTGAGCTCGCCGGACACCGGGTCGATCTCGGTGACGTCTGCGGTGGTTCCGTTGCGTAGCTGCCCGCGGTCGCGGTGGTTGATGGTCTGTCTGATCTGGATGTGATCCCCGGCGTGCAGGCGATATGGTCGGCCGGGGATCTTGAGACTCTCACCCCCGAGCTCTCGATGCTGCCTACGGATCGCTTGAGCCCGGGCGTTGATCTCGTCGAGGTGCTCGTTCGATGTTTGCGCGATCACAATCGTGCTCTTGCCGCCGGTTCGGTCGGTGTGAGCGGCTTCGAGCGCTTGGTCCTCGACGCGCCGCCGGTCCGTGTCGAGGTGGATCCGGTCGCGGGCGGCGTACCCACGAATCGCGAGTTCGATCTGCCCGTCCCGGAACAGGGCTTGGGCTTTGCGGTCGGCGGGGTCGCGGGCGCGTTGATTGCGGGTCAGCTCAACATGGGCGCCGGCCTGGCGGGTGGTGGTCTCGATTTGTTCCCAGAGTCCGCCAGCACCGACCGGCTGGTTCTGCTGTGGGTCACCGACCGCGATCAACCTGGCGCCCGAGGACTCGATCGCGTGGAGTAGTTGTTGTTGTTCGCGGGTTGACGCGAGCGCCGCCTCATCATGGATCACCGTCGTCTCCGAGGAGAGCTCGACACGACCAACGCTGATCGCAGCCTGGAGGGCTGCCGTGGAGTACGCGGTGGTCGTCACGCCCTGGTCGGTGAGTTCGGTCGCGAGCCGTTCCGCGGCCAATGCCGCGGTGCTGGTCACGATGATCTGCCGTCCGCATGCTTGGTGCGCTCGGGCGATGCCGCTGAGGGTCGTGCTCTTACCGGTGCCCGCGTGCCCTTCGATCATGACCAGCTGATGCTCGCCGCATCCCAGCTGAATAGCGATGCGCTGTTCCTCTGAGAGCCGCCCGCCGGTCTTGGATAGCTCCTTGTCCAGTCGACTGAGCTCGGTGGCTGTGGCGGCCTGAGAGAGTGGTTGGAGCCGGTTGGCGGCGAGCCGATCAGTGATCGCGACCACTGCACGTTCCTGGCCTCGGTGTTGTCGGGTGGTGCCGGTCCCATCGGCGAGCAGCAGGATCTCGTTGGTGGCGCGCATCGCGCGGAGTTGCTCGAGCGCTTGGTGGATCGGTATGCCGGCGGACCGTTCGAGCGCGACGGCTCTGGCGTAGCGTGCGGGGAAGGCCGCGTTGAACTCTGTGAGCCCATCGAGCACTTCACGCGACGTGGCCGGCTCAAGCACGGGCTCGCGGGTGCGGCGGAGGACTTCGATCCGTTCACGGCTCACCCCGTGGCGCAGGCCGGTGCGTCGCCAGTCAGTGTCGAGGTCCTTCACCGTGACTGGTGTTTTCGTGGTGCGGGTGATGGTTCCCATCAGCCGTTCCTGCCTGGGGGACAGCTGGCCTGACTGTTGGAGCTGCTGGAGCTCGATCGCCGCCTGGGTCGCGTCCGGTCCGCCCTGCGCGATGGCGTCCATGAGTGCGTGTTCCTGGTTGGTGAGCCGGTTCGTGATCGCTGCTTGAACTTGGTGGTGGCGGCTTGACCAGCGATCCAAGAGTTCTTGGGGGACGCCGTTGAGTTCGAAGTACCGGCCACCTCGGCCCGTGCCGCGGATCACCTCGAACCCGAAACCGGTGAGTTCACGCGCGAGCTCGGTGCGATAGGCGGCGCCGACCTCGCGTTGGTGCACAAGCCATGAGCGGGAGTCGATCGCGACCAGCCTCCCATCGCTTCGTACTCCGGCGTGCAGCAGGACGTGGGAATGGAGCTGCGGGTCGGGAACCTGATCCTGGACGGCGCGGGCGGTCGTGTGCCGCCAACTCGTCGCGACCAAACCCGTCGCTTTCTCATGCACGACCTGGTCGTGGCTGACTCGGCGGCGGAGCATCGGCACCTGCCGTATCGCATAGTTGAGCGCCCGGTCGACGGCGGTTTCGTGCGCCGCTTCGATCCGCTCCCTGAGCTTGCGGTCCGCTAGTGCCCAGACGGCACTTACGCTCTTTGGTGCGGAGAACGTCGCGTCAATCGCGGCGACAGCCTCACCGCTGCCCCCGACCCTTCGCAGCTCCTGCCCGGTGTCCGGTCGGCGCACGTCCATCAATGTCCGCAGCTGCTCCCCTGTGACCCTCTGCTGAGGATCCAGTTCGAAGTGTTTGGCTCCTTGGACCCAGCGTCCTTGTGCTTCGACCCGCTCCCCGTCTTTGAGGTAGTAGTCACCCAGGGCTGGTGGCTGCACTTTGCCCTCGAGGTACTCCGCATACCCGCCGGCTGATCCCTGCGTGATCTTCGCGAGGATCAGCACCCCAACACCCCCTTGCCTCCCAGTGTTTTGGTACTTCGTTTCAGGCATACACTCCACGCACTGGGTGCTTGTCCTCGAAGTTGTCTGAAGTTGTCCAGGCTCACGGCGGCCAATCCGGGACGGCCGAACACCCCAACGCCGGCGCTCATGGCGGTCAGGCTGAGGGTGTGGTGAGGGTGCGCCACGGCTCTGTGGTGTGCGCGGGGGTAAGGGTGACGAGTTCCCATTGGACGCCGTCGAGGTGAAGGGCGTGGCCGGCGGGGATGTTCGCGATCTCACCCGCTGACAGCACCCTGGTCCGGTGGGTCGAGTACGTGGTGCTCTTGTTGGGAGACGACTGCCCGCCGAGCGCCTGGAACAGGTCCGGTTGCGAGCGGGTGCGGGAGATGACCTGCCGGTCGTATTCGCCGAGCATCGTCGACACCGTCTCGAGGGTGCGTGGGTCGGCGATCCCGGGCAGGATCAGCTTTGAGCCGAACAGCGTCAGGAATCCGTCGGCCTGGGTGCCCCAGCGTTGCCTGGCCTGTGAAAGGTCTTGTAGTGCGGCGAGCAGCATTAAGCCTTGGCCGCCGCCTTCGGATGCGATCTGCGGCAGCTCCTCCAACGGGGCGATGTTCGCGACCTCATCCAACGCGAACAACACCCAGCCAGCCAGCTGGCCGGTCGCGTGGGCATGGTAGGTCGCGCGACGTATCTCGGCGAGTAGCCCGCACACGAGTGGCGCGGCCGCGGTCTGCTCCTCAGCCGGCGCGTGGATGTAGATCGTGTCTTGGGAGCGCACGAACGCATCGGCATCAAAGTTCGGGTCACGGGCCACATCAAGGGCGGTTTCGCTGGTGTATGCCTGTAGAGCGTCGGAGGAGGCGGAGAAGATCGATGAGCGCTCACGGTCTTCGGTGTTGAACACTCCGAGCAGGCTTGAGAACGCGAGCCGTGAGCAACGCTCATCCTCCAGAAGAACACCGGCCTCGTCGGTCTCGTGGCGCATGACCCACTCGACGACTGTTTCCATGTCACGGCCGTGGACCGCGGCGGCATGCAGCAGCGGCGCGAGCAGCGCCTGAGCACGGCTCGCCCAGTGCGAGCGGTCACTCGTCCCGCCGCCGACGCGGCTCGTCATCGCCCTTGCGGTCAGCAGCGCCCCGTCCCAGGACACCGAGCCGGATACCGGTGACCAGCGCAACTCCAATACCCCGCCCGGGGTGCTGGCGCCGGTCGGGTCGAACACCCACAGCCGGCCCTCGAGCGCCCGGACCAGGCGCGTGGCGCGGTACACGTCCGGCTTCGTTGATGTCGACACCACCGGCCCCGTGTGCGACAGGATCGCGGGAATGATTACGGCGCTCGTCTTGCCGGAGCGTGGTGGGCCAAGCAGCAGCACCGCCCGCTCACCGCGCGCGAAACGTGACTGACCTGAGGTAGCCAGGCCGAGGTACACGCCACCGCCGGCTTGCAGTGAGGCATCACGAACCGTGGTCAGTGGATCCATCGGCACCGAAGAAGCAGGCCGCCGCCAGACCAGGCGTGGGAGCGGTCTGAGTAGCCATCGCTGCACACCGTCCGGGAGCGCCAGGACCACGAAGGCAGCGAGCCACACGCTTCCGCCCGCCACGGTAAGGGTGCTCTCGTGGCGGGTGCCGCCGTTGAGAATTCCGAGCAGCGCGAGCACAACGAGCACCCGGAATATCCACCGGTAGTTGAACCCCGACCGGCGCTGGCCGGTCTGATGTGAGGGTCCCCAGCGATCCATGCCGTAACTCATTCTGGTCGCCGCCCCTAATCCCGGGCGAGGAGCTCTTCGATCTTGGGTCGCAGGAACCGCCACGCCCTGCCGAGGCGGCATGCCGGGATCTCGCCACGCCGCGCCAGGTAGTACACGGTTGAGACAGGGAGGTGCAGCAAGTCGGCGACCTCACCGGCGGTCATCACCTCATCCCGAGTAAGACCACGACGCGGCGCACCAGCACTAGTTGCACCGTTGATGTGGGTGGCGGTGAGCGACATTGCAAACACCATGCATCACAACCCAGGGACGGCACAAGGACAACTGAGGACGTCTTCAAAGACGTCTTTGGACAACTTCAGACAACTTTGGGCCTAGACTCCGAAAGCCCTGTAGATAAAGGGTTCCGGGCTCAAGCGGAAACAGGGTGAGATGGCGAACAACAGCCTCAAGAACGCGCTCCAAAACGCCGGGCTGACGACGGAAGAGTTCGCCGACATCATTAAGGTCGACCCGAAAAGCGTGCAGCGATGGGTAGACGGACCGACTAAACCCTATCCCCGGAACCGTGCCGCGATCGCCCGCGCGCTCGATCTGAGCGAACAGGAACTCTGGCCCGACGAGACATCCGTGACTGGCCCCGGTTCTGAGACCGTGGGCCGCGCCCGGCGCGGGTCGAGCGAGATCAGCGGAACATGGGCCTCCGCCACCAACGACGACGCCCCGGACCCGGTTGCTCTCATCCAGAACTCGGACGACGCGATCGAACTTCTCGACAACGGCCGCGGCATCGACCTCACCCTCAGCCTCCTCGCGGCGATCCTCGAGCAGGCAGACACCGGCCGCAAAGTCCGCCTACTGACATCCCTCCCGAAGCTGCGACTCAAGCCAATCATCGGTCACCAGAACACCGAGGTATGCGTCATCGAAGGCTCCACCGGCCACTCGCTCCTTCGTGCCGACGACACCATGCTGCTCACCTTCAACCTCGCGGGTGAGGGCGACCAACCACCACCGCTCCTCAGACTCACACGAACAGCCGAGGCGGGACTCTTCGAACGGCTGGTAGCCAACTTCGACACGCTCTGGGAGCACGCCGACGAACTGACTGCCCCTCAGCAGCTCGACGCGTACCTGACCAACACCGATCAAGACGACCCCAACGAGGATCGGCTCGGTCCCTCAAGACAGGACCCGCCACCTGCACCTGACCAGACGCCGCGGCGCTGGCCACGACGACCGGAATGATCGATCGGGGTCAACGCCCGATCAGACGATTCGCCACCGGCCCCGACGCAGGGTCGCCAGTCGACGAGAACTCCCTTCCCGGACTCCCAGAGTGATAGCGCCGCCGACCCGGCTGTCAAGGTCGCTACCGCTCCCTTCCCCTCGCTGCGCTCGGTGACAGCCAGCCCATCCGGCGCACCCAGGCAACGAAGTCCGGGAAGGGGCCGTGGTGGTCAGGCAACCGGTGACAACGGTCCGCTCGCAACGCTCGAATTCCAGCCGGCGATCTCTATCACGTAACAGCAAGGCCGGCCGCCGAACGCGGCGCCATCCCTCGGTCGCGCCGACGCGCTCGCAAACAGGAATGGTCGGCGCGATCCGGGTGCTCTTCCTAAGAAGCTACTGCAGGGAGTCCATGAGGATCTCCGCCCAGGCTGTCAGCTGAAGCCGAGAGGGGCTTGTCGCGCGCTGAGGGTCAGTGAGTGCCAGCGAGGATCTCGACGTCTGAGCTTTCGCCGTCTGCCGCATCGCGAACCTCGTCTTTGGGTGGCGCCGTGAACTTCCCACGCTTCCCACGCTTCGCGGTCGGGTCGTCTTCGCGCGCGAGCAAGCCGGCATCCGCCAGTTGGTTGAGTCGCTGATGAAGCGCCGGCAGCTTCATCTTCAGTCGGTCGGCCAGTTCGGGCGCGGTGAACGTTCCGAGCTTTTGCGCCTCGTTGAGCGTTTCGGCAAGGTGCTGGGAGCCGCCGAGTAGTTCGATCCGATCGTCCTCGACTTCACCGAGAATCATCTTCTCGTGCTTGAGCACGAACTCAAGACTCTCCCTCACGTCTTCGTTCATGCCCGTCAGCAGCAGCCAGTGATCGTCAGCAGACACGAGCAGGCCTCGTAGGGCGATGAGAACCTCGCTCAGGAACGACGGCGACGCGACGTCGACGCCGTGGAAGTTCAGCAGCAGGCCGCCGGCGTTGGCGAGCTTCGACGACACGGTCGCCCCGATCTCGCGACCGGTCGAGCGGGTCGCAAGCACGCGCCCATCGTTTACCAAGTCGTAGCGTTGAATCTTCAGTGACATGATTGAAACATACCCGGCGCCGCGCAGAATATTCGCAGTACCGGTCGTTTGTCCAGAGTTGATGTCGTCAGCATCAGTCGTGGACCTCCAATCCTGCAACGAATCCTGAGAACGACTCTGGGACCTCGCGCCAGTCCCAAGAGCGGCCTCGAGTCCGGCGGCCACGGCCCGTGCCCGCCATCAGGCGCACGGCGAAGCTGGTCTCAGCATGCGATACGGCCACCAGTCCGTTCAGACCGCCGCGCCCATGGCGCGCGGTGTTCACCGCCTGCCGTAGATCGGCCAGATTGGCGATGACCAGCGCGTCCGGCTCATCAAGATTGATACAGACCAACTGGAGCTCGTGACTCTCTGGATGGTGTGCCGCGGCGATGACTGGCGGGATGGCGCGCGACGCACGATGCTCGTCCACGTTGTCGAGGAATACGCCGGCTGCCTCCTGGACGAGGCGCCGCGCGCGCAGGTCATAGTGCAGGGCACTCCCCACGAATGGCAGCCACTCATCGAGGATCAGTTTCCTCTCGGCCGCGTCCCTGATCGGCATCGCAGGGATCAATGCGTCTCGGGTGCGGGCCACGGACGACCGCGTTCCGGCCCAACTCCACCGCTGCTGAGCGGACGGACCCATCAGATCCGACATGTGTTCGAAGCAGGCGGAATGCGCGGGTTCGATCACGACGACCTCATTGACCGGATCTCGAGCGAGATGCAGCTCGATGGCGGCGCGCATAGTCGCGGCACCGTAGGTACTCACCTCTGTGAGTTCGCGGCCATTGAGCACCAGCATCGGGGTCGAGCACGGTTGCCTAAGCTCGCCCAGGATTTGGGGCGTGTCAACTCGACGCATGCGGTAGCCGAGTTCACGGTGTTCGGCTTCGGGCTCGTCGCCTGAATCATGTACGGCGGTCACTGGTCACCTCGCTTGTGCCCGTATCGGGCTGTTTCCGTCTGAGCTCTTTGCGAAAGTGACCGTGCGAACGACACCGTCGCCAGATCCTTGGCGCATTTGCGTTACGTGGGCGCTCAGATTTATCTGGGCGCCCACGCGTCTGTAACGACGAATCGTTGCGAACGCCTCGGACGGACCATCGAGGCCCGAGCGGGTCGGGTTGTCTCCGGGGCGACAGCGGAGGCGTCGTGGGCAGCTTCGGCCACACACATGGTCCAGACGGACGGCGTGGTTACGCGTCACGGAGGCCAAGTGCAGCTGCTGTTTGCGGGACGTCCACCCCTCCAGTGTATACTTCAGTGAAGTAGATGAAGAATTGCTCCTCAGAATAGACCTACACCTCCAGGAAGGCCCAGATGAACGACTCACCACCGATCGTCGCCGAGCTTGACCCGGTCGACCATCACCATCACGAACCACCCACACAGACCGTCACTGTGCATGTCAACGAGCGACCCGTTCGACTCTCCCGCGAGCTCGTCACCGGCCTCGTGATCAAGGAGGCGGCAATCGCCCAGGGAGTCCCAATCCAGCTCGACTTCATCCTCGTCGAGGAGCTCGGTGGCGATCGCACCAAAAACATCGGCGACAACGACCCCGTTCACGTCAGCGACCGCACCCGGTTCCTGGCGAACAGCGGCGACGACAACTCCTGACACCATGCACCCGTCGGTCGCTTCAGCCATCGCGCAGCTCGAGCGCGCATTCCCAAGTCATACCGTTTCCGCCCAAGAAGACGGGCAGGGCGGAGCGTTCGTGATCGTCGATGAGCTCGAGCTCGGCTCCACGTTCGCGCCGTCAACGAGCTGGATCGGATTCCAGATCCCGGCGCTCTACCCACGCGCCGACATCTATCCGCACTTCGTCCGCCCCGACCTCGCGCGCGCCGACGGTCGTGCGCTCACCGCGCCATTGAACCCAGGACATTCGATGCCTGGGTTCAACCGGCCAGCGGTGATGGTCTCACGTCGCTCGAACCGCTGGGATCCGGCGCGGGACACGGCCTCACTCAAGCTCCAGCGCATCCTCACATGGTTCATCGAGCAGGACAGCAGATCACGGGTCGCAGCGTGAAGACGCTACCGTTCATCATCCAACAAACTCACGCCGCGAGTGAGGAACCCTGGCAGCTGGTGATACCAGCGTCCATCTGGACGCTTCTCGCCGACCATCTCTTCCCGGGCGATCACGACGAGCACGGCGCGGTCTTAACAGCCGGGATCGTCCGCACCGAGCGCGGAACACGCTTGCTCGCGCGGGATCTATTCCTGGCCCGCGACGGGAACGAGTTCGTGCCCTCCCCGCACGCTCACCGTCAACTCACAGCAGAATTCGTCAACCAGCGCATCCGTCATTGCCGCGATGAACAGCTGGCCTACCTCGCCATCCATAACCACGGCGGCAGCGGCAGCGTCGCGTTCTCGAGCGTCGATCTACGGTCGCACGAGCGCGGCTACCCCGCGTTGCTGGACATAGCTCGCGGTCAGCCAGTTGGAGCGCTCGTCATCGCCGACGGGGCCGTCGCCGGCGACATCTGGACACCCGACGGCCGCAGACGCGAGATCGGCGAAACGGTGATCCTAAGCCGTAACATCCGCCGGCTGCATCCAGAAGCCGCGACCGCGCCGGCGGCGCACCGTGAGATCGATGATCGCCAGATCCGCGTGTATGGTGCCGCGGGCCAGGCCGTCCTGCGCCGCCTCAAGGTTGGTGTTATCGGCGCCGGCGGCGTTGGCCTACCGGTCGCGAGCGCCCTCGCCAGGCTCGGCGTCGGGCACATCGTTGCGATCGACCCCGACCACGTCGAACCGACAAACCTGCCCCGGCTGCCAGAGAGCACACGGACCGACGCCATGACCTTCTTTGACCGCGAAGGGCAACCGCGCTGGATCCGGAGCCTTGGGCGACGGTTCTCGGCGCCCAAGGTCAAGGTCGCGCGGCGCAGCGCCCGACGCGCCCGCAAAGACATCCTCTTCGAGGCGATCCACGGTGAGGTCAGCGACCCGATCGTGGCACGGCGACTGATCGACTGCGACTACCTTTTCCTCGCCGCCGACAGCCACACTGCCCGGGCGGAGTTCAACTCCCTCGTGCACCAATACCTGATCCCAGGCGTCCAGATCGGCAGCAAAGTTGAGCTAACACCCGAACAGGACGTGCACGGCATCTACTCCATCGTCCGCCCAGTGACGCCAGACTCTGGATGTCTCTGGTGCAACGGGCTGATCAGCCCCGCCCGCATCACCGATGAACTACTGCCGAAACACATCCGAGAAGCACAACGCTACGTCCCCGGCGCAGACGCCCCGGCACCGAGCGTGGGCACTCTCAACGCCCTAGGAGTCGCACAGGCAACAAACCACTTCTTGCTCGCCGCCACCGGGTTGCTGCGGAAATCCACAACGGACGGTGACTACCGACGCCTCGACACGCTGACAGGACGCCAGATCACAGAGATTCCGCGCAAGGACCCCGACTGCATCGAGTGCGGCCACGGCACCGGCAGCCTTATGGCGCGTGGCCAGCCGGTGCACTAGACGGACGCCGCTGCGCGGCACCGCACCCCGCGCCACAAAACATCCGCGCGCGGGTCCCTCAGCCGACCTTCTCCTATGGGGAGCTGTTTGTCGAGAACGCCTTTGTAAAAGTTGCTGCCTGTTCGCTCGCCGGGCGGGCATGTAGGTAGCGGCCAGTTGTCGAGAGCGCGCTGTGGCCCATCGTCTCCTTGATGGTCACGAGATCGATGCCGGCGGCGGCCAGCAGTGAACCGTAGGTGTGGCGGAGGTCATGAAAACGGAGGGGGCGTGCCCCGGCCGCATCGCGGGCTTGTTTGAAGCGCTTTCGAACTGTGACGGAGTTGAGCGGCCTGCCGAGCGCGTCAACGAACACGAACTCGGCGGGTGCGGTGAAGTCGGGCCGGCTCGCCATGCGCTGAAGCGCCTCGGACGCCTGTGCGGGGAGAGGTACGCGTCGGACGCGGCCGCTCTTGGTGGTTGTCTCTATCCCTGCGCTCATACCTCGGCTGATCGTGAGAACTGAGCTCCCGAAGTCGACATCTCGCCATCGCAGGGCGAGTAGCTCCCCAAGCCTCAGGCCCGTGTACGCGGCGACGCGCACCAGTTCAGCGTCCTGCTCATCCAGCAAAAGCTGATCAGGCGTCCGATCCAGCTTCCGGGTGCGCCGACTGCCCTCGGTGAGCGCATCCGCGATCACTTCGACCTCGGCAGGGGAGTAGTAGAGCAACACGCCGGGATGGGGTTCGCGGCGGACATCAGCGGCCAGCGCCGGATTCGTTGGCAGTCCAAATGCGGACTCTCGCATTCCGTAATTGAATGCGGCGGCGATGATGTTCCTGGTCTTGTTCACCGCTCGCGGGGAGACGCCGGTCGCGGCGACCGTCTGAAGCAGTTCGTCTATGTCGCGGGTGGTGAGCTTGCGCGCAGGTTTGTCGCCGATGGCTCGCATCACATGTCCCAGCAGCTGCCCCCGGCCGCGCTTGTAGGGTGTGCCCGGTTCGGCCAGCACGTAGCCGTGGTCTCGCAGGGTTGCAGGCTTCGCGCCTTTCACGTCACGCAGCCATGCGACATACGCCTCGGCGAGTTCACGGAACGTGATGCCACGCTGCTCACGCTCCCGCTGGCGACGATGGTCTTCCTCGCTGTTGGTGATGTAGGCCGTGACGATTGATGCGGCGGTGGCGTGCGCTCGGCGCTCATCGAACGCATTGTCCGGCACCCGACCAGGTCGCTTGCGCCAGCCGTGCTCGTCTCGCTCCACCCACGCCGGTCCGATGCGCCGCTTGACCTGCCTTCCATCGTGACGGAACTTCGCTTCATAGAACGGCTGTCCGTTGTGTTCTCGGACGACGAGGCTGGGACTGGGGGCTTGCATCCGTTATCTCCTGTGCTCGACTCCGGGCCGATAAAACCCGAGATTATCAGGTGGGTACCACGTGGGTACCAGGGCCGGTGGGTACCGCTTTGGGTACCAAACTCACCAACAAAGACCGGTTCTTAGGGCAAAACGCGACACTGAGACGCCAGAGCTATCGCGATTCACACGATGTAAGTCGGCCTTTCACGCAGGAGATCGCGGGTTCGAGTCCCGCTGGGGGTATGAAGTAGGCACCTGCAAGCGAGCGGTTTCGGAGTCGGCCGGCTCAGCCCTCCTGTGAGGCCGTGTACTCGCTGTCGGTTACGTGCCGGCCCCATGTCACGGAACTGCCGGCCTCGTCGGCTTCATGAATTGCGATATGCGTCATGAAGCGCTTCGGGCTGGCTCCGTGCCAGTGGTTCTCGCCGGCTTCGAAGAAGACGCGGTCTCCCGGCTTGATCACCTCGATCGGGCCGCCCTCGCGCTGGCAGTGCCCGATGCCCTCGGTGACGAAGATCGTCTGACCGTGTGGATGGGTGTGCCAAGCGGTGCGAGAGCCCGGCGTGAAATGGACACTCGCCGAGGCAGTTCGCGACGTGCCGGACGCCGCCGCCACGGCGTCGATGAAGACCGTGCCGGTGAACCAGTCGGCCGGCCCGGGCGTGCTGTCAAGGGAGTTTCTGGTGATCTGCATCTCTACTCCTCTGTCCGCCTGTCTGTTCATGAGTCTCGAACCGTCTGAAGGCGTACTCAAGCAGGTCAGCAGCAGCGCCGAGAGGCTTTCTCTTAGGTGTGGTGGAAGGGCACTCCAACCCGCCTGCGGTGGTACCAGTCGGCGCTCATGGACACCGCCCGGTGCCGTTTCGCACCGAGCCGGGCTCTGAGCCCCCGCTCGGCGTGAAACGGTACCGTTTGGGTGGATGAGCACCGCCAACGCGCCCGTGGGGGCGCCCGCTCACGCGGCCCCCCATTCAAGCGGGCCAGGGCGCGCGCGAGTATTCCGCGCCTACTTCTTCTCCGACGGCGTCCGTACCGTCCAGTCGCTGCTCGGCCTGATCTGGCTGCTGGACGGCGGCCTGCAGTTCCAGTCGTTCATGTACTCGCGGGGCTTCATCCAGCTGATCACCTCACAGGCGTCCGGGCAGCCCGGGTGGCTGCGCTCGAGCGTCGACTGGGGCGCGCACATCGCGGGCGGCAACCTCGGCTTCTACAACACGCTGTTTGCGCTGATTCAGGTGCTGATCGGCCTCGGCCTGCTCTACCGCCCCGCCGTCAAGCACGCGCTGCTGCTCAGCTTCGCGTGGGCGCTCTTCGTTTGGTGGTTCGGCGAGGCGTTCGGCATGCTGTTCATGAACATGGCGCAACCGCTCACAGGAGCGCCGGGCGCGGCGCTGCTCTACGGCCTCATCGGCCTGATCGCATGGCCCAACGGCAAGCCCGGCGGGCTGCTGGGCGTCCGCGGCACACGCGTCACCTGGGCTAGCCTCTGGCTGCTGATGGCGTATCTCTGGCTGCTCCAGTCCTCGAGCAGTTCCAACGCGATTCACGATGCGATCAACGCCGCGCCCTCAGGAATGAGCTGGCTGTCGAGCCTCCAGGACGGCGTTGCCAGCGCCACCGAGGGCAACGGACTGATCTTCGCGCTGATCTTCGCGGCGCTCTCTGCGGTTGTCGCGATCGCGGTCGGCTTCAACCGTGACGCCAAACGCTTCCTGATCGTGTCCGCGATGATCAACGTCCTCTACTGGCTCGTCGGCCAGGGCTTCGGCGGCGTCTTTCAGGGCGGGGCCACAGATCTCAACTCGGCGCCGCTGTTCATCCTGATGGCGTACGCCGTCTACCAGCTGGTACCGCACGAGCTGCAGACCACGATGACCACTACGGCACGCCAGTCATGACCCGACGTCTGCGATCGCTGGTCTTGCTGCTGGCGGCAATGGTGCTGGCCGGTTGCGCGAGTGCGGATAAGAACCAGCCGGCCACTGCCGCGTCGGCGAACAGCAAGGCGTCGAAGAGTGGCACGACCTCCGCGATGAACATGAACATGGGAAGCTCGACGGTCGCGGCGGAACTCCCAGCGAAGATCAACGGCGTGCCGGCCCCGGTCCCATCGAAGGTGCTGGCGACAACCAATTGGCAGGGCATGAAGATCGAGGCCCGCACGATGACGCCTGCCACGTTCATCGTTTACAACGGCACCACCGAGCGCTACGTGAGGCCGACCAAGCACACGAGCTTCCACCTGATGGTGATGTTGAACGACGAGCACACCGGGGAGCCGATTCCGTACGCCAGCGTCTGGGCGCAGATCCTCGACAGCAGCGGAAAGGTCGTTTACAGCGAGCAGCAGTGGCCGATGCTGTCGGCCTACATGGGTCCGCACTACGGCAACAACGTCGCACTGCCCGGCCCCGGCCGTTACAAGCTCGAGTTGGTGATCAGCCCCCCGGTGGCGGCTCGGCACCTTGAGTACGCACACGTCTGGCTGAAGCCGCACAAGGTCACCGAGAACTTCACCTGGAACCCAGAGTCATGAGCGGCGCCGCTGGGCTGACCCGCCGCCGCTTTCTGGTCGGGGCCGGTGCGCTTGCGGCGGCTGGGATCGCAGCGGGAGTGGCGGTTGACGCGCGTAAGGCGAGCGGCGCTGCGGTCGGGCCGGTCGTGCTGGGCGAGCAACCTGCAGGGCTGCCGCTCAGGCAGCACGCCTGGGAAGGCGTACTGACCGCCGACAAGTTCGGCAACAAGATCCCGCCGCGCTTCGATCGGCTCTTGCTGTTCGATGTGCGAGGTACGCCAACGCCGAGCTACGCGCGGTTGCTGGAGGCGTCCCTACGTGAGCTCGAGCGCTCGTATGCCTGGAGCCCAGGCGGACTGCTGTTCACCGCCAGCTGGAGTCCCGATTACTTCCAGCGCGTCCTGCGCCTGCGCTCTCCAATCCCGGAGGCCAAGGCGTTGTCGAACTTCGAGACACCGTCGATCGACACCTACGACCTCTGTCTACACCTGGCATGCGACGACGATCAGCGCCTTCAAGCCGTTGAGCGAGGGCTGATCTCGAAGCTCGCCCCCGCGCTGCTCTGGCGCGAGACCCGGACCGGCTTCACCGGCGCCGGCCTACCGGCCGCCCACCAGCGGGTGGGCGGCATCCCCTCTGGTGACCCGGTCACCAAGGCCGCCCCGTTGTTCATGGGCTTCAAATCCGGGCTCAAGAAGAACCAGGCGAGCGAGGATGCCGTCACGATCACCGGCGGCGCCTTTGACCAGGGCACGACCATGGTCGTGAGCTACATGCAGCTGCGTCTGGACAGCTGGTACCAGCAGCTCTCCTACAGGCAGCGCGTGGCACTGATGTACTCACCGCAGACCACTCCCTCCAAGGTGGCCAGATTCACGACCGACGCCGAATCGAACCCCGGAGAGCTGAATCAGGCGATCCGTGAGCACGGTCTGATCGGCCACGCTCAGGCCTCGGCGCGGGCGCGGGTGAACGGAAGGCCGGTAATCCTGCGGCGCGACTTTGACACGGTCGACGGGGGCCTCGCGGGCCTGCACTTCGTGGCGCTGCAGCGCAGCATCGCGGACTTCGTTGCCACGCGCACTGCAATGAACCAGGCCGGCGCCCAACTCGTGAACCCGGGGATCACGGAAACCGTCAACAACGGGATCAACGCGTTCATCTTCGTGCTCCGTCGCGCCAATTACATCGTGCCCGCACGTGCCGAACGCTCGTTCCCGCTGCTGCCGGGGCGCGGGACGGCACTAGAGTGAGGATCGGAATCCTCGGGATGCTGGCGGCCGTCGATGAAATCTTGCCACCGCTTCTCAGTTTTTGTTGCCTAGTTCTTAGATTTGTCGTCAAAACTACCTTCGATGCTCTCGCGTCTGCTCCGCGATCTGCGCGGCGGCCCGCTGGCCGCCGCCACGGCCGCAGTTTTTCTGGTCGTGTCAGCCGCCTCCGCCTCAGCGAGTGAGCTGCGGGTCGGCGTCGCACCGAAAGTGCCTGCCGGAGCGACGCTGGTGGCATCAGACGCCTCGGTCCGTTCGATCGACATCACCATCACGCTGCGTCCTCGTGATCCTGCAGCGCTCAGGGCATACGCCGACGGCGTCAGTTCACCAGGCAGCCCGGACTACCGTCACTTCCTCACGACCTCCGAGTTTCGGTCGCGCTTCGCGCCGACGCGGGGGACCGTGAGAGCGGTTGAGCGCTCCTTGCGCGCCCACGGCCTGAAGCCGGGCAAGCTCGACGCGAGCGGGTTGGCGCTGACCCTCAAAGCGAGCAGCGGCGAGATTGACCACGCCTTCAGGCTGACGCTCTCAGAGGTGCGGCTGAGGGACGGGCGTGACGCGATCTTCAACATCCAGGCGCCGGCCTTGAGCTCACGGATCGCCGGTGCAGTTCAGGCGGTGCTCGGTCTGAGCACGCTCTACCCATCGCGGGACAGCGCTCAGCATGCGTCCTCCAGTCCACTACGCGCCGCGCGAACTCACACGGCGAGCGTCAGGACGCACGAGGCTACAGGTGGTCCGCAGCCATGCTCGCAGGCTGTTGACGACGCGCCGGGGTCCGGCGGCTACACGGCCGACCAGATCGCCTCCTACTACGACTTCTCGCCGCTGTACGAGGCCGGCGATAAGGGCCAGGGCGTGACCGTTGCGCTCTACGAGCTCGAACCGGACGACCCCTCGGATATCGCCGCGTACGAGAAGTGCTATGGGATCCACACGAAGGTCAGATACGTCAAGGTCGACGGCGGTGCGGGCTCGGGTGCGGGCTCGGGTGAAGCCGCGCTCGACATTGACCAGGTCATCGGTCTCGCCCCGAAGGTAAAGCTGCTCGTCTACCAGGGTCCCAACTCCAACAACGGCGCCGGTCCGTACAACACCTACGCCGCGATCGCCGACCAGGACAAGGCGTCAGTGGTCTCGACCTCATGGGGAAACTGCGAGCGAGAGGAGACGCTGGCGCAGGCGCAGTCCGAGGCGACGGTCTTCGAACAGATGGCCGTTCAGGGCCAGACGCTCGTGGCGGCCTCGGGGGACTCCGGCTCCGAGGACTGCTGGATCGGTGGTGACGGCGGCGACAGCAACAACAGCGAGCAGGTGGACGATCCCGCCAGCCAGCCTTTCGTGACCGGCGTTGGCGGCACCTCACTTGAGCTGGGCGTGTTCAACATCGGCGGCAACGGGAACCAGACCTATACGACGGCCAACCCCGATGAGACCGTTTGGAACAACAGCTACCCGGGCCTCCAGTACACGGCCACATGGGGGATCTCGCCGGGTGCCGGCGGAGGCGGGATCTCCTCCTTCTGGAAGATGCCGACCTATCAGTCGGACACGTTCGCAACGGCGCCGTGGCTTGACGTCAAAAACGCCGAATCCTCAGGCGCCAACTGTGGCGCGGCGGCCGGTAGTTACTGCCGCGAGGTCCCGGATGTCTCGGCCGACGCTGATCCGATGGACGGTTACATGACCTACTGGAACGGCTCGGGCACCGCCGGCGACGACGCGCTCAGCGGCTGGCAGAGTATCGGGGGTACCAGTGCTTCGACGCCGGTGTGGGCGGCGCTGTTTGCCCTGGCCGAGGCCTCCCGCGCCTGCTCCGGCAACCTGATCGGCTTCGCCAACCCGGCGCTCTATGCACTCGCGAGCTCATCCCAGAGCGCCTACTCGAGCTATTTCAACGACGTCACCAACGACGCGATCAACCAGGCCGGCGACAATAACGATCTGACCGCGAGCGGAAACACCGCCGGACTGTATGAGGCCGGCAGCGGCTACGACATGGCTACGGGTCTGGGCACGCCGAAGGCAGCCAACCTCGCACCGGCGCTCTGCCGCGAGGCGCTCCGGGTGCGGGCGGCCGGCGTCAAGCAGAGCTTTCTGGACGTCGGCATATCGGTCAAGGTCTCAGCCCTGTTGCCGGCTGGACAGAGCGGCACCGTGACCTACACCGCCAAGAACCTGCCCACGGGGCTGAGGATCGACCGGGCCACCGGCGTGGTCAGCGGCAAGATCACCAAGCCCGGCGTCTACGACACCGTCTTCGGCGCGAGCGTGAGCAGTGGGGATGTGGGTGCGCGGAGCTACGTATGGACGGTCGCCAACCGCCCCGGTGCGTCGAAGCTGAGCCTTGCGGACACGGGCACTGGGCGACCACTGCTGGCGTTTACGCTGAGCGCCGGCCAGAACGAGTCGGCGCTGCGCAGAGTGCTCGTGAAACTCCCCGCCGGGGTGTCGCTGCGCCGTCCGCTGCGTGGCATCACAGTGACGGGGGCGGCCGGGAAGAACGTTCCGCACCGGCTCTCGCTACTTCACGGTGAGCTGCTGGTCACGTTCAAGCCCGCCCACTCCCCTGACAAGATCGTGTTCAACACCGGAGCGCTGAGCTCTCACGGGGCCCTGCTCGCGGGTAGCGACAGGCCGGTAAGGCTCGTACTGCGCGTGGTCGACAGCGACGGCGCCTCGAGCACGGTGACGCGCAGGCTCACCCCAACGACGTCAGCGCGCTGACCAGCGCGTCCGGTCTCCGCGAGCTCGCCATAATCAGAGCACCGATGCCGGCCGCCTACACGTCCGCGCTTGCCGAGACGGCAGCCGCTGATCTCATCGAGCGCTTCAGCCGATATGTCCAGATTGAGACGCAGTCAAAGGTCGACCGCGAACAGTCGCCGAGCACTCCCGGGCAGCTCAATCTGAGCCGCCTGCTGGTGACGGAACTTGAGCTGCTGGGTCTCGCTGACGCAGAGCTGGACCAGCACGGGTATGTGTACGCGACGCTGCCGGCCAACGTTGACGAGGCGCCGACGATCGGGCTGATCGCGCATGTCGACACCAGCCCACAGGCCTCTGGTACGGGCGTGCGGCCGCTCATCCACCGTGATTACGACGGCGGCGTGATCACGCTGCCGATCGGCGGCGTGACGCTCGACCCCGCGCGGATGCCGGAGTTGGCGCAGAAGCTCGGGCATGACATCGTGAGTGCGAGCGGTGACACTCTGCTCGGCGCCGACGACAAGGCGGGGGTTGCCGTGATCATGGCGGCGGTAAAGCACCTCGCAGAGAACCCCGAGCTTCCCCGCGCAACGCTGCGGATCTGCTTCACCCCCGATGAGGAGATCGGCGAGGGGGCGACGCTGTTCGACATTGAAAAGTTCGGCGCACTCTGCGCGTACACGGTTGACGGCTCGGAACTGGGCGAGCTTCAGGACGAGTCGTTCAGCGCGATTGAGGCGCGGATCACGATCACCGGGGTGGACGTACATCCCGGCCAGGCGACCGGCAAGCTGGTGAGTGCACTGCGAGTCGCGGCGGAAGCAGTGGCTGCGCTGCCGGGCGATCGGCTGACGCCCGATACCAGCTCTGGCCGCGAGGGCTTCCTGCACCCGGTGACCTTCACGGGGAGTGCGGAGAGGGCTCACATCCGCGTGATCGCGCGTGACTTCGATGAGGATCTGCTGCAGTCCCACGTGGAGCTGCTGCGCGAGACCACCGAGCGTGCGGTCGCCAACCATCCCGGCGCCGTACTCGACTTTGAGCTGATCCGTCAATATCGCAACATGCGCACCTACATCGAGCGTGTGCCCGAGGTGGTCGAGGCGGCCGCTGAGGCGATCCGTGCCGAGGGCATCGAACCGCTGCGCAGGCCGATCCGTGGCGGCACCGACGGATCGCGCCTGTCGGAGCGCGGCCTGCCGACTCCGAACATCTTCGATGGCGGTCATGAGTACCACTCGGTCCGTGAGTGGGCCTCGCTCCAGGACATGGCCGCGGCGGCCGCGACGCTAGTGCGCTTGGCGGGGATCTGGTCACGGCGCTGACCGCGCGTATGAGGGTCCTCACCGTTATCGGCAACCGGCCGCAGTTCATCAAGGCGGCGGCCGTCTCGCCGTTGCTGCGCGAGCGCGGCTCAGAGCTGTTGGTTCACACCGGTCAGCATCACGATGATGACCTCTCCGGAGTCTTCTTCAACGAGCTTGGGATTCCGGAACCGGAGGTTCAGCTTGAGATATCCGGAGGCTCGAACACCTCTCAGACCGCGCGCATGCTCGCCGCTCTGGAGCCGGTGATCGCAGGGGCGGCTCCGGACTGCGTGCTGGTCTACGGCGATACGAACTCAACGCTCGCGGGAGCGCTCGCCGCCGTGCAGCAGGGCGTGCCGGTCGCGCACGTGGAGGCCGGGATGCGCTCCTTTGACCGCGCGATGCCAGAGGAGGTCAACCGTGTCCTGACCGATCACCTGAGCTCGTTGCTGCTCTGCTCGTCGGATGTGTCTGTGGCGAACCTGGAGCGTGAGGGCGTGCACGGGTCGGTCAAGCTGGTCGGCGATGTGATGGTTGACGTGGCCGCGGCGGTGCAGCCGCATGCCCGGGCGCGTTTAGATCTCGTGCGCGCCCGTGACGTCGAGCCCGGTCGCTACCTGCTGGCGACCGCGCACCGTGCCGGCAATGTCGATGACCCCGTGCGACTGCTGGCGCTCGTTGAACTGCTGCTCGGTATCCGCGAGCCGGTGGTGTTGCCATTGCATCCGCGCACCCGCGCTCGGCTGGAGTCGGCTGGGCTGCTTGATCACCTGGCCGGCGCCGGCCAGGTGACGCTAACCGCGCCGCTCGGCTACGTCGAGCTGACCGCGCTGCTGGTGAACGCCAGAGCCGTGCTGACGGACTCGGGCGGGCTCCAGAAGGAGGCGTATCTGGCCGGCGTGCCGTGCGTGACACTGCGCCACAGCACCGAATGGGTGGAGACGGTGGAAGCGGGCTGGAACACGTTGGTGGACCTCGACCTCGAGCGTGCAAGGGCGGCGTTGGCGAGGGCGAGCCCGGGGCGAAGGCCGCAGCTCTACGGAGACGGCCACGCCGGCGCCCGCGTCGTCACCGCGCTCAAGGAAACCTTTGCCTCATAGACTGGCGGCACATGTCTTGCGACAAGATTCGCATCGGTGTCGCCGGATTGGGCTATTGGGGCCCGAACCTGGCGCGCAACTTCGCCGGGCTGGCGGAGTGTGAGCTGACCTGGTGCTGCGACGCCGACGAGGCGACCTGCGCCCGCGTCGCCGGGCTCTACCCGAGCGCGCGCGCAACCACCGACCTGCAGGACCTGCTCGACGATCCCGAGCTCGACGCGGTGGTTCTGGCCACCCCGGTGCCGACCCACGCCGACCTGGCGGTGCGTGTGCTCGAAGCCGGCAAGCACTGCTTTGTCGAGAAGCCGCTGGCGCAGTCAGTGGCGGACGCGGAGCGGGCTGTGCAGGCTGGCCGTGCCGCCGGCAGGACCCTGATGGTCGGGCACCTGCTGGAGTACCACCCCGGGGTCCTTAAGCTCAAGGAGCTGGCGGATGGCGGGGAGCTCGGCCGGATCTTTTACATCTACGGCAACCGCCTGAACCTGGGAAAGCTGCGCGCCGATGAGAACGCGCTCTGGTCGCTGGGCGCCCATGACGTCTCAGTGGTGCTGTCGCTGGCGGGCGAGGAACCGGTAGAGGCGGTGGCCCACGGAGAGTCATACGTGCGCGATGGGGTGCAGGACGTCGTCTTCTGCTTCCTGCGGTTCCCGTCCGGGCTCGCTGCGCACCTGCATCTGAGTTGGCTCGACCCACACAAGGAGCGGCGCTTCACCGTGGTCGGCGAGCACAAGATGGCGACCTTTGACGACATGGCGGTGGAGGGCAAGATCACGGTCTACGACAAGGGCTTTGACGAGGCCCCGCAGGGTTACGGCGAGTGGGTGACGCGCAGTGGTGACGCCTACTCGCCGCGCCTGGCCGGTGTTGAGCCGCTGCGACTTGAATGTCAGGAGTTCGTCAACTCCATCCGTGATGGCAGCACACCGCGCTCAGACGGCGAGAGCGGCCTGCGTGTGGTCCGCGTGCTGGAGCGACTCCAGCAGTCGCTCGACGGTTCCGCGCGCTGATGAGTGACGATCGCGGGATCTCAGCGGCCGCTCACGTCGACTCTGGAGCAGTGCTTGGCGCTGGCGTCCGTGTCGCTCCCGGCGCGGTCATCTACGCGGGCGCAGTACTCGGTGACAACACGGTGGTCGGCGCCGGGTCTGTGATTCACGCCGGCGTCCAGCTCGGCGTGGACTGTGTGATCGAGGATCTGGTGGTGCTCGGCAAGCGCCCGCGGCTGCGACCCGGCTCGAGTGCCGCCGGTGTGGCGCTCCCAGACCTGGTGCTGGGCAGTGGTGTCACCGTATGTTGCGGGGCCGTCGTCTACGCCGGTGCTGCCGTCGGCGCGGGGGCGATCATCGGCGATCAGGCGCAGGTTCGGGAGGGCTCCGTGGTCGGCGAGCGCTCGGTCGTCGGACGCGCCTCGTGCGTGGATTTCAGCGCCAGGGTCGGTGACCGTGTCTCAATCCAGACCGGCGTTTACGTGACCAGCTATGCAGTGGTCGAAGACGACGTCTTTCTTGGACCGGGTGTGCTTATGACAAACGACGACACGATGGGCCGTCACCCTAGGGGCGAGGTCCTGGATGCCCCGATCGTGCGCCGCGCGGCCCGTGTCGGCGGGGCAGCTGTGATCGTCCCGGGCGTGGAAATCGGTGAGGAGGCGTTTGTGGGCGCGGGCGCTGTCGTCACACGTGACGTGGCGCCCCGCGCAGTTGTGCTCGGCATTCCGGCGCGCGCCGTGCGACGGGTCACCGACGACGAACTGCTCGAATACTGGCGCTAGGGAGGGGTATGAAAATTATCCTGGCGTTTTGGCGGCGCCTGGACGCGCCTGGGTCCGGCCGGTCGGCTCGCCTGCGTGTTAGGTGTTTGTACTAATCAATGTCTTAGAAGATTGACCGATTGTCCAGTTAGTATCGCAAGACAACTTCGTCTCATTTAGGGGTTAGATGACCGCCCAAGCTCCAGTTACCACTATCACCGATCCGCGCTGGCTTCGTGCTATCTCCCACCCGATTCGTATCCGGCTGTTGGCGATGCTCGAGGAGGAGCCGTCCAGCCCTGTCGTTCTCGCCAACAAGCTCGACCAGCCGCTGGGCACGATCGCCTACCACGTGCGGACGCTGTACGAGCTTGGTCTGCTGAAGCTCGTGAGCACGCGCCAACGGCGCGGCGCGACTGAGCACTACTACCAGACGACCGGGCACCCGCACGCCACGAGCGAAGCGTGGGAAGCGCTCGACTCGGTCTCCAAGCAGCGCCTGCTGACGGCGGCACTCGCTCGGGCCAACGACTATGCGACCCGCTCTGCCGCTGCCGGTGGGTTCGACACCAAGGATTCACACGTGTCGGTCAGCCCATTGAAACTCGATAAGAAGGGTTGGAGTCAGCTCTCCAAGGAGTGCAAGAAGTGGCTCGCCAAGGCTGAGCAGATCGAGGCCGAGGCGGCAGCGCGGATCGCCGACAGCCCGGACTCGTCGATGCCGGTCGGTCTGAGCCTGATGCTGTTTGAGGCGCTTCCGTTCAGTGCAGAGCTGCCCAAGCAGCAGGCGCCAGCAGCTGGCGCCGGTCAAGTCGAAGCCGGCGCCCGGACGTCGGGTGCGGATCCCAAGTCCAAGGGCTCAGCGGCGGCGGCGGCCGCGGCGTAGATCACCAGGTCGCGTTCGGCTCACGGCGACCGACCTGGCGCCGGGGTCCGCGGTTCGCGGCAAGCCGGTGCGCTACTCGAGCGCGGAGCCGTACATGCCGGCGCCGGCACGCGTCCAGATGACCTCGTCACGCGCGGGGCCGACGCCGATCAACGCGACCGGCACCTTGACGAAGTCTGAGACGTACTGGAGGTAGTCACGCGCGTTCTTGGGCAGTTCGTCCTCGCTGCGGCACGCGCTGATGTCCTCATCCCAGCCAGGCAGCTCCTCGTATTCACCGGTCGAGTGGTGCAGCGCCGTCTGGTGGTATGGGAAGTGGTCAAAGACGACGCCTTCGGCGCCGCGATACCGTGTGCATGCCTGCAGGGTTTTGAAGCCGGAGAGCACATCCAGCTTCGTGATCGCCAGGGCCGTGAGCGAGTTGATCCGCGCGGCGTAGCGCAGCGCCACCAGGTCGAGCCAGCCGACGCGGCGCGCGCGACCGGTCGTTGTGCCGAACTCCGCTCCGCGCTCGCGCAACTCGTCACCGAACGCGCCTTCGATCTCAGTCGGAAAGGGGCCGGATCCGACGCGGGTGCTGTAAGCCTTGGTGATGCCCCAGACTTCGTCAATGTCCTTGGGACCGACGCCGGCGCCGATCGTCGCCGAGCCGGCTATTGGGTTTGAGGAGGTCACGAACGGATAGGTCCCGTGGTCGATATCCAAGAGCGTGCCCTGTGCACCCTCGAACACGACCAGCTCGCCTTCATCAAGGCGCTCAAGCACAAGCCGGCTGGTGTCGGCGATGTACTGCTTGATGCGGTGTCCGTAGGTGAGGTACTCCTCGGTCATCGCCTGCAGGTCCAGGCTCGGATCCCGGGCGAACTCTCGGAGGGAGAGGCGCTTGGGCTCCATCGCAGCCACGATCTTCTTCTTCAGGATCTTCTCGTCGAGCAGGTCCTGGACGCGGATGCCGAGCCTGGCCGCCTTGTCGGCGTAACACGGGCCGATACCGCGGCGTGTGGTCCCGATCTGAAGCTTGCCCAGCTTGATCTCGCCCGCGTGATCGAGCAGCATGTGGTAGGGCATGATCAGGTGCGCGTTGGCCGAGATCCGCAGGCCGCTGGTGTCAACGTTGCGCCGGCGCAGGTCGTCAAGCTCGTCCGTGAGGATCTTCGGGTCTATCACCACGCCGTTGCCGATCACGCAGAGCTTGCCCGGGTGAAGGATTCCGGACGGCATCAGATGTAGCTTCCAGGTCTCCCCGTCACGCACGATCGTGTGGCCCGCGTTGTTGCCGCCCTGAAAGCGCACGATCGCGTCGGCGCGCTCAGCGAAGAGGTCAGTGACCTTGCCTTTTCCCTCGTCGCCCCATTGGGCGCCGATAATCACGATTCCGGGCATTTCCTCAGCCAGTGTAGGGACGCGCGCGGCATCGGCTCTCTCGATCCGCGGCGCGCCATGGTGGGCACTGCGCAGCGGGCTGCGTCCCTGCGCTCAATCTGTACGGTCGAACTCTTCAGCCAGCCGGAAGCGCGCTTCCAGGCGCATATCGGGGTTATCGACGGGCAGTTCCTCGCACATCTCAGTCAGGCGTGAGACGGTCCGCTCGGTGATCTGCGCGTAGAGCTCATCCCGCTTGAGAATGTTGGTGGTGATCAATATTGAGCGCTTTTCCTCATAGCGGGTGTTGACGATCCGGTATAGCTCCTCCAGAACCCACGGTGACGCCTGCTGGGCGCCGATGTCGTCGATGTGGAGTAGGTCGACCGCCACCAGGCGCTCCAGCAGATCCTCGTGGGAGTCGGTGGAGTACGTGCCGCGCAGCTTGCTCAACAAGTCCGGGAGGGTGTATCGGGCAACGCTGCGCCCGCTGTCCAGCGCTGCCTTTGTCACCAGCATCGCGAGGGTGGTTTTACCGTTGCCAGTCGGACCCATGAACCAGAGTCCGACGCCGTTGTCGAGGTTCTGGTCGAGCTTCGCCACAAAGCGTTTGGTCGCCCTCACGGTGTCGGGCGGTTCGATCTCGGTAACCGGGTATCGATCAAAGCCGATATCGGCGTACCTGCGTGGGATCACGGCTGAGAGGCTGTGGGCATTTGCACGCGCGATGCGCTCGCCCCGGCACCGGCAGTCGCTCGAGGTGTTGGTAGCCTCGTCATAGAGGAAGCCCGAGCCGTCGCAGAGGTTGTAGTGGCATCCGGTCTTCACTTCCCAGCCGCTTGCTAGAGGGCGAGCGTTGACGCCGTTCTGGTCAAAGCTCTGTTGGCTCATTACGCGAAGGTCGGTGGGGCGTAGTTGCTGAACTTCGGGAACTGGCTGTTGAAGGTGAGCGTGATCTCGCCCACCGGACCGTTCCTGTGCTTGGCGACGATGATGTCGGCCTCACCAGGCCGAGTCGACTCGCGGTTGTAGTACTCCTCGCGGTAGATGAACATCACGAGATCAGCGTCCTGCTCGATCTGGCCCGATTCGCGCAGGTCGGAGAGGATCGGCTTCTTGTCGCCGGCACGCTGCTCAACGTTACGACTCAGCTGTGAGAGTGCGATCACCGGGACCTTGAGTTCACGAGCGAGACTTTTGAGCCCGCGGCTGATCTGGCCCACCTGCTCGACGCGGCTCTCAATCCGGCCCTCGTGCCGCATCAGCTGCAGGTAGTCGATGATGATCATCTTCAGTCCGCCCAGGTCCTCCAGCTGGTGGTGCAGGCGACGGGACTTGGCCCTCACCTGCAGCACGCCCGTGTCGCTCGAGTCGTCGACGTAGAGCGGGGCCGCTCCGAGTCGCCTGGAGGCGTCGAGGATCTTCGGCCATTGGCTGTCACTGACCCTGCCGTGGCGCAGATCTTCACCCTTCACCTTGGCCTGCGAGGCGACGAAGCGCTGTGCAAGCTCGGTCTCGGACATCTCAAGTGAGAACAAGGCGACCGGATACCCGGCGAGCGACGCGTTCTCGGCAAAGTTGGCAACCAGGGCTGACTTGCCCATCGAGGGCCGCGCGGCGAGGATTACGAGGTTGCCGGGCTGGAAGCCGCCGGTCAGGGCGTCAAGGTCCCGGAAATCGGACGGCGTGCCTGTGAGCGGGCTTGAGGAGGCCGTCCGGATCTGCAGTCGCTCAATCTCCTCGTGCAGAACGTCATTGACCGGACGGATCGAGCGCTGCCGTTCGTCGTGGGCGACCTCGAGCATCGCACGCTCGGCTTGCTCGACAAGCTCACGCGGCGACGCGCTGCGGTTGCGCACGTCGGACTGGATCTCCCGAGCCGCGGCGAGCAGGGCGCGCAGCTGTGCCTGCTCGCGCACGATCCGGCCGTACTCTCGTGCGTGGCCGGTCGCCGGGACCCACGAGGCAAGCTCCTCAATCGCGTCGGGACCGCCGATCTCATCGAGGCGACTGTTCTGGCTCAGGCGCTCGGCGACCGTGAGGTGGTCGATCTTCTGGCCAAGCTTGTACAGCTCCAGCATCGCGTCGAAGACCGCGGCGTGCGCGCCGACGTAGAAGTGATCTGAGCGCAACTGCTCGTCCACCACCAGCGCGCTCAGGTGCTGCTCATCAAGCAGCACCGCACCCAGCACCGACTTCTCAGCCTGCAGGTTATGGGGTGGGATATCAGTGGCGATGGTGGCGCTCATGGCAGGGCCTCAACGATAGGTCGCAGTCGGACGGATCGCGGAACGCAGTTCCCGCATCAAGCATGAAATGGCTCCCGTCTGCGACCTCCTTAACGCGGAGAGCCCGCCAAAGCGGGCTCTCCGACGTCTCTTAGAGCACCGCTAGATATTAGGTAGCGACGACCATCGTCTTGACAGTCGCGAACACGCCGTCAACGACTTCAACCGCGACCATGTAGGTGCCGACGCTCTTGATCGGATCCTCGAGCTCGATCTTGCGCTTGTCGATCTTGATGCCGCGGGCATCGCGGATAGCGTCTGAGATGTCCTGGGTCGTCACCGAGCCGAACAGGCGTCCATCGTCGCCCGCCTGCTGCGGAATCGTGAGCACGGTCTTGCCGAGCAGCTCCGCACTCTCACGCGCCCGATCGACCGCGGCGCGCTGTTCGCGCTCGGCAGCCTCACGACGTCTGGTCGCGGCCTCGACCGACCCCTTGGTCGCGACCTCCGCCAGCTTACGCGGCATCAGGAAGTTGCGCAGGTAGCCTGACGACACGTCAACGACGGCGCCCTTCTCGCCCAGCGTCTCTACGTCCTGGAGCAGGATTGCCTGGGGCATACCTATCTCCTGGCCTACCGGTCGCGGTCGCGGTC
>Ga0181537_10000816_pt1 | contig 29028 bp, 26 predicted proteins | sample PEATcosm2014_Bin_39_FD_119765 | JGI IMG/M metagenome (GOLD analysis project Ga0181537, IMG submission 119765) | Peatland microbial communities from MTU Mesocosm Facility, Houghton, MI, USA - PEATcosm2014_Bin23_10_metaG | ecosystem: Environmental > Terrestrial > Soil > Wetlands > Peat | place...
CACCGGAACAAAATCCGGGTTGTCGAAGGCGGCGGCGGTCTTTGCGTAGGTTGCGTCGTCAAAGCGATAATTCGGCGACCACAATTCCCAGAGCAGCCGGCAGAGCGGCCCACGATTGGCGGTCAGACCGGCGACGCCGCGCTCGGTATGGAAATACCACTGGTACCACAGGCGGTGCTCGGCCGCCGGCGATTGCGGCTGGTTCGCGCCGGCGATGTTCTGGATGTTGTAGCCGGTGATCGAGACGAGGGCGCCGACCCGCTCGGGCCACAGCGCGCTGACGACGCAAGCGGCGCGGCCGCCCCAATCATAGCCGGCGAGGATCGGGCTCTTGAGGCCGAGCGCGTCGATCAGGTCGAGTAGATCGTGGCCGAGCGCCGCCTGTTCGCCCGAGCGCGGCGTCGCCGGGTCGAGAAACCGCGTCGGCCCGTAGCCGCGCAAATAGGGCACGATGACCCGATACCCAGCGGCGGCGAGCGGCGGCGCGACATCGTCATAGGCATGCACATCGTCCGGGAAACCGTGCATCAGCACGACGGGGCGCCCGTTCGCCGCGCCACTTTCCTCGTAGGCGATGTCGAGGAGCGGCGTGCGAACCGTCCTCACGGGGCGCCGAGCCGGAAGCCGCTGAGCCCGTCTTTCGCGATCTCGGCGGGCAGGTCGAGCTCCCATTGGAGGTAATTGCGCATCGCCTGTTGCGCGCCCTCGTCGGTGTCATGCCGGTTGTGGTTCCAGAAGATGAAATCGATGCGTTCGTCGTCGGGCGGCTGGTCGGGGGTGGCAACGAGCGAATACCCGGCGGCACCCCACGCCGCGCTGCCACCGCTGACGATCGCGATTTGCGCCTGGCTCAGTTCGGCGAGATCGATCACGGCGAGTTTTGCCACCGCGACATCGTCGGCGAAAATGACGATGCGGCGGGCGTCGAGCAGGCGCCCCGGCAATTTCGCCAGACGCGGACGGATCGTCCAGTGCGCGCCGGCTGCATGACCGGCGCGGAACGCGGCGCTCGAGCCGAGCGCGATCGCCGCCGCGCCGTCGGTCAAGAGCGCCGCCGCCGCGGCCGGCGTGACGATCGCCACGGCCGGCAGGGACGGCGTCGGCGTGTCGCCCGGCCCGCGTTCGAGCGGGGAGCCGTCGAACGCATGTTCGAGGACGACGACGTCCCAGCCCAATTGCTTGAGCCAATGCGCGCTCATCACCGCGCGGGGGCCGTGATCGTCGACCAGTACGAGCCGCGCGCCGCGCGTGCCGACCCAACGGTCGATCGCCTGCACGAGCTGGCCGCCCGGCGCCGAAATCGAGCCGGCCAGGTGACCGGCGGCGAATTCCTCCGGCGGGCGCACATCGAGGAGATACGTCGTGCGCCGAGCGTCGCGCTGCCAGCCCATCAGCGTGACGCGGTCGATGCCGGTCACGCCGTAACGCGCCGCGACCGAAGCCGCGCGCGGCTCGGCGGCGGCGATCGCGGCGCCGCTGACCGGGGCCAAGGCAGCATGGGTGTTGCGCTCCAGCTCAAGCCCGGCGAGCCGCCAGCCCTGGGTTCCGCCCTGCAGCGACACGACCTTGTTCGGCACCCCGGCATTGATCAGCGATTGCGCGCCGATGATGCTGCGCGTGCGGCCGGCGCAAGACACGACGACGAGCGTATCGTCATCGGGCACGAGGTCGGCGAAGCGGTAGACGAGTTCGGCGCCGGGGCAGGTCTGCGCGCCGGGGACATGAAAGCGGTTGAACTCCTCGACCGTGCGGCTGTCGAGCACGACATGCTTGGTGCCGTCGCGGCGCATCGCGTCGAGTTCGGCTGCGGTGACGTGCGGCGTGTGGCTTTCGATCTCGACGATCTCGGCAAAGGCCTTGCTCGGCACGTTGCTGCTCGGGAACAGCGGATAGCCCGCCATCGACCACGCCGCGACACCGCCGGTGAGGATGTGGACATCGTTGTAGCCGAGATGATCGAGCCGACGCGCCGCCTTGGCGGCGACACCGTCATTGCCGTCGACCAGGACGATGCGGGTCGATTTGCGCGGCACCAGCCGCAAGATGTCGAGTTCGAGCCGGCTATACGGCGCATTGATCGCGAGCAGCGGGTGGCCGTCGCAATGCGGCCCTTCCTCGCGCAGATCGAGAAAGGCGATTTCCTCGCCATCGCCGAGCCAGTTTCGCGCGGTCGCGACGTTGATCGAATGGGCTTCTGCCGCCATTGAAATCTCCCGCCAAGGTGCGCCGCAACACTATGTCTCGGGTGTTGCAAACACACCACCCCGGCGAAAGCCGAGGCCCGATTTTTCAACCGTCCGAGTGGTGGATAAATGGGTCCCGGCCTTTGCCGGGATGGGGGTTTTGAGAGGCTACGGCGTCGCGCCCATGCGAGTTTCGTCGACAAAGCTTTCGGTCGCGGCGTCGATCGCCCGGCCGGCGCGGCCGCGCGGCGCGTGGATATAGAGCGAGCGGCCATTCGCCATTCGCGAGGTCTCATGCTCGGGCTGCAGCGGGATCTGGTAATCGACCGGCCGCGCGTGATCGGCAAGCAGCAGTTCGGGGCGGTAGACGCTGTTCATCTTGAACATGCTTTTGACGAAATTGGTCTGCCCGCGCAGCAGGAGGCTTGTCGCCAGCTGCGCCGCGCCGGTGATCTGCCGCCAGCCGAGATGCTTCGAATAGATCGCGCGCTGGGTCGTCACCAGCTCGTCATAAAATTCGTGGAGCGGCAGCCGTGTCGGCAATACCGCGTGCTGGATGTCGAACAGGCGGTAGTCGCGGCTCGACAGGCGGCGCTCCTCGGTCAGCCAGCTTTCGGTGCCGGGGTAGGGCGTGTTGACGCTGATATTGATGATCTCGGGCTGTTCGATGCACCACTCGCGCACGACGCGGAAACGCTCGCGATCCCAGTCGGGGTCGGCGATCAGGTTGATCGCGACGTTGACGCCCAGCGAGCGCGCGAATTCGAGCGCCTCGAAATTGCGTCCGAGCGGCACGCGTTTGCGGTATTTGACGAGGCCCTCCTCGTCAAGCGCCTCGAGCCCCAAAAACATGTAGGAGACGCCGAGCTTGGTCCAGAAACGGAAGACCTCCTTGTTGCGCAGCAGCACGTCGCCACGCGTTTCCAGATAGTAGTTCTTCTTGATGCCGGTGCGGGCGATCGCTTCGCCCAATTCCATGCCAAGCCGTTCCTGGATAAAGGCGACATCGTCGACGATGAAGACCCCCGGCTCGCGGATCGACCGGAGGTCCTCGATGATCCGCTCTTGGCTCATCACGCGGTAGGAGCGGCCGTAAAAGGTCCAGGCGCTGCAGAACGAGCAATCCCACGGGCAGCCGCGCGAGAACTCGATCGATGCGCAGGGGTCGAGCGCACCGAGAAAATATTTGCGGCGGTGGCGCAGCAGATCGCGCGCCGGCAGCAAATCGTCGAGCGATTGGACAAAACCCGGCGCCGGGCCTTGGCCGCTCGCCGTCACCGCGCCGGGTACCGCGGTGAGATCCGATCCGGCCTCGATCGCCGCGAGCAAGGACGGCATCGCCGCCTCGCCCTCGCCACGGATCACGCAATCGATCGCGCCCTCGCCGTGCTCGATCAGTGCTGGGGCGACAAAGGAGACGCTGTGGCCGCCGACGCAGATCGTCGCGCCGGGCAGGCGAGATCGCGCCATTTTGGCGAGATCCACGATCTCGGGGACATTCGCGAGGTAGTTGCAGGAAAACAGAATGACATCCGGTCGCCAGCGCTCGACCCATTGGAGGAAGTCGCGATGGTCCTCGACCTGGAGGTCGATCAGCGCGACGTTGTGCCCAGCCTGCCGCACCGCCGCGGCGACGAGTTCGAGGCCTAGAGGTTCTAGCCGCAGGAAGATCCGCGTGAACATCAGCGGGCCGGGATGAACCCCGAGGACTCGCATCGCCAACTCCCCTTCGGCCGCGCTCTTTTCCCCCTCGAAGGCTCTATCTCTACAGCAATATCTGGTTGATTTCTATTGTCTTACAGCTTCAACAGGCGCTTGGCGTTGCCGTTGAGGATCTTCTCCTTGTCCGAGATCGCTACCGGCAGCCGCTCGGCCCAGCTGCCGCCCGGCGCGTTGTCGACAAACGGGTAGTCGATCGAGAACAGCACGCGGTCGATGCCGATCTCCTGGATGCAATGCAACAGCGCCGGGTCGGAGAAGAAGCCGCTGGTCGTGACCCAGAAATGCTCGGTGAAGACATCGCGGAACCACGTGCTGCCGCGCCCGTCGCGCGCGAAACCCATGTTCACGCGCCACAAATAAAGCGGCAGGCCCTCGCCCAGATGGCCGAGGATGATCTTGAGACCGGGATATTTTTCGAACACGCCGCTCAGCACCAGACGCACGCCCTGGGTCGCGGTCTCGACCGTGAACCCCCAGGCGGCTCGCAGGATGGTCGGGAATTTCTCGATGTAATCCTGGTAATAGACTTCGATGACCCGCGGGTCGGGGATCGAGGGGTGCATGTAGAGCGGCACGTCGAGCGCGGCGGCGCGTTCGAGAATCGGCCAGAAGCGCTGGTCATCGATAAACAGGCCGTTGGTCAGCCCGTGGATCATCGCGCCCTTGAAGCCGAGCTTGGTGACGCAGCGCTCCAGCTCGTCGGCGGCGCCTTTCGGGTCCGGCGTCGGGATCGCGGCGAAGGCGGCAAAGCGCGTGGGATGCGCATCGACCGTCTGCTTGAGCCGGTCGTTGACGCCCCGTGCGAGGCGCACCGCGACGTCCGGCTCCAGCTTTTGCAGCGAGGGCGCGGCGTGCGACAGAACCTGAAAATCGATGCCGGCTTCGTCCATTTCCTTGAGCCGCAGCGCCCCGAGGTCGTAGAGCCGCTCGGGAACCTTTGGCAGGAAACCCGCGCCATGCGGCGGGACCGCGTCGAGCCCGGTGAAATGGGTCGCCAGTTCCGGATCGAGGTAATGCTCTTCGAGGGCGATGATCTGGGTTTTTGTCGGCATCCACGGGCTCCGTTCAATCTGCCGCGCTATAGTTTCACGAGGCCGGCTCCTTGTCGCGGGCGATCATCGCCTTCAAAGCGGCGTGCACCGGCGCGCCGGGGCCGAGACGCTGGTTCGCCTCGTCATGGATCACCCGCGCCAGCTCAGGGTGGCGACCGAGCAACTCGAAAAAATCGACGATGTCGAGGGTTAGCAACGTGCAAGGACGGGTCGCGCTGACGGTGGCGTTGCGCGGCGCGCCGGTCAACAGGGCGAGTTCGCCAAAAAAAGCGCCGGTTTCAAGGCGCAAAGGCTGCGGCCGCAGCTCGATCTCGACCTCGCCCTCAACGATGAAATACATGCAATCGCCGGGCTCGCCGCGGCGCACGATGACGGCCTCGGCCGGGTAGTCGCGCGCCCGCAACAACCGCGCCACCTCGGCAATCAGCGTCGCGCCGAGATTATGAAAAAACGGCACTTTGGCGACGAGTTCCCAGGTGCGCAAAAACTCGCGTCGGCGCATTTCCTCGGCGTAACCGGTCGCGAGAATGCCGGCCATCAGGGCAAAGACCATGATGCCGCACACCATCACGACGCCGGCCAGCATCCGCCCGCCAACGGTCTGCGGTATGACGTCGCCGTAGCCGGTCGTCGTCAGCGTGACGATCGCCCACCACAGCGCCGCCGGGATCGAGCTGAAGGGGAAATTGCCGTCTTGCTGCGGCACATCGTGTTCGAGCAGATAGGCGAGGCTCGCGGCGGCCAGCAGGACGATGACGAGGCCGAGCAGCACCGACAGCAGCGCATGCCGCGCGTTGGAGATCACGCGCTCGAGGATCGTCAACCCGGAAGAGTAGCGGATGTATTTGAAGATCCAGATAAAGCCGAAAAGACTCGCCTCGCGGCGATCGATGACCGCGATGATGCCAGGCGCCGCGCCGAGCAAATCGGAGATGCCGCCGAGCGACACGATCCAGGCGAGACGGGCGGGCCAGGCGCCGCGATGCTCGCCGGCGGGGGATCCCGCGACCGCGTAGAGCCGCAGCAGATAGTCGAAGACAAAAAAACCGGCGACGACAAAGAAGACGACCGCCAGCTCGGGACCATAGGCGCTGCGCCATTCGGCAACGGTTAGCGCCAGGAAAACGCCGATCCCCGCTGCTACCATCGAGTGATGGACGACCCGCCACATTTCGGCCGCGAACTCCGGGTTGCCGGGTTGCAGCAATCGATAAAGGCGCGGGCGATCCATCAGGCCATTGTAATCGCAGCGCCCCGCTCGCCACAGCGGTTGATTTCGCAGCATGCGTGGGGCGAATCCGCGCTCGTTTGGCGGCTTCTTTCGGGCGCGGCAAAATCTCCGGGCGCCGTGGTTTCCCGCCGCTCGCGAATTTTGCTATAGGATGCCGCCTTTCCCGGGACGAACTGGCGCCTCCGTGACGCTGCTACCCAATTCCCGCCGCGCTTTCCTGGCTTTTCTGCACGACGTGGTCATGGCGGCCTTGTCGTTCGCGATCGCGTTCTATCTGCGCCTGGGTGACGACCTTGTGCGCTATGAGCCGCGCCTGACGGTTCTCTACTGCGTCATGTTCACCAGCATCGCGGCGGTGGTGTTTCTGTTCACCGGGCTCTATCGAGGCATCTGGCGCTATGCCTCGCTACCCGATCTGTTCAGCATCACCCGGGCGGCGACGCTGACGGTGCTGATCTTTCTGCCGATCATGTTCGTCTTCACACGGCTGGAGACTCTGCCGCGCTCGACGATGCTGATCAATTGGCTCGTGCTGATCGCGCTGCTGGGCGGGCCGCGGCTCGGCTATCGGCTGTTCAAGGATCGCGGCCTCGACCACATGCTCGAACGGTCGTCCGAGCGGAAGATCGTGCCGGTGCTGCTGATCAGCACGCGCGACGGCGCCGACACTTTTATCCGCGAGACGGTGCGCGACCGCAATTCGGTCTACCGGGTCGTGGGCATGTTGTCGGACACCCGCTCGCGGGTCGGCCGGGAAATCTATGGCGTTCCGGTGCTCGGCCTGATCGAGGAGCTGGAAACGGTCGTCGCCCGTCTCGACCGCCGCGGTACGCGTCCGCAAAAGCTGATCGTCACCGCGCAAGGCCTCGACGGTGCGGCGGTCCGCGACCTCCTCGCGCGCGCCGACGCGTTGGCGATACCGCTCGCCCGCCTGCCGCGCGCCACCGAGCTGCGCCAGGGCCTAACCGATCCCGACGCAATCAAGCCGATCGCGATCGAGGATCTGCTGGGGCGCCCGCAAGCGGTGCTTGACCGCGAGGCGATGGCGCGGCTGGTGCACGGCCGCCGCATCCTGGTGACCGGCGCGGGCGGCACGATCGGTTCGGAGCTGGCGCGCCAGTTGGCGGTGCTGGCGCCGGCGCGGTTGATCCTCTTCGATAACAGCGAATTCCTGCTCTACACGATCGATGTCGAGCTGCGCGAGCGGTTTCCCGGGCAGAGCGTCCGCCCCTTGCTCGGCGATGTGCGCGACCGCCACCGGGTCGACGAGGTGCTCGCCGCCGAGCTGCCCGAAGTCGTTTTCCACGCCGCCGCGCTGAAACATGTGCCGATGGTCGAGTTGAACCCGGTCGAGGGCGTGCTGACCAATGTGATCGGCAGTCGCAACGTCGCCGAGGCGGCGCGCACCCACGGCGTCAAACTCGTCGTGCAGATCTCGACCGACAAGGCCGTCAACCCGACGAGCGTGATGGGGGCGACCAAGCGGCTCGCCGAAGCCGCCTGCCAGGCGCTCGATCTCGACGAAGCGGCGCGCGCGCGGCGCGGCCATGGGGGCACGCGCTTTGTGACGGTACGCTTTGGCAATGTGCTCGGCTCGACCGGCTCGGTCGTGCCGCTGTTCAGCCGCCAGCTCGCTGCCGGCGGCCCGCTGACGGTGACCGACCCCGGTGTCAGCCGCTATTTCATGACCGTGCGCGAGGCGGTCGAGCTGGTGCTCGAAGCCTCAGCGACCGCGGCCCCCGGCGAAGCGGCGCTGGACGAGGGCGAAGCGCGCGGCAAGATTTTCGTGCTCGATATGGGCGAACCGGTGCGCATCGTCGACCTGGCGCAACAGATGATCCGTCTCGCCGGAATGGTTCCGGAGCGCGACATCCAGATCGAATATATCGGTCTCAGACCCGGCGAGAAGCTGCACGAAGAACTGTTTCATGACGCCGAAGCGACGATGCCGACCGCGAACCCGGCGCTGCGCCTGGCCGCTCCGCGCACCGCCGATTACGCGATCCTCGCCCGTTCGATCGACGAACTCGAAGCGGAGGCGCGCGCGGCGAACGAAGCGCGCGTGCTCGCCCTGCTGCAGCGCCTGGTGCCGGAATATCGTCGCGAGCCGACGCCCGCCGAGCCCCTGACATTGCCCCGCCCGACCCGCGCGCGCTAATTTGGCGGGCTCGCGGGGCTTATCGGCTAAAGCTGGCGCTGCGCGAGCTGGCAGAAAAAGACCCGGCCGATGACGTCGAGTTCGAGCGTCACGCGGTTGAGCGTGTAGGTGTTGTAGGCAACCTCCCACTCGATCGCCGCCGCGCTGATGTTGACCGGCACATTGTGGTCGTCAAAGAGGATCGTGTCGCCGACGCCCGAGGAACTGACGAGACGCTTGCGTGGGAGATCGAAGACCAGCGTCGCGCCAACCCCCGGGTCCTCGCGGTCGCGGCACATGATGGTCGTCAGCGGATCGGCGGGGCCGGGGCCGTCGGCGCGAGACCCGCCGCACCACAACGTCAGAAATAGCGTGGCAAACACCGTCGCCGATTTCGTCATAGCCACTTCCCCGTCGTCCCGGCGCAGGCCGGGACCCAGACCAACCCTGGATACCGGCCTTCGCCGGTATGACGATGGTTCTCCAATTATGGTTGTTTTTATGTAAATACGGCGTTGACCGGCTACCGCAAAGCTTTCTGATTGCTACCCTAGCTCTGCCAGCCGCGGCAGCACCTCCTTCGAAAACATGGTCAGATTATCGACCGTGTCTTCGTGGCTGATATGGCCGCCTTGGCCCATCATCAACAGGTGGCCAAAGCCGCCGACATGGTCGTAGAACGCCTTTAGTTGGTCCCAGACATCGTCGGGCGTGCCGGCGAAGACGAGGCCGGCGCCGATCGCGTCCTCGACGCCGACAGTGCGCGGGTTGATCGGCTTGCCATCGCGGGTTTGCAGGCGGGTCGCGCGCGCGGTGGTGCCGCCGCTGCCTTTGATCGCCTGCGCCGCCATTGCCGGCGTGACATAGCCGGGCGGGTTGGCGAATTGCGGCGCGACAATCCCCGAAGTGCGGCTGTAATCGAGGATTTGGTCGGCGCGGCGCCAGCCTTCCTCGCGCGTCCGCCCGACGCCGATCAGCGCCATATAGGCGAGATGGTGCGGCGTCGCCTCGCGGCCGCATTCGGCAGCTTTTTTGCGATACGCGCCAAAAATCCCCGGCGTCGCGACCCAGCCTGTGTTGAGCACGCCGATCGTGATGCCGCGCGCGGCGGCCTCACTGGCGCTGCCCTGGCTGCCGACCGGCATCCACACCGGCGGGTGCGGCTGCTGGTACGGGCGCGGCCAGACATTGACGCTGCGATAGTGGAAATGCGTGCCCTCCCACGAAAACGGTCCGTCATGCGAGGTCATCGCCTTGAGGATCAGATCGTGCGCCTCCCAGAAGCGCTCCATCAGATCGGCCGGGTTCGAGTTGGCCGGCGAAATCTCGAACGGCACGCCTTTCACAAAACCCATCTCGATGCGGCCGCGCGAGATCACGTCGAGCATCGAATATTCCTCGGCGACGCGGATCGGGTTTTCACGGTTGGCGATCGGCATGCCAAGCGCTAAAAGCCGAACCTTCTTGGTTTCGCGCGCGAGGATCGCCATCGGGATCGTGCAAACCGAATCGGCGCAGGTCGCGGTCGCGTGGTGCTCGTTGGTCATGATGTTGATGCCGAGCTCGTCGCACAGCGCCCACTCGTCGAGATAGCGGTGATAGAGGTCGGCGCCGAGTTTCGGGTCGTAAAGCCGGCTCGGGATGATGACCCGGTAGGATTCATTCAGCTCCGGCCAGGCCGGGTGGTAGGCCATCTCGCTGAAATGCCAGACATGCATCATGGTCTTGTTCCCTCGATCTACCTAAGCGCCATCCCGGCGAAGGCCGGGACCCATGGCGGGAATGGGCCCCGGCCTTCGTCGGGGTGGTCTTGAAGGAAGCGTCATCGTAATTTGGCAAAGTCCACAATGGCGTTGGCGACGGCGTCCGGCTGCTCGATTTGCGGGTAGTGCCCGGCATCGGCGATCGGGATGAAGCGGGCGCCCGGCAGTCTTTGGGTCAGATGCGCGCCATAGGCCGGCGCGACAATGCGGTCGCGCTCGCCCCAGATCACCAGGTTCGGGATTTTGATCCGGTGCAGCCAATGCTTGAGGCTCGGGTTGTGCATGTAAGGTCGCCAGCCATAGAGCACCGCCGCCTCGCGATCGCGCGCGACCTCCTCGACCGCTGCGTCGTCGAGCGCTGCGTAATCGGGCGCGCGGGACGGGTCGGCAAAGGCGTGGGCCACGGCGTCCGCCGCCGACAGCGCGTAGATGTCGGTGATTTCGACCTCGTCGCGGCCGCCGAACTTGACGCCGAGCGCGTCGATCAGCACCAGCCTGGAGAGTTTTGCGGTCGAGCGCACGGCGAGTTCCATCGCGACCCAGCCGCCGAATGACGAGCCGACCAGGGTCACGTCGTCGAGCGCCAGCCGTTCGATCAGGTCGAGATAGAAATAGGCGATGTCGCCGACCGTGCGCATCCACGCCGGCCGCGCGCTGGCGCCAAAACCGGGGTGGCGCGGCGCGATAACCCGAAACTCTTGTGCCAGCCGCTCGAGGAACGGCTTCTGCTGCGCGAAATAGTCGATGCCGTGCAGGAACAGCAGCGGCTTCCCCTGGCCCGCGATCAGCATCTCGATCGAGGTCCCGCCGATATCGATGCGCTCCATCCCGCCCTCTTCTCGATCGGCTCGATTGCGTAGACAATGTTCAGGCGAGCTTAGGGAGATATTGCCCGATGGGCCAGTTCGGAATGCTTTTAACGGTGAGGCGGTGAGTGCGGTCGCGGGGCTGTTGATGCTGGTGGCGGCGAGCGCCGCGCCGCCCGTGGCGCTTGAATGCCCCGCGATTTCCGGCCAGACGCTCGTTTATGTCGATATTTTTGACGGGCCGCCGGACCAAGAGGCCGATTTGGCGCCGGATGACACTAAAACCCAGCCGGGCGGGTCATCGAATATCTGGCAACTCGACGCCAGCCCGGCTGGGCTCTTTGTCAAATGCGGTTATGGCAAGGCGTTGGCCGGGCCGTATAGCCGCGTCGAGACGATACGGCTGCCCGATACGGCCAAGAGTTGCCGGGCCGATTTCAAAAGCGGGAAGCGGCCCGACGACCTGATTTTGCAGAAATTTTCCTGCCGGTGATCCGACGGCGGTTGATCTAGCGGCGGTTCTTGATCAGGCAGGCCAATCCATAGCCGACCGCGCCGGCAATCAGCACGGACGCCCAGACGTTCTCGCGGATCGCGCCTTCGACGAGGTTCAGCGCCTCGTTGCCATTGCCGTAGACCTTTTGCGCTGCGGCACCGACCTGTTTGCCGGCTTCCGTCGCATATTGCTGTGCTTTGACGCCGAGATCGGCCGCCGTGTCTTTGACCGTCTGCGCCGTTTCGGCGATGGTTCCCCGCGCTTCTTCGGCCGCCTCGATGACGCCATTCCGTTGAGTCTGCATTCTTCGACCTCCACACCGGACCAGCCCCTCGGTTGATCCAAGTTGCTACCGTGTTCGGGCAAACGCGGAGGATTCGACGTCGTTCCGCCCTTTGGTCACGACATGGCGGCGTGCAATTGCAGCATAGGCAAAGCCAGCCGCGAGGGTTTACAGTTCCAATCAATCGCTCGCGTCCGGAAGGGAACGACCATGCAGTACAAGCGCATCTCCGCCGATTGCCATCTCGACATGCCGTGCATGCCGCCCGAGCTGTTCGTCCAGAACGCCTCGCGCGAGCTGAAAGAGCGCATGCCGTATGTCACGGACGGGCCGGACGGGCCGCATTGGGTTGCCAGCAACGGTGCCGATTTTGGTCTGGTCAACGGTGTCGGCCCGGGCGGTGCGAAATACGTTCCCGGGCAGAACTACCGGGTCGACAAGATGAACGAGGTCGGCCTCTACGAGGACGCCAAGAAAGGCAAGTACCGGGCGCGCGACCCGCATCTGCGCCTCAAGGACATGGAGATGGACGGCGTCGACGCCGAGGTGATCTATGGCATCCTCGGTTCGGCCTCGAAGCTCAACGACAAGGAAGCCAGCAACGAGCTGTTGCGCATCTACAATGACTGGCTCAAGGAATTCTGCAGCCACTATCCCGATCGCCAGCTCGGTCTCGCCTGCCTGCCTTATGGCGACATCGACGAGGCAGTGAAGGAAATTCACCGCGTCGCCAAGATGGGTCTGCGCGGTCTCGAATTGTCGTGCTCGTGGGACATGGTGCCGATGTGGCACCCGGATTGGGAAAAGCTGTGGAAGGCAGTCAGCGATGTCGACCTGCCATTGCATTTCCACACCTTCCCGACGACTGACGGTCGGGCGCGTGAGGGCGTGTCGGGGTTGACCCGCCGCGCGGCGATGTTCACCGGCGTTTCAGCGTTCCAGATGGGCCTCATCAACATCATCGCGGCGATGATGGGCGCCGGCGTGTTCGACCGCTATCCGACCCTGCGGGTGTCGTTTGGCGAGAGCGGCGCGGGCTGGCTGGCCTACGCGCTCGACCGAATGGATTTCGAGTTCGAGGATCGCTTCCGCGACCTGATGAAGATGAAGCCGAGCGAATACTGGCGCCGCTCGTGCAAGTGCACGTTCCAGTACGACCGCATCGGCGCCAAGCTGATCTCGGATATCGGGCTTGAAACGATGATGTGGGGCTCGGACTATCCGCACACCGATGGCGTGTGGCCGGAATCGACCAAATTCATCGAGGAGCAGTTCTCCGAACTGACCGCCGATCAGATCCACAAGATCACCTGTGAGAACGCGGCGAAGTTCTACCGGTTCACGAACTGACGGTAGCCGTGATTCCCGGGTTGTTCCGGGCATTCCTGGAAGCCCCGCGACCGGCCGGTCGCGGGGTTTTCTGTTTTTGGCTCGCGAAGACGTGATACCCGCGCGAATTTAATCGACGATACCGTTCCATTTTCCCTTTTCGAGAAAAGCATGCGACCGCTTCCGCGCTTCGCGTCGATCGCGACGGCCGTTCCTCCTCACCGGCTGGACCAGAGCAACGTCGTTGCGCGGGTCGAGCAGCTTTTCGGCCGATCGCCGGATTTTGAACGGCTGGTCTCGGTCTACGCGAATAGCGGCATAAATTGCCGCTATTCGGTGATGCCGTTCGAGTGGTTTGACGCGGCTCATGGTTGGCCGGACCGCAACCGCGCCTATCTCGCCGGCGCGCTCGACCTGATCGAGGCCGCGGCCGGTCGCGCGCTCGACAAAGCGGGTGTCGCGCTTCAGGACGTCGGCGCGATCGTCACCGTGTCGACCACCGGCATCGCGACCCCCGCGCTCGACACGCTGTTGATGGAGCGGATGCGGCTGCCGCGTCATGTCGAACGTCTGCCGATCTTCGGGCTTGGCTGCGCCGGGGGCGCGTTGGGGCTCGGCAAGGCAGCGGCCCTCGCCGCGGCGATGCCGGACAAGGCGGTGTTGTTCCTCGTCGTCGAGTTGTGCACCTTGCAGTTCCGCCGCGACGATCTTTCGCGCAGCAACATCGTCGCGACGGCCCTTTTTGGCGATGGCGCGGCGGCGGCGGTGCTGTCTTGCGACAGGCAGGCGGCGGGGCCGGCGATCATCGCGCGCGGCGAGCACACCTGGCCGCAAAGCCTCGACATCATGGGCTGGGACGTCGCCGAGGATGGGCTCAAGGCGATTTTCTCGCGCGACATCCCGCGCCTCGTCACGACCGAGCTCGCCCCTGTCGTGCATGAGTTTCTCGGCCGGCACGGGATGACGCTGGGAGATATCGCGCGCTTTGTTTGTCACCCGGGTGGCCCGAAAGTCATCGACGCCTATGAGGCGGTGTTGGGGGCGGGGTTTGCCGGGGCAGCGGAAGCGCGGGCATCGCTCGCCGCTTATGGCAACATGTCCGCCGCTTCGGTGATGTTCGTCCTCGAACAGGTGCTCGCCGATCCCCCGTCTCGGAACGATGCCCGCGGCCGCCTCCTGGTGACGGCGCTCGGTCCCGGCTTTAGTGCCGGTTTTGTCGTGCTCGACGAGACGTGACGATTTTCCATGCCGTGCTGCTCTTCGTGCTGCTGCAGCGCGGTGGCGAACTGCTCTTGGCGCATGCCAATACCGCGCGGCTGTTAGGGCAGGGCGCGGTCGAGATCGACCGTGGCGGGTATAAATTCATCGTCGCGCTGCATGCCGCCTGGCTCACTGCCCTGTTTGTGACGGTGCCGGCCGCCACGCCGCCGAACTGGCCGCTCCTCACGCTGTTCGGCGCGCTGCAGGTGGCGCGAATGTGGGTCATCGCCAGCCTTGGCCGACGCTGGACGACGCGGCTGATCGTGCCGCCGAAGGCGTCGCTTGTCGTCGCCGGGCCCTATCGCTGGCTGCGCCACCCGAACTACCTGATCGTTGCCGGCGAAATAGCCATTTTGCCGCTGGCGTTTGCAGCGGTAGCGATTGCGATCGGATTTTCGGCGTGCAATGGTCTTTTGCTCGCACGCCGCATCCGCCTCGAAGACGCCGCGCTGGGCCTGCGTAGCTATCACATTCGTGAAACCCTGCCCCGTCGCAACTCGCTCTAGGCACAAGCAAAAAATCGTACTATTCCCTTATCATCACCCTGTGATGGTATTTTTGGGGCAGTATGGTGGATCCTAATCGAAGCTTTGGGTTTCTGGTGCATGACGTGGCGCGGCTTTATGGCCGACGCTTTGACCGAAATGGTCGCCGTTTGGGCTTGACCCGCGCGCAGTGCCGCACGCTTGGCTATCTCGCGCGCAATGAGGGCATCAACCAGGCCGGCCTCGCCGATCTCCTCGAGATCCGGCCGATGACGTTGGTGCGTCAGATCGACCGCATGCAGGAGGCGGGCTGGATCGAGCGCCGTCCCGACCCGACCGATCGCCGCGCCCGTCGGCTGTTTCTGACCGATAAGGCGCGCCCAGTGCTCGGCCGCATCTGGGATGTCGCGACCGAAACGCAGGACCAGGTGCTCGCCGCCTTGTCGCCGGACGAATCCGAACAGCTGATCGACCTGCTGCGCCGCGTGCACGGCGCGCTCGCCGATCGCGGTCTCGGGCGGCCCCTCGCCGCGACGATCCGACCGTTGATGCCGAAATCTCCCGTGGTTGCCGCGCCGGTCGCTGAGAGCACGCGATGACGTCGTCGACAGAGGGGCAAGCGCCAGCACCTTTGGCGCGGCGGGCGCTTGGCGACCGTCGCGACCGCGTTGCCGCACCGATACGGCGGCCTTTGCGACAGCGGTTGCGGCTGCCGCTGATGGTGCTCGGGCCGGCCGTGGTGGCGATCGGGGCGCTGTGGTGGTACGTGACGAGCGGTCGTTACGTCGAGACCGACGACGCCTATATCCAGGCAGCGCGTACGATGATCAGCGCCGATGTCGCCGGCCGCGTCATGGCGGTCGAGATCCACGACAATCAGCGCGTGACAAAGGGCCAGGTGCTGTATCGGCTCGACCCCGCGTCATACCAGGCCGCGGTCAACGACGCGCAGGCTCAGCTTGGCATCGCCAAGCTCCAGGTCGAGGCGTTGAAGGCGACCTATCAGCAAAGGATCGCCGAGAACAAATCAGCGCAGGAGACGATGGATTACAGCCAGCGCGAGTACGATCGGCAGAAAAAGCTGCTCGGCTCGGGCGTTTCCTCGCAGCAGCAATTCGACCAGGCGTCGAACGCGCTCGAAGTGGCGCGCCAGCGCGTTGCTTCGACCCAGCAGGATCTTGCCAATGTACTGGCGCAACTGGGTGGCAATCCGGACATCCCGATCGCCGATCACCCGATGGTGCAGCGCGCGCAAGCCGTGCTCGACGAGCGCCAGATCGATCTCAAGGACACGGTGATCCGTGCCCCGGAAGACGGCACCGTCACCAAGGTCGATCAATTGCAGGTCGGCGATTACATCACCGCCGCGACGCCGGTCTTTTCGCTGATGACGGATCGGCAATGGGTCGAGGCCAATTTCAAGGAAACCGAGCTCACCCATATGCGGCCCGGCCAGGACGCGACGGTCGAGGTCGACACCTATCCCGGGGTCGAGTTCCACGCCAAGGTGTCGAGCCTCAGCCCCGGCACGGGTCTCACCTTTGCGCTGCTGCCGCCCGAAAACGCGACCGGCAACTGGGTCAAGGTGGTGCAGCGCCTGCCGGTGCGTCTCGCGCTGGAGGAGATCGATCCCGATACACCGCTTCACGCCGGACTTAGCGTGACGGTCAATGTCGACACGCATTATCGACGCCCCTGGCTGGTCATGCTGGAGGGGGCGTATGATCGTTTGTTCGGAACGGCGCGAGCGGCTGAGACCAATCAGTGAGCTTTGGCAGGGGGGGAACGGCGGGCTCGCTTGCGGCGCTCGCGGGGGCGGCGTTGCTGCTTGCTGCATGCGAGCAGGGACCCAATTTTTTTTCGCCGGCTCCGCCCGAGGAAAAAGCCTACACCACACCCAATGATCCGATCCCGCCGGCGGACGATCCGCGGGTAAAAAGTCGCGCGGCACAGCGCATCGCCTTGGGCGCCAAGGTCAAGAACGATTGGTGGACGCTGTTCCACTCGCCACAACTCGACAAGGCGATGCGCGAGGCGTTTGGCGACAGCCCGACCCTTCAGCAGGCGCGGGCGCTGCTCGCGCAAGGGCGTGAACAAACGATCGCGGTCGCGGGGGGCCTGCTACCGCAGGTCGATCTCAACGCCCAGCTCGGGCGACAGGCCGTCAACGTGGAGATCAGCGGTGTCAACCGACCGGCATATCCGGTCAACATCTACGGTGTCGGGCCGACGGTCAGCTACGCGCTCGACGTGTTCGGCAGCATCAAGCGCCAAGTCGAGGCGCAATCGGCGCAGGCCGATATCGACGACTACCAGCTGGCCGCCGCCTATCTCGCGCTGAGCGGCAACGTCACGACCCAGGCGATCACGATTGCCGGGCTGCGCGCGCAGATCAAAACCGTCGAGGACATCCTCGCCAACGATCAGCGCAACCTCGACCTCGTCAAGACCGCGCAAGCCGGCGGCACCGCGACGATGGTCGACGTGACGACAGCGCAGACCCAGCTCGCCAACGACCGCACCTTGTTGCCTCCGTTGCGCCAGCAATTGAGCGTGGCGCGCGACGCGTTGGCCGTTTACGTCGGAAAGACGCCGGCCGATTGGTCGCCGCCCGATTTTGATCTCGACGGGCTGACTCTCCCGTCGGTGGTGCCGGTCAGCCTGCCATCCCAGATGGTGCGGCAGCGGCCCGACATTCTGGCCGCCGAGGCGCAGCTTCACGTCGCCGCGGCCCAACTCGGTGTCGCCACCGCCAATCTCTACCCCAACTTCACCCTGAACGGGTCGTTCGCGCAAACCGCGACGCAGATCAATAATTTCTTTGGCCCCTATGTGGGCTGGAGCGCGCTGGCGAATATGAGCGCGCCGATCTTCCACGGCGGCACGCTTGAGGCCGAGCAGCGCGCGGCAAAGGACGCGCTCGATGCCAGTTGGGCTTCGTATCGGGGGGCGGTGATCCAGGCCTTCGGTCAGGTCGCCGACCAGCTGCAGGCTCTCGCCCATGACGATGAGGGGGTCAAGACGCAACTCGCGGCGGTCGCCTCCGCCGATCAGGCGCTAAAGCTCGCACGGCTCAGCTACGCGGCGGGCAACTCGACATTCCTACAGCTCCTCGACCCCCAGCGGCAGCGCGAACAGGCGCTGCTCGGCTTGGTACGCGCCCAGACGCAGCGGCTGATCGATACCGCGGTGCTTGTCGTCGCGCTCGGCAGCGGCTGGTGGAACACGCCGCCCGCCGTGCCGGGCCCCGCGCCCGATCCGCACGTGCTGGCGCCGGGCTCGCCGACCTCGCAACCCGCGCTTCCCGCGATCCAGGACAAGAAGCCGTGGTGGCTCTTTTCGCCCGAGGACTTCACCAAAGCGGAGGCGCCGGCGGCCAAGTAAGTCGGCCGTCTCGCGCGGCTTATTTATCCAGCCACACGTCCTCGAACCGCCAATCGTTGTAGATGCTGTTCGACATCAGCTTGATGCCCTTGACCTCGGGTCGCCAGCAGGTCGCCTGACGCATCGAGTAGAGGATCGGCCGTACCACCCGCTCTTGCAGATTGGCGTCCAGCTTCCACACCATCTCCTTGCGCTTTTGCACATCGGTTTCCATCGATTGCTCGTCGACCAGCCTGTCCCATTCGCGGTCGCAGGTATGGGTGTAGTTGCGGTTCGAATTGCAGATGTAATTTTCGTAGAAATTCTGGTCGGGATCGTCGAGCCCGCTGCCGACCAGGCTCTGCGCCATGACAAAATCGGAGCGCACCAGCCGCGGGAGCCATTGCGCGGTCTCGACCAGTTCGATCTCGCCATCGATCCAGATGTTCTTCAACTGGTCGATCAGGATCGCCGCCGGATCGCGATAGATCGCCAGATTGCGTGACGAGATCTTGACCGACAGGTGCTTGTCGGGTCCGTAGCCGAGTTTTTTCATGATCTCTTGCGCCGCGGCCCGGCTCTTTGCGACGTCGGGGTCGTAACCCGGCAGCTTTTGCATCATTTCCTGCGGCATCGACCAGACGCCCTCCGGCCCTGGCAGCATCGCCGTGCTGATATCGCCCTGGCCTTCGCCGAGGATGTCGATGATCGCTCGGCGGTCGATCGACATCGCGATCGCCTTGCGCAATTCGACATTGTCAAAGGGCGGCTTCTGGGTGATCAGCAGGTTGGGCGCGACATTGAGCGGGCCGGTCTCGCAGATCGCCGACGGCATCTGGCTGTGCACGTCCTTCAGCATCGGGATCGTGACCTCATAGGGGAAGGTCATGTCGAAATTGCCGGCGATAAAAGCGAGGATCGCGGTCGAACGGTTCGGGATGATCGTCCACTCGATGCCGTCGAGATAGGGCTTGCCCGGCTTCCAGTAATCCGGGTTGCGCTCGACCTTGATCGATTGGTTCGGCTTGAATTCGACAAATTTGAATGGCCCGGTGCCGATCGGGTGTTGACGCATCGCGGACGCGGTGACATGGCACGGATAGACCGGCGTAAAGCCCGATGCGAGAAAGCCGAGAAACGAAGGCTGGCGTCGCTTTAGATGGAACGTCGCCTGAAGCTCGCTGTCGGCGGTGACCTCATTGAGGTTGATCCACCACGCTTCGCGGGCGTTGAGGCGCAATTTGTCCGGAGCCTTGCCTTGCAGCAAATCCCAGGTGCATTTGACATCGTTGGCGGTGAAGGGTTTGCCGTCATGCCATTTGACCCCGGGATGTAGCTTCATCGTCAGTTCGGTGCCGTCGGCGTTCCACGACCAGCTGTCGGCGAGCTCGGGAACGATGTCGTCCAGTGTGTTCTGCTTCTGATTGGGATCGAAAACGACGAGATTGTTAAAGATGCCCATTGCCGGCGCGTTGACCGAGATCGTGCCTTCCTCGTAGATCGACAGATTCGATGGGCTATCGCGATGGTAGACGCGCAGGACGCCACCCTGCTTTTGGGCAAAGGCGCCGCCGCTCGCCAATGCCACAATCGCGGCCATGATAAACCCCGCACGCACCCGATGCTTCATCGACTTCCCTCCCTGTCCCCTACCTTGCCGGTATCCACGGGTAACGTAGCCATACTAACGGTGTAGCCGGATCGTTCCGTGGCTGATTTCGCAACCCTGGCAGACGCCCTCAGAAACCGCGAGTTCTGGCAGATCATTACGCTGTCGCTCGGCGTGAGCCTGTCGGCGACCACGGTGGCGGCGATCGTCGGCCTGCCGGTGGGCGTGGCGTTGGCGATCTGGCAGTTTCCGGGGCGGGGCATGATCATCGTCGCCGCCAACGCCCTTCTGGGTCTGCCGCCGGTGGTTGTCGGGCTCGTGCTTTATTTGCTGTTATCGCATTCGGGGCCGCTCGGCTGGCTTGGGCTCTTGTTCACGCCAACCGCAATGGTGATCGGCCAGACGCTGCTTGCCTTGCCGATCGTCACTGCGCTCGCCCATCGCGCCGGCGACGAGTATTGGGCCGCTTACGGGGACGCGCTGATGGATCTCGGCGCGGGCAAAATACGCGCGGTGACGGCGATTATCGTGATGGCGCGCGCGCCGATGCTGACCGCCGTGCTTGCCGGGTTCGGACGGACCGTGTCCGAGGTCGGCGCGATCATCATTGTAGGCGGCAATATCGCCGGCTACACCCGCACGATGACGACCGCGATCGTCCTTGAAACCGGCATGGGCAATTTGCCGCTGGCGCTGGGTTTGGGATTGGTTCTGATCGGCCTGACGACAATGATCTGCGCCGGTGCGTTTGCCTTGGCAGGACGCCGGAAATGACCGGGAAGAGACGCGTGAGCATACGGAAATCGTGGTTGGGCATCATTGTGCTGTTGGCGTTCAGCGGCGCGAGTTGGGCCGCCGACGCTCCCGCCGAAACAACGATCACCCTGGCTTCGACGACCTCGGTCGATAATTCAGGGCTGCTCGCGGGGATCCTGCCTGAATTCACCAAAGCGACCGGGATCGCGGTGCATGTGCTGGCGCTCGGTACCGGTCAAGCGCTTGACACGGCCCGGCGCGGTGACGCCGACCTCGTGTTGGTTCATGACCCGGAGGCCGAGCAGAAGTTTCTCGACGACGGCAATGGCGTCAATCGCAGGCAAATCGCCTGGAACGATTTCATTCTGATCGGTCCCTATGACGATCCCGCTCATATCGCCGGTGGTCAGAACGCGAAGGCGGCCTTGATCGGCATTGCCGACGCCGCCGCACCGTTTGTCTCGCGCGGCGACAGGAGCGGCACGAACGCGCTCGAATTGCGGCTGTGGAAAATGACGGGGATCGACCCGAAAACCGGCGCCGGCAGCTGGTATCGCGATATCGGCGGTGGCATGGGCGCAGCGCTCAATGCCGCCGCTGCGATGCCGGCCTATACGCTGTCGGATCGCGGCACCTGGCCCAGCTTCAAGAATAAAGGGCCGCTCAGAATCATGGTCGAAGGCGATCCGGCTCTGATCAATCGCTACGACGTCATCGAATTGAACCCAGCCGCACATGCCGGCGCGAAACTCGCGCCGGCGCACCGACTGGCAGAGTGGCTTACCACCCAGCCTGGGCAGAGTGCGATCGGCGCCTATCAACTCGACGGAGAGGCGTTGTTTCACCCCTCCGCCGGTTCGCCGAAATAGTCCCGCCCAGACGCAGATCAGCGGCAGAGGCCAACCCTTGCCGCCGATCCTTGGGCTTTAATCCGGGATTACCAGCCGCGATGCCAGTAGCCCCAATGATGCCAGTGCGGATGGTGCCAGCAAGAGACGCCATATGGGCCAGCCCAGCAAGCGGCGTTGGCCGGGGCCGCGGTCGCGGCACCGAGAAGCAGGACGACCGCCAGGGCGCCTAGGATCGTTTTCATGACGTTACCTTTCTTGTTACCAAAGATAATGTCAGGAGAACGCAACTGATCCGTTTCGTGTTCCCGAAAAACCCAATCTATTTCAGATAGAAAGTGCCCATGGGCAATCGCCCTTGGTCACCAATCTCAGGCCGCGGCGAGCTGGCGCGGCCGATAGATCGAGATGTGGGCGACCCGCGCCAGCGGCCGCGTCTCGTCGGCTAGCACCAGGGCGTCGATGTCGACAAAGAGATGGCCCTTGTGTTCGTAATTGCCGGTGATGCGGGCGCGCACGCCGAGCGAGTCGCCGATCCGCGCGGCGGAGAAATTCTGGATCCGGCTGCCGACATGCATCCACGGACCAAAGGTCACGTTGCGCGTCAGCACGAAATTGCACATGCGCAGCACGACGACGGGATGAACCAGCCCTTCCTTTTCGTAAAGCGGCAGGGTTTCGCGGACGTTGCTCAAATATTCCGCCGCCAGCTCGGGTGTCGCCTCGATCGGCTCGATGCCGAGCCAGGCGCCGACGGGCAGCGACTTGTCGTCGGCCGGAGGGCGGCTGGCGCGCTCGGCGATCTGCTCGAACTCGACAAGCGGCGGCGGTGCCACCGCTGCCGGCAACGCGGCCGCGCCCGTGGCGCACAAGACGCCGCGGCATTCCAGCTTGATGTCGAGATTGCCGCCGGTCTCGGCCGCGCTGACGGTGACATGGTCGCCATCGTAAACCGGCTTCGAAAAGCGGCACTCGGCGGTGCCATGTTCGAGCCAGGCGCGGCCCCAGCGCGCAACCGGCTGATGCGTCATGTAGGCATAGACGTCGACGCCCGGCACCAGCCCGCCGCCAAAGCCGAATTTCTTCGCGACCTCATCGTCGTGGATCTTGTTTTCCGAGACCTTTGCGGTGTTGAAGGCCTCGACCGTGTACGGGGCTAGCGCGGTCATGGTGTCCTCACTTGGTCTTGTCGGCGATGACCGCGTTGGTTTTTTCAATCGGCACGTTGGGCTGCTCGATGCCCGAGCGCTCGACCTGAAGGATCATGCTGGCGCGGCTGTCGCGCTGCTGCCAACCGCGGGTCATCGCCTCGGTCAGTTCCTCGAGGGTCAAATTGGCGAGGCGCATCGGCACGCCGACTTCCTTGCCGAGCGCGACCGCGAGCCCGACATCCTTGTGCAGCAGCCGCAGCGCGAAATCGGCCGGGTCGTATTGGCCGGCGAGGAATTTCCCGAGCCGGTCGAACGAGCGGGCGCGGCCGGTCGAACCCTGGCGCACCGCTTCCCACATCTCGTACGGGTCGACCCCGGCCTTGATGCCCATCGTGAAAACCTCGGCGAGCGCGGTGTTCATCAGCGCGCTGGTGCAGTTGTGCACGAGCTTGACGATCGTGCCGGCGCCGATCGGGCCGATATATTTCGCCTGGTCGCCCATCGCGCCGAGCACGGAGGCGTGGCGGTTGTACTGCTGTTCGTCGCCGCCGACCCAGATCGCCATCTTGCCGCTGGCCGCCCCGCCGGGGCCGCCGCTGACCGGGGAATCGAGCATGTAGGCGTTCTTTTCGGCGAAAATGGCGTTGATCTTGCGCACCACCGACACCGAGTTGGTCGACATGTCGAAATACGCGGTGTCGGGTTTGATGCCCTCGATGAGGCCGTTGGGCCCGAGCGCCACCGCCTCGACATCGGCGGGCACCGGCAGCGAGGTGAAAATCACCTCGCTCTGCTCGGCGAGGGCTTTCGGGCTGTCGGCCCAGATCGCGCCTTTCGCCAGATAGGGCTCCGCGGCGGCGCGGCGCAAATCATAGACGATGAGCTGATGCCCGGCCTTTTGCAGATTGGCCGCCATGCCCTTGCCCATCATGCCGAGCCCGATAAAACCGACCTTCATGTGCGTTTCTCCAAATTTCACGGCGTCATTGCGAGCGGAGCGAAGCAATCTCGTTCCGGCGCAAGCTCACTTGATCGAGATTGCTTTGTCGCCTGACGGCGCCTCGCAATGACGACACAAGTCAGTCGCGGTGGCGAAGCTGGTTGTTGACGTGGCGATCGCCGGCCAGCCAGCGCGTGAGTTCGCTGTGCGCGTCGGCGCGGCGGATCGCGTCGATCTGGGCGATGTCGGGCGGGTCGCGGGTAAACTCGAGGATCATCCCGTCGGGTGACCGGGTATAGATCGACGTGCAATACCCGTGGTTGGTCTCGCGATAGGGCTCGCCGGCCGCGTCGAGCCGCGATTTCAGCTCGTCGAAACTCGCATCGCTGACCTTAAGGGCGATGTGGTAGTGGCTGTCGACCTGGGGCGGCGCCTTTGCCTGGGTCAGCTCGTACATTTCGGGATCGGCGAACTGGAAGAAGGCAAGCGAGCCCCCATCGCCGAGTCCGAAAAAGGTGTGACAGAAATCGACTTCGCGGCCGAGATCGGCGCGGTACATGCGCTCGCACCAGGTCGCGACCAGCGGGATGCCGAGAAGATCCTCGATGAACCGACGGTTGGCCTCCTGGTCTTTGACCACATAAGCGTTGTGGTGCAGGCGCAGCGGCAATTCGTTCAACAGCGTCGCCTCGGTGCGCGGTTGCCTCTCGATCGTGTCCATGGGCGTTCTCCCTTGGGCCATCCTGCCTTACGCTAGGATCGAGCATATTGGCCGCTCGGCCCGCCCGCAAGGAAACGCAAACGCATGACCCTGCCGCTCGACACGCATCTCAAGATCGGCATCCAGACGATCCACCGCCGCACCGAACCGGCGACGGCGCCGTGGCTGCCGATGATCGACGAGCTGGTAGGGCTTGTCCGCCTCGTCGATGATTGCGGCTACGATTCGCTGTGGGTCGGCGACCACATCGCTTTTGCCGTGTCGATCCTCGATCCGCTCCTGCAATTGGCGCAGGCGGCCGTGGCGAGCCGGCGGCTCATGCTCGGCACCAACGTCTATCTGCTGCCGTTGCGTCATCCGGGTCCCGCCGCGAAGCAGGTCGCCAGCCTCGATCATCTATGCGAAGGACGGCTGATCTTCGGGGTTGGGGTCGGCGGCGAATTCCCAAAGGAATTCGCGGTCGCCGGCGTGCCGCTCAACGAGCGCGGCGCGCGATTGTCGGCGGCGATCCCGCTGCTGCGGCAATTGTGGGGTGGCGGGCCGGTCAGTCACCGCAGCCGCTATTTTGGCGAATTCAGCGAGGTGGCGATGCAGCCGCCAGCGCGACAGCAAGGCGGTCCGCCGATCTGGTGCGGCGGGCGCGCTGACGCCGCGCTCGCTCGCGCCGCTCGCCTCGCGGATGGCTGGATGTCCTATGTCGTGACGCCCGATCAGTATCGCGCCGCTCTGACAAAGATCGATGAGGCGATGGTCGGTCGCGCGCCTGACCGTTTCGGTACCGGGCATCTGCTGTTCGTCCGGCTCGACGACACGTATGAGGCCGCGCTGGACGCGGCGGCCAAATCGCTGAGCCAGCGTTACGCGATGGATTTTCGCCGCCCCGCTGAACGCTACGCCGCGCTCGGCAATCCCGACCAGGTCGCGCAACGCATCCGCGATTTCCATGCCGCCGGCGCGCGGCATCTGGTCATCGACCTCGTCGGCCCGTATGAGGAGCGGCCGCGCCAGATCGAAGATTTCGCTCGCAACGTGCTGCCCCTGCTCGCCGATCTGCGCGGCGAGTGAAGGCGCAAGCGGCACCGCACCCTACGTGCCGGCACGCCGCCAGCCTTGATCTGGATCAGCCGGTCAGAATTAAACCGTCATTACGAGGAGGAGGCCGCAGGCGACGCGGCGAGGAGTTTTTTGAGCGCGATCGCTTAAGATTATCGAGTACGCAGCCTGGTCCAAACAGATCATGCTCTAGCGTTGCAATTCGCGCGCTGCTTTGGCGGCCGGGCGCAAGGCGCAGCGGCCGAGCCAATCCGCCGCTTTGGGGAATGACGTAAAGTCGATCCGCGCCGGCCGCGCCCAGGATAGGATGCTGGCGACGTTGAGATCGGCGACGGTGAAGGCGTCGCCAAGCAGATAGGGCGTCTTGGTCACCGCCGCGTCGAGTACGCCAAACGGGTGCTGCAATTCCAGCTCCGCGGTGTCGGCTGCGGCAGCGTCGCGCTTGTTCTCAGGGTAGATCGCGCGATTGAACATCGCGGTCAGCACGTGACTCTCAAGCTCGGTGATGCCCCAGAAACTCCATTGCCAGGCGCGCGCCTCGTCTTCGAGGCTGGTCGGATAAAGCGTCCCGAGCCCATATTTTTTCGCGAGATAAAGGTTGATGGGCATCGACTCCCACAGAATGAACCCGTCATCATCGATCGCCGGGACATGTCCATTGGGGTTGATCGCCAGATAAGCCGGCGCGCGGGTCTCGCCGGAGGCGAAATCGACCGTGATATTCTCGTAGTCGAGCCCCAGCTCCTTCGCCAACCACAATGCGCGAAACGCGCGCGAACGCGGGACGCCGTAGATTTTCAGCATGCTGATGGCCCTTCCACTGGCTCGGCTACTTTACGTTCTCCGAGATGGCGCTTCGCGCCGCCCCAGGATAACCATCGTAAGAGTACCGTCTTCCCGAGTAGCGCTCCAGAGGAGCGCCTCACGAAGGATCCAAAGCGCTTTTTCCACGGGAGGTTGGTCAATGCCGCACGTTGAGGAAATGGTCACGGTCAACGGCACCGCCATCCGCCTGCTCCGTGGTGGCCGCATCGGAGCGCCGCCGCTCGTCTTTTTGCATGGTGCGGGCGGGCATACCGGCTGGATGGGGTTTCTCGACGCGCTCGCTGAGGATTTCGCGGTGTTCGCGCCGGAACACCCTGGGTTCGGACGCTCGGAGGATCCGCCTTGGCTCGATGAAATCGGCGATCTCGCGTACTTCTACCTCGATTTTCTCGCGGCGATGGGGCTCGACCGGGTGCATTTGATCGGCACCTCGCTTGGCGGCTGGATCGCCGCCGAACTAGCGGTGCGTAACGTCTCGTGCCTGGCAAGCCTGACCCTGGTCTGCGCGGTCGGGATCATGGCGAATGGTAAGCCCATCGATGATATCTTCCGCATGCCGGTCGAGGAAAACCTGCGCCGTTTTTACGCGGATCCTGAGCGCGCGGCACGCCGGCTCGGCGATATGGGCAAGGTCGATATGAACCTCGTCGCCAAGAACCGCGCGACCGTGACGCGGCTCGCCTATCGCCCGCGCTTCTATAATCCGGGCCTCGCGAAATGGCTGCACCGGATCACCGTGCCGACCTTGCTGGTATGGGGCGACAAGGATCGGCTTGTGCCGCCGGAATTTGGTGAGGCCTACCGCTCGGCCATCCCGGGATCACATTTTGTTGTCCTTGATGATGCCGGACACGCCCCATTTGACGAGCGGAAAGACGCGTTTGTCGCCGCCTTTCGGGATTTTGCCCGCATTTGACCGAAACGGTGGATAACGCCGGCGATCTTCGTTACATCCCATTTACATTCGGCCGTCCGCCACCGGGAGGGCTGCCGACAGAAGAGGCTTGAGGGGCGGTTCAGTGGAGCATGCAGTCATCGGCGCGGGTCTCATCGCAGCCGTCGCCTGGGTTTATCTGCTTATTTTCCGCGGCACATTCTGGCGTATTGAACGAGACGCCCAAATCTCGGAACCGGCACCCGCGCGGTCGGTTGTCGCGGTCATCCCGGCACGGGACGAAGCCGAGGTCATCGGCGGCGCGGTCGCCTCACTGCTGGCGCAGGATTACGCAGGACGGCTCGATATCGTCATCGTCGACGATCATAGCGCCGACGGCACGGCCGAGATCGCGCGCCAAGCAGCGAAGGCGATGGGCGCCGATGATCGGGTCACCGTCGTGCGCGCCGCGCCGATGCCGGCAGGCTGGACCGGCAAGCTCTGGGCGGTGCGCCAGGGCACCGCGATCGCCGCCAATAAGCGACCCGATTACCTGCTGCTGACCGATGCCGACATCGTCCACGCCCCGGATAATCTGCGCGGGTTGATCGCGCGCGCCGAGAGCGGCAGCTACGACCTCGTGTCGTTGATGGTGCGGCTCCATTGCCGCGGCTTGTGGGAGCGTCTGCTGGTCCCCGCCTTTGTATTCTTTTTCTTCAAGCTCTACCCGCCGCGCTGGGTCGCCGACTCGGCGCGCGACATGGCAGCGGCGGCGGGCGGCTGCATGTTGCTGCGCGGCGGAATGCTGCAGCGGATCGGCGGCGTCGACAGCATTCGCCACGAGATCATCGACGATTGCGCGCTCGCTCGCCGCGTCAAGACCGTGGGCCGGGTCTGGCTCGGCATCGCCGACGAGACGCGCAGCGTGCGCCCCTACGGCTCGTGGCGCGCGCTGTGGGACATGATCTCGCGCTGTGCGTTTGCCCAGCTCAATTATTCGACCGGGATCCTGGTGGCGTTGATGGCCGGGATGGCCGTCACCTATCTGGTACCGCCGCTTCTGGTGTTCCTGTCGGGGAGCCCGCTGGCAGTGGCGCTAGGTGGCGTGGCCTGGTTGGCGATGGTCGCGGCGTTTACGCCGATCCTCAAGATGTATCGCTGTCCGCCGCTGGTCGGGGTGCTCTTGCCGGCGATCGCGGCGTTTTACATGGCGGCGACGCTGGGCTCGGCGGTGCAGTTCTGGCGCGGCCGCGGCGGGTCGTGGAAAGGCCGGTTCCAAGCCGCCCTGGCACGATAGGAGCGACGGCCTACTCCGCTGGAAGGGCAGCGACGAAATCGGGTCTCCGGCGGTTTACGAGGTGGACGAGCGCGGCGAAAAGCCGTCGAAACCCCTCCCATTGATGCCGCAGATAGCCGCAGCGCACCGCCGGCCCGGAGAGCGAGGCGACGCCGGTTTGAGGATAGATGGCGGTGCTGCGCCGCCAGGTGCCGAAAATCACATCCCAGATCGGCAGGATCACCGCGAAATTGCAGCCGCGCGAGCGGTTGAACGGTGCCTCGGCGTGCTCGATCGAGTGATGCACGCGATGATAATGCGGCCCGACCAGTAACACCGAGCCCAGCCCGGGAAAGCGGAGCCGCACATTGGTATGCGACAGGCTCTCAATCAGGCGGAAACCGATCAGCACCAGCGGGTATTGGCCCGGCGGCACGTCGATCAGCATCGCCAGCGTGCCGGTCCACGCCAGGGCCAGCACATCGTCGAGGATATGATTGCGGTCATCGCTCCACAGCGTCATCTGCCGCTGATCGTGGTGCAGACTGTGTAGTGCCCACCACCACGGCAGGCGATGCTGCAGCCGGTGGCGCCAGTATTCGCCAAAATCGAGCACCACCATGTAGACGAGAAAGGTCGCGAACGGGTGATCGAAGAGCGGCGTCACCAACTGCTCGATCTCGGGCGGTATGTAGCCTTCGAACCGCGCATAGGAGTCGATCATCACGCCGAGCGGTGCGAGCACGATAAACAGAAGCGCCTGTACGACGCCGATCCGGTGGATCAGCGTATAGACAATGTCCGTGCGCACCGCGCGCCGTTCGTCCCATGTCTCGACCGGGCGCCACAATTCGAGCGGGCGGAA